>ENA-OQLI01000156-OQLI01000156.1-human-gut-metagenome-genome-assembly--contig:-NODE-156-length-103146-cov-6.979577_pt1 | contig 103146 bp, 100 predicted proteins | sample MGYA00242805_ERZ504812 | MGnify/ENA primary metagenome ERZ504812 (study PRJEB26092, sample SAMD00036430) | human gut metagenome | host: Homo sapiens | study: EMG produced TPA metagenomics assembly... | reverse complement strand
TTATAAAAGAGTCCCAGCTTGCTTCTTAGCGTATCTCAACAAAATCAACCCTGTTTCAAATGGCTATTCTTCAATAGCTTGTTTCAGTGCGCCATTTTTCGGCTGGCCTCTACTTTCTTTCACACTATCACTTCTCCTTTTATGCTCATTTATTTGATATTTCCTGCTACAAGCTTAGTATAGCCGGAAACGGATGTCCTGGGAATTTTCTATTTGTTGTCCAGTATTAACCCCTGGGTTTGATAGACTGCTATTTATTCCGTCTCCCCTTTCCGGCAGCATTGATTAAACATTCTGGCGATGCATGGGTTTTCGTAATCCAGGATCTCGCTGTACCCCAGATCCAGCGGGTCAATGGCCTTCTGATCCGCCTCGGAAAGCTGAAAATCCCACAGCCCCATATCCTCCTCCATATGCTCCCTCTGACTGCTCCTTAGCACTACGCTGACCTGGCGGTCAATATTCCATCGGAGTGCTGTCTGAGCGGCACTTTTCCCGTATTTTTTTCCGACTTTTTCCAGTGTACGGTTAGAAAAAATATTTTTCAGACCTTCGCACAAAGGCGCCCAGGCCTGCGGCTGCACGCCGAGTTCCCGCATAACTTTAATCGCCCTGTCCTGATGGTAAAAGGGATGCAGTTCTATCTGATTTACCATGGGAGGAATCTCTGTATTCATACACAGATCCACCAACCGCTCCGGGCTGAAATTACTGACCCCGATAGCCCTTGCAAGATCTTCCCGGTACAGTTTTTCCAAAGTGCGCCATGCGCCATAATAATCCCGGTACGGCTGGTGGATCAGGTAAAGATCAATATAATCCATCTGAAGTTTTCTCAGCGAAGTTTCGAATCCCTGTCTTGCCAACGCTTCCGCAGCATCTGTAATCCAAAGCTTTGTGATGACAAACAGCTCGTCGCGCCGGACCTTTCCGGCTTTTACTGCCCGGTTCAGCGCTCTTCCTACCGCCTCTTCATTCCCATAGGACGCAGCTGTATCAAACATCCGATATCCCGCATCCAATGCAGCTTCAACACATCGTTCACATTCTTCCGGATCTTTCATCCGCAGCACGCCAAATCCCAGAAGCGGCATCTGAATCTGATTTTTTAACGTCACACTTGGCATAATCCTTTCCTCTTTCCCTTGTTTCTGAATCTCTATTCCTGTAAAATACAGACATACAGATTTTTAAACACCTTAGTTTCTTTAAAAGGAGAATATCCATGATAGAAATTCATCTATTTGAACAGCTTGTTGCTTTTGCCTCCTGTGGCACTCTGTCCGCGGCGGCGGACCAGCTCCATATCTCCCAGCCGGCACTCAGCCGCTCCATGCAGCGGCTGGAAGACGAGCTTGGCATCAAGCTTTTTGACCGTCATAAAAGCCGGATCACGCTGAACGATAATGGAGAACTGGCTGTCCGCTATGCCAGGAACCTCCTTCTCCAGGAGACTACCATGATCGAGCAGCTCCGGGATATTGACCGAAAAAAGCGCACGATCTTCGTGGGCTTTTGCACCCCTGTACTGATCCCTGATTTCGTCTCCCTGCTTTCGCAAATCTATGAAGGTATGACCATTTCTACCGAGGTATCTACGGATCCGGAGCGGACAGAAGCAGCGCTGCGGGAAGGGAAATATCATCTGGCCATCCTTCACAGGAAGCCGGATGAAGCAGAATTTTATTCTGTTCCCATAGAAAGCGAGCATCTGTATGTCTCTCTTCCCCCGGTTCATCCCCTTTCGGATTCAGAAGGACTTTATCTGAAGGATCTGGATGGGCAGACCTTCCTCCTGTATTCCCAGATCGGCTTCTGGGACGGTCTCTGTCGCCGGAAGATGCCCTCCGCACGCTTTCTCGTGCAGCAGGAATATGACGTGCTGGGAGAACTAGTGGCAAATTCTGCCTTTCCCTCCTTCACCACGGACTATATCAGGAAAAGGAACGAAGATACTACTGGCCGGATCGCTGTTCCTATCCTGGATGACGAAGCCAACGTCACCTATTACTGCTGCTGTCTGAAATCCGAAAAAGCCCGGTTTAAGACGTTGTTACAGCATTGGCTTTCACCAGATCCTGCACACTGACATGTTCATTCAAAAAATGCTTTAAACTTTACATGTTCTTTCGTTGTAATTCTGTTTTTCCCATAGTATAATATCCTGCGGTATCACACGACTGGAGGAATGAACATGCCATATGTATTATTAGGTGCCGCAATCATCCTTGAGATCATTGCGACCACACTTCTGAAAGCATCGGAAGGCTTTACAAAGCTTATACCGACACTGTTTTGTATTGTTTTTTACGTTCTGTGCTTTTATTCGTTTTCCAAAGCACTGCTGAACATCAACCTGGGCGTTGCATATGCTACCTGGTGTGCAGGCGGCATCGTGGCAACCACCATTATCTCGGCACTCATCTTCGGTCAGAAGATCAACGGCATCGGTGTCATTGCCACCATTTTAATAGTAGCCGGATGTGTGCTCCTGAATCTCTTCGGGACATCCGGCCACTAAACCTTTATTTCCCGGCGGTTCTGCTATTTCAGAGCCGCTCCGTCTTTAAATGCATTTCCCACCTTTTCGCCCAGGCGGTAATATCCGAAATGTACCGTATCATAGGTGATCGGGCTGAATTTCTCCAGACTCAGCTCTCCATCTTCACCAAGGACACTCTCATCGATACTTACATTTACAATCTTTCCGAGAAACTTACTGCCGTCCGTGACATTCACAAGCTCACATTCCAATGTCAGCGGGAGCTCATTGATGATAGGCGCATGGACAAATGTACTCTCTGTGGTGGTAAATCCTGCCTTTTCCATCTTATTCTCTTCTTTGTTTCCAGAAACCAGTCCCACATAGTCACAGGCAGTCATATGCTCCACATCGCCTACACTGACGGTAAATGCCTTATGAAGAAGAATATTGTCTGTCGTCTTATGGCTTCCTAAATCAACCATGATCTCATCCGATCCCACGATGCCGCCCCAGGCTGCGTTCATGGCATTGGCCTTCCCGTTCTCATCATAGGTTCCGATAATCATCACCGGCTGTGGAAACAAATACGGTTTTGCTCCGAAATTTTTTCTCATCGCTGTTGTCCTCCTTATTTCCCTTCTTAATCGTGAATCTTCATCGTATGCAGCATCTTGATAAATCCAGGGTCATCATGGTTGACGATCTCGCTGTGTCCAAGATCCAGCTTCGCAATCTCTGCCATATCTTCATCGGTGAGGTTGAAATCCCAGATATTCATATTCTGTTCCATACGGTCTTTGTGTACGGATTTCGGGATCACGACCACGCCTCTTTCTACATTCCAGCGAAGAGCCACCTGCGCTGCACTCTTTCCATATTTATCGCCGATCTTTGTCAGCACCGGATGGGTGAAGATTCCATGGTTTCCTTCCGCGAACGGTCCCCATGCTTCCGGAACCACTCCGTATTCCTTCATAACAGCCAGGGCGTTCTCCTGCTGGAAGAATGGATGCAGCTCTACCTGATTAACAGCTGGAATAACCTCTACTGTCTCACAAAGGTCTGCCAGGCGTGCAGGATAGAAATTGCATACACCGATTGCTTTCAGCTTTCCTTCTTTGTAAGCTTCTTCCATGGCACGGTATGCGCCAACGTAATCCTTCAGCGGCTGGTGGATCAGATACAGATCCAGATAGGAAAGTCCCAGATTGTCAAGAGAAGTCTGGATCGCCTTCTTTGCTCCTTCATATGTGGCATCCTGTACCCACAGCTTGGTGGTGATGAACAGTTCTTCTCTTGGCACTCCACATTTCTTAATGGCTTCTCCCACCGCTTTTTCATTCATATAAGCAGCTGCTGTGTCGATCAGACGATATCCGCTCTCGATCGCGTCCAGCACTGCCTGCTCGCACTGTGCCGGATCCGGCACCTGAAATACTCCAAATCCTTCCAGCGGCATTTTAACACCATTATTCAATGTTACATATTCCATCATAAAAACCTCCTACTTTTTTGACTTGTATTCGTTCTCTTTACAAGTCATATTGTAGGAGGTTTTTCTTAAAATGTAAAATGCCGATTCGTCAGAGAAGTATAACCCAAACGCATACTTTCTATCTATCCATTAGCGGCAAAGTTTCCGGTATACAGCTGATAATACTTGCCTTTCTCCGCAATCAGCTCATCATGGGTTCCCCGCTCGATGATGCGTCCCTGTTCCATAACCATGATACAGTCAGAGTTTTTGACAGTACTTAACCGGTGGGCGATCACAAAAGTGGTCCGTCCTTTCATCAAGGCGTCCATTCCGGCCTGCACCAGCTTCTCCGTACGGGTATCAATGGAAGAGGTAGCCTCGTCCAGAATCAGTGCCGGCGGATCTGCCACAGCCGCCCGGGCAATGGCAAGAAGCTGTCTCTGTCCCTGGCTTAGGTTTGCGCCGTCTCCGGTCAGCATTGTGTCATAGCCGTCCGGCAGACGACGGATGAATCCATCCGCATTGGCAAGCCTTGCTGCATTGATACACTCTTCGTCCGTTGCATCCAGCTTGCCGTACCGGATATTTTCCATAACTGTACCAGTGAACAGGTGCGTATCCTGAAGTACAATTCCAAGAGAGCGCCTGAGATCCGGCTTCTTGATCTTATTGATATTGATGCCGTCGTAGCGGATCTTTCCATCCGCAATATCGTAAAACCGGTTGATCAGGTTGGTGATCGTCGTCTTTCCTGCCCCGGTAGCTCCGACAAAGGCAATCTTCTGCCCCGGTTTTGCCCAGAGGCTGATATGGAAGCTTTTGATTTTAAGAAATCTGTTTATGCGCCCCTGGCGGTTTAACGAGCTTAGAAAAGATCTGGAAGGCATCAGCCAGAAAGTACTGACAGACAGTCTCCGGGCTATGGAAGAGGACGGGATCATCACCCGCACCGTCTATGCGGAAGTCCCGCCCCGGGTAGAATATGCCCTGTCCCCCTTAGGAGAATCCATGAAGCCCATTCTGGACGCCATGGAACAGTGGGGAACCGAATACAAAAAAATGATGCTGTGATCCAGATTTTTCAAACCGTTATTTCCGGAAAATATCAAGTTCATTTAATCCCTTCCGGAACCGCATGATATCCCAGGGGATAAATTCTGTGATTCCAAGAGCTACAACATCAAATTCCTTTGACACATCCTGGATGATCCGCAAGATCTGGTCCAGAGTCATCTCTCCTACCGCATACTCCACAGGCGGAATATGCGGCTCTGCACAGAGAAGGCAGCGGAAATCCTCCGGAGAGAGCACGTCCAGATCCCAGTGGATCATCACATGCCGGTAGCCGCCTTCCCTGAGCCAGGCAAGCAACGCTTCGCTGTCATCCAAAAGCTGATCAGGTGTAAGAAACTTCATCTGATATTCCTTCTGATACTCTTCCTCCCAGCTTTCCAGATGATCCGCAATGATTCCGGCATAAATGATATCCTCTTTCCGAAACGGATGCTTTACCATGGCCGCAAAATCCGGTGCGCCGTCACCGATCAGATTCCCCAGCACCATAGAGTGTTCATTGGGAGCATCTTTCGGCCTGGTAAAATCCGGATGGGCATCCATCCAGATCACGGCCGTATCTTCCGGATATTTCCCATGCAGGTAGTCAAAAGGAGCCTGCTCCACCGAACAGTCGCCACCCAGCACGATGATCCGGTCCGGATCTTTCTCCTCGCAGATAGCATAGGCGGCTTTCTGCTGCTCAAGAAGCTCTTCCTTCCAGGCAATGCCGTCCGTCACCGGTACCTCGTCGTCAAAATTTGTCTTGACCGGGACTTTAGCACACTCCATAGAATCACTTTTGGGAGCAAGCCAGTCCAGGATATGGCTACCTTCGTAGTAGGGCGGATTGATTCCTCCCTGCCACTGCGGGAATGTCAGTCGTAATGTCTTTTTCGTCATAAACGATTCTCCTTTTTTATAGATATTTTTCCAGATCCCCCATCACATCTTCCAGTGTGATAGAGGCAAGTTCCCTCTCCATGGCCTGCTGCACTCTAAGAAGCTTATCATCCAGGATGTTGTGGATATTTTTTCCCACCGGACAGGACGGATTCGGATTTTCATGAAAATGAAAGAGGGTGTTTTCCTCGATACATTCCACCGCCTGATATACATCTAGGAAGGTGATCTCAGAAAGCGGCTTTACGACTGATGCTCCGCCGGTTCCCCGCTTTACCTCGATCATACCGGCGTCTCTTAACTGGGAAAGGATCCGGCGAATGATCACTGGATTCACGTTGATACTGGACGCCAGAAAATCACTGGTAATTTTATAATCCTCTTTAAATGTCTCCATACAGGTCAGCATATGGATGGCTATGGTAAATCTGCTCGAAATCTGCATTAATTTTCAACTCCTTTCCGCTTCACCTTTTCCAAGGCCCTTTGCTGCTCGTAATCTCTCAGAGCCTTCATCGCCTGGGGCGCCAGTGGGAAGAGTGCGATCATATTAAAAATGGTCATCAGTCCGACTCCAAAATCTCCCAGATCCCAGACGAAAGAATACGCCGCCAGCCCGCCGATAAAGAGCATAATGAGAGCCAGTATCTTATACAATGTCTGGGAAATCCAATTGTCCCCGAAAAGATATGCAATATTCGACCTTGCATAAAACAGGATCCCTATAAATGTAGAGAAACTGAACAGCCAGATAATCAAAGCAATAAAGATTCCTCCCGCATTTCCCATATGGTACTGCATTGCTGTCTGCAAGAGAGCCATCCCCTCCAGTCCAGACGTCATGGCCTCCGGAGTCAGGAGCATGATCATAGCCGTGCAGCTGCAGATCACCAGCGTATCAATAAACACGCCTAAAGCCTGAAGCAATCCTACCTTAGCCGGGTGGCTGCTGTCTGCTGCCGCCGCTGCACAGGGCGCCGAACCGGAACCTGCCTCATTCGAAAACAGACCTCGTTTCGCTCCGTTCATAATAACAGCTCCAAGTCCTCCTGACACCACCTGACGTATCCCGAAGGCTTCTTCAAAAATTCTCTGAAAAACTCCCGGCAATGTCGTAATGTTTGTAAGAATAATATAAAAGGTAATCAGAAGATAAAAAACAGCCATAACCGGAACCATAATGTCCAGTACCCGAACCGTAGCATTTTTCCTCAAAACGATCACCGCTGCCAGCGCCACCAGCAAAACCGTCGTTACAAGAGGCGGGATCTGGAAGGCATTTTCAAATGCCGAGGAAACCGAATTTCCGATCACCTGACTGATCCCGCACCAGCAGACCAGTCCGGAAACCGCAAACAGACAAGCAAGGATTGATTTCTTTCCGCCCCGTTTTTTCTTGAAAAGACAGTGAATATAGTAAGCTGGTCCACCCCGGTATCCTCCGTAAAGCGGATCTTTTTCTTTATATAGCTGAGCCAGGGTTGCTTCCACAAACGCTGTAGAGGAGCCCAGAAGAGCGATCAGCCACATCCAGAACACAGCCCCTGCTCCTCCTGCAGAAATCGCTGCCACCACGCCCACCAGGTTTCCCATTCCTACCCTTGTGGCCGTGGATACGATCAATGCCTGCACGCCGGAAATAGTACCATACTTTCCGCTCGTTTTCTTTTCTGTAACCACCCGTATCATTTCTGGAAAAAGCCGGAATGGCATGAATCTGCTCCGGATCGTAAAATAAATCCCGGACGGGATCAGAATCATCACCAGCAGTGAGATTCCAAGCTGACCGCCGCCCGGAAGGGGTATTGTAATAAAATCTCCCCATAATACATTGAATACCGCATAAAAAGCTTCTCTAAAACCACTTCCTGCACTCTGAAAAAAATCCACCATATCTTGTTCTTTACCTCTATCCTAAATCTTTCGTGTCTTTATAGTATAGAGGATCTATTCAGTTCTGTAAAGCTCTAAAGCGCCCAAGAGTTCCTGGTAAATATCATAATCTTCTTGTTTGAAGACATTGAACACAACCTTTTCGATGGAGGTGTCTCTATCCAGCTCCTCCAGGACTGTCTGAACTGCAATTTCTGCCGCCTTCTTCTGCGGGAAATGAAATTCTCCTGTAGAAATACAGCAGAATGCAATGCTCTTCAGTCCGTGATCTTTTGCAATCTCCAGACAGGACCTGTAACAATCCGCAAGCTGCCTGCAGTGCTCCTTTGTCAGGCTCCCTGATACGATCGGTCCGACAGTATGGATCACATATTGGGAAGGCAGATTATACGCAGGGGTAATCTTCGCTTTTCCCGTCGGCTCATCATATCCTTGCCTGTTCATAATTTCGTCACAGGCCAAACGAAGCTGTATACCGCTTACGCTGTGAATGATATTGTCCACACAGGAATGACAGGGAACAAAACATCCCCTAAGGGCGCTGTTTGCCGCATTTACGATGGCATCAATCTTTAATGTTGTAATATCCCCTCGCCAAAGTACCAGGTGGCTGTCAAGAGAAGAAGCCGGAAGCAGGGCACTGTCTGTCACTCCTTTTCTCTCAACCTCTTCACCTAAATACTCATCCTGAATTCTAAGAAACTCCTCACTGATCGGGCGGGGAGGCCGGATATTCATAAGACTCCGAAGAAGCTTTTTTTGCCCGTCCTCCTGGTCTGGTATCTTCATATCACTGTATTGCGGAACTTCTGACAGCAATACTCTGATCAGATACTCTCGTCTTTCATTCTGCGTCATTTTTTGTCCACCTCATTTCCAGGGGCTGTCACGCCATCTTCTATTTCCTTCACACATCCTGACAGGTCCCGGACGGCATCTGCCAGATCAGCATTGATGCCTACCGCCCGCTCTCCAAAGCTTGCCGGTACGACCGCCTCATCAAGGTTCATACGGATCATAGACCAGTTTTCATGCTCTCGTATCATCTTCTCAAAAGGAAGGCGTATGATTACCGGAGTATTAAATCCCACGCCCAGCTCCAGCAAGACGACTCTCTCCGCCTGATGCGCTTCCAGAAATTCTTCATACCGCCCGGCAGCTTCATTCCAATGCGCATCCTCTACAAAATACTGGTCGCACCGCAGATGCATGGCCATGTTCCCGCCACAGACCGGACATTTGGGAACCAGTTCTGACGGGATTTTACAGTCTTTTCTTGCTTCTCCCATTTTTCCAAACAGCTCTTTTGCATCATACACTTTGTCGTGGCATCCCCGCGCGCACTGAATCTCTCCATAGTCTCCCTGGGTGGCAAAGATCCTTTCATCCGAGAATCCGGCTTTCCAGAACTGATAATCCACATTGGTGGTCAGGACAAAATGCGGTTTTTCCTTTACCAGTTCAAAAATCTGCTGATAAAGCGGAAGCGCCTCTGGCTCAATTCGGTTCAGATATGCATGTTTGGACCAGTATCCCCATTTTTCCTCCTCTGTAGGAAAGGGATAAAAACCCGCACTATACATATCTGTCATATAGGAAGCGCCATATTTTTCGATGAACTCGCCGAAATTTTCCTGAAACCGCTGCCCGCCATAGCTTAAACCAGCCGCTGTAGAAAGCCCGGCCCCTCCGCCGATGAGTACTGCATCTGCCCTGGAAAGAAGCTCTGCTGCCTCCCGGATCTGGTTCTCATAGGGCGTATCCTGAAATATATAATCTCTTGCAGGCGTACTGCACAGGAAACGTGAGAAATCAATCTTTTTTGTATTGGTCTGTTTGCTCCATCCATGAATTGCCATTGTTCTTCTCCTCTCTCCTTTTACCGTCTTTCTATCGCTCCAAAGGGACAGGCCTCCATGCAGCTGCCGCAGTGAAGGCAGTGTTCCTGCCGGATCACCAGAGGCTTTACCGACAGATCGATACATTTCTGTGGGCATTTGCTGTAACAGATGCGGCATCCCCGGCACCGGTCTGTGATAAAGAATCCTCCTTGTCTGTGCGATGAGCTATCTTCAGCCTCTGCCGCCCGATCTCCCAGGACAAACATGTCCCGGAAGATCGGTTTGACTGACAGATCGAAAAATTCCCCGGTCCCTTCCGCCACACGGAATACCTCTAAAGCCTTCCGGCTCTCCTCCTGGGGATATATCTCAGCCATATAAGGATTTTCCTCAAAGACTTCCTTTAATTTTCCGGATCCGATATTCACCGCTTTCCCCCGTATGGAGACCGCCTTTTTATTCATGGTACCTTCTCCTCCGCACATGCCGCTAATGGCAACATAAGGATGTTTCTTAAGCTGTTCATAAAAGGACTTTCCTTTTGCCGTGATAAAATACAGGCTGTTCTCGTCCGTCAGCATGATATCAATGACCCTGGCAACCGGTCTCCCTTCTTCATCCACAGTGGCAATGACAGTGGAATGAATGTCTTCTTTTAATAACTTCAGATATTCTCTTGTATTCATAAACACACACCTCGTTTCAGGGAAAGCGCAATACCGTTATATGCTAAAATTCATAGGGCGGATTTCCGGAGAAATCTGCAATGATGCCATGTGCATCCTGAATGTAGAACACTTCGAAGATCGGGTTGTCTGCCGTCTCATACTGCCCTTTTACGATGGGGTTATTCATAGCGCCTTCCTTGACTTCCATATTGTTCTCAAACACAGCTGTTCCGTGAAGACGAAGCCATGCATAGGTCGGGTCAGATACAGATACCTCGATCTCAGGATTGGCCTGCATATCTTTGTATACATCCTTCGTATTATTGGTACAGAACCAGAGTTTTCCCTCCTGTTCGAAGAGGAACATAAAAGGACGTACCTTTGCCTTGTTATCCCTCCCTACTGTTGCCAGATACTGTACTGGGTTTGCCTGTAAAAATTCTACTACTTTTTCCATGTTCAAGTCCTCCTTGGTTTCATTGTAATATTTATTGTTACATCTTTCAGCATTAAAATAGCACGTACATGTTGTAATGTCAATAGTTACATTTATTTTTTTGACAAATACCTTTCTTTTTGGTAAGCTTATCGCAAAACCTAGACTTCACTTCAGGTTAAGATTTTTTGCAAATTGTTATCGAAGGAGGAATCATTATGATGTATACCATAGGACAGGTATCCCAAATGTTTGACATTCCCATATCCACTCTTCGCTATTACGATAAAGAAGGCTTGTTTCCTGATATACAGCGCACCTCCGGCATCCGAAGATTTGGCGAAAAAGAGCTGGAAGCCATACGTGTCATTGAATGTCTGAAGAAATCCGGCATGGAAATCAAGGATATTAAACAGTTTATGGAATGGTGTACGGAAGGCAGCAAAACCTATCCTAAACGGCTGGATCTGTTTGTTCGCCAGAAGGCAGCTGTAGAAATGGAAATTGAACGGTTGAACCGTGTACTGGATATGTTGAAATTCAAATGCTGGTATTATGAAGAGGCCATAAAGGATGGCACCGAGGACCGCATCACCGCCATGTCCCCGGAGGAGATGCCAGAAGAAATCCGTCAGGCTTTTCTGAACGCCCACCGGTAACTTCATGGTTCCATAATTAAGTTAAAAGTTTACTTCCCTTTTCACAGATTTCGTAGATCTCGTCATATTTTTCTTCGATCAGGGGAGTCAGCTTTTCTGTTTCCTTCCTCACAGCTCTTTTATACAAAAAATATGGAAGGATCCATCCTATAAATCCCGGAACTGCCAGCACAGTGCAAAGTATGATATGCGGAGTCTGCGCCGTTACCGCAAACGTGGAGCCGGCCATAAATGCCGTCCCCAGGATCCCTACCGTGATCGCCAGGATAGAGGGCGCAGAAGTTTTCTTATTCTCCAGATACTGGATTTCGGCAATGCACGCCTCATAATGTCTCTGAAGCCTTGTAAGTTCCGTCTTATTGATGATCTTACGATCTCGCTTCAACCGAAGCACTGCCTTTTTGTGCTGCATGGCCCCTGCCCTTTTTGGGAAGGTTTCCAAAGCTGGCTGGGCTACATTTTCATCCACCTCCCAGCCAAAATTTACATAACCGTCGATCAGGAAGGAAATCTGTCCCATATCCGCCGTGATTTCTTTATATTCATATCCGAAATCCATGCAAAGACAAGAACCACTACCGTACGGACTGCCGTGGCTACAGTAGAATCTGTTTTTCTGATCCCACATTTTGCCAGGATCGACGTCACCCCGGCAAAAAAAGCGGAACCTGCGGCATATAGAAGCCACATCTTACATTCCTTCTTTCCAAAATGTATTCTGCTGCTTCTTATCATACCGCAGATTCCACCTGTTTTCCATCTGCAATATTTATTGATGACCATTCCCGGTCATCAGTCTCATTTCGTCTCGATTTTCTTTCCCAATGTAGCATTTTAAATATCCTATGCTATAATGTTTATTGGTTTAATCAAATAAACCAAACGGAAGGAATATCACAATGGATTTAATGGAAGCAATGAAAGAACGACACAGTGTGCGCCAATATACTGATCAGACGCTGGATGAAGAGGTGATCCGTCTTCTGACGGAGGAAATTGATGCCTGCAACCAGGAAAGCGGTCTCCACATCCAGCTGGTTAAAAATGAACCCAAAGCTTTTGACGGCTTTATGGCCCACTATGGGAAATTCAGCGGAGTGACAAACTATATCGCAATGGTCGGGAAAAAGGGTCCTGCCTTAGAAGAGACCTGCGGCTACTATGGTGAACGCCTGGTATTAAAAGCTCAGCAGCTGGGCCTTAACACCTGCTGGGTTGCCATGACCTACAGCAAGGTCAAATCTGCTTATTCTGTAGATGCCGGGGAAAAACTGTGTATTGTCATCTCTCTTGGCTACGGCAAAAATCAGGGCGTTCCGCACAAGTCTAAGTCTGTCGATCAGGTCGCAAAGGCTGACGGTCCAATGCCTAATTGGTTCAGATCCGGCGTGGAAGCTTCCCTTCTTGCCCCAACAGCCATGAACCAGCAGAAATATCAGTTCACACTGAATGGAAAGATCGTATCTGCCCGGGCCGGAATGGGATTCTATTCCAAAATCGACCTGGGTATCGTCAAATATCACTTTGAACTGGGAGCCGGACGCGAAAACTTCAGCTGGATCTGATATCTCATGACTTTGAAAAGCCCCTGCGGCCGATTGTCGCAGGGGCTTTTGTTCTTTCGATTTTATTGGCTTCCTTTCTTATTTCCTCCCTTCTTAGTCTGGTTTCCAGACTTTTTGGTATTGTTTGATTTCTGCTTCTTATTAGATTTCTTACTGCCGGACTTTTTGCTGTCCGGTTTCTTTTTTCCTGTACTTTTCTCCTTACTGTCTGAGTCTTTTTTATCTGTATCCTTTTTCTTGCTTCCCGCATCTTTCTGGGAGCTTGAACTTGATGAACTGTTCGTACTCTCCTTCGATGTCTTCCCTTCAATTCCTCCGCAGGCAGTAACGGAAAGGGCCAGTGCGCATGCCGCTGCCAGGATGAGCCCTCTTTTTAATATCCCTTTCTTCCGTTTTGCTGTGTTCTGTGTCTGCATATTGTCTACCTCTCTTTCGGTGTATTTTCAAAAGGCGTTCTGCCCTTCTGACATATCCCAGCATACTGGCCATGTCTTAACATATTCCAAAAGAGGGCTTAACATTTCTTAACAGTTCTTACTTATGCTGAACCGTGAAAGCACTTTTTTCATCTTTTTCGAACAGCCTTGCCACTGCCGGCACCAGCTCTTTGATGACTGTCCGTGAGGTGTTAATGCACAGGTCAGAATTCAACTTATCTCCCCATTTGTGGCCGGTATAGAACTCATAATACTTTGCCCGCTTTAGTCTCCGCAGCGCCCCACAATAATACAGTCCGATTTCTGCGCCATCTCTTCGATGATACGGGCCTGCTCCTGGTAAACAGACATACTTTGGTCAAAGAATGGCAGAACCAATAGCCGTGGCCAGTCCTGCTCCGTACGCTCCCATATCGCATACAAATACAAAAAAGTAATCGCCAAAAATATTAAAGATACCGCCTGCCAGCACTGCCCCCGTAGCCAATGCAGGATTTTTGTCATTTCTTAAGTATGCAGCCATCATCTGGTTAAAAAGGAAGAATGGAATAGCCAGCTTTATCGGCCGCACATACTCCCTCGCCAGAGTCAGGGTATTGTCCTATGCCCCAATCATCCTCCTGCTAAAACAAAAATGTACATTTCCTCTGCAAGAAAAAAACCGGATAAGGAACAAGCTTTCTGCTCGTCTCTTATCCGGTCCGTCATTTCTTCTGAATGATTTTCCCTCCGAGGAACAGGCATCTTAAGCCTGCCTCTTATCCGGCTGCCTGCATCATCTGTCCTTTTACAGTCAGCCCTCCGAGAACTTTTAGTAGTCCAGCACACCTTTCCGCCATTGTCAAACGTTGTCAGATGTCGATTTCTCACCCAGGCGCGCTTTTAATTCAGCGATCTCCTTTTCCTTATCCGCAAGTGCAGATTCCTTCTCGCCAAGCAGTCTTTTCTGCTCATCGATCATGTCCTGCATTTCTCCCAGATTCTCTTTCTGCTCATCGATCACATCCTGCATTTCATCAATCATATATTGCACTGTATTTTTATCAAGTTCCTGCAATTCTTTGGAAAACATGTTCATCACCTTCTCCGTATTTCGGCACAGCTGATAGATTTCCTCATAGTATTTCCGGAATTGAGGATATTTTCTGATCAGCTCCACGATCATCTCCGGATCGTCTACACTGAGGAATGTCAGCCACGCATCCAGTTTGTTTCTGATACCTTTATTGTGAAGAATCCTGCGGAAATTGTCAAGCGGGATGAACACAAATCTGGGAAAAGCCTCTGATCGTCTCATATCAGATCTACGACAGCAGCGTGCTTTCTTCCTGGTTTCAAAGAGACATCCGGAAATTTTATATATATATATATCGCGCCTATAAATTGGTCTACAACATCACACATTTTGTAGAAGTGGATGCGGTTATGCCCTGGCCTTAGATAAACTGATCAATACCACCAGCGAAAGTGATCTCACCTTCCACTCTTTGTACCCGGCCCCGGACGTCGGACTGTGTTTTGAATTCAACTCCCTGATTTATCAAATTGTTACATTTTCTTCCAGCCATCTGATATTTGAGATCAAAGCCTCCAACTGAACCCGGGAAGAATATCCCTCTGTCAGTTCATCTACTTTCTGATTAAATGATGGATGAAAAAGCAGCTCTCTTTTTTCTGCTTCTTTGGCATACCGAAGAGCCTGCTCAAATATACTGTCATCCTGAATCCTCTTTTTCTTAGGAATTTTCCGTAAAAGCAGACGGTTTTTATCCTGCATAATTTTCAAATCAGATGGTATTTCCACCGGATTCTGCAAAAACAAATATCCATTGCATACATTGTCTCCACATCCGGACACATAAATCCCTTCTTTTTGCGCTTCTTTCAATGTATGCTCCAAATCAAACATATCTTTCGGCGAAGCAGCAATCAAAGATACCCTGCTTTCCTTTAATGCCAGAAGGTCATGGCAGGACTCTATAGTCTGTTGCGTTTTCAGTCCTCCGATTCCACAACTCACTGCAAATGGTACCTGCAGCTTTTCACATGCTTTCATTGTTCCCGACGCAGTCAAAAATCCAGTTCTTTTTTGTTCTGCCGCTGTTTCAAAATTCTGATAACAAATCCTTGCACAGTTTTCAGTCTCTTTCCGGAACCTTACAAATTTTGAAATCCCGCCGGTAATCAGTGTCCCTGCTTTCATCCAGGCAATTTCTCCGTCCGGATTTTCAGGCCACAGACTTTCCAGCTCTTCTTCTGTGATGCCTGGTAGTCCCTGTCCTAATAATGCCGATTCTATGAGATATTTCCCCACAATTTTTCAATCCTTTCTGCCTGAGAACATAGATCCATCTTATTTTCTTTTTCGATGATTTCCAGATACCCTTCCGTAATGGAATCAGCTCCTCGGAATGCTCCTGCAACTGCCCCTACGATACATCCGATTGCACTGGTCTCATCTCCGATATTTACAGCATCATAGATACTTTCCATTGTTCTTCCCTGGTTGGAAATCAGAATTCCTAATGCAGTCGGTACCGTCTCAGCAATCGCCGGTCCGCTTCCGATGCGTTCTGACAGTTCTTGTACCACATTTTGCTGACTGCCGCTGTGCATGGCAATTTTTACGGCCATATCGATACGTTTTGTGACAGAAGGCCCTGGATATGTCCAGATATCGTCCCTTTTTCTTGCAAATTTCTCCCCTTCTACACTTCCATATTTTGCAGCCTGTACGATTTTATAAAGATCGGTGTCACTCTTAAGGGCTTCGCTTACAGCCGCTGTGATTGCACATGCTCCTGAAATACTGTATGGATCGTCATGAGATGACATGGTAATTTCCACAGTATCCTCGATTGCTTTCTGAATGTCCCCTGCGCTCAACAGTCCTTCCGGATATGCCTTACTGGCCGCTCCGTTAGAAGAAAGCGCATAATAGTGGCTTTTGTACAACTTCGTTCCTAGCCGTCCGGCAAATGCCCAGGTTCCCATTTTGTCATCTTCTCTTAAACGATTTACGACACTTCTGGTTGTCATTCCTGCAAATGGTTCAAAGTATTCTGTTTTTCCCCATTCCAGCAGCGCCTTCTGTCCCAGTTCCTTTGACGCTTTTCCGTCCGCGTTCAGCAGATGTTCCGTCAGAATATATGGTATACTGAATGCATCTGTCACCTGTCCTGCCCGTCTTCCCCGGGCCATCGTATCCATTGGAGGTTCCTTAAATTCCTCTACCCGTCCGCCAAATGTCTTCTCAATCTGCCTGGTTGATTTTGTCTCTGTCGCCGAGCCCATGGCATCCCCGACAGCAGCTCCCAACAAACATCCTAATATTTTTTGATTCATCGTACTCCCTCCTGTCTGTCCACCTTCTGAGCAATTCTAGTCAGATCTTCGGCAAGTTTTCTTATCTCCAGATGATTTGCCTCCTCAAGCGTCGGCAGAAAATGTGCCGGGAAAGCTTCTGCACCTCGCAAAGCTCCGGACAATGCGCCGGACATGGTTGCAATCGTATCTGTATCATACCCCACATTAACTGCTCCCACGATAGATCCCAACGCATCTCCATCATACGCTGCAAACAGACCAAACGCAGACGGGATTGCCTCTGCCACATGAAGCCCCGTTCCTATCTGATGCCCGATCTCTGTCATTTTTTCTTTTGGGGTTCCGCTTCCCAGGCCGATATCAATTGCCATTTCCATACGTTTGACCACAGACGGTCCTGCCACATCGCGGGCAATCTTCCTGCCGATTTTTTCTCCCTCTTTTGCCCCATACAGCCCTGCCTGCAGTACACTGTAGACTGTTGCTTCCGGCATCACCGCATGACTGACCGCAGCCGCAACTGCACAGGCACCTGAAAGTGCGAGATAATTATCATGCGTTACCATAGTAACCGTTACCGCGTCCTTAATCGCTTTCTCTATGTTTCCAGCATTCATAAGGCCGATCGGCGAAATCTTCATGGCCGCACCGTTTGTTGCCTGACGAGTCACCAGTTCCACGCCTCCTGATTTTTCTATCTTTTCTCCTTTATATCTTCGAATTGCCAGACGCGTCGTCGGTCCTGCAAACCGGTCAAAGAACACATGATGCTCCGACCAGTCGATCAATGCCTCCTGTACCACTTTTTCAGTCACTTCACCGTCATGGTCTGCAATATGCCTTGCCACAAAATATGCAGAACTGAAGTCGTCCGTAAGCTGCCCGGGTTCATTTCCAGCTCCGAAAGTATCCATGGGCGGCTTTTCAAAATCTGTTACTTCATGGCCGAAATATTCTATGATCTGTTCTGTTGTTCTGGCTTCTGTAGCCGCTCCCATTGCATCTCCTGCTCCGGCACCGATCAATCCGCCCAGTATTCTGTCAAACATATTGAATCCTCCTTTGTCTCAAGACATAGAAAGGAAATGCATAAACCGCATTTCCTTTCTATATATTCTATCATCCGTTTTGCTCTTAATGCCAGTCGGACATCTGATCTACGTTATCTGCATCTACAACTGCCATCGGAGTGCTGTCTCCAATGCTGGATACATCTTCTCCCTGCAGTGCTTTAAGCATAATGATTACAGCCTCTTTTCCCATAAGATATGGAGACATTGCTACGGAGGCATCATAACTTCCGTCTTCAATTGCCGCTTTGGCTTCTTCTGTAAAATCAACACCGACTACTGTCACCTGATCATTCAGCCCTTTTTCTTCCAGTGCCTGAACAACGCCTAAAGCCATATCATCATTTCCGCAGGCAATTCCCACCAGATCTGGATTGGCTTCAATGATTGCTGTCGCTGCATCGTAAGCCTTCTGTGCATCGAAATCACACTGTTCTACAGCTACCACGTCCATTCCGGCCTTTTCAAAGGTTTCTTTTGCTCCGTCTCTTCTGGCATCAGACTGTGTTGCTCCTTCATTTCCGGCAATGATCGCAACCTGTCCTTCACCATTGTTCTGATCAACGATGTACTGTGCTCCCAGCACTCCCTGATTGTGAAAATCTACAGTGATCTTTGCATCCAGAGATCCTCCTGCCTCTTCCAGTGCCTCTTCGTTCACTTCATTTCCAGTCGTGATCACGGTAACACCCTGCTGATTTGCGGAGACGATTCCGGAGATCAGGCAGTCTTCCGTCAGCGGAGATACTGCGATTGCATCATAATCCTGAACCAGCATATTATTTAAAATATCCAGCTGTCCTGCAGTATCTGTATCTGAATCTGTTGCCTGAATATCGATGGACACTCCATACTCTTCCGCCGCATCCTCATATCCCTCCTGCATAGTTACCCAGAAGGAATTGGAAAGAGTACTTTCAATCGCAGCCAGTTTCTTCCCAGAATCTTTATCTGGCAGCGGCGCAAGGTCTTCGTCTACCTGGGCTTCCGCCTGCTGGAATAAAGTCTGTTCCCCGGTCTCTTCCGCATCTCCACCTTCTGCCTCTGTGCTTTCTTTTTTGCTGCTGTCTGTACTTTCTGATGAATCAGATGATGATCCGCAGCCTACAGCCATAGTCGTAACCATTGCCATACATAAAAGCACACTTACCACTTTTGCCTTCATAATTACAATTCCTCCTCTGTAATTTTATATTATTCAGGATCTCCCTTTGCAGAGTTCCTAAATTGCTGAACCTGATCTGCACTGGCCCGGCTGCGCGGTCCTGCCTGCGTGCATTTGATCGCCGCCGTTGCATTCGCAAATTCCAGCGCCTCCTCTTTCCCGGCTTCTTCGCAGAAATAAGCATAGATAAATCCTCCCAGAAAGCAGTCTCCTGCTCCTGTCGTATCTACTGCCTCCACCTGATATGCAGGTACTTCTATCTCCTGACCACACAGCCATATCGCTCCCTCACTTCCTGCGGTACAGATCACTCCTTCTTGGATATGATATCTATCCTGGATGATCCTCATGGCCTTTCGGTAATCATCTTCTCCTGTCATCTCCCTGAACCCATCGCGTCCACTGATGAAAACTGTACACAGTTTCATCATTTCTTCAATATCTTTCATGGATGTTCCACACTGGTCCATAAAAGACGGTACACACTGCATATTATAAATGACAGGTTTTCCCTGACTCACCGCCTTTTGTGCCAGCCAGAGAGCTGCCTTCGGTGAAAACATATCATTATAGAAAATATCCATGGAATCCATCAGATCTTCCGGAAGTTCTTCGGGTTCCAATGTACATACAGTATCTCCTGTGTTTGCAAAAATACAATGTTTTCCACCCGGAGCAGTAATAATATATGTATGTAAGGAAGTACCTCCTTTTTTTACCGCCACATGCGTTCCGTCTACCCCATCTTCTTTCAGCGTTCTCAAAAACTCTCTGCCAGTCTCATCGTCTCCCACTTTTCCCGTCTGGTATACGTCCATTCCAAGGTGGGATGCACAGACAGAAACATTGGATGCACTGCCTCCCGGCAGCATCACTTCATTTTTGATCAGTGCAAAACCGTCATCTTTTGGCAATTCATGGCTGTCTAGTACAATATCCATTGCGATAGCACCAAGGGATAATAATTTTTTCTGCATCTTTACACCTCTCTCTTTTCTCTTTCATGATACTCTGATATCAAAACTGAAATGATCAAAATAAATCCCGTTAATATCTCCTGATAATGTGAAGAGATAGAAAGTATTGTCAAACCATTTTTTAATACATTCAAGATAAAACATGCGATAATCGTTCCTATGATGCTTCCTTTTCCGCCCTTCATACTGGTGCCGCCTAAGATCGCAGCGGCAATCGCATCCATCTCATAACCTTGTCCTGCCAGAGGCTCTGCAGAATTCAGCCTTGCTGTCACGATCATTCCTGCAATTCCTGCACACAATCCACAGATGCCGAAAACAATCATCTTATATCGTCTGACATTTACGCCAGAACGATTCAAGGCCACCTCATTTGAGCCAATAAAGAGACAATAGTTTCCAAATGTAGTCTTATGGAGTATAACTGCACCAATTAACGCGACTATCAACGAGATTACGATCGGCATATTTACCGGCCCGACCGCTCCGCTTCCGATAAAAGTAAAGGCTGTTCCAAAGCCAAATACAGATTGGGAATTTGTCAATATCAAAATGACTCCCCTGGCAATCGTCATCGTACTTAATGTCACGATAAAGGAATTCATTTTTCCATATGCAACCAATGCCCCATTCAAAATTCCGATCAAAAAGGAAGAAAGAAGCCCCGCAAAAATAGCCACTCCAGGCGCTGCTCCATTCAGGCTCATCATCCCCATTACCATTCCGGAAAAACCAATTACAGATCCAACCGAAAGGTCAATCTGCCCTGCACTGATCACCAGCGTCATCCCAACAGATATTACCAGATAAATTGCCGACTGATTCAATATGTTTCTACAGTTTTTCCAGGAAAAAAAATAGGGAGAAGCCATAGAAATGATCAGGATCATCGCGATCAATATGCCCAGCAAAATCAGAACATACGAATATTCCTTTACTTTTCTGTTTATCATACTTTTTCTGTCACTCACTTAAAACACTTCCTGTTATAAAGGAGACCACCTCATCCATGGATGTCTCTTTTGATTTCAACTCTTTGACGACTTTTCCCTGACGCATGATACATATACGGTCAGAAATATGAAACACATGCTGCATATTATGACTGATTAAGATCACTGCATATCCTTTTGATGCCAATCTCCTGATCAGTCTGAGAACAGCCTCTGACTCATTCAGCCCCATAGCTGCCGTCGGCTCGTCGAAAATCAATATTTTCCCTCCACGGTGCACAAGTCTCGCCACAGCGACTCCCTGCCTCTGGCCGCCGCTTAAGTCTCCTACCGGAACAGAAACATTCGGAATCTTGATATCCAGATCTTTCAATAGTTTTTCTGCTTCTTCTTTCATCTGTTTTTTCTTTAGAAATCCGGCCGTTGATAACTCACTTCCCAGGAACAGATTCGATGCTACATCCATCGTATTCCCGAGAGCAAGATCCTGATATACCGTAGAAATTCCTTCTTCTGCAGCTTTTTTGGGAGTCAGCTTATGATATTCTTTTCCGTTGATCTTGATCTGACCGCTGTCGGGAGTTAACACCCCGGACAGGATTTTGATAAGTGTAGACTTGCCGGCTCCATTATCGCCGACAATCGCAAGCACTTCTCCGCCATAAGCACGGATAGACACCCCTCGAAGGGCTTCAACATGTCGAAAGCTTTTATATAACTCTCGTGTTTCCAGAAATGGTTTTTCGTTTCTTTCTTCTGTATTCATGTCAGCATCTCCATTTTGTCTGTACAGTAGAAACAATACTTTTTAAATAAACTAACATTATTCTAGCATCCAGATTTTTATAAGTAAAATTCATAATATCTATATATGTTTTTCGTTTATTTTATTTTTCTATAAATGAAAGTAATGATTAATACTCGCGGGAGTATAGTTGACTTTTCCTTGATTCCCTCTATACTGTTACTTGAAAAACATCGACTTATTTATAGAAAGGAACTTTTATGTCAACCAATCCAATCACCCCCAACCATATGAGCATCTACTGGCATGACTATACAGCCCATGCTAAAAATATACCGGCCATCCAGTCTGGTCTTTCCGAAAAATCTTCTCTGATCGGGAGAGTCGGACTGATCCTTCTGTCCTGCGGAACCGGAGCCTGGCGGGTCAGAAGTTCCATGAACACACTGGCAGAGGAGCTTGGCATCACATGCAATGCCAATATCGGTCTTCTTTCCATCGATTACAGCTGTTTTGATGGAAAGAATTCTGTTTCTCATTCTCTGAGTCTTTCCAGCACCGGGGTTAACACCTCCAAGCTGGACCGCATGGAACGTTTTGTAAATAATTTTGCAAGATTCGGCAAGGAAATGACAGTCGGGCAGCTTCATTCCCAGTTAGATGAAATTGATAAGATCCACGGGCATTATTCACCGGCTATGCTGGGCCTTGCCTCTGCCCTTGCCTGCTGTGCGTTCTGCTTTCTGCTTGGCGGAGGAGTAATTGAAATGCTCTGTACCTTTTTAGGGGCAGGAGCAGGAAATTATCTCCGGGCCAGACTGACCAGACGGCACTATACTTTATTTTTATGTATCATGTCTTCCGTCGCACTGGCCTGTCTGGTATATGCAGGATCAATACAGCTGATCGAGGAGATTTTTTCGGTTTCTTCCAGCCACGAGGCCGGCTATATCTGTTCCATGCTGTTTATCATCCCGGGATTCCCTTTTATCACAAGCGGCATCGACTTTGCAAAACAGGATATGCGTTCTGGTTTGGAACGGCTGATTTATGCAGTTATGATCATAGTAGTTGCTACCGTCACCGCCTGGGCCATGGCTCTTCTTTTAAACCTGCAGCCTGAAGAATTTCCTTCACTGGCGCTTTCACCGGTTCTGCTGTTTTTCCTGAGGCTCGCAGCCAGCTTCTGCGGAGTTTTTGGATTTTCCATTATGTTTAACAGCCCGATACCTCTGGCGGCCTCCGCTGCCTGGATCGGAATGATTGCCAATACGCTCCGGCTGGAGCTTGTGGATCTTCTGTCCTGCCCTCCTGCCGTAGCTGCTTTTCTGGGCGCTCTGACGGCCGGGCTTCTGTCCTCGCTGATCCAGAAACCGCTTGGATATCCCAGGATCTCCATTACCGTACCTTCTATCGTGATCATGGTGCCGGGGCTGTATCTCTACCGTGCCGTATATAATCTGGGAGAAATGTCTTTGGGTGATTCCGCCTCCTGGCTGGCTTCCGCGCTGCTGATCGTTCTGGCGCTGCCCCTGGGGCTGGTATTTGCCCGGATCTTTACTGACCGTTCTTTCCGCCACTGTACTTAAAGCCCATCCGCAGCGGCGGCCCGGGAGAGAAATTCTCTGATTTTCACATAGAATCTGCATGGTATATGTGCTATAGTAGATATGTTGTAATAAAATATAGAAAAAAAGAGGTATGTTATGACTAAGAAACAGAATAAGAATACTCCAATGCTATTCCTGTTCCGGGTAGTACAAGGCGCTTTTATCGGACTTGGCGCTGTCCTTCCCGGAATTTCCGGCGGAGTCTTAAGCGTCATCTTCGGCATCTATAAACCGATCATGGAGCTTTTATCGAACCCTTTCAAAAATTTTAAAACTCACGTGCCGCCGCTGATCCCGGTGTTTATCGGAGGGGCCGTCGGTTTCCTTGGCATCGCCAATCTGCTGGCCTTTTTCCTGAATAAATATCCGGATCCTTCTGTCTGCCTGTTTATCGGACTGATCAGCGGGATGCTCCCCTCTCTGTTCCGGGAAGCCCGGGAGGAAGGCGTGGCAAAAGGCTCCTACGTTTCCCTGGTGGTCTGTATGATCGTAATATTTGCTCTGCTTGGCGGGTTGAACATGGCTTCTGTAGAGATCGAGGCAAACTTTATCTCCTACCTGTTCTGCGGATTCTGCCTGGCTCTGAGCGTGATCGCACCTGGCATGAGCTTTTCCACCCTTTTGATGCCGCTGGGGCTTTATACGCCTTTCGTGGACGGTATCGGCCATCTGGATTTTCAGGTACTGATTCCCGGGGGGATCGGAGCTCTGGTTACTGTCATCTGCCTGGCAAAAGCTGTCAATGCGCTGTTTGACCATTTTTACTCTCTGGCCTTCCATGGAATTATCGGAATTGTCATTGCCGCTACTGTGATGATCATCCCGTTCTCCAGTTTTACTGCTTCTGTCACCGGATGCATTGTAAATATCATCTGTCTTGTCGTTGGTGTGATCGCCGCACTCCTGCTGGATAAATTTAACAGCAGAGTGGAGGTTAAATAATATTAGCTTATACAAAGGAGAGAACCAAACATGAACCCGAATCCGTCTGTTAAAAAAGAGCATGCGTCTGTATTTGAACTGAATGGTGTTCCGTCTTTCGGCCAGGCGCTCCCTCTGGCCATGCAGCACGTTGTTGCCATGATCGTAGGCTGTGTAACGCCCTCCATTATCGTGGCCGGTGTGGCAGGCATCAGTGCCCAGGACCGTGTCATCCTGATCCAGGCCGCATTATTTTGTTCTGCGATCAGCACGCTTCTTCAGTTGTTCCCCTTCATTAAATTCGGGAACTTCCAGCTGGGAAGCGCCCTTCCGGTCATCCTGGGCATCAGCTTTGCTTATGTACCCAGTATGCAGGCTATCGCAGGCACCTATGATATTGCCACCATCCTGGGAGCCCAGGTAGTGGGAGGAGTCATTGCCATCATCGTAGGATTTTGTATCCGAAAGATCCGCATGCTGTTCCCGCCTCTCGTAACAGGAACCGTCGTTTTTACGATCGGCCTTTCTCTGTATCCTACCGCTGTTAATTACATGGCAGGCGGTACCTCCAGTGAAATCTACGGCTCCTGGCAAAACTGGCTGGTAGCTTTCTTCACCCTTGCAGTGGTAACAGGACTGAATCATTTTGCCAGAGGATTTTTAAAGCTGGCCTCTATCCTGGTTGGAATCATTGCCGGCTATATCCTGGCTGTTCCTTTCGGTCTGGTTGACCTGTCCGGAGTACAGTCCGCAGGGTTATTCCAGCTTCCCCAGCCGATGCATTTTTCTATGAGCTTTGAGCCCTCCGCCTGCGTAGCCATCGGCCTCCTGTTTGCTATCAACTCAATCCAGGCTATCGGTGATTTTTCAGCCACTACCTCCGGAAGCATGAACCGGATGCCGGAGAACAAGGAGCTGCAGGGCGGCATCATTATGTACGGAATCAGCAATATCTTATGCGCCTTCTTTGGAGGACTTCCTACAGCCACCTACAGCCAGAACGTAGGAATCGTCACCACCACAAAAGTCATCAACCGTTGTGTCCTTGGTCTGGCAGCCGTCATCCTGATGATCGCCGGCTTTGTACCAAAGTTTTCCGGTCTGCTGACCACCATCCCGCAGTGTGTGCTGGGCGGCGCCACCATTTCGGTCTTCGCTTCCATCGCCATGACCGGGATCAAGCTGATCTTCCAGCAGGAAATGAACTTCCGCAACACTTCCATCGTCGGACTGTCTGTTGCACTGGGAATGGGTATTACCCAGGCTTCCGGATCCCTTGCTACTTTCCCGGAGTGGGTCACCACTGTATTTGGAAGCTCACCTGTAGTTGTGGCTACCTTAATGGCTATTCTTCTGAATTTGATCCTGCCGAAAGAAGAGACGGCAAAATAAAGGAAATAGAATCAAACGGGACTGTCAAATAGTCCCTTACAAAAAACGCTGAGGTCATGAGGCTTCAGCGTTTTTTAGCATTTTTTTATATACCCACAGAGGAAATCTTGATATGATAATTTCGTAAAGAAAATGAAATTAATCTGTAACGAAATCCCGCTTTTCCCGATATATAAGCAAAGAGAGGTGAGAGCATGCTGGATATGGATTCTGTATACAGAGAATATGTAACGGTAGTGTATAAGTTCTTGCTTTCCCTTTGTTATGAAGAGGATATGGCAGAGGAACTGACCCAGGAAACATTTTATCAGGCAGTACGTTCCGCAAACCGATATGACGGGAGCTGCAAAGTATCTACATGGCTTTGCCAGATTGCCAAACATTTATGGTATCAGGAAGTAGAGCACCGAAAGAGAAAAGGTACAAGCCCGCTGACAGAAGACATCCTTTCAAAGGACATGCCGGTGGAGGATCGTTTCAATATAAGGGAAGAGAAAATGGAATTATTCAGGAAAGTACATGTTTTGGACGAAACTGCAAAAGAAGTGGTACTTCTGCGGGTTACCGGAGCATTTTCGTTTAAAGAAATCGGTGAGCTGTTCGGAAAAAATGAAAATTGGGCCAGAGTTACCTATTACCGGGCAAAGCAAAAAATTGTGAAAGGCGGGAATCATGATGAAGTGTGAGATTATCAGAGACTTATTACCGAGCTATCTGGATGAACTAACAAGCGCTGAAAGCAATCAGGCTATTGAAGAGCATTTGCAGGAGTGCAAGGACTGCAGGAAGCATCTGGAAGCTATGAAAACAGAAATGGTTTCTGAAAGATATGTAAAGAAAACAGCAGAAGAGATCCAGGAAGAGATTTATCCGTTTAAAAAGTTGAAAAAAAAGACGGTCAGATCAATTATCAAGACCGTTTTCATATGCATGATTATCTTTAGCATTATTGCAACGGCATATGAAAGTTACGTTGGCACAGGTGTGACTGCTGATTTTGAGGATATGAAAATTACTTCCTTAAATGAGGACGGAGTGGTAACGATCAGTTTTGAGCCAAAGGACAATGGCGATTATATTAGAATTGGCAGGACAGCAGATGGCGACTGGAAAACGGTAGAGATTGTAAAATGGAATGTGAACCCTTTTTATAAAGAAATTGAACGAGGTGACTATCTAACGATAACATTTCTTGATGAAAATACGATTGTTGCGCCAGACGGCCAGGTAGAGAAGCTGACGGGCGATGAAACGCTGGAGATCACCTCTGTAGATTCCAAAAAGGAAAAACTGAGTGTAAAAAAAGTGAACATAAAAGACCTATATACGGAAACCGGAATCAAGGAATTGCTGTAGAAATTTAAAGAGGGGCTGTTCTGAAAAGACAGCCCCATAAGACTTTCACAGGCTATTCGTCCCACCCTTCGTAAAACCGTATATTAATAGAAATATTACGGACGATATCGCCGTCCTGAGTCTCAATATCTTCCGGATCAGAAACGTGCGGCAGGATCGGCTCGTCCTCTTCCAGCTCTACGCCAATCCAGGTCTTGGCAGCGTCATTGGCATTGTCAATGGCATCATCCAGGGTATCGCCAGAAGCTTCACAACATTCCAGATCCGGGAAAAACGCATGATAGCGTCCATCTCCTTCTTTGCGGAAAACCGCAGGATATATAAAGATCATAATAGCCATCTCCTTTTCATATTAATTTCATTATTCTATATAGTAAAATAAATCAATATGTATTTGCAAGATATATTTATCTTTTATCATCACGAATATCCTATCCCAGCCCATGACACTCCAGCCAGTCCATCAGAAGCGGCTTTTCTTCCCGGATCCTGTGCGCCCGGATCCGGAACGCACCAATAGTAAACAGAGTAAATACTGCCGCCAGGATCAGAAGATAGACCAGACATCCCCGGATACTTTCCCCGCCGCTGATGGTACTCCGGAAAGCCTGTACGGTATACGTAAAAGGTACCCATCCATGAAGGGCCGGCACGAAGCTGCCGGAGACTTCCAACGGGTAGGTCCCGGCCGATCCCGCCAGCTGTACCACCATAAAGATCAGCATCAGAAAGCTTCCTGCCTTCCCGAACAGATCAGTAAAGAAATACATAATAGACATAAATGCTACAGAAGCCACACAGGCTGTCAGAATGGTTTCTCCCCATCTGGCAGGTGCAAATCCGTCAAATAGATGGAGCGCGCCCAGCATTACCAATGCCTGCAAAACTGCTACCGTATAGAGAACTGTAGCCTTGCTGCGCCACCATGCTTTTCCGGAGCGTAATTTTCCACTGTAGCTGTTCAAAGGATACATCAGACTAAAGGCAATGCAACCGACCCAAAGTCCCACTGACATCATGTAGGGAGCCATCGCGTGTCCGTTATTGGGCATATCTGTCATCTGGCTTTCTCTGGTATCCACCGGAGCCGCAACCATCTCCGCTGCATTATCACCTGTGTTGGCCTTTCTAACCTTATCTGTCCCCTCTTTTAACCCTGAAGCCAGAGCGTCTGCTCCATCCTGTACCTTTAAAAGCCCTGTACTAAGCTGCCCGCTTCCGTCTCTTAACTGTTCTGCGCCTGTATGGATCTTTTCTGCTCCTTTGGTAAGCTCATTCGCACCGGTTACCAGCTTGGGAGATGCTCCATTTAGCTGTTCTGCTCCGTTCGCCAGAGAAGATGAACCCAGTTTCAATGACCTGATGCCATTTTCAGCCTGCTGTGCGGATGCAGCAAAAGTTTCCATCCCTGATGCAAGAGCGGCGCTTCCGTCTGCCGCCTGATCTACCCCCGCTGTATAAGTCTGCACGCCGTCTGCCAGCGCAGCCGACTTTTCTTCCAGTACCTTCGCCTGCGATGTCAGCGTTTGCAGGCCTTCTGTCGAATTTGACGCTGCCGACAGGAGATCCCCTGCCTGGGAAAGCGCAGTCTGAGCCTGGGAAACCTGGCTGCTCACAGTCTGAGCGCTTTGATAATTAACCTGGGCTTCCTGAAGCGCTTGCCGGGCCAGCGCTGCCAACTGTTCTGTATCTTTCGCCTCCACGGCTGCTTCGATCTGTCCTGCCAGATAGGAGGGATCCGACGCAGCCGGCGCCCCGCCGAGTGCAGCGGAAGTTTCCTTCATCTGCTGCGCATAACCTGACAGATCCGAAGAAGCAGGCATCTGGGAAAGGGCTCCCGAAAATGCAGCCAGTCCTTCACTCAGCGAACGGGCTCCATCTGTCAGGGCCTGAGATTGTCCGTGGCTTTCTCCCACAATGGCCTGCAGTCCGTCATTCAAAGTATCTGCTCCGTTTTTCAGGCTCCCGGCCCCATCTGAAAGCTGTCCGGCAGCATCGGCCAGTTTCCCTGCCCCCTCGTCCAGCTCCCTTGCGCCGTCTCCTGCTGCCTCTACCCCTCGGGTATATTCCTTTAGCCCTTCTGTCAGGGTCTCTCCTCCGTTTTGAAAGGTCAGAGTACTCTCCGCCAAAATCCCCAGATTTTCTGCCAGCCTGTCACTTCCGGAAACCGCTTCTTTTGCTCCGTCTGCCAGCTGGCCGCTTCCATCCGCGGCTTCCGCCATCCCGTCTCCGGCCTCTCTGATACTGTCAAACATGACTTTTGCATAAACAGTAGTCACTTTCTCCCGGACAGAGTTTTCCATACTCTTCATTGCCGTTTCGCTCATTTTAGAAGCAATATAGTTGGTTCCCGGATTCGTCTCATAAGAAAGTTCCATTTTTTTCGGATTTTCACTTGTAACAGTGGCCGCATTTGCCGAAAAATCTTCCGGGATCGTAATCACCATGTAGCATTTCCCGTCTGCCAGCCACTGTTTCGCCGTTTTTTCATCTGTAAAGCGAAAATCCAGGGAATCGTCCTCTTTTAGCTTCTCCGTCAGTTCCTCCCCGATCTTCATCTCCTTCCCTTCATAATAAGCAGCCTGATCCTGATTGACCACTGCAACAGGAAGCTTGTCTGCCTTTCCATATGGATCCCACATAGACCCCAAAAATAAGGTTGTGTAGATAGATGGGATCGCGATGACTGCAATAACCACCAATAAAAGTATTTTGTTATGGAAGAGTTTCTTCCACTCCTGTCTGACCATGTTTATTTTCCCCTTTCTGTCAGTTGAAAGACATCATTTCTATTAATAGACATCATGTTGATTTTTAGAACCGATTGCATTATACTGAACAAAAGAAAAGGAAGCAACCATCAGATATGGGAGCTAACGTCGGATAATCGACACATCTCTGTTCCCATGTCGGTTGTTTATGAAATTTTAAGAATCTGTGGAGGGAAAAATGAATCCAAAAGACAGAAGAGTCCGGAAAACCAAGACACAACTGGAAAATGGGCTTGCCGGACTTCTGAGGGAAAAAGCGATTAATGAAATCACTGTAACAGAACTGACCGAACGGGTTGATATCAACCGCTCAACTTTCTATCTTCACTACCGCGATATTTATGATATGATGGAAAGCATTGAAAATGAACTGGTGGAAAAGATCGAGGAGCTGATCCAGGCACGCCCGGTCAGCCCCTTCGGAGAAAACAGTTTTCCTTTTATTGAGGACATCTTTGCCATTCTGGCAGAAAATAAAGCGATCTGCGCCGCGCTTTTAGGTCCTAACGGAGACATTGCCTTTCTCCACCGGATCGAAGCCATCTTGTCAAAACACAGCCTGAAAGTACTCGAAGCAACATTCCCTGACCGGTCAGATGACCTTAAGTACTCTTACGCTTTCTGCCTCTCCGGCTGTGTCGGCCTCATCAAGACCTGGCTGGCTGCCGCCTCCCCGGAAAGCCCGGAGCATATGGCAAAGCTGACATTCCGGCTTATCACGAATGCACTGGCAGAACAGCGTTGATCTTTCCCCTACAGATCAAACAGTGACAGCTGGTTGGACTCCGGCAGATCACCCAGAAGCCCCAGATCTCCCATATAATCGATCACTGTCTTGCTGGCCTTGGTCCGCTGGCGGAAGTCGTCTCTGGACAGATATGGTCCGTCCTTTGCCGCTTCTTCCACCGCCTCGGCCGCCTTTTCACCCATGCCGTCGATGCTGACAAAGGGCGGCATCAGCTTCCCGTCAATGATCTGGAACTTGGTCGCCTTCGCCCGGTAGATATCGATTGGCATAAATTCATAGCCTCTGGCATACATCTCCTGTACGATATGCATATCCTTCATAGTGTCCTGTTCCTTCTTACTCAGGGAATTAGACCGTTTGTTGTAATCATCGATATACTTCTGCAGGACCTCTTTCCCCTGGCACATGATCTCATAAGAGAATGCATCGGCACGAATCCCGAAATAGGCTCCATAATAAGCCAGCGGATAATTGATCTTACAGTAAGCGATCCGGTAAGCCATCATGACATAGGCCGCCGCATGGGCCTTAGGGAACATGTACTTGATCTTCTCACAGGACCAGATATACCAGTCCGGCACGCCATGCTCCGCCATATCCTTCTTAAACTCCGGCCACTCCTTACACTTCCCTTTTGCCACGGCTCCCTTACGCACACGCTCCATGATGGTAAAGGATTCCTCACTGTCAAGCCCCTGGTTGATAAGATATGTCATAATATCGTCACGGGTACAGATAGCCGTGGAAATGGTAGCCTTTCCGCTCCGGATCAGCTCCTGTGCGTTATTCAGCCATACGTCCGTTCCATGCGAAAGACCGGAAATACGGATCAGATCCGAAAGTGTCTTTGGTTTGGTATCTACCACCATCTGGATAACGAAGTCTGTTCCAAACTCCGGGATACCAAGACACCCTACCGGGCAGCCGCCAATGTCGTCCGGCTTGATGCCAAGTGCTGAGGTGTCATGGAACAAAGACATAACTCCCTGGTCATCAAGCGGGATCTTGGTCGCTTCAAAACGGTTGTCTGTCTCATTATATTCATTGTCCATAGCCGGAGAGCTGATATACTCCTCCAGCGTCTTGATCATGGTCGGATCATCGTGTCCCAGAATATCCAGCTTCAGAAGGTTGTGGTCAATCGAATGATAATCAAAATGGGTGGTCACGATATCCGTCGTCGTATCGTTGGCCGGATGCTGCACCGGGGTAAAGGAGTTGATCTCTTCTCCCAGGGGCAGAACGATGATTCCGCCCGGATGCTGTCCGGTACTCCTGCGGATTCCTGTACACCCCTGAACGATCCGGTCGATCTCGCAGTTTCGTTTTCCCTGTCCCCGCTCTTCATAATAATTCTTTACATATCCGAATGCGGTTTTATCTGCCAGGGTAGCAATGGTCCCGGCTCGATAGGTCTGTCCGGCTCCGAAAATGACCTCCGTGTATTTATGTGCGTTACTCTGGTAATCTCCAGAGAAGTTCAGGTCAATATCCGGCTCCTTATTCCCTTTGAATCCCAGGAAGGTTTCAAACGGAATGTCAAATCCGTCCTTCGTAAGCGGTTCGCCGCAGACAGGGCATTTCTTATCCGGCATATCCCAGCCACAGCCGCCGGCATAGGCTCTCACCTCTTCTGAATCAAAGTCGCTGTAATGACATTTTTTACAGTAGTAATGCGGGCTTAAGGGATTAACCTCCGTGATTCCCGCCATGGTGGCTACAAAAGACGATCCTACCGATCCACGGGAACCTACCAGGTATCCGTCCTCATTGGACTTCCACACCAGCTTCTGCGCAATGATATACATGACCGCAAACCCGTTGGAAATAATGGAATTAAGCTCCCTCTCCAGACGTTCTGTGACCACTTCCGGCAGCGGGTCCCCATACATGGAATGAGCCTTATTGTAACAGATCTCCCTTAGCTGCTTGTCTGAATCCGGGATCACCGGCGGACACTTATCCGGCCGGATGGGCGTGATCTTTTCGATCATATCCGCGATCTTATTCGGATTCTCGATGACGATCTCCCGCGCTTTCGCAGATCCCAGATATTCAAATTCCTCCAGCATCTCATCTGTGGTATGCAGGTACAGCGGCGCCTGCTCGTCCGCGTCTGAGAAGCCTTTTCCAGCCATAATGATCCGGCGGTAGACCTCGTCCTCCGGATCCATAAAATGCACGTCGCAGGTAGCCACCACGGGCTTTCCAAACTGTTCACCAAGCTTTACGATCCGGCGGTTCAGATTCCGGATGTCCTCCACCGAATTAACGTTGCTGACCCGGTCGCTTTCGATCATAAACCGGTTATTCCCTACCGGCTGAACCTCCAGGTAATCATAGAAGCTGACGATCTTTGCGATCCTGGCGTCTGACTTCTCATTTAACAATGCCTGGTAAAGCTCTCCCGCCTCACAGGCGCTTCCCACCAGCAGGCCTTCCCGGTATTTGGAAAGCACACTTTTCGGGATCCTGGGCCTTCTGGCATAATATTCCAGATGAGACTTGGAAATCAGTGTATACAGATTCACCCGTCCCACCTCATTGCAGGCCAGGATGATCACATGGTATGTGGGAAGCTTCTTGATCACGTTTTCATTCTGGCTTCCTAAATGGTTCAGTTTCGTCAGGTCATAAATCCCTCTATCATACAGCATTTCCACAAATTTTACGAAAATCTCCGCCGTAGCCCCGGCATCGTCCACTGCCCGGTGGTGATTTTCCAGGGAAATGTTCAGCGCATTTGCCACCACATTCAGCTTAAATTTAGATAGGGTAGGCAAAAGCATCCGGGCCAGGGCCACCGTATCTACAGAAGTAAAGTCCGGCATCAGATTCTGGTACCGCATGTTCTGTTCAATAAATCCCACGTCAAAGGACGCATTGTGGGCCACCAGCACGGCATCTCCCACAAACTCCAGAAACTGCGGGAGCACGGTCTCGATCCCCGGAGAATCCATGACCATCTGATCCGTGATGCTGGTAAGCCTTGTAATCTCAAACGGGATCGGCACTCCTGGATTGACAAAGGTGCTGAACTTATCTGTGATCTTTCCATTCTCCACCTTCACGGCCCCGATTTCTATGATTTTGTCCCGGATAGGGCTGAATCCCGTGGTCTCCAGGTCAAACACCACATACGTGCCATCAAGAGACTGTCCCTTTTCGTTCACCGCAACGTCTGTCAGATCATCCACCAGATAACCTTCCACACCGTAGATGACCTTAAATGGATCATCCTTATCCAATGTTTCTATGTAATGATTCGCATCCGGAAAAGCCTGCGCCACTCCGTGGTCTGTGATGGCAATCGCCTTATGTCCCCAGTCATGGGCCCGTTTTACCAGATCCTTTACCTCGGATACACCGTCCATATCGCTCATTTTCGTATGGCAGTGCAGCTCCACCCTTTTCTCCGGCGCCGTGTCCTGCCTTGACTGGGTGAAATCACTGATCTTGCGGATCCCGGTCACGGAAGCGATGGTCAGCTCACGGTCAAACTTATCGATCGCGGTCCCGCCTTTGATCTTTAAAAATGCCCCCGGCTTGATCTCTGCCAGGATATCCGGAAGCTGGTCATTTCGTACAAACATCTTGACCATAATGGTATCTGTAAAATCAGTGACCGCATACATAACGATCGTCTTCTCATTCCGGATCTCCCGGGTGTCAAAACTGATTACCTTACCGTGGATGGTAATCTCTCCCATTTCGGTAACCACCTGGGACAGCTCGATAGGTTCGTCGTCAAAGTCCCGTCCATAGATCAGACTCGCATCTGCCGGCTGCCTTCGCCTGGCACTGAAGAAACTCCTGTTTTCTGGTTTCTTCTCTTTTTCCTTCTGGTTTTCCTGACGCTTTTGTTCTTTTTCTTCCCGGATGGCTTTTCTCTGCTGACGGATGGCGTCCACTTCCATCCGAAGCTTCTCTTCGTTATATTTCAGCTTACTGTCCTTAGGTTCTTCAAACACCACCCGTACTTCAATGGGACGATGAAAGCGGTCTTCGAATACTCCGGTCAGATACTGGGTCAGCGAATCCCTCTTTCCCTGCGCCACAATGGTGTCTGTCATCTTAAGAAGCAGGATATTGCCGTCCTCAAAGCTGTACTCGCCGTTCTGCAGCATATTCCGTTCTACCACGCTGCGTTCGTTTAACTCTAAAAGAAGGCTGTCATAATATTCCCGCATCAGGTTCTCCGGCGTGTACTGCTCGGAAAGCTCATACTGCTCCAGAATCTTTACCTGAATCCGGCTCCTTGCAAACAGCTGATCTTTCAGGCACTTCTCCACCTGATAAATGTGCTCCTTCTGGATCAGATGGCGGCTTTTCAGATGGACCCTGATAAAGTCCCGGTTCGAATTAGTCACTACCTTGGTCACTTTAGCAGCTTCAAAGAGCAACCACAGGTCATCATTTAATTTTAGAGTTGGAAATACTTCAAAAAACGGTTTACTCATTCCAGTGCAGCAGCTCCTGTCTCAATGTCTCTAACAATTCTTCTTCCTTTACCTTTTTTACGATTTCCCCTTTTTTAATCAGAAGACCTTCACCAATGCCACCGGCAATCCCGATATCCGCCTCTTTGGCTTCACCTGGCCCGTTGACCACGCAGCCCATGACGGCGACTTTCAGATCCAGCGGGATATCTGCCACCATGGCTTCTACCTGATTTGCCAGACCGATCAGGTCGATCTTGGTCCTTCCGCAGGTCGGACAGGATACTACCTCGATACCACCCTTCCTAAGCCCCAGTGTTTTCAGGATCAGCTTTGCAGACTTAATCTCCTCTGCCGGATCTCCGGTCAGGGACACACGGATGGTGTCACCGATCCCCTGATGGAGGATCAGTCCCAGCCCGATAGAAGACTTGATATTTCCTGCAAGCAGGGTTCCTGATTCCGTGATCCCCACATGCAGCGGGTAGGGACACTGCTCTGCGATCAGTTCATGAGCCCGCACACACATCAGCACGTCCGAAGATTTGATGCTGACCACCAGCTGGTTATATCCCATATCCTCGATCATGTGTACCTTTTCCATGGCGCTCTCCACCAGACCCTCTGCCGTAACACCGCCGTATTTTTCTACCAGGTGTTTTTCCAGAGACCCGCTGTTGACGCCCACCCGGATCGGCACATGAGCTTCCTTTGCCTTTTCCACAACGGCACGGACCCTTTCTGCGCCACCGATATTGCCAGGATTGATACGGATCTTGTCTGCCCCGTTCTCAATCGCCGCAATCGCGAGCCTGTAATCGAAATGAATATCTGCCACCAGCGGAATATGGATCTGCTTCTTGATCTTGGCAAAAGCTTCTGCCGCTTCCATGGTAGGTACGGCGCAGCGGATGATCTCACATCCGGCCTGCTCAAGCTTCTGGATCTGCGCCACGGTCGCCTCCACATCCTCCGTCCTGGTATTGGTCATAGACTGGATCGCTACCGGACTTCCTCCGCCGATGGTCCGGTCTCCAATCCTTATCTTTTTTGTCTCATTTCTCGTAATCATCGCTCACCTCTCCTCTCTACGTTCGTGCAGGGAAGCTTCCCTTCCCCTGCTTATCGCTCAAAAACCCCGCAGCTTTCGTGCGGGGTATAAAATCCTTTTTTCTATTTTTTCGTAAATACGATCTGTTCTCCGTATTCCCGCTCGGTCAGTGTCAATTCATCCTGATCTATACTGTAATCAAAGGATGTAGTCACAGAACTGACTGCATTTTCCAGCATCTCTGCTGTATATAAACCGTCTGACCCATCTGCGATCTTCTGCATTTCTTCCTCATTATCCAGGATTGAAATGGTCTTTTCCCCTTTATCAATGGTATAGCTCATGGGAACTTCTACCTGGCCGCCTTCTGCAAATTCCGGAAGCACGGCTGTAAGCTCGCCGCCGCTTTGGACCTTAAGCTCCAGGCTTCCATCCTCATTGACCCAGCTGCCTTCCAGCGGATTTGTTGTGAACAGCTTTGTTAAAAGAAATATAGCTATGATCACAATCAGTACAGAAGATACCATCGTGGAGATCTTCCAGATCCTGCTTCGCATAGCTTCATCATTTTTTGCAATCATCATATATTATTATCCTTTCGGTGGTCATGTCTTCTTTCTTATTAATTATATAGTCTTTCCCCGGAGGTGTCAACGAAGGAAAACTATCTGACCCAAAAGCTATTCTTCCACCTCCACGATCAGATAAAACCCTTTTTCTGTCCGCTCGATCCGGCGGATCACACCTTTTCTGGATTTGATCCTCTCGCTGGTCCGGTAGATGCCGGACATTGCCACAGATGGCTCTACCAGATAGGTATACTGTCCGGTCACGGCACTCCTTTCGCTGATCTCCACTTCCTGTCCTTCTTCTACCAGCCCTTCTCGTTCCATTTTAAACCGTTCCTGCCGCATTCCTTCCTGTCTCCTATTCCTTTACAAATCTCCGGTATATATACTGATTTGCCTCTTTCTCCTGGCTGTCATCGAGAGGTGGAAGCTCTGCCTCTCCGTACTTTCTCTCCAGCGCCCTTCTGATCAGCCAATCGCAGACTTCCGGGTTCTTTGGCAGCAGAGGGCCGTGCAGATAGGTGCCGATCACGTTCCTATAGACCACACCTTCATACCCCCTTGTCCCATCATTTCCGTTTCCGTATAGTACTTCTCCAAACGGTTCATTGTCGCCAATATAAGTCCTTCCGCCATGGTTTTCAAATCCTACCACCGGCATATCTGTCAGACTGCTCTTCAGCACGATATTATCGATCAGACGCCCCTCGCCCTGCTCGGTATACATATCGACCAGGTGAAGCCCTTCTATCATACCCTCGTCCGTTTTATAATATTTTCCAAGGAGCTGGTATCCGCCGCACACAGCAATCACCACTCCGTGATCTTCTACATAATCTTTAAAATCTTTCTGGATTTCCAGCAGATTTTTACATACGATCGCCTGTTCACGGTCGGAGCCGCCTCCCAGAAGCACGATGTCCAGTTTTGAAAAATCAATGGCGTCCCCCGTGTTGAACTCTATAGTTTCTGCCCCGATTCCCCGCCACAGACATCTCTGCATCATGCAGGCAATATTTCCCCGGTCTCCGTAAAGGTTCAGAAGGTCCGGATAAAGATGCCCGATGGTGATCTTCTTTTTTGTCTCTTCCATTATCCGTTCCCCTCCAGTCTCTTTAATACATTTCTGGTGCTGAACAATGCAGTATAATTTACCAGCACATACAGGTTGCCGCAGCCGTCCGCTATCCTTTTACGAATCGCCGTCTCCACGTCCGCCTCCAGCAGTGAAGGAATATTCACATATTTCATCCGCAGGCGCATATCCTGACAGCGGATGCCGCTGACAGTGATCGAATGGATATTGTCCTCATGGAACCGGTCAAAATCTACATCCCACAGCCAGGACACGTCAATCCCGTCCTGTGCATTATCATTGATCACAATGATGATATCCTTTTCCGTCTGATCCTGCATCACTGCAGAAATGTTCTGGTTAAATCCTGCCGGATTCTTCGCCAGATTCAGCATGATCTTTGTGCCGTCGATCTGGAACTGCTCCATCCGCCCGTTCTCCGGATGGAACCGGGAAAGCATCTGGTTAAAATGCACAGGTTCGATTCCCCCGGTCCTGAGGGCTGCATAGGCCGCCAGGATGTTATACACGTTGTAAAATCCCTTATAGTTTGCATGGATCCGTTTTCCTTCTACAGTAAAGGAAAGTGTCTCGCCCACCTCCACGTCTCCGGCATCAAAGTCAAGCTCCGGACGTTTGAAATCGCAGTTTGTGCAGGCATAGTCTCCAAGCTGACTATAATGATAGAAATTATAATGGAGAAGAGCTCCGCATTTTTTACAGAAACGCCCCTCCCGGATCTCATTGGATTTGCTGTCGTCTGTCACCTTTTTGCTGATGCCGTAGGTCGCATACGGATTGCCACTGTCCATCGCAAGAAATGCGGACAATGCGTCGTCTCCGTTGACGATCACTTTCATCTTCGGCGCGCTTTTCATGACTCCTTTTAATATATTCATGGTGATGTCAATCTCTCCGTACCGGTCCAGCTGATCCCGGAACAGATTGGTCAGCACCATATAATCTGGTTTGAAATGCGGGAATACCCTGCGGGTAGACGCCTCGTCAATCTCGATACAAGCATAGTCTGCCTTTAGGTTTCCGGAAAGTCCTGCCGCAAGGGCAAAAGCCGCCGCCACACCGTTTAGCATATTGGAGCCGGTGTGATTGCAGACCACCTTGTATCCTTCTGCTTCCAGAGCGGCGCACAGCATATTATTGGTGGTCGTCTTTCCATTGGTCCCGCATACGATAAAGATATCCTTCTTCACCTGGGACGCCAGTGTCTTCAGGATCGAAGGATCCAGTCGCAGTGCGATCTTCCCCGCCCAGGTCACTCCCTGGCGGTGGAAAATATGCACGCTGATTTTTTCTGCCAGTTTTGCCGCCCAGACGGCAAGTATCCTGCGTAGTCTCATATATTTAAGCTTCCTCGATCATTTTTGTAATATTTTCCGGATCCGGCATGGAGCGGATCGCACCCTTCTTCATAGTGATCAGGGCTGCGCCGGCATTGGCGTAAGTCAGGATGTCTCCCAGCACTTTTTCATTCATGCCGTCCATCCCGTGAGTCAGAAGGCCATGGATCGCACATCCGCAGAAGGTATCTCCTGCTCCTGTGGTCTCGATAGCCTTTACGGTAAATCCCTTCTTTTCTACCCGCAGATCTTTATAGTAAGCTCTGCTTCCGTCTTTTCCCATGGTCAGGAAAATCAGCGGGATCTGATATTTCTCCTGAAGGATCCTGATACCCTCGTCGTAATCTTCCTTTCCGGTCACGAACTGGATCTCGTTATCAGAAATTTTCAGCATATCACAATACTGGAATCCATACTCCATCATTTCTTTGGCATGGTCTAAGCTGTCCCAGAGCGGCGGGCGGAGGTTCGGGTCAAAGGTGATCAGGCATCCTGCCTCCTTTGCTGCCTCCAGTGCCTTTTTCGTTGCACTTCTCACCGGTTCATCCGTCATGGACAGGGTTCCGAAGTGGAACACCCTGGACTGGCGGATCAGATCGTAATCTACTTCAGACTCTGAAAGCATCATGTCCGCTCCCGGCTTCCGGTAAAAGGAAAACTCCCGGTCTCCATCCGGAAATGTATGTACGAAGGCCAGAGTCGTATGGATTTCCTGATCCAGGAGAAGTCCCTTTGTTTCAATCCCAAGCTCGTCAATGGTATCTCTTAAAAGTCTTCCGAACTGGTCCTCTCCTACTTTCCCGATAAATGCCGTCTTTCTTCCCAGCTTATTCAGCATCGCCAGCACGTTGCAGGGCGCACCACCCGGACATGCCTCAAACAGGTTATTGCCCTGGTCACTTTGTCCATTCAAAGTAAAGTCAATCAACATTTCGCCCATTGCCGTTACATCATATAGTTTTTCCATACTCAACTCTCCTTATCCGTGTTTTCCACTTAATTATGCATAGGCTCAAGTCATATGGCCTTTTGCTCTTAGCATCATTCTATCACATCCGGCAGGAATTGAAAACAAGCCTTAGCTTTGCTCCTCTATGTATTTTCTGACAGCCGCAAATAATGCTTCCATCTCTTCCCTGGTACCTACCGTGATTCTTAAATACTGCTCAATCCTGCGGCTCCCCCAGAATCTGACATATATTTTTTGTGTCTTTAGAAACTCAAACAAATCTTTTGCTTCATACTTTGGATGCTTTGCGAAGATGAAATTCGCTTTAGAATCCGTAAACTCAAATCCAAGGTCCGCAAGCTCCTTTTTAGCCCACTCTCTGGTCTCTATGATTTTCCGGATTCCCTCTTCAAAATACGCACGATCCTCCACTGCCCTGGCTCCGCAGACCAGCGAGGTCTGATTCATCGTGTAGGAATTAAAGGAATATTTTGCATCATTCAGATATTTGATCAATGCGGGATTGCTGATGGCATACCCTACCCTCATCCCCGCCATGGAACGAGCCTTGGAAAAGGTCTGCACTACGATCAGATTGTCATACCGATCGATCAGTTCCATCGCTGAACGACCGGCAAAGTCTACATAGGCCTCATCCACGATCACGATCACATCCTGATTATGGGCAATGATATCTTCCACCTGATCAAGCTCCAGATAGATTCCTGTCGGAGCATTGGGATTGGGAAAAATAACACCCCCGTTTTCCGGGTAATAATCTTCTTTTACAATACGGAAGTTTTCATCCAGCGCCTGACATTCATAAGGAATCCGGTAAAGATCCGCCCATACTTTATAAAAAGAGTAAGTAACATCCGGGAAATAAATGGGTTTCTCGGAATTAAAAAATGTCAGAAAACACATGGACAATACATCGTCAGACCCTACCCCCACAAATACCTGGTCCGGATTCACATGGTAAAAATCCGCCAATGCATTTACCAATACTTCTGCCGTCGGATCCGGATATAATCTTAAATTTCCGGCATCCATCTCTTCCAACGCTTTTGTCACGCCCGGAGCCGGCGGGTAAGGATTTTCATTGGTGTTCAGCTTGATCACCCGCTCCTGCGGCTGCTCGCCCGGCACATAGGGCTCTACTTTTCGAATATTTTTCTCAAATGCCTTCATCGATCTTTCCTTATCTAAAAATATTTTTTTGCCAGTTCCTTAAACTTCGGCAGTGAATTCATGATGGTCTCGTAAGAAACACAGTATGCCAGACGCACATATCCCGGGCAGGCAAAGGAGCTTCCCGGCACCATCAGGATGTGGAGTTCTTTCGCATCCGCACAGAACTGTTTCTCATCTTCCACCGGAGACTTCACAAACAGATAGAAAGCTCCTTCCGGCTTGATACACTCAAAGCCACATTCTCTTAATCCATCATAAAGCGCTTCCCTGTTCCGGTTATAAAAGGACAAATCTGTCTTCTCATTGATACATTTTGCAACCAGCTTTTGCTGCAGAGTAGGCGCATTGACAAATCCCAGGATTCTGGTAGCCACATTGGCGGCATACTTAATATCCTCACTGTCTGTCACTTCGTCCGGGATTACCAGATAGCCGATTCTTTCTCCCGGAAGGGACAGAGACTTACTGTAAGAATATCCTACAATCGTGTTTGCATAATATTTAGTCAGATAAGGAACCTCTGCCCCATCGTATACCAGCTCACGATAAGGCTCGTCAGAGATCAGATAAATGTCTGTTCCGTACTCTTTCTGCTTCGCCTCCATGATGGCTGCCATTTTCCGGATCGTCTCCTCAGAATAAACGACTCCTGTCGGATTATTTGGAGTATTGACGATCACCGCCTTGGTCCTGGACGTGATCTTCTGCTCAAATTCATCAAGCTTTGGCTGAAAGTTTTCTGTATTCGGAGAGATTTCCACCAGCACGCCGTCATAGTTATTGGTGTAAGAACGGTATTCTCCAAAATAAGGTGCAAAAGCAATCACTTCATCCCCCGGATTGATCAGTGATTTCAGGATCACGTTCAGCCCGCCGGCTGCCCCTACCGTCATCACAATATTATTTCCGGAAAATTTCGTCCCGAATCTCTCATTCAGCGACGTCGCAACCGTCTCCCGGACATCTGCATAACCGCTGTTGCTGTTAGTGTAACCGTGCAACACTACCGGGTCGCTCTCGCTTACCAGCTCAATGATGGCGTTTTTCACGGCCTCCGGTGCCGGCACATTCGGGTTTCCAAGGCTGAAATCATAGACATTTTCCGCTCCGTAAAGCTCTGCCATGCGGTTCCCTTCCTCAAACATTGCCCGGATCGCCGAACTGTTTGCCACCATATTTTTCATCTTTTCTGCTATCATGTGTCCTCTCTCCTTTTCCTGATGCTAGTTTCTTTATTTTTATGCTTCTTTTATGCTTCCTTTTCTGTGACCCTTCCCTTTTCTACCATAAATACAGGGCGGTAGGAAAGCTTTGCCTTCCGGAGCCCTTCTGCTCCGGTATCTTCCTCCCGGTTGATATACTGGTAGTCCATACACTCGTGTTCCACAAACTGCTGGTTGATCATCGGATAGGCACCCTGCACCTCTGCAAACGCCTTTTCAATATGCACTACAAAAGTATCGGAACATACCGGCTCTCCCAGAGTAAAGGCCACCACATCTCCGTCGATCCTGAGGACTCCGCCGGTCAGCTTCAGTTCCTCGAACAACCGTAGTGAATTTAATGTCACACAGATCTCTCCCCGTTTTTCCGGGTCATCTTCACAGCCGTTTTCATTCCGCCACTTCAATGCCATCTGAAAGCAGTCTTCAATATTCTCTTTTGACAGCTTTTCGTAGCTCCACCGATCTTCATACATACTTTTAAACTTATTAATATGATTTCTTTTTCCATGAAGCTTCTTGCCGGACAGGGTCGCCAGCTTTTCTGTCTCATACACATAGTCCGCAATGTCCCGGTTATACTCGATCTCAAACCGCCCCGGATACCACGCCTCCAGCGTCTCAAAATGGTCCGGCGTCACGTTGTATAAGGAAAACGGAAATCCCTTTTCTTTACTGTACTCCATCAACACTTCCAGTGCCTTTTTTACATGTTCAGGTTCGCCTGCCGGATATGCATAAGACAGATGAGTCTCATCCTCACTCTTGAACACCAGTGCATCCTCTACGATGGCCCAGGTCACCGGATACTGCCGGGACCACAGGTACACATTGGCAAATGTCCGTTCGCAGCTTCTGCTGGTGTGATGGTCAAAATAATGGGTAATGATCTCCCTGTCCACAAGCTCCGGACGCTTAAACTGTATCTCACTCATAAATTCTACCTTCTTTTGATTTTTATTGTCAAATGCTTATATACGTTCAATAGTATAACACACTTTGTCCTCTTTTTTGGAGACCCGTTTGAATTTTTATAAAAATTTATGAAAACGGGATCCCCGTCATGGAGATCCCGTTTTCATCTTGTTCTGTCCGTTTACTATATTTTTGTTCTGTAATCCCATCTACTCTACTGTGATCGTGATCGTCGGAATGCCGTCTTCCAGGTTCCACTGAAGCTCCCCGATGCCGTCCCATGTGGCAGTCATATTATTTTTGTCCTTGCATACCCCTGCTCCGGATACACCAAAGACTGCATCTGCCGCCTCTTTTGCGCCTTCATAAAACGCTTTGCTTTCTGCCTCGTAAGAGCCGTCCGGATAGGTATATTTCCAGGTAATTGTCTCCACGCCGTCCTCTCCCAGCCTGGCCATTACCGGCGCCATTGTACTGAACGCTCCACAGCGCTCCGGCGCGTAGTATTTTTTATTTCCGTCTTCCTTCTCCGGCTCCCACATCCTGTCATATAAAACCTGCTCGCTGGATCTTGCCAGTTCCTGTAAGGACATCCATCCTTCTTTCCCGTATTCCAGAGACGGAGCCGGTCCGCAGTCCTTACTCATAAGATCTGTATCATCTGTCTCAGCCGCCGGAGCCGTACCGGTTGTTGTAAAGGACTCCTTAGCGCCCTGGTATTCGGTTCCGTCATAGATTACATAGAACTGATAAGAGTATTCCGTTCCCGGTGTCAGAGTCACGCCCAGCTCTCCATTAAAATCATACCAGATGTTGAATCTTTTCTCGTCTCTGGAACAGCTTTCTTCATGCCTTTTGATCAGATTACCGTTTCCATCATAGATATAACATCCCACTGTCTGTACATGAAGCTTTTCCGGATTGTTGACTTTCGTATGGATCACCGCATTGGTATCATACCGCTCCAGGCTGTGATAGTTGAATGAGAAATCGTGAGTTGTATCTGTCTGAGAGTTTTCTCCTTCATTGCCGCTCCAGCGGAAGAAAGTATATCTGGAGTCATCCACGTCAACAGTAGCCCCCACCCATGCTTTATCATACGCACCATTCCAGGCGTTCTGCTGGATCACGGTTATGGTATCGCCGTTTACTTCTTTTACGATGGCCCAGTGTACGCTCTTGTCATCCCGGAGAATATCTCCCACCTTCGGGCTGTTTGTCTTGCTGAAACTTCCCTGATCGATCAGCGGAGTAGATGTCGTCGTATTTAAGTTATACACGTCCCGTCCGTATACCTGGCTGTAAAACCGTTTTACAAAAGCCGCACAGGAATAAGTCGTGTCTGTATCTGTTCCCGAGCCATAAGGTGCATACAGCGCTTCAACTGTCACGCCGTTCACTGTGATACTGTCTACAGCTCCGCCTGCGATCGATACGAAGCTTCCGTTTTCCATCTTAGCCTCTGCGGTTCCCGGCGCCGCGGCAAGTCCAATGATCACGGCCGCTGCCGCAATCCCCATCTTCATTCCCATTGCTTTCCATCCTCTTTTTACCATTTCTCTCTTTAACATAATCATTTCCTCCTGGTTTTATTTTCTGATTTTCCTTGTTTGATTTTCTGTTTTGGTTGCTTTGTTGTTCTTGATGATTTTATGATACATCCCGGTTTTGCAAATTTGTTTTTCAGCTTCTGCGAAGACTGGAAAAGCAGCTTCCGGCCATTAAAAAGCTTTCCCTGATTCCTTCTGCCGTGTCCGGATAACAGGTCGTATTCTCTTTTCGGATCCCGGTATCCTCTGCCAGCTTTATCATCTCCATATCCGTTCCAAAGAACAGGATCACCCATCCCTTCTTCTGCTTTTCTTCGATCAGCTTTTTGATCTGCTGCCTGCCATACTGCACACTGGCATTTTCCATCCCGTCTGTAATAATGAAAACCAGCACCTTCTCCTCATAATCGCCTTCTCTCCCTTCCAGGAGACTGTCTGTCTGGTGAAACACTTTTCCGATGGCGTCAAACAGCGCTGTGTTTCCTCCTATATAATAATCCTGTTCTGTCAGTTCTTCTGTTTCCCGGATCGGCGTATGGCTATAGAGGACATCACACTGATCACTGAAAAGTGCTGTCGTAATGTACGCCTCCCCAGGCTCCCTTTTTTGCTTCTCCAGCATCTGATTAAAGCTTCCGATGGTATCCTTTCTTTTTTTATACATAGATCCGCTTCTGTCTAAGATACAAACCATTTCCGTTGCTTTCTTCTTCATCTCTTTTTCCTCCTTATAAAATGATGTCCCCGTGTTCATCTGTGATTTCATTCTAAATCACAAATAAAAAAATCTGTGTCCGGGACCCGAAACACAAATTTGCAAAACTGTGGTTTATCATAAAATCATCAAGAAAAACAAACACCGGCAGCGCCGGATATCAAGGAGGAAATTATTATGAAAAAAAGATTTGTAAAAGGATTATTATTTGTAACAGCACTCGCAGCTATGACTCCGGTCACCACATTCGCAAAAGGAAACGAAATTCTTGCTTCCAGCGACACAAAAGTGATCTCAGAAAAGAAAATCGAGAAATTATCCGACTGGGAACTTCGGGCGGCGCGCTATGAAATCACCGCCAGACATGGAAAAGAAGTCTATTCCGAAGACATGAAAGAATATTTTGAAGGAACCGGCTGGTACCAGCCGACAGAAAGCTATGATCCGACCTGCCTGTCCGAGATCGAGAAACAGAACTTAGACGCTCTTTATAGAGAAGATCTTTCCCGCCGCCAGGAGGATGCAAAAGAACGGTTCGAAGAAAACCAGCGGATTTCCGAAAGCGGAGACGTACAGGTCATGTCTTCTTCCTACGTATATATCGAAAGCCCTCTGTACTACGAAGACATGGTAGGCACCTGGGTAGACAACACAGATCCGGAATATCCGACCGTCCTGAAAATCTGGGAAGACAACGGAAACTTTTACGGACACTACAGCTGGTTTTCTCCCGGCAATGAAAACGGCATCGGCTTCGCCAACACCTACACCGAGTGGGGCAAATGGGATGGATACCTGGACGTAGCTTACGAAAACGGATACCTGTCCTTCCACAACACCACAGACCCTGCCTCCACAGTTTTTGCAAACTTTCAGTACGACGTCATGAACGATTCACTCGTAGAGATCAGCAGCTATGGCATCAGCTATACCTTCACAAAGGACGACACATTTGAATATACATTGTAAACTATTACGTGACTGGGGACGTACACTTATGGCATAAGTGTACGTCCCCAAATGTTGTCGTCCCCAGTTGTTATGGCCAATATGGATTGTTTTCATATACATTTTGAGATACAATTGTAATCTCGTAATCAGAATCCTCACTATCGGAAAACATTAAGGCAGCATCGTCGCTTACGATAAATGTATTATCCTTTGCATACTCAATATCTGCTTCAACTTCATCCAGCATTTCCGGCAACTCCGAAGACTCTTCAACTTCCGCTCCCTGTATAAAAGCCGTCACACACACTGCCAGTTCTTTTAAGGATGCGTTGCTTCCCTTCTCCCGATAAATTACAACTCCCAATATCTGGTGATTGACTGTGTCCGAGTTCACAGTTAGAAAAACTCCTTCTGAAACCTGATAGCGCTCTTTATGAACAAACGATGTAAGGATTCCTCCATACCCATTTACTTCCACTTGATTATTGTCCTCTGTCTCCAGAAGCTTCAAATCATATCCCCGTTCTTTCATCTGGCTTACAAAAGTATCCTTATTTGTCACGAAACGGGCAAAATTGCAGGGTTCTCCCCATTCTTCCACATCTTCTTTCTCTAATTTGTAGACAGTCTCCTGCCGGCTTCCTAACAAGGACGTCTCTTCATCCCTGGTTTCCTCCACAGAGGATGCATGTTCTTTCACAAATGTAAGAAACTCCTGGCAGCGCTTACTGTCTCTGGGATAATTTCCTGCATAGGTCACACCCTCTTCCAGAGCCCTCATATCTCTGCTTCTGCCGGAAATTTCCACTTTTAAGAGATCCTGATTATTCTGCCGGGTATTCTCCCTCTGAGCTGAAGATATCACTTCTGTCGGCACGGAAAGCAAGATTTCATATCCACCGGGAAGCGTCAGACTGTACATCTTTCCAAACAGGTCTGCTTCATCCTCCTGAAAATCCAGGTTTACCATTCCTTCTGCTTCCTCTTTCGTCAGATAGGTTTCGGAAAGAAGAACAGGTATCATCTTTTCCAGGAATCTGGCGCAGCGTTCTCTGGATCCCTGGAAAGAAATATTCTGCAGCTGGTCGTCAGAAGGATCATATCTCACGCTTACCTCTTCTCCTGTCTTTCTTGTATAGTATTCTTCCTTCTTTGACAGATATGTGGTGATCTCTTTTTCACTGTCCTTCGTCACAGAACCGGCTCCGCTCCAGTATTCTGCCGAAAGATCTGTTTTCCCTTCCAGGTCCATATAATACTGCAATGCCTCCATCGCTGTATGCACATCCAGATAAAACCCATTTTCTGTCCCATAAAACTCCGGACAGTGCTCCATATCTTCTTCTTTCAGATCATAATAGTCCTGACTGTCTTCGCTAGACACATCATCCCGTTCTCCGTAAGTTTCCAGGAAAGTAAGAACCTTATCATATCCGCTAGATTCCCTGGTCAGTACTGCTTCTTTAGTCCTGTCTTCATACTCATTTCTGTCTCTTTTCACCTGCCACAGGATCACCTCTTCCCGGTGTGTCTCCCGATAGATCCAGAATCCTCCCGCAGTAATCCCACATACCGCTGCCAGGATCACAGCCGCTGCCGCCAGTCTTTTCAACAGATATCTTCTGCGTCTTTTCTTTCCGGACACGCCAGAACTCCTGGCAGTTTCAAGCCACGCATCTCCCCAGATATGACGGGTCACTCCCATCCATTCGTCCTCCGAAGTCTCAGAAAGTCCCATGCTTTCTTTCATGTTCTGGATACTGAAAAACCTCCGCTGCGGTTCCATGGCAAGACCTTGCAGCAGGGCCTCTTCTACATTTGCCGATATCTTAATATACCGGGACGGCTTTTTCAGCCTGCCGGTCTTCTCCCGTTCCTCTGTTTCCGGCACCGGACGTCCTGTCAACATCTCATACCACATGGCACATACAGCATATACATCACTCCAGGGACCCGTGACCCCTTCCTTTTCTGTCTGCTCCGGAGCAAGGTAACGCGACCTCTCCCCTTCCAGAGCCGGCGCCCCTGGAGCCGCCAGATTGCCTTCTTCGGTTACCACCAGCGTATCCGGCGAAAGATTCCCTGCAATCAGCCCCAGCGCATGAATCTGTTCCAGTCCCTCCAAAAGAGAAAGCCATAAAGACTCTGCCCTTGTCTGCGACATCCTGGCATTCTTTTTACAGTAGGTTCTCATCGTCTGTCCGGTCAGATACTCTGTGACCATATAACCGCTTTCTTCCGATTCATAATAGTCTCTGACGCCGGGGATCCCGGGGAGATCGAATTTTCCAAACAGGAGCCTTGCCTCTTTTTCCCCCTTTTCCTTCCAGGCGTCTTTTGAATATACACGCAGCCACACTTTCTGCTCCAGTATCAAATCATACCCGATATAACGGACAAAATCTGTCCCCGCCATGCTTACGGCGCCCACCAGATACTTTTCTTTCAATATGGTATAGGGTTCCAGCCACTCCTCTTTCCAGTCATATTCCCAAATACCCTTGCGGCAGGCAGGACAGACTGCTCCTTCTTCTATTTCTTCCATACAAAAAACACATCGTTCTCGACTCATTCTTCTACCCTCAAAGGCCAGTAATAAGGGCCTTTCGTATATCCGCCGACATCATGCGGATAAAACTCATATCCCTTCAGCCCGTCTTCGGTCTCTCTTTTTCCAATATTGTAGCAGGAATTTCCCCGCGTCCATTCCTCAAAAAGTTCCGGCTCTTCTTCCTTTCTTGTCAGATAGGACGCCACTGACCGCGCCAATGCCTCGGTCTCTTCTTCATTCTCTCCATCTCCGGCTGCCATAACAGAAAACAGTTCCTGATCAACCACGTCGCTTTGAAGGATCAGTACCTGCCCGTTTGGATTCTGATATCTGCTTTCCCGCACGAACTTCGTCAGAACAGCACCATATTTTTCCACTGTTACTGTATTGGTATCCTTCTCATTTTGAAGCTCCAGTTCCTGCCCGTTCTTCTCAAGCCATTCCAGAAGTCCGTCCCTGGTTTCGTGCAGACGGAACTGGTTGCAGGGTTCTCCCCATTCCTCCACTGCTTCTGTCGGAAGAGTATATACCATGGATGTTCCCTGTTCCGGAAAAAACTCATTTGGTTCTGTCTCTTCTTCCGCGACAGCATTGTCTTTCACAAACGTCAGAAATTCCTGATACTTTTCCGTCTCTTTCCCATAATTGCCGGCATAACTTTTAAGAACTGCTTCTTCTTTCGCAATCCTGTACTGCCAAATGCCTCCGGCTGCTGCAATACAGACAATGACCGCCGCGGCTATGATGATCATCATTTTCTTCTTTCCCTTTTTTTCTCCCTTCGGTTCCTCCTCCAAAAAGGCCTCTTTCAATTCCTTTACGGATCGGAATCGGTGGATCGGCGTCAGCTCCAGACCTCTGCAAAGGACTTTTTCTTCCTCCGGCGTGATCTCGGCGCCATAGGCAGACGGAAGATAAAGCTGGTCTTTCTGCATCCGTTCTATGGATGGCTGCGGACGCACTCCCGTCACCATTTCGTATAGGGTCGCACAGACGGCATAGAGATCCGTCCAGGGCCCCTGGGGGCCATGTCTTAAATACTGCTCCGGCGGTGCATACCCTCGCTTTACCAGCACAGTCATCGTTTTTTCCGTATCCAGGTACCCCCTGGCCGCCCCAAAATCAATCATTTTAAGAGTCCCGTTTTCCTGCATCATCAGATTCGACGGGTTAAAATCCCGGTGAATAATCCCCTTTTCATGTACTTTTTCCAGTCCATCCAATACCGGGAGCATCAGCTTCCAGGCCTCCTGAAAGGAAAGTGGCTCATCCAGACGCTCCAGATACCGGTCCAGTCCCATTCCCCTGACATGCTCCATCACCAGATACGCTGTCTCGTTTTCTTCGAACCAGTCCAGCACCTTTACTACCGACGGCACTTCTGACAGGGCAGACATTCTCCGTGCCTCAGAAAGGAAATCTTTCTTTCCTTTCTGATAAACCTTCCTGTCATTTTTCTCTCTGGGCAGTGTCAGGCTTACCTCTCCCTTTTCTGCATCCCGGTATGCCAGATCCATGGGAAAATATTCCTTGATCACCACAGTCTGCGACAGTTCCAGATTTCTCGCCAGATAAGTGATGCCAAATCCTCCGAATCCAAGCACCTGTCCGATTCTGTATTTACTTTTTAAAACTGTTCCTTCCCTCAGATTCCGAACCGCCATGTGTGCCTCCTATCTGGATCTGATATCCATCAATACCACATTTTCCTCCGACAAATACAGGCTGAGATAACAATTAGCATTCAGTTCAATGTATACCGAATCTTCCTCTTTCTTGAGATATGCCAACAGTTCCTGGATCTCTTCGTCAGAGAGCGCCGTCTCAGGAGCCAGGACATACAGAAATTTCGGAAGCAGCTTCTCAATTTCTCCCTTCTCGATACGCAGAGAAATTTCATTCACCCACCCGGTCTTCTCGTCAAAACAAATCTCTGCACTCCTGTCGCCATACCGGTATGTATCTGTCTGCTGTGCCGTGGTTGATATGGGATAAGAAGGGAGCGCGGAAACGTATACCGCCCCATAAAAGCTAGACTCCTTCTCTTCATATTCTCCAAGATAAATCTCCACCGCCATCGCCGCAGTGTCCTTTTTTACCGCAAAACACTCCCCGGGGTCCTCGCTGTACTCCCAGTCTTCCATGGCCGGCTGCAGAAGGTTGTAGTCCTTTGTCCCATTCTCATATTCACTTACCTCATAAGCGTGTTTCTCCAGGTAAGCAATCGCCTCTTCATACTCTTTGCTGCCCTTCATTTCTACGGTCTTCCACTCACTGGTCAGCATCTCTGCGCGGTCCTGCTTTAACCGATACGCCAGCACCTGCTCCGGATGTGTCCTGCCATAGATCCACAGGCCTCCCGCACCTGCTCCCGCGGCTCCCAGAAGCACCAGCAGCATGACTGATGCACGTTTTACCCAGCGCCATACTCTGCTCCTTTTCTCCTCTCTGGCACTGCCTCTCTCCACTTCTGTGGTAATCTGAATCCAGAGTTCTCCCCAGATCCTACGGTCTTCTTCATCCTTCTCTCTCTCTGGATCTCCCAGCGCCGCCAGCAAATTCCCCATACTGAAATACCGTCTCTGGATCTCCAAAGACAATCCCCTGAGGAACACTTCTTCCATTCCCGCCGGCACACGGACATACTCTGACGGCGGCTTTAGCGTATCCTTTTTCATCCGGTCCGGCGCAGCCGGCGCCTTCCGTCCAGTCACCATCTCATACCACACGGCACAAAACGCATAGATATCCGTCCATGGTCCGATCTTTTCTTTTTCCTGATAAAGCTCCATCGGCGCATATCCGGGCTTTAATTCTTTTTCTGTACGCACTCCGCCTTTCCTGGCCGCTGCTCCAAGGTCGATAAGAGAAAGCTTTCCGTCTGCCGCAAACAACAGATTGTCCGGACTGATATCACAGTGAACGATCCCTTTGCTATGTAAGCCTGCCGCCGCCTTCATCGCCGGAAGCAAAAGATCTTTTGCCTCACTCGCCGGTATCGTGCGATGGTTTTTCAGATATTCCTTCAGGCTTCCGCCCTCCAGATATTCCAGCGCCAGATACTCACGTCCATCTTCCCTGAAAACCTCTTTTTTCTTTACCAGCCCCGGGATTTCTCCGGCTGCTTCAAAAAATTCTGCTTCCCTGCCCGGCGTTTCTTTCTTATAGGCCTTTATAGCCGCCTTTTCTCCGGCCTTCTCATCCCATGCAAGGTAGGTGACACCAAAGGCCCCTTCTCCCAACGCCGCGCCTATCAGGTAACGGTCATAAAGTATGGTATACGGCTGGATCCATCCCGGCTTCCACTGGTACTGCCAGGGCCCCTTCCCGCAAGCCGGACATTTCTTTTCTTCTGTCGGCATTTCCTGCATACAGAAGATACAACGCTTTGTCTCCATGGATTACTTCCTCCCCAGGTACTCCGCCAGTTCCTCCTGGTGACAGTATGCATCCCGGTATACTTTATACAGATAAAAATTCTGTCCTCTGGTCACCTGCCGGTCCACATGCTCTTCCAGCACGGCAAAGGGATCCTTACTGCGGAGAAATTCTATGACAAACCGGTCAAATCCCACTCCTGGATTCAGCTGTCCGAATCCGCAGTTCTCCAGGATCCGGTTCATCCGCATCAGCGTAATTTTGTTATCATCATCCAGGGTAATCTTCATTTTCACGAACAGCAAAAATGTGATCAGAGTCTCCCGGTTGATATCCCGTTTTCCGGTAATAAATTCCCGGAAAAAGTCCTCCCCGGACCTCCCTCTCTGGTAGAGCTTCGCCGCCTTTTTTTCATCTCTTTCATATTCCTGGTTCCGTTCCTCTTCCCTCCTGGCCTCTTCTTCTTCCTTCCCGCGCAGCTTTTTTAACGCTTCCTTCTTCTCATTCTCGCCTGGATTTCTCGTACAGTATCCCAGAGAATGAGCGATACGGATCTTCAGGTTCTCCGGCCAGTCTTCTACCGGGCCGTACAGTTCAAACACCAGCTCCAGCCAGTCTACCGACACATACCCAAAGTAAAAATAGTTAAACTCATCAAAGATTCCGCCTGGCGTCAGAGCTGTATTTTCCAGAAGTTCTTTTTTTTCTTCCAGGCTCATCCGTCCCTTGCTTTTCTGCGCATCCCTTTTCAGCGCTGTCAGTGGCTTCAGAAAATTTAACTCCTCAAGAGCCAGCCGCTCCAGATAGCCCCGCTCATCTTTATCCAATGCACTGCCATACTGGCGGAGCATCCGCTCGGATGTCTCACAGCTTTCATAATAATTTTCACATTTCTGCCGTATGTAAAGATCCAGATATTTGCAGAAATAGTACCGTGCCTTTTCCCTCACTGCCGAAAAATTTTCTACGTTCTGATCCATGAACCGGTAAAAATCTTCATCATTTTTGCTCTCAACGATCCCTGTCTCCATGAAACGGGTCAGCATCTCTGTTTCCAGGCCATCAGAAGATGAATTGTTCCTGACATAAGCCTCCAGCTGTTTTAATGTAATCTTTCCGCCTGGAAATATCTGCTTCGATGGATCAATCTTTCCACGATAACGCTCCATATAATCATGGTACAGCTTCTTCCATTCTTCATAGGACAGGCCATGGCTGAAGGCATAGATCAGCCCCGCCTCATAAAGGCTCCTTGCATAAAGGCTTTCAAAGCCCTCCTCTTTCAATCTTTCGTTCACCTGTTCAAGATCCATCTCCTGTGCAAAGCCTTCTGCCAGCACCGCAAGCCTTCCCGGCAGCGGATATTCCCCCTCGCCTGCCAGGAATCCCTCTCCGGAATCCAATACGTTCATAGTAAGCTCTGTAACCGCCGCCTCAAACAGATAGCTTTTATCCTTCATTCCTCTTATTTCCTCCATTCTGCCAGATCACCTGCTGCCGTCTTTTCACTTCATAAACAGACAGAGTTCTCCCGTTTATATCTTCCTGAAACAGATCCACTCCGCAGATCTGCGAATCATCATATGTCTTATAATAGTATATCCCTTCCCGGGGCCGGATACAACAGGTATAAATAGTGGTCTCATATTTTCCCTCCTCCGTCTGTACGGATCCCCGCACCATACTGACACCGTCCAGGATATGAAAAAACTGAGAGATTTCCGCCTCTGCATCTTCGCCGCACACGGAGTTCCACTTCAGGAAAGAAGCCCTCACGAACCGGGAAGCCGGCGAAACATCTCCGGGAAGCCCGATGGCTCCCATTCCCTCTCCATAAGGAGTAAGCCTCCATTTTCCCTGAAAGCCTGCGCTTTCCAGCCTCTTTGCAAAATGGTTTTCTGGCGTTTCCGGTGACAAATGCAGAAAATTCCGGATATAGTCCAGGTGAAAAGGAAACGGTGGATTGTTGGTCAGAACGCCAATAGGATTGGGATAAATTTTTACCCCTTCTTCCACCGCCTCCACCACATAACAGCTGGCTTGATCTGCCAGCATCCAGTGCAGGGGGGCAGGCGGCATCTGTTCTGTAAATGCATCTCCTGTGATATTCGCCTCTCTCAGCATCTGGGCCGCCTCATCCGCACTCTTGCTTTTTCCGAGCAGCCATGGGATTAATTCATAGGATGCTATGTTTATTTTCCCACGTTTAAAGTCTTGATAGCATGCATTTCCAGGGAAGTTCAGCCCGGCTATGCATACTCCTTTTTCATTCGCCGCCTCTGCATACAAAGGGTAATTCTTTGTTACATTTGCCATCCCGATCATGGCGTAGTGCTCCGAAAGATCCGGAAGATACCGGAAATGAAAAGGATAGTTTCTCGGCGTAACGGCAACCTTTTCCCCGAAAGACACGTCCAGATCCAGATTTCTCCCAAAATAAAATTCATTTGCACGAAACGTAATACAGGTACACATCTTTTTCCTCCTGTTCGTATTATTTCACACATCTGCTTTTTTACTCAGCTTAATGCCAGGAAATTCTTATCAGAAGGAGCCAGGCCAGTCCATAATAGGAGATCACTGCCACAAGATCATTGATAGTTGTGATCAGCGGCCCGGATGCAACGGCCGGGTCAACTTTCATTCTTTGGAACATCAGGGGCACCAATGTTCCGGAAAGGCTTGAAAGCATCATAGCAAGCAAAAGCGCCGCACCAGTACATGCAGAAATAGAGAAACCGGTCATAGCTGTCTGTCCTTTTACGATACAGAGATAAATACCGATCAAAAGGAATGAAAGACCACCGAGAATCACGCCATTAACAAGCCCGATCCTGGATTCCTTAAAAATCAGCTTAACCTTTTGTTTTCTGCTGACCTTTTCGTCCATAAGAACCCGTATCGTCACTGCCAAAGACTGCGTTCCCACGTTTCCGGCCATATCAAGAATCAGTGATTGAAAAGCAATGATCAGAGGAATCCGGGCGACTACCCCTTCAAATACACCAACTACACTTGACACTACCATTCCAAGCCCTAAAAGAATCACCAGCCACGGCAGACGCTTTCTGATACTCCTTTTCAGCGATTCATTCAAATCCTCTTCTGCGGAAAGTCCGCCTAGTTTCGCATAATCCTCCCCCATCTCGTCATCTACAAGTTCCATAAGCTCCTGAGAAGTCAATACTCCAATCAGCCGATTGTCTGTATCCAATACCGGTATAGAATCTTCCGAATACTCCACAATGCGTCCCAGACATTCCTCTATTTGTTCACCAGCATATACATATGGATAAGACGTCATTGTAATGTTGGAAAGCCGGGAACCTTCCCGGGCAATGATCAGATCTTTCAGATCGATAGCTCCTAAAAATTTTTCTTTCTCATCAACAACATAAATCGTAGAAATGTTATCGCAATCCGCTGCCTGCCTGATCAAAACCCTCATCGCTTCCCGAACACTGCTTCCTTCCCGGACGGAAATATAATTTGTTGTCATACGGCAGCCGATTTCATCTTCTCCAAAAGAGTGAAACAACCGGATCTGCGCCCGCAAATTCTCGTTTAGCAGCCCTGTTGCCAGGGCCCGGTCCGCCGGCTCCATCTTTCGGATATATTCCGCTATTTTGGCCGCTTCAAACCGTGACAGTACTTCCATCCGTTTCTGGACTTCGATTTCCCCTATATATCTGACCGGATCTTCCGCATACGCAAGAATATCTGCCAATATTTCTGCATCTGCCGCAAAGTATAGTCTGCGCCTTTCCTGAAAGTCGAGCACTTCCAGCGCAGTGGCAATATCTTTCTCATGATAGGTATGAAGCATTTCTTCTTTTGCTTTCGGGCATAAGTTACTCCGCAGAAGATCTACAATCTCTCTTCTATAGTCTCTGTTATGTACAGCTTCCACTTTTCTGCAATCTTTTCTGTTCATCCATATCTCCTCCTTAAACAAATACATGTAAAAATCAAAGACATGTGCAAAATGTAAGCTGTAAAAAGGCATAAAAATACCATTGCCGCCTGCAAGCTTCACACTTTGCACTCGTCATACCAGTCACAGTATAGCTTCAGAGTCAGACAATGGTTTTCTATATGCCATATATATCTTCTATAATTTCTCACGGATTATGGACAAGACCGCAGTCCCGCCTTTGCAGAATCATATAGCAAACCTCTGTCTCTACTTCGACTATAACTGCCGTCCATAATCTCACCTCCATAAATCATCATTTCAGCATTCTTTGTATTTTACAAAAACTGCCACCGCCATTATAACAAAATTCCTCTGAATGTCAAACAAAATCTCTGTTTTCTGGTTTCTATGAGTTCTGCCTGAATAGACTTGACAATCTTTTCAAAATGCCGCTATACTTTTTTCAAATACAGACAGTATGAGGAGTTTATATTATGAAAGTAACCTTTATCGGTCACAGCAGCTTCTTCATTGAATGGCCAGAATGCATCTGGCTCTTTGACTATTATGAAGGTACGCTCCCGGGCATTCCGGAAGATAAGCCGCTGTTCATATTTGTATCTCATTTTCATGCGGATCATTTCAACTCGGCAATCTTCAGGCTCCAGGCTCCTGCCGGCACCCATTATATCTTATCTCACGATGTAATCCGCCACCGGAAACCAAAATTCCTTCCGGAAAATCTCTATACCATGCGCCCGGATGAGCTTCTGACGCTCCGGGCAGGTTCTGAGACTTTTCAGATACATACCCTGCGCTCCACAGATTTCGGCGTCGCATTTCTGATCCGTTTTCACGAAAAATGGGTCTATCACGCCGGAGACCTGAACTGGTGGGTATGGAAGGAAGAATCCAGACAGTATAACAATAATATGACTGCAAACTTCAAAAAATATACCCGTCCGCTTTTGGGACTGGATCTTTATGCCGCCTTCCTCCCTTTAGACCCCAGGCAGGAAGAATGGTATGATAAGGGGATGCTGTACATCCTGGAAAACACACGGACCTCCCACGCTTTCCCCATGCATTTCTGGAAGGATTATTCTGTCACGGACCGGTTCCTTTCATCACCGCAGGGCGCTCCTTATGAAGAACAGATTGTAAAAATAAATCACGAAAATGAAACCTTTATATTTGATGATTTATAAACATACAGAAAGTGCATGATACTCATAGATTACTGTGCGTATCATGCACTTTTTGCTAAATTTGCACTTTTTCTCATTATCTTCTATGTATTATTCGTCCTCTTCTATTCCCAGCTTCTTCCTGGCAATTTCCAGATCGGATGCTCCTTCATTTTCCTCCAGCAAATGCATCACTTCATTGACATACGATTCTTCTGTCTCTAACATTTCCGCAATCTCTGGAGCAGAAAACCCCTTTTCCACTTTTCGGCGGATGATCCCGATCTTCGCTGCTTCCCCTCCGCTCGCATATCCTTCTTCACGGCCCTCTTCCCTAATCATACGCTCTCGTTCATAAATCTTCATATATTCCAGTGACACCTCCCTGTCCCTCTTGACCTGCTGAACCATTCGGTGGATTTCTTTAAGATCCTCATCCTGGGCGTTTTCTTCCCTGGAATCTTCCAGATAACGTAAAAGTCTCCGAAGCTCCTCCGGCGGATTCCCCTTGCTGCCTTTTGTATAAAGAAACAGCGTCTGCATCCCATCTTCGTATGGCATATCCGGCTCTTCCACACAGGTATTTTTTATCGTATATACCATACGCTTTAGCCCGAAAGGATCATAGGGAGAGATAAAAATGACTGTAACATTTTTTAACTGTGCGTAGTCTTCCCCTGACGCCAGACTGTCCGCATCAATCTTGGCATGATAAAAACGGGTCCGTCTGGGGAGTGCAAGACGCATCTCTCCTTTACTGCTTTTATCCGGTTCAATATCATACACCGTGTCCACGTCTCCTTCCCGTGCTTCCTCGGCATACACATCCAGCCGGATCCCGTGCTTGTCCGTATCAGCTCCGAAATATGCTTTTTGCGGAACGATCCGGACCTCCCGGATTTCCCGGCTCAGGATAATAGATATCATTTTCCGGCAAACCTCCGGGCCCACCACCGGATAACTCAGTACGCTTCCCATAAGGAAATCATCCATTAGGTTCAGTTCTTCAATATTCTTTTTTCCCATTCGTTTCTCCTTTCATTGTATTGCTTTTTGTCTGAAAAGCCAAGGAGATTTTAAGAAACCAAAGACTCTTAGAACAGCCATGACTTTTCATTGCATGTTTACTCTTTTCGCTGAAATGTTCCGCAGACTCTGCGGGTGATAAAAATTGAAACTTTTAGAAATTTTGATATGAATGAATTATAGCAGGCTGTCCAGGTATATGTCAATCAGATTATCTTCGCCTTCGAATAAACGGCGAACGCTCACCTCGACTCCGCTTCGCTCCATCTCGGTGTTCGTTTACACTCACATGTCTCGAATAGCACGAACGCCTCCTCGACTCCGCTTCGCCTTCGAATAAACGGCGAACGCTCACCTCGACTCCGCTTCGCTCCATCTCGGTGTTCGTTTACACTCACATGTCGTTAAAAAGAGAGGGTTCTGCAAGCAAGCTTACAGTACCCTCTCTTTCTCCCGCCACGTTAGCCGTTTATTCGTTCATATTTGCGAGTTTTGCGGCCTGATCTGCGGCGATGCAGGCGTCGATAATCTCCTGAATATCGCCGTTCATGATCTTATCCAGTTTATACAGGGTCAGGCCGATGCGGTGATCGGTGACACGGCCCTGCGGGAAATTATAGGTACGGATTTTTTCGGAACGGTCGCCGGTTCCGATCTGGCTCTTTCTTGCCTCTGCCTCTGCATCATGGCGCTTCTGGCACTCCAGATCATAGAGTTTTGCACGCAGCAGCGCGAAGGCTTTTTCTTTATTCTGCAGCTGTGACTTCTCCGTCTGGCTGTAGATCACGATACCGGTCGGATAGTGGGTCAGACGTACCGCAGAGTCAGTCGTATTGACGCACTGTCCGCCGTTTCCGGATGCACGCATAACGTCGATACGGATATCTTTTTCATCAATATGGATATCCACGTCCTCCGCCTCTGGCATTACGGCCACGGTAATGGTAGAGGTATGGATACGTCCGCCGGACTCCGTCTCAGGCACTCGCTGTACCCGGTGTACGCCGGACTCGTATTTCATCACAGAATAAGCTCCCTTCCCGTTGATCATGAAGGTTACGTTCTTCATGCCGCCGATACCGATCTCCTCACATTCTACCAGTTCCACCTTCCAGTGCTGGCTCTCCGCATAATGAAGATACATACGATAGATCTCTGCGGCGAACAGGGCAGCTTCATCTCCGCCGGCGCCAGCACGGATCTCTACGACAACGTTCTTCTCATCATTCGGGTCTTTTGGCAGCAGCAGAATCTTCAGTTCATGCTCCAGCTCTTCCACTCTTGCCTTTGAGGTATTCAGTTCTTCTTTGGCAAGCTCCCGCATCTCCTCATCAGATTCTTCCTCCAGCATCTGCAGGCTGTCTTCGATTGCCTGCTTGCAGGATTTATATTCATTATATGCCTCTACGATCGGCGTCAGATCATTTTGTTCTTTCATCAATCTGCGGAAACGTTCCTGGTCATTTGCCACATCCGGTTCCTGCAGTTCGCTTAAGATCTCTTCCAGACGGACAACCAGATCTTCTAATTTATCAAACATGCTTCTTCCTCCTTGCTCATAGTCCTCTTCAGACACTATTCTTTATTGTACCTTCCTGTCACCACGCGGTCAAGACCCGCCAGATCTTTTTTCACCCGTATCTGTGTATATCCGGCCTCTTCCATCAGCCGTACCACATCCTCTGCCTGGTCATGGCCGATCTCAAACATCATCGCTCCATTATCCCGGATATAGCCTGTACTTTCTGCAATAATCCTGCGGTAAAAATACAGCCCGTCCTCTTTCCCGTCCAATGCGATCCATGGATCGTGGAGACGGACCTCCTCCTGCAGTTCTTCTATCACTCCGGTACGGATGTAGGGAGGATTGGACACGATCAGGTCAAAGCGCTCCGAAATCTGTTCAAAAAGATCACTTTGGATCCAGGAGGCTTCTACCTGAAGCCTGCGGCCGTTCTCTCTGGCCATCTTTAACGCCTTTTCCGATATATCGCAGCCGGTTCCTGTAAGTCCGTGACATTTTTTCATCAGACTGATCAGAATACACCCGGATCCGGTACACAGATCCAGAACCTTCATACCAGGCTCTGTAAACTTTAATGCTTCTTCTGTTAATGTTTCTGTGTCTTGCCTGGGAATCAGTACATCTGGATTTACCAGAAAAGTATATCCCATAAACTCCTGTTCCCCGGTAATATGCTGCAGCGGAATATGTCCGGCACGCCGGAGAATGACTTCCCGGTAACTTTCTGCCTGTTCCTTCGGCACTTCTCTTTTCGGATCGCCAAAATAAGAAGCCCGGCTGATTCCTGTCACATATTCCAGAAGATACCAGGCGTCCAGTTTCGCGTCCGGGATCCCCGCATGCTCCAGTATTTCTGCCCCCTCTTTATAAATCATCTGCAGTGTCAAAATTTTCCCGCTCATAAGCTCTCCAATCAAAGACTGCTTCCACCGCCTGGATCGCCACTTCGATCATGCGGTCGTCCGGTTCTTTTGTCGTCAGCTTCTGGATCGCAAGCCCCGGTTTACTTAAAACATTGATTACCGGATTGTCTGTATTTCCCGCCAGCTTCAGCACCTCATAGGAAATGCCTGCGATCACCGGAAGCAGCAGGATCCTGACCAGCACCCGCATCCCGGTGGACTCCACCTGGATCAGAAACAACAAAATAATGCTGATAGCCAGTACGAAAAATAAAAAGCTGGTGCCGCACCGTTTGTGCTGCCTGGAACTGCTCCGGACATTTTCCACTGTCAGCGGCAGCCCATGCTCAATACAGTTGATACATTTATGCTCTGCCCCATGATACATAAACGTCCTCTGGATATCCTTCATCCGGGAGATCAGAAGAACGTACAGGATAAAAATCCCGATCCGTATAAATCCCTCGATCACCGTCCGGACATGATAAGATGGGATCCGGGATTCCAGAAAGGACGAGAGAAAATAGGGCAGCACCATAAAAATCGCCACCGCGATCACGACAGAAAAAGCCACCGTGCCTCGCATCAGCCACTTTTCCATTTTTTCCTGCTTTTCAGTCTCTTCCTGGGTCAGTTCTTTTTGCTCCTCTTCCTCTTCAAAAAAAGAGGCAGAAAAGGTCAGTGTCTTAATGCCTAAGACCATAGAATCAATAAAATTAAAGATGCCCCTGATAAAAGGGATCTGTGTCAGCTTTTTTGCGTTACCCACAATACTGCGGTAGGTATCCTTTTCAACTATGATCTCGCCGTCAGGCTTCCTTACCGCAACCGCATACTCATCCTTATGCTTCATCATAATGCCTTCCAGAACCGCCTGACCCCCGATATTTGATGACTTCATAATTGCCTTTCCTCCCCGATCACCGCGATACCTCGCTCCCCCACGGCATTGCCGCAAGGTGGTCTCCGCTCCGTTTCGGTCGCACACAAAAATGGGTTGAGATTCATAAAACCTCAACCCGTCTCTTGTAAGCTTATTTGCCCATTCCGTATTTCTTATTGAACTTATCTACACGGCCGCGAGCCTGTGCAGCTTTTTGCTGTCCGGTATAGAACGGATGGCATTTGGAGCAGATCTCCACGTGGATGTCTTCGCTTGTGGATCCTGTTACAAATGTGTTTCCACAGTTACAAGTTACAGTTGCCTGATGATATGCCGGATGGATTCCTTCTTTCATGATTTTCACCTCTTCTTTATTTTGTCATCTGCACTTTAAAGTGCGATCAATGTTCATTTTCTAAACAGCTATATTATCATAGCATAAATGTCAATTCTTGTCTAGATTAATTTCGTCTTTTTTACCATTTGTATTAATTCTGCGTTATTTCTGGTCCGGCTGAACATATTTAAGATGTTGTCAGCCGCCTCATCCGCACGCATGCCATTGAGGGCGCGGCGCATAGTGTCCACCGCTTCCTGCTCTTCCGGAGAAAGGAGAAGATCTTCTCTTCTGGTTCCGGATTTCGGGATGTCTACAGCCGGGAACATTCTCTTCTCGGAAAGCTTGCGATCCAGCACCAGCTCCATGTTGCCGGTTCCTTTAAATTCCTCATAGATCACATCGTCCATCTTGCTTCCGGTATCTACCAGAGCTGTTGCAAGGATTGTCAGACTTCCTCCCTCCCGCATATTCCGGGCTGCACCGAAGAAACGCTTCGGCATATGGAGAGCTGCCGGATCCAGACCACCTGACAGTGTCCTTCCCGACGGCGGAACTGTCAGGTTGTAAGCTCTGGCCAGTCTGGTGATGCTGTCCAGAAGGATCATGACATCCTTCTTATGTTCTACCAGCCTCTTGGCCCGCTCGATCACCATCTCAGAGACCCGTTTGTGATGCTCCGGAAGCTCATCAAAGGTTGAGTAAATAACCTCAACATTATCCCCCTCGATCGTCTCCTTGATATCTGTTACTTCCTCCGGACGCTCGCCGATCAGCAGGATCAGAAGGTGTATCTCCGGATTATTCTTTCTCACAGACAGGGCCACCTGTTTTAACAGCGTTGTCTTACCAGCCTTTGGCGGGGATACGATCATTCCCCTCTGTCCTTTGCCGATCGGGGACAGAAGATCTACGATCCGCATGGCTGTACTTGTCCTTCCGGACTCCAGACGTAATCTTTCATTGGGGAAGATGGGAGTCATATCTTCAAAATTTGACCGGCGGACCGCCTTCATCGGATCGATTTCATTAATCTTTGTCAGATACAAAAGAGCGCTGAACTTCTCCTGCTGAGTCTTGATCCGCGTGTGTCCCTCCAGGATGTCGCCAGTCTTCAGATTAAACTTACGGATCTGAGAGGGAGACACATAAACGTCATTTTCTCCCGGCAGATAATTAGCGCTGCGGATAAATCCGTATCCGTCCGGAAGCACCTCCAGGATGCCGTGGGCCTTAATACCGCTGTCCAGCTTATCTATGTCATGAATATCTTTATCGCCGGTATTAGCTGACATCTCCTTGACCGTCTCTCTTTCAGCCTGCTTTTCCTTCTCGTCCTCCTCCAGCATCAGTTCAATAACCTCCGCTTTTTTCATGCCGGAAACACCTTTCAGCCCTCTCGCCTTTGCAAGGTCTTTCAGAGTCGCCAAAGGAAGCGATTCATATTTCTCTCTCATGATTTCTATCCTTTCTTTCCACTTCTTACTTATTTTCTATTCTTTCGTTTTGTTTTTGATTTTTTGTATAGGTTCGGGATACAATGTCGATACGACTTGAATAAAACATATACGTATTATACTACAACAATCTCCTTTTTTAAAGTCCTTTTTTTATTGAAATACCGGATTTGTAATGGTATGATTAATGGCAGATATGAAAAAGCAATGGAACGAAAAACGGTATCATTCTCTGGATTACGAACTGAAGACAGTTTTCGGAGAAAAACTCTATAAAATCTCACTGGATGCCGGGATGACCTGTCCTAACCGGGACGGTACGATAGGCACCCGGGGATGTATCTTCTGCAGCCAGGGAGGTTCCGGTGATTTTGCCTCAGACCGGGATCTGTCCATCACCGGGCAGATTGAGAAGGGTAAGGCTCAGACCGCCTCCAAATATCAGGGCAGCGGATACATCGCCTATTTCCAGGCCTATACCAATACCTATGCCCCTCCGGAACGTCTGCGGGCCGTGTATCAGGAGGCAGCTTCCCATCCGGATATCCGCGTCCTTTCTATCGCAACCAGGCCAGACTGCCTGGATAAAGAGGTGCTGGATATTCTGACAGAGTTCAACCGCATCAAACCAGTGTGGATCGAACTGGGTCTCCAGACCATCCACGAAAAGACGGCGCAGCTGATCCGCCGAGGCTATGAGCTTCCTGTATTTGAAGCTTCCGTCCGTGCTCTTCGCTTACGCCGAATCCCGGTGATCGTACACACCATCCTGGGACTTCCCGGCGAAGATCCGGATATGTTCTTAGATACCGTCCGTTATCTGAACACTATGGATATCCAGGGCGTCAAGTTCCAGCTTCTTCACGTACTGAAGCACACGGATCTTGCAAAGCTCTACGAAAAAGAGCCCTTCTGGCTGCCCGCCATGGAGGAATATATTGAGATTATCGGACAGGCCTTATGCCTTCTCCGCCCGGACATCACCGTTCACCGGCTGACCGGAGACGGACCGAAATCTCTTCTGATCGCGCCGGAATGGTCCGGCAACAAACGGCAGGTCCTGAATCGTCTGAACCAATATCTGAAACAGCAGGACCTGTGGCAGGGAAAGGATTTTCACTATGACATCAACATTTAAATTATACAAACTGATCATTTTGTATATGCTTAATAAGGTGGATTTTCCGCTGACAAACTCGCAGATCTCAGAATTTATCCTTGATGAAGGCTATACTACCTACTTTAAGCTTCAGCAGGCGCTTTCCGAGCTGACGGAATCCGGGTTTATCCGGGAGGAGTCTACCCACAGCCGCACCTTCTACCATCTGACAGAAGACGGCGCCGAGACTCTCCGCTTTTTTAAAAATGATATTTCCCCGGCAATCCAGAACGATATCGACGGTTTCCTGAAGGAAAAGAAATACGAATTAAAAAATGAGGTCTCGGTAAAATCAGATTATTACCGCAACACCAACCGGGAATACTCAGTCCGCTGCCAGGTCCTGGAGCAGGGGGTTCCTCTGATCGACCTGACAGTGACTGCCCCTACCGAAAACGAAGCCGAGACCATTGCCAACAACTGGCAGCAAAAAAACGAGGAAATCTACGCAGCCATCATGGCTCAGCTTTTATAACAGGAACTCGCTCATCACATAGTTGCTGACGTCAATTCCAAAATCCGTCAGCCGTATAAAATCTCCGGATATTTCCAGGAGATTTTTTTCGCACATTTTGGGGATCACATCTCCGTACACAGCCTCTATTTCACAGCCAAAAATCCTGGAAAATCCCGTTTTTGAAACGCCTTCCATCTTCCGGAGTCCCAGAAACATATACTCTTCCATCTGATCCTTTCCGGACAATGTAATCTTTTCTCCCCCCTCATTCCAGCGCTGGTTTCCGATCAGAGAGGCGGCTCCGGTTCCGATACCCAGATACTCGGTCCTCTCCCAGTACCCCAGATTATGCCGGCATGCAAACCCCGGCTTTGCATAATTGGATATTTCATACCGGATGAACCCGTATTCCTCAAGGATCTCCCGGGTCCGGTGATACATCAGGCGTTCCGTCTCCTCATCCGGCAGTTCTCCCTCGTGCTGTGCCCGGTCTTTTCCGTCTTCCCCGTACATCTCATAAAAGGGCGTTCCTTCCTCAATGATCAGGCCATAGGCCGAGATATGTTCCGGGTCAAGCTCCGCCGTCTTCCGAAGCGTTTCCTCCCAGCCCGGAAGGGTCTGCCCCGGGATCCCGGACATCAGATCTACATTGATATTAGAAAATCCTGCCCTTCTTGCCATCTGATAGCTTTCCAGAAAATCTGCAAAGCTGTGGATCCTTCCCAGGCGCTTAAGCTCTTCGTCTTTCGCAGACTGAAGCCCCAGACTCAGCCGGTTGACGCCCAGGCTTCTGTATGTATGAAGCTTTTCCATTGTCAGCGTTCCAGGATTAGCTTCCACCGTAAATTCCATGTCACCATCCAGGGAAAAGGTCTCCTGAAGCGCCTTTACGATGTCCGTCATCTGGGAACTTTCAAGGAGCGAGGGCGTGCCTCCTCCAATAAAGATGCTGATAACATGATAAGCCTTCGCCAGTTCCCGGTAAGACCGGATCTTCTGGCAAAGGCTCCACACATAATCCTGCCGCTCCTGCATAGATGCAGGCGCCGACAGGAAATCACAATATTTACATTTCTGTACACAAAACGGGATATGAAGATATAGTTCTAAAGGTTTCATTATTTATCATCCAGCTTTAATACGCTCATAAATGCTTTCTGCGGGATCTCTACATTTCCCACCTGGCGCATCCGTTTCTTTCCTTCCTTCTGCTTTTCCAGCAGCTTCTTCTTACGGGTAATATCACCGCCATAGCACTTGGCCAGCACGTCCTTGCGCATAGCCTTCACAGTTTCTCTGGCAATAATCTTGCTGCCGATCGCCGCCTGGATCGGAATCTCGAAAAGCTGTCTCGGAATCTCTTCTTTCAGCTTCTCACACATCCTCCTGCCCCGCTCGTAAGCCGTATCCGCATGAACAATGAAGGACAATGCGTCCACTTCTTCCTTATTAATCAGAATATCAAGCTTCACAAGATCCGACTGTACATAGCCATCCATCTCATAATCAAAAGAGGCATAGCCTCTTGACCGGGATTTCAGCGCGTCAAAGAAATCATAGATGATCTCATTCAACGGCAGATGATACCGCAGAACCGCACGGGTCTCTTCAATATATTCCATCCCGTCATAGACGCCTCTTCTTTCCTGGCACAGCTCCATGATAGCCCCGATAAACTCAGACGTCACCATGATCTCTGCCTTTACAATGGGCTCCTCCATATATTCGATCTCTGAAGGATCCGGCAGGTTGGAAGGATTGGTCAGTTCGATCACTTCACCATTGGTCTTATATACTTTATAGATAACTCCCGGAGCCGTTGTCACCAGGTCCAGGTTGTACTCCCGCTCCAGTCTTTCCTGGATGATCTCCAGATGAAGAAGCCCCAGAAAACCACACCGGAATCCAAAGCCCAGGGCGATGGACGTCTCTGGTTCAAACTGGAGAGAAGCGTCATTGAGCTGCAGTTTTTCCAGCGCATCCCTGAGGTCCGGATATTTGGCCCCATCCGCCGGATACATACCACAGTACACCATTGGATTAACCTTCTTATAGCCCGGAAGAGGCTCTGCACACGGATGGGCAGCGTTGGTAATGGTATCGCCCACCCGGGTATCTTTTACATTTTTCAGGCTGGCAGTGATGTAGCCAACCATTCCTGCAGAAAGCTCGTCGCAGGGGATGAACTGTCCGGCTCCAAAATAGCCCACTTCCACTACTTCAGCCTTTGCTCCTGTCGCCATCATCCGGATCGGCGTCCCCTTCTTTACAGTACCTTCCTTGATCCGGCAGAACACGATCACTCCCTTGTAGGAATCATAAAGAGAGTCAAAGATCAGCGCCTGAAGCGGCGCATCCGGATCTCCCTCGGGCGCCGGGATCTTCTCTACGATCTGCTCCAGCACATCTTCTACATTCTGTCCGGTCTTTGCCGAGATCCTGGGGGCGTCTTCTGCTTCAATTCCGATCACATCCTCGATCTCTTCGATAACCCGCTCCGGCTCAGCGCTTGGCAGATCGATCTTGTTGATCACAGGCATCACATCCAGGTCGTGATCCAGCGCCAGATACACATTCGCCAGAGTCTGCGCCTCTACACCCTGCGCCGCGTCCACCACCAGGATGGCGCCGTCACAGGCTGCCAGGCTCCTGGATACCTCATAATTAAAATCCACATGTCCTGGTGTATCGATCAGATTAAAAATATATTCCTCTCCATTTTTCGCCTGGTAGACCGTCCGCACAGCCTGTGCCTTGATCGTAATCCCACGCTCCCGTTCCAGCTCCATGTTGTCCAGAACCTGGGACTGCATCTCACGGCTGGTCAAAAGGCCGGTCATTTCAATGATCCGGTCTGCCAGTGTGGACTTTCCATGGTCGATATGTGCAATAATACAAAAATTCCGAATATTTTTCTGCTCTATTCCTGCCACCTATCTTCTTCCCTTTCCGTTCATCATTTTTGCACAGCGTAGTATATCACATCCCGCTGTTCTTTACAATGAAAAGTTCTACGCTCATCCGGTCGTTTAAGCGCCCGGTCTTTACCTGTTCTTCCGTATCTGCGGCCTCCTCCAGGATTCCCTTAAGCTCCTCCGTTGAAAACGCCCGGCACTGCTGCATATATTTTCCGGCCACAAAGGGATGGAGCTTTGCCTCTTTTGCGATCTGGGACTTATCAAATCCCCGGCGCAAAAGATCCTTTACCTCCATAAGAAGCTTAAACTGCCGGACCAGAAGATAGAGGATCCGCATCGGCGGTTCCTTCAGCGCCAGCAGGTCATAATAGTAGTCCAGTGCCTGCTTCTGCTTCTTTACGGCCACCGCCTCTACCATGGCAAAGATCTGACTGCTGATATGCGTGGTGCAGATCTCATCAATATCCTTTACCGTCACCTCATCCCGTCCCAGGGTATAGGCAAACAGCTTCTCCATTTCCTGCTCCAGATTTTCCATATCTGTCCCGGTCCGGTTCACCAGGTACCGGGCGGTAGATTCCCTGATCTGCTTTCCTTCCCGCTTCATATTTCCTGCGATCCAGTAGAGCAGGGTCTTTTCATCCTGTCTCCCAAGTTCTGCTACGCGGCCTTTATCCTTCACCGCCTTATAAAGCTTTCCCCGCTTGTCCACTTCCTGTTCCACAAACAGAAAACATGCCGTCTCTGGCATGTTCTTGATATAATCGGCAAGCTCCGGAGTTGCATTTTTGAAAAATCCAGAGTTTTCCACTACGATCAGCCTGCGGTCCGCAAAAAAAGGCATCGTCTCCGCCAGATCGATCAGCTCTCCCGGATTAATCCCTTTCCCTTCATAATAAGCATAATTCATCCTGTCCCCGTCCGGGAACATGGCGGCTGTAATCTTATCCTTATACTGCTTTTTTAAATAGGCCTCCTCCCCATAAAGGAGGTAGGCCTGTTTAAATGTTCCTGACTTAATGTCTTCATTTAAGCTTTTCATGCATTACCTTACCACATCTCTCGTGATCTCTGAAAGTGAATGAACACCGCACATTGCCATTGCGTCAGCAAGTTCTGAAGAAAGCTTTTCCGCAAGCGCCGAAACGCCTTCTTCTGCCCCGCCGTATACCGCGGTCACGAACGGGCGACCGATCAGGACCGCATCCGCGCCAAGCGCAAGGGCCTTCAGAATATCTACACCGGAACGGATACCTCCGTCTACGAAGATCTTCATGTCTTTTCCTACAGCTTCTGCGATTTCCGGCAGCACCTCAGCTGTCGGCGGGCACTGATCCAGCACACGTCCTCCATGGTTGGATACCACGATGGCAGATGCGCCGGCTTCTTTTGCCTTCAGGGCGCCTTTCACTGTCATGATCCCTTTCAGGATAAACGGCACGCCTGCTGCCTGCACCACTTCTTTTAGCTCCTCTACAGACTTGCTTCCTGCCGGAGGTGTCTGGTTTTTCAGGAACGGAAGCCCTGCCGCGTCAATATCCATGGCCGCCGCAAAAGCACCGGAATCCTTCACCAGCGCAAATTTTTCTTTTAAGGTATTGATATCCCAGGGCTTGATCGTAGGGATGCCTTTTCCGCCTGCTGCCTTGATAGCCCGGGTCGCTCCCTCCATCACCGCCGGATTGGTCCCGTCTCCGGTAAACGCCGCGATCCCCGCGTCCGCACAGGCGGATACCAGAATACTGTTGTACTCCTGATCGTCATATTTGTCGCCATAGTGCAGCTTCATAGCCCCCACCGGTCCGGCAAAGATCGGATACTTGAAGGTCTGTCCAAAAAGTTCGAATGTGGTGTCCACCGGTTTATTCTCGCAGATAGTATCCATATTGATACAGATCTTCTGCCATGCGTCATAATTCTGGATCGCTACCGTCCCGGTGCCTTTTGCTCCCGGGCCCGGCACCTTGTTGCCGCAGGCTTTTCCGTTGCAGACCGGACAGGCCTTGCAAAACGGGCCGATACATGTTCTTGCATTTTCTAATACTTCCTGATATGTCATTTTTAATTCCCTCTTTTCTGTCGTGCATCTGCACCTCTATGTACAGACGTCAGTCTGTCCTTTCTATAGTATACTGAATTTTCATTTCAAATTCAACCACTTGTATGGTAACAGCCCCCAGGTTCTGTGTGGATAGTATCTTTGTCCCCGACTTATAAAATCTTTCCAGCGTCTCCGGATGGGGATGTCCATAACGGTTGTCTCTGCCGGCTGAGATCAGGCCATATAAAGGCCCGGCAGCTTTCAGAAAGTTCTCGCCGGTGGAGCTTTTCGAGCCGTGATGCGCCGCTTTCAGCACCTCCCAGGACGTGTCGGCATATTCTGCCTTAAGCGTCTCTGTCAGCATCTCTTCTCCTGCCCCTTCCACATCGCCGGTAAGCAGCATGTCAAATCCCTGATACTGAAGAGCCAACACCAGAGAAGCTTCATTTCCCGGTTCAACCATTTCCCCCTCCTTTCTCTGTCCAGGTGCCAGGCAGGTAACGGAAAGCTCCCCTTCCTTTATCATCTGCCCTTTTTCCATAGTATAAACAGCCGTCCCTTCCTCTTCTGCCAGTTTCCCAAGCTTGGTCAGGGCTTCATCCCACACTTTTCGGGGCGGCAGTATCAATGCTTTGATCCTGACGCCTGTGCTTTGTCGTCTTAAAAGCTCCTCCAGACCATTCAGATGATCCCCGTCCCCATGGGTCACCCATACGTAGTCCAGGGTTCCCACGCCTCTGGACTTTAAAAAAGGCTCTATCCTGTATTGGCCCACACTTCCCACGTCGCTGCTGCCGCCGTCCACCAGATAGGCGCCGCCGTCCGGCCCCCGGATAAAAATACTGTCGCCCTGTCCCACATCCAGAACGGTAACAGAGACTCCATTCCCCTCCAGCGGCCGCCAGAAAAGGCACAATATGCCAATCACATACAGACAAAGGATCTGCCATTTCCCGTATTGTTTCCATAACAGGAAGACCATCAGGATCACCGCATAATACACGGCCATCTGCCATAAAGCAGGCTTTCCTGCCACCACTCTGGCTCCCGGGAGAGCCAGCATAAATTCACAGCTCTTTTCAAATATGAGGAGAATCCATCTGCAAAGCATGAGCACAGGAACTCCTGCTGCCGGAAATACAAGGCTCAGAAGGCTTCCCGTCATTCCAAGCACCAGAAGAGCCGACGTCAGAGGAATGATCAGCAGATTCAGAAACGTAGAATAAACTGGGAACTCATAGAAATAGTATAGAAGAACCGGCAGCAGCACTATATTGACGCAAAGGCTGGCCCACAATCCCTGCCAGGGAAGTCCCTGAAATTCCGGAAGAAGAAGGATCATAGCAAGAACTGCTCCAAAGGAAAGCCAGAATCCTCCGTCGTAAAGATAAAGAGGCCTCCAGCATAGGATTACGGCTGCGGATACAGCCAGTGCCGTCGGTGCGTCATAATGCCTCCCTGTAATATCTGCACCTACGCGGAACAGAAACATGATAAGGGAGCGGACAACAGATACCGTCAGGCCGATCATCAGCACGTATACAAAAAGCAGACCTATCCCCACCGCTCCGGAAGGGCCAAAGGATCCTGATACCTTCCGCAAGATATGGTAGGCCCCAACACCAAGAAAGGAAAGATGCAGGCCGGATATGGCAAGAATATGCCCGATACCGCTGGCCTGATACAGGGACTTTACTTCTGCATCCATCCCTGACTTTTCTCCCAGCATCATGGCAGCCAGGGCAGTTCCTTCCTTCTCTCCCATATATCTTACCAGAAGATCTTTCCATTCCTGACGAAAGGCATGAAGCCAGTTTCGGAAAGGCCATACCGTTCCATCTGAGATTTTTATCTCATCTGCCCATACCAGACTATGGATATCCTCTTTTTGATAGTACCGCTTCTGGTCAAAATTACCAGGATTGCGCGCAGCATCAAAAAATGCCGCCTCCCCTTTTATTAATACCTGGTTTCCGATTTTTATCTGTATTCTGGGGTCTGCATAGACAAGGATCCGATTTTCAAAGAACGAGGCGTCTCCGCCCCGGATAGAATTGTTTTTAAGATAAATTGCCTGGACTTTATTCTTCTGTTCTGTCTGATAAACAGTTCCAAGAACCTGTACCCGTCCGCCATCTTTTATATATTTTTCCATCGGCGACAGCCGAAGATGCGGGATACACCTTTCTTCTCCGACCGTCACCGCCAGAATGATCACTGCAAGCAGGGCAAGGCAAAAGCCAAGCAGCGGTCTGTTTTTCAAGAATCTGTTTCCTCCACGATATCCAGATTTCTGGTCAACGGTTTGCTTAGCGTCACACGATTCATATAGGAGACATCTGTCTCCCCGCTTACCAGGATCTGTACCTGGCTGGCACCGCCTCCCTCGATCACGGAATTTACGATCGCATAGACCGCCACTTCGGGATCCACTCCCGATACCCCTCTTAAAAATTCCTGATCCAGGTTCACATAACAGATCCCGTCACGGCTGGATACTCCCAGCACCTGTGTTTCCGGCGGAACCACTGCCCTCTCTCCTTCCCGCGAAGGCCCTTTGATCAGTTGTTCCACGATCAGCTTTTCTACTGACAGATTACTGTTATATCTTACACTGACCGTCTCCGGGACCAGTGCGTCTCCCTTTTCATTTGCAAAATACAGCGTCAGATCCCTCACCTGATAGGAGTGCAGCGTAGAGCCCGTATTCTGCACGAAGTCATCCGGCATCATATAGCCGATCTCGTTACCGTCTGAATCTGTAAGCGGATTTTCCCCTATAAAAAATGCAACTGATTCCACGCCGGATATCTGACACAGACTTTCCACTGCCGCAGCCCGAAGCAGCACCTCTTCTGCCCCTGACATCCTGAGATAGCCATCGCTGCAGGTAAGGCTGAGCTTTCCGTCAGAAAGACTCCACTCTGTAACCTGTACATTCTCCGGAAATGCGCTTTTATAGTCGATAGAATCAGGCTCTTCTTTCATAGCCCGAAGCACATCTTCGATCTCTTCCTCTGTCGAATCGCCTTTGATCTCATACTCCTCTCTGACCAGTCCGTCCCCGTCATTATTCACAAAACAGAGATAGGTCCCTTCGATCTGCGCCGGATCCGTCTCCTCTTCCCGTCCACATCCGGCCGCCAGTCCCAGACATAACAGAAACGTCATTACCAGACAGATCATACGCTCGTTCCTTTTCATAATGCCCTCCCTTTATAACACATATGTCAGAGGGATCCGGACCGCAAACGTAGTTCCCTCACCCAGCTGACTGTAAGCTTTGATCGCACCGCGATGCATGACCACCGCACTCCTTGCAATAGCAAGACCAAGTCCTGTCCCTCCGATCTCCCGGGAATGGGACTTGTCAACCCGGTAGAATCTCTCAAAAATGTGCTCCATAGATTCCTCCGGGATTCCGATTCCTGAATCCGCTACTTCCAGATAGAAATATTTGTGGTCTGCATTCAGCGATACATGGATCCATCCGTCTTCTTTATTATATTTAATGGCATTTTCCACCAGATTGGAGATTGCCAGCGTCAGCTTTACTTCATCCACCTCTGCCGTTACCGGGCGAAAGCTCTCAAATACTACTTCAATATTCCGGGTTGCCGCAATAGGCCGCAGCCGCTTCAGGATCCGTTCCACCAGTGCATTAATATTCTCCGACGTGATATTCATAGTATTCGCTGTCTTATCCATCTTCACCAGAGACAGAAGATCATTAATAATCTTATTCTCACGCTCGATCTCCTGCGAAAGATCGCCCATAAACTCTTTATAAAGCTCCGGAGGCACCTCTTCCTGAGACAAGAGAGAGTCCGCCAGCACCTTCATAGAGGTCAGCGGTGTTTTCAGCTCATGAGACACATTGGAGACAAACTCATTTCTGGAATCATCCAGGATACGCATCCTTCCCAGCATCTTATTAAATGCCTCCGACAGCGCCCTCGTCTCTGTATAAGCATTTTCATTGAGATAATGATCGTCATACCCTTCTGTAACCGCAGAAATCGACCGCGTGATCCTCTGGAAAGGTCTGGTCATCACAAATCCCAGGAGAAACGCCAACACCAGCACCACCAGTATCATGGTAACCCAGGCCACATCAGCTTTCCCATCCAGCACGGACAGATTATCCTCAATAGAATCCGTGGAGACACTGACCAGCAGGACGCCCAGCACTGTCTCCCCGGATGCGTCAAAGATCGGCGCTGTCACTTCGATATAGGAATTCTTTTCATCATAATTGCTGGTCCCTGTCCCTTCCAGACAATGGATCACGTCTGCAGAAACAATCGTCTTCCCGATATCCATATCGTATGTATCTTCTTCCACCTGGAAATTCCGATCGATCACCAGCACGCGTCCATCGTAAATATTGGACATCTGTACCAGCTCTGTACGGATAGATTCAGCAGCCCGGCCATTCAGAGAGCCAGTACTGCCAAGCTGATTGCATAGAATTGTACATTGATTCTGTATCTCGGCGGTCCGTACATCAACCGCCCGCGCCTCGTAGCTGTTCAGGATCACAGCCTGCATAATCATCGCCGGGACCGCACCGGCCAGGACCATCAGAAGAATGATCCGGAACCGGAGACTTCCCAGTATATGATTCGTAAGATATTTTTTAACCCCTGAAATAATAACCAACACCCCATTTTGTATAGACATATTTTGGATCACTCGGATTAGCCTCGATCTTCTCCCGCAGCCTCCGGATATGTACATCCACCGTTCTTGCATCGCCCGGGTACTCATATCCCCATACAATGTTCAGAAGATTTTCCCGGCTGTATACCTTGCCCGGGTTCGTGGCCAGAAGCTCTAAAAGGTCAAATTCCTTGGCCGTCAGATTGATCTCTTTTTCAGCGATCACTACCCGCCGGCTCTCACAGTCAATTTTCATATCTCCTTTGACGATTAGCCTTGTGCCTTTCCGGTCCTGTTCCCGCCGTCCGGTACGCCGCATGATCGCCTTGATCCTTGCCTTCACTTCCAGGATATTAAAGGGCTTGGTAATGTAATCGTCGGCCCCGTACTCCAGCCCCAGGATCTTATTCATATCATCATCTCTTGCTGTCAGCATGATGATCGGCACATCCGAGAACTCCCGGATCTGCTGGCATACTTCAAAGCCGTCGTGCTTTGGCAGCATCACATCCAGAAGAATCATATCATAGTGATTCTCCCTGGCAAGCTTAAGTGCTTCCTCACCGTCATAGGCACAGTCTACTTCCATCCCGTCCTGCTCCAGACTGAAACGGATGCCTTTTACAATTAACTTTTCATCATCTACCACCAATACATGTCTGCTCATAAAAGCTCTCCCCTGTTATACTTTTATTTGATCTTTTATTTTTTCGAATACACCTTCTTTGATTCCGCTGATCTCCATCAGCTCTTCAATGCTCTGAAAGCCTCCATTTTCCTCCCGGTACTGGATGATAGCCGCGGCTTTGGCCTCTCCGATTCCGGAAAGCGTCATCAGCTCTTCTGCCTGAGCTGTATTGATATTCACTCTTCCGTCTTCTGCAGCGCCGGAATCTCCGGCCGCCGTGAAGCTGTTATCCTGAAGTTCCTGGACCGAAGGCACATAGATCTGTTGGCCGTCTTCCACACAAGCCGCCTGGTTCAGCCCCTCCGGAGCAGCCTGGCCGTTTACTCCTCCAGCCGCTTCAATGGCTTCATAGATCCTGCTCCCTTCGGCAAGTTCATAGACTCCCGGAGCCGCCACCTGGCCGCAGACATGGACCACTACCCGGCCGCTTTGTCCGCCGGGAGCGCTGTCCTCTCCCTCATTCTCCCCGGCCGCTGATTCCTCTGGTTCCGGGGAATCCTCCTCTCCGGCATCAGCTTCCTGTATCTTTGCTTCCTCCAATACCTGTTCCTCCTGCTGCAGCGAACATCCCCAAAGAGAGCCCACACACAACAACAGGTATAATGCAGCCAAGGCTGCAAAACTTAAGCTTTTATTCCCTTTTCCTGGCATAATCTACTCCTTTACAGTCTGTCGGAACTGCAAACACCCTGCTTATGCCTAGATAAAGTTATTGTACTATTTCCACTGAAAAATTGCAACTCCAATCAGTGCGATCACCATACCTGCGACTCGACGCCACTCCAGCGGCTCCTTCTCCACACCGAACAGTCCCATCACCTCTATCAGATATGCAACGATCAGCTGGGACATAACAATAAAAAACGCCGCCTTCGCCGGCCCAAGCTGCGCCATACTCTTGATCACCGTCCAGGTGATCCCGGCGCCGATCACACCGCCAAGCAGTACGTATTTGGGCTCCACTTTGGCGATAGCCCCGAAGCTGTCCCTTCCGGCCACAAGCCAGGCCACAAGACATAAAAGCAGTGCACTGAACTGGACCCAGGCATTGCTGACCCACATGCCGGTGGTCTTCGTCACCTGGGTATTAAACACTCCCTGTACACTCATCAGCGCTCCTGATAAAACTGCAATGAAAAACCCGATCATCTTCCGATACCTCCTCATTTTTTACGGCTAGTATCTCCAATGACCGGGGTTTTATGTCCTTCCGGGATTCCTATAATGATTTTTTCAGCTTTTCGATCATTTCATCCACATGCTCTTTCGTAATGACCATAGGCGGCACGAAGCGTATCACATCGCTTCTGGCCGTGATAATTACCAGTCCTTCTTCCATTGCCCGGGCTGTCACCTCACCGGCAGGCTTTGTTAGCCGGATGCCCTGAATCAATCCGGTCCCTCTTCGTTCCAGCACTGTGTCTTCTGAGGCTGCCAGCTCATCAAGCCTCTCTTCCAGATAGGCTCCGATCTCCTTTACATGTTCCGTCAGGCGCTCTTTTTCGAAAATTTCCAGCGTCTTTGCAACAGCCGTACATACCAGCGGATTCCCACCATAGGTGGTCCCGTGGTCTCCCGGCTCCAGAGAATCTTTTGCCACATCCTCTGTCATGGCAAAGGCCCCCACCGGCACGCCGCTTCCGATAGCTTTGGCCATGGACATCATATCCGGCTTTACGCCATAATACTGCCATGCAAACATCTGGCCGGTACGTCCCATGCCGCACTGGATCTCATCAAAGAGAAGCAGGATTCCTTCCTCGTCACAGAGTTTTCGGATTCCTTTTAAAAACTCCGGATCCGCCATATTGATCCCACCCTCTCCCTGGATCGGCTCCAGGATGATCGCACAGGTATTATCAGAAATCAGTGCTTTTACGCTGTCCAGATCATTGAATTTTGCAAATTTCACTCCCGGGATCAGCGGTTCAAAAGGCGTGCGATAAGCCTCATGCTCCGTCACTGACAAAGCTCCCATGCTCCGTCCGTGGAAAGAACCTTCCATGGCGATAAACTCGTACCTTCCGGTTTTCTTCTTCCAGGCATATTTTCTTGCCGCTTTCAACATTCCTTCATTGGCCTCCGTCCCGCTGTTGGTAAAGAATACCCGGTCCATACCGGAAGCCTTCTTAAGGGCCTCTGCCGCGGTCCCGCAGGAAGCATTATAAAACAGGTTGGAAGTATGCCAGAGAAGTTCTGTCTGTTCTTTGACAGCTGCCGTCAGCTCCGGATTGCCGTACCCCAGGCCGCAGACTGCGATCCCGGCCGCAAAATCCAGATATTTCTTTCCCTCGGTATCGTAAAGGTAGACGCCCTCTCCCTTTTCAAAAATCACCGGGAACCGGTTATAAGTATGTACCAGTGCGTTTTCCGTTTCCTGCATATATGGATTCATCATAGTATCATCTCCGTTTTCTTATTCTCCGCTGTAAAACCGTTCCTCTTCATCGTTCAGGATTGCCGTGCCGATTCCTTTGTTCGTAAAGATCTCAAGCAGCAGGCAGTGCGGGATCCGTCCGTCCAGGATATGCACCCGGGATACCCCGTTCTCGATCGCATCAATGCAGTTCTGAAGCTTCGGCAACATTCCGCCTCCAATATATCCCTGCTCCATCAGTTCCTCCGCCTCGGATACCCGAAGCTCTGAGATCAGGGTTTCCGGATCATCCGGATCCTTATAGACCCCTTCAATATCCGTCAGGAAAGCCAGCTTTTCTGCCTTCATGGCCCTTGCGATCGCACAGGCCGCATCATCCGCATTGATGTTGTAGGTCTGGTATTCATCATCCAGCCCCACCGGACATACGATGGGAAGGAAATCCTTTTCCAGAAGATCATACAGAATATCACCGTTGACCTTCTTGATATCTCCTACAAACCCGATATCCTCGCCATCTGCATATTTTTTCTCCACCGTCAGAAGCTTCCCGTCTTTTCCGCTGATGCCGATAGCACGCACTCCCAGGCTCTCCACCAGCTGCACCAGACTTTTGTTCACCTTTCCAAGCACCATCTCCGCCAGTTCCATGGTCGCTTCGTCGGTCACACGCAGTCCATTTACAAACTCCGGCTCCATGCCGACCTTGCCTACCCATTTGCTGATCTCTTTGCCGCCTCCATGGACGATGATCGGTTTGAATCCTACCAGCTTTAAAAGCGTCACATCCTGGATGACCCGTTCCTTTAAGGTCTCATCCACCATGGCGCTGCCGCCGTATTTTACTACAATGATCTTCCGGTTAAACCGCTGGATATAAGGCAGCGCCTCGATCAGCACCTCCGCCTTATCCAGATATTTCTGCATGCTCTTATTCATAGTTATTCGCTTCCTTCCTGACGTGTCTGTTTGCTTAAGTCTGTTTGTTAGCTTCTGTAATCCGCATTGATATCAATGTATCCATGAGTAAGATCACATCCCCAGGCCGTAGCAGTGAACTCTCCCATTTTTACATCTGCGATAGCCGTCACTTCTTTCTGAGACAGGATTTTTGTCGCCTCCTCTTCACTGTAAGCTACAGCCGTACCGTTTTCAATGATCTTGATCTTCCCTGCCTCGCTTTCAAAGAAAAGGTCTACCTTTTCCGGATCAAACCATGCCCCGGAATAGCCCATAGCACACAGGATCCGTCCCCAGTTGGCATCGTGTCCGGCAATGGCCGTCTTTGTCAGGTTGGAACATACGATTGCCTTTGCCAGGGTCTTCGCCTGCTCCACACTCTCACAGCCCACGGCCTTTACCTCAAACAGCGCAGTCGCCCCCTCTCCGTCTCCGGCAATCTTCTTTGCCAGATACTCATTGACCACGTGGAGGGCTTTTACAAATTCTTCATACTCCGGCGTGCCATATTGGATCTCTTCGTTTTCCGCCATTCCATTGGCCAGAAGAAGCACGGTGTCATTGGTGGAAGTATCTCCGTCTACAGAGATCATATTGTAGGTATCCCTTACATCCTCGCTCAATGCCTTCTGAAGCGTATCTTTTCCTATTACCGCATCGGTGGTGATAAACGCCAGCATGGTGCACATATTTGGATGGATCATGCCGGAGCCCTTTGCCATGCCTCCGATGGTCACTGTTTTTTCTCCTACTTTAATGATCGCTGCCAGCTCTTTTTCACAGGTGTCCGTGGTCATGATGGCTCTGGCTGCATCTGTGCCATTATCCAGGGAACTGTTTTTCTTCTCAGCCAGTACCCGGATCCCTGCTTTTACCTTCTCGATAGGAAGCTGCATCCCGATGACGCCGGTGGAACCAATGGTTACACCTTCTGCACGGATATTCAGTGCTTCTGCCGCCGCCTCGGCCGTCTCCTTGCAGTATCCGAAGCCCTCCTCTCCGGTACACGCATTGGCAATCCCGGAGTTTACGATCACTGCCTGCACCGGGACACCGCTTTCGATCACCTGCCGGTCCCACTTCACCGGCGCCGCCTTTACGACATTGGTGGTAAATGTTCCCGCTGCCACACAGGGCGCCTGGCTGTATACAAGCGCCATATCTGTCCTGTCCTGATATTTAATCCCTGCCGCGGTGCTTGCAGCCTCAAAGCCTGTCGCCGCGGTCACTCCTCCTGTAATAATCTCCATAAGTAACTCCTCCTTTTACTGTATAAATGCAGTGATATTTTCTTCATTCAATGTAAAATCATAATAGTTCAGATCCTGTCTCTTTGTCCAGCCGATTTCTTTCCAAAAGGCATTCCCGATATCATTTTTCGTAAATGCGATCAGAGACACTTTATTGATTTCTTCTTTTTTTAAGGCCTCCATGGCAAACACCACCATGGATTTCCCGATCCCCCGCATCCGGTAAGCCGGGTCTACGCACACATGGTAAAGACAGCCCCGCCTCCCGTCGTGACCGCAGAGGATAGCTCCCACGATCTTTCCATCTTCTTCTGCCACCACGCTGGTAGAAGGATTGCGCTTAAGGAACCTTCGGATCCCCTCCCGGGAATCGTCTACGCTCCGGATCCCAAAGCCTTTGATGGTCTTCCAGAGTGCGTATACCTGATCATAATCATCTATCGTCATTACTCTTAACATATGTATCTCCTTATCCCGGATTCTAATGTAATATCCTGTTTTCTTCCGCATGAATTATGGGAACAGCGGAACCAGCTTTAATCCCTCCTGCTCCGGCAGTCCAAACATCAGGTTCATGTTCTGCACCGCCTGTCCGGCCGCGCCTTTTACCAGGTTATCAATGGCTCCCATCATGACGATCCGGTTCGTCCTCTCATCAATCTGGAAACCGATGTCTACAAAGTTGCTTCCCTCTACCCATTTGGTCTCCGGGCAGGCCCCCGCTCCTAAAAGGCGGATAAAATATTCGTTTCCATAATATTTCTGATAGATGGCCATCACTTCTTCTGCCGTCATCTTCTCCTTTAAGGATGCATATTCTGTTGCCAGGATCCCGCGGTTCATAGGCACCAGGTGAGGCGTGAAATTGATCATCACCGGTTCCCCGGATGCATAGGAAAGCTGTTCTTCAATTTCCGGTGTATGACGGTGGGTGGTCACACCATAGGCCTTCATATTTTCATTGACCTCGCAGAAAAGGTTTGGCACCTTGGCGCCTCTTCCTGCTCCGGACGTGCCAGACTTGGCGTCTACGATCAGCGTATTCATATCGATCAGCCCTTCCTTGGAAAGTGGATAGGCCGTCAGGATCGAACAGGTCGTATAGCATCCCGGATTTGCCACCAGTCTTGCGGATTTTACGTCCTCCCGGTTCACCTCGCAGAGTCCGTATACCGCTTCTTCGATAAACTGCGGACTTTTATGCTCGATGCCGTACCATTTTTCATAAGTCTTCACATCCTTGATCCGGAAATCCGCACTCAGATCCACGATCCTGGTCCTGGAAAGGATCTCCTCACTGATCACCGATGCGCAGAATCCCTGGGGCGTGGCCGTGAAAATCACATCTGCCTCCTCTGCCAACTCTTCCATATTATCATCCATGCACGCGGCATCCACAATCCGGAACATATTGCGGTACACATCCGCATATTTCTGGTCTATATAGCTTCTGGAGCCGTACCATACAATCTCCACATCCGGGTGTCCGGAAAGGATCCGCACCAGTTCTCCTCCTGCATATCCCGTTGCCCCGATGATTCCTGCCTTTATCATAATATCTCCATCCTTTGAATTCATATTTTCTATCCTATTATATCTGAATATCCGTGATATTCAAATACAAATTAAGAAAGAACTTGCATAATTATACATCTATATCGTATATTATGCAAGTTCTTTCTTAGATTTTCCTTTTTTATTTATCAGTGCGCTTTTCCGAATGGTGCTGGCTGCACCGCCATCACCAGCGGGATGTTTTCATATCTGTAGATACTAAGCAGGATCCCCAGAAGGATATTGGTCACCATCACCCCTGTTCCCCCGTAAGTCAGGAAGGGACAGTAATTATATCCATGAAGGATCAGCCCTCCATTGGTCAGGATATACAATATCGTCTGTGCCATCAGCACCAACACACAGCCGCTTCCCATGATCATTCCCAGCTGGTTTCTCTGCCGCAGCACATTTCGCAGGAAATAAAGGAATAATCCCAGTATCGTGCCTGCCAGCAAAAGTACAGCAAGGATCCCGTATCTGGCGGTGATATGACTAAACATAAAGGAATACCCGTCTCCATAGTCCGGCACTCTCCCGGCCCACGGACTGCTGCCGGCAAACTGGCTGGAAAGTGCGATCTCTCTTAGGATCTCAAGCCTCTCCCCTGCCTCTGTAGAATACGGATGCAGGATTGCCCGAATACGCTCCGCCCGGTATCCGCCCATGTTCCAGCAGACAAGGAAAAACGAGGCGATGAGTACCAGGAACGCTCCCCAGCTCATCAGCAGCAGCTTTCTCCCTTTTCTCTCAAACCATCCACGGTATACCGCCAGAGACAAAAGGACCAGCATAAGCACCGCAAGCAGCACTGCTGTCGCAAAACTTCTGATCAGTATGCAGACTGCCGCTGGCAGCAAGCCCCACAAAAGAACGCAGAAAAGCCCTCTCCTTCCTCTTCCCCGGTACCAGAAGATCAGTCCTCCATATAAAGGAACAAACAAAAATACCAGAAGCTTCACGTTCAAGGCTCCGTAGATCCAGAAATTTGCGCCGTTCACCGGTGTTCCAAACACGCAGGTCCCCAGGGTCAAAACCAGAAACAAGGCCGCCCATATCTGGCGGATCCATCTGGCAATACGGCTGTAATCCACATAACAGATCAGAAGCATCACTCCAAAACCAAAAAAAAGTTTTGCGGCATACGTAAGAACCCCTCCCCCGTAAAAGCTGCTCTCTGTCTGTGCTCCCAGGAGTCTTTGCAGAAGAAGGCCTGCAAGATACAGCACTCCGATCAGGATGATGCAGTTCCAGGCCATCCTGGGCCGGTGTATCCGGTCCAGCTCTGTTCCCACCGCAACAGGATCTCCCATCTCCCGCACCGCGGCTTCTTCAGCCTCCGCTTCCGTCATCCCTGCACACAGAAATTCTTCCTTCTGGTCTTCTATGTGCCATTCCAGTTCCGCCTTCACCCCTTCCCGTGCTTTCTCAAAACGGATCTGCTCTCCTATTTTCTGTAAATACTCTTCCCTCTTCATATCACTCCCCCCTTATACATTCCCTGCCAGTGCACCGTCCGCCTTAAGTACACTCTCCACCGCATAGCGGTAGGTCTTCCACTCTTCCTTTTTTTCCTTTAAAACCTTTCTTCCTTCTCTGGTAAGCCCGTAATATTTCCGCGTCTTTCCTCCTTCCTCCTGCTCGTAGGAAGTCAGATATCCCTTGCTTTCCATTCCGTGGAGCAGCGGATATAAAGTGCCGGCCTTCAGCTCAAACACATTATTCGACCGCTTCTTAAGCGCTGCGATCATCTGATAGCCATACATATCCTGTTCCTCCAGCAGCTTCATCACCAGCATGGACGTACTTCCTGATATCAGACTTTTATCAATACTCATATCTTTTCCTCCTCTCATGATATGTAGATTATCTATACATCGGACATCTATATAATACATGGATCATCTATATATGTCAACCCTGTCCTCGTTTTTTTATCTTGCATAATTATAAATTTTAGTGTATAGTTATCTATGCGATTTACAGAACGAAAAATAATCATAAAATTACATTTAAAATTCAGGAGGTTTTCATCATGAGTGAGAAAGTTGTATTGGCCTATTCCGGCGGCCTGGACACCACGGCAGTCATTCCGTGGCTGAAAGAGACCTTTGGCTATGAAGTTATCTGCTGCTGTGTAAACTGCGGGCAGGGAGAAGAACTGGACGGACTGGAAAAGCGTGCAAAGATGTCCGGCGCTTCCAAATTATATATTGAAGATATCGTAGATGATTTCTGCGATAACTACATTGTTCCCTGTGTACAGGCACATGCGGTTTATGAAAACAAATATCTGCTTGGCACTGCCATGGCACGTCCCGCCATTGCAAAACGTCTGGTGGAGATTGCAAGAAAGGAAGGGGCTGTGGCCATCTGCCACGGCGCTACCGGCAAAGGAAATGACCAGATCCGTTTTGAGCTTGGCATCCGCGCCCTGGCTCCGGACTTAAAGATCATCGCCCCCTGGCGAATGACTGATCTTTGGACCATGCAGTCCCGTGAAGATGAAATCGAATACTGCAAACAGCATGGCATCGATCTTCCGTTCGACGCCAGCCACAGCTACAGCCGCGACCGCAACCTCTGGCACATCAGCCACGAGGGACTGGAGCTTGAAGATCCGTCTGTAGAGCCAAATTATGATGATCTTCTGGTTCTGACTGTTCCCCCGGAAAAAGCTCCGGACGAGGCAGAATATGTGACCATGACCTTTGAAAAGGGAGTGCCAAAAAGCATCAATGGCGAAGAGATGAAGGTTTCCGATATCATCCGCAAGCTGAACGAGCTGGGAGGAAAGCACGGTATCGGCATCTGTGACATCGTAGAAAACCGCGTAGTCGGCATGAAATCCCGCGGAGTATATGAGACTCCGGGCGGAACAATCCTCTACGAAGCTCACCAGCAGTTAGAGGAACTGATCTTAGACCGCGCCACCTATGAGGTGAAGGAAGAAATGGCAAACAAGCTGTCACAGGTAGTCTATGAAGGTAAATGGTTTACCCCACTCAGGGAAGCCATCCAGGCTTTCATTGAGAGCACCCAGGAATATGTGACCGGTGAAGTAAAATTCAAGCTCTACAAGGGTAATATCACAAAAGCCGGAACCACATCTCCCTACTCTCTGTACAGTGAGTCTCTTGCAAGCTTCACCACTGGTGATCTCTATGACCACCATGACGCCGACGGCTTCATCAACCTGTTCGGCCTGCCGCTGAAGGTGCGCGCCATGAAGCTTCAGAACGTAGAAAAAATTTCGAAATAAGCAGAATAAAATTTTAAGCCCCGCCGCAGGCACTGTCATATCTGACATGCTCCTGCAAGCGGGGCTTTTTCACTAAACTGCTTTAAAGTCAAAATGATAGGGCACTTCCTGATCCTCTCCGGAAAGCTCCCGGTGGGTCTTTTCCCAGAGTGCGTTCAGTCCGTCCTCTCCTTCCCGGATATCCTCCACTACCAGACCGCCGTTCTCTTCCAGCAGCCCGGCTGCCCGGTCCGCTTCTCCCAGCTGATACAAGGAGAAGGCGTAGCCTAATTTCAGTCTTCCGTTTTGCTGAAGCTTTTCCTCCAGCTGTTCATAGATCCTCTTTACTGCTTCGTATGCCTGGCAGGTCAGCAGGATCTGAAATCCTTCCTTTACATATGCCAGGTCATCCATCCGAAGGCAGAGACCTCTTTCCATCAATGCGGCAGCCGTATCTTCTTGATTTTCCAGCACATGCAGCGCAGCAAGCGCATGAAGAGCCCACGGCTGCTCTCCGGCCGCAAGCGAAGCCTGAAGCTGTTCTTTCGCATCCCCATACGCTTTCTCCTGCATGTAGAGAACCCCCAGCTGATAATGCGCATACCAGCCGTCCGTTTCCGCTGCCGTCTTTTTCAGCATCTGGAAAATTTCTGCACTGTTTACAAAAGCCGGCGGCGCTTCCTTCGGATCTGGCTCCTTAAGGATCCCCGTCTCCAGATAATCCTTCCATATCTGATCTTTTTCCTGCACGGAAAAAGCTAAATGCTCTGAAAGCGGACGTAGCCCTTTCATGGAGCGCTCCCTGGCCCGCAGCGCACCGAAACTGCTGCCTTCCCATACAACACTGGCCGGCTCCTTTGCCATGGCCTTTGTCTCCTTCAAAAGTTCTTCCATCTGGGAGAACTCCTCCAGATCTTCTACCTTCCGGGTCACAGCTCCTCTTAATTCCTCAAACTCCATCTCCTGTTCCTCTCCAGTGAGCTGGATACTTCCATATCGTTCCATCCATTCCCATGCCGTATGCGGTGCCATAGGAATACATCCGTACTGTGTCTTCGCAAGCCCGGCCTGGATCTCAAGATATTTTCCCGCCTGATCTGTCAGAAACTCCTGCCAGTGGTCACCGCCCGGCCTGTTCCCCCAGGAAAACAGCTTTCTGGAACGAAGCCTGTTTGTAGACAGATGCAGAAGTCCATACCCGCCGCCGTCCACATGGGCGATATATTTGGGGCTTTCCTCCGGGATATCAAAGAAATAGTCCACCGACTCCGGGATCTGCTGATACCGGGTAATATCCACCCCATTTACAAAAGGAATATCCACCTTATAAACGCCCCAGTCCTTATTGGTAAAAGCCTTCTTTGCCGGCACGATCACCCGGCCGCCGTCTTCTTCCGGCACAGCCATATTGCTCCACCAGTACATAGGCACCACTTCTTCTCCAAAATTCACCACCCGCATCCGGGCATTCAGGAACCGGTCCTTTTCTCCCAGCCAGAAATCCATCTGATAGGTCACACCGCGGATCCTCTCATACTCATACATCCGCAGGATCTTTGTCCCGTCCTCCTGCTCCAGGACTGCCGTATACAGCTGGTCCGCCGTCAGAGGCGTATGGCCGATCACGCCCAGATTCCACTCCACACCGCCGCTGAACCAGGCATTTCGTACGGCAAGATTGCAAAACCGCAGCACATCGTTGGTATATAAAAGCTCTCTCCCTTGTTCTTTGTCTGTCAGGCTCCAGAGCCTTCCGCCATACTCCGGCAGGAATACTGCCTTCAGATAGTCATTTTCCAGCACCGCCGTTTTGACTTCTGTCTCCCTAAGTTCCCGGGAATAGCAGGTATACTGCCGGTACGGATACGAGGTCTGGCACCGACCATATCCTTCATAGAGCTCATCGTCTTCGTCCAGATAAAATTCCAGCTTATTCTGCAGAATCAGGCCGCCAACCAGATCCGGCACCGGCGACTCTTCCCCCAGAGTCCCTGCCATAAGCTTCATAGTTCCAAATGTCAGTTTGGGTTTCATATTGTTTTCCTCTCATTTCTATCTTTTTCTTCGGTCTCTTTCATGACCTTTTCCGGTCCAGGACCTGTGCGCAAATCCGTTCTGCATTGCCTCCCCAGATCCGGTCCAGCTGGCGTTCTGTCACGCCTTTCTTTTTCAGCGCATCCCAGAGGCGTTCCATCTTCCCTGCATCGGGGATCTCCAGCTCATCCATTCCGTCAAATCCGTCAAAATCAGTTCCAATGGCTGCGAATTCACTGCCGCCCACGTTCAGCATATGAAGGACATGGCTTGTCATTTCCTCGATCTTTGACGCATGTTCGTCTCCCAGAAATGGGCCGTAAAAGTTTAAGCCTGCAATGCCTCCCTCTTTTGCAAGCGTCCGGATCATCTCGTCCGTCAGGTTCCGGGGATGGGGACAGATAGCCCGGCAATTAGAGTGAGAAGCAACTACCGGCTGCGTTGATTCCTCAAGCACATCCCAGAACACACCGTCGGAAGCATGGGACACGTCGATGATCATCCCCAGTTCATTCATTTTCCTGACTACTTCCCGGCCAAAATCCTTCAGTCCCCGCCTCATCACAGACGGGTTACTGCTGTTTGGAAAACCGATGCAGTTTTCATAATTCCACATCAGTGTCATCAGCCGCACGCCCTCCCGGTACAATTCCTCCAGCCGTTCTGTTTTTCCGTTCAGGACTCCTCCCTCTTCTACGGTCAGACAGGCTGAGATCTTGCCTCTTTCTGCATTTTCCTGCAGATCTTCATAGGTCAGGGCAAGCGCCATATCATTCGCAAAGGAATCTGTCTGCCCCTTCAGATAATGGATCATTTCCTTCACATGGCGGTAGGCTCCGTCATATCCGCCCCGCTCCTTCCACTCCTCGATATAAGTAAAACAGGCGAAAAACTGTGCCTTTGTCCCCGCCTGTCTCATAGCCGGAATGTTGATACTGCATCCATTTTCCATAAGATCGCCCTTTCTGTCCAGGTCCATCAGCTTCCAGATCGTATCACAGTGCAGGTCGATCAGTTTCATAAAATCCCCCCTTCTTTCATAGAATCAGTATAACCTGCTGTATTCTATTTGAAAAGGAGGAATTTTATGCGTCCCGTGATCGGAATTGTCATGTGCGGCTCGGAAAATGGCCGTCAGTTTGTTTCCCAGCCTTACCTTGATGCGGTGACAGATGCCGGAGGGCTTCCCACGGTCCTTCCCGTCACCGGGGATACCAGTCTGTATGCGGGCTTTTCCCGGCTCTGCGACGGCTTTTTATTCTGTGGAGGCGGGGATATTACTCCCCTCCTCTTCGGAGAAGAGCTGCTTACCGATCAGGGCGGGACAGATCTTTTCACCGACCGGTTCCATCTTTCTCTGATGGCCTATGTTCTTCAGTCCCGTCTGCCCGTCCTTGCCATCTGCCGGGGAATGCAGGTGATGAACTTAGCCCTTGGCGGCACCATCTGGCAGGATCTGTCCCTTCGTCCTATACATACATTGAACCATATGCAGGTTTCCGTCCACCGTCAGGATGTATGTCATAAGATTACCATCTCAAAAAATAGCATGCTATATGATTTTCTTGGAGAACATGCGGAGGTCAATAGTTTTCATCACCAGTGCCTTCATCTGATCCCAGCCAGTCTCCGCCCCTCTGCCATCGCTTCTGACGGCGTTGTCGAGGCCATCGAACTTCCCGGACATCCCTTTGCACTCGGAGTCCAATGGCACCCGGAGGTGTTATATCCCTCTGATCACGGAATGAAAAAGCTGTTTCTTGCTTTACTGAAAAAAGCTTCTGTATCCAAAAATATCCAGTATATTTCTCCCTTTTCCGGAGCAGAATAATCCCGATCAGAGATTCTATTTCAAAGGAGGAAATAAATATGAACGAAATTTCGATTCTTGATCTTCAGAATCTGCGCCACCTGATCGGAGGCTATGACACCACACACTGCAAGATGCAGGATTATGCCTCGCAGGCACAGGATCCGGAGGTCAAAAAACTGTTTCAGGATGCCGCTGATTCCGCTATGAAAAACAAGCAGGATCTGATGAAATTTTTATAGGAGGGTTGGGAAGATGTTAGATGAAAAAACAATGGTAGCTGACGCCCTGGCGGGCGTCAACGGAGAACTGGTCCGCTATGGAGAGATGATCCCGCAGACCGAAAACAAAGAGTTGAAACAATGTCTGAAAAAAATCCGCAATGAATGTGAAATGTCCCAGGAGAAGCTTTATCAGATCGCCCGGGAAAAGAGCTATTATGTTCCTGCTGAGAAGGCTTCCCAGCAGGAAATCAGTCATGTGAAGTCTGTTTTGTCGGGACTTGCTATGAAATAGCCATTCCCTTTTTACTCCCGGGAGGGTTTGATCCGCCCCTTCTCAAGACTTGGCCGGATGAAATGCTCCCGGGCATATTCCCACAGAGCCTCCGAGCCCTTGTGGGTATTTTCATTTCTCTTCAGGATCTGATCTAAGAACACTCCATGCTCCACCCAGGCTTTCCCGTCTGTAGCATGGTTTAACATCATGGGCTGGAGATTATCCATAGTCCTGGCAAATCTTGCCTCCGGTGTCTTCTGCTCTTCAAATTCCTGCCACAGCCTCTTAAATCTCTTCCCCTGGTCTTCCGGGAGCAGGCCAAAGATCCGCTCTGCCGCTCTTTCCTCCCGTTCCTTCTGAGTCTTTTTTCCTTCCTCGTCATAGGCATAGGTATCCCCGGCATCAATTTCCACAATATCATGGATCAGAAGCATGGTCACGGTCTTTAACACGTCAATGCCCTCATTGGCATATTCGCTGAGCAAAATCGTCATCAATGCCAGATGCCAGGCGTGTTCCGCGTCATTTTCCTTACGCAGGCCGTCAGACAGATATGTCTGACGGCCGATAAATTTTTCTTTATCAATTTCCTGAATAAATGCAAATTGCTGTTCCAGGCGGTCCATCCTTTATGCGCTCCTCTCAAACTGCGAATTGTAAAGCTCTGCATAGAAACCATTTCTTTCCAGCAGTTCTTCGTGCTTCCCTTGTTCGATGATGTCCCCGTCCTTCATGACCAGGATCAGGTCTGCATCCCGGATGGTAGACAGGCGGTGTGCGATGATAAAGCTGGTACGCCCTTCCATCAGCCGGTCCATGGCTTTCTGGATCCGCACCTCTGTCCTGGTATCCACAGAGCTGGTGGCTTCATCCAGAATCAGGATCTTCGGATCCGCCAGGATTGCTCTTGCAATGGTCAGAAGCTGTTTCTGCCCCTGGGATACATTGCTGGCCTCCTCGTTCAGCTCCATTCCATAACCGCCGGGAAGGGTCTGTACAAACCGGTGCACATAGGCCGCCTTCGCCGCCTCCACCACCTCTTCATGGGTGGCATCAAGCTTTCCGTACCGGATATTGTCCTCAATGCTTCCTTTAAACAGCCAGGTATCCTGGAGAACCATACCGAACATCTTCCGCAGTTCTCCTCTGTCGAACTCCCGGATGTCATGGCCGTCCACCTTGATCGCTCCGCCGCATACATCATAGAACCTCATCAATAATTTTATCATAGTTGTCTTACCGGCGCCAGTAGGTCCTACGATGGCGATCTTCTGTCCCGGTTCAGCCTTGGCCGAAAAGTCGTGGATGATCATATGGTCTTTGTGGTAACCGAATTTGACATGGTCAAATTCCACCCGGCCTTCCAGCCCTTCCGTGGATACCGGATGCTCTGCGCACGGCACTTCTTCTTCCTCTTCCAGGAATTCAAAGACACGCTCCGCTGCTGCTGCCGTGGACTGCAGAAGGTTAGCCACCTGCGCCACCTGCTGGATCGGCGAGGTAAAGTTCCGGACGTACTGGATAAAGGACTGTATATCTCCTACCTCGATGGTCTCCTTCACCGCCAGGTATCCGCCCAGGATGACGACTCCCACATATCCCAGGTTGCTGACAAACTGCATGACCGGCATCATCATTCCGGACAGGAACTGGGATTTCCATGCAGAGCGGTACAGCACGTCATTATCCCTTTCGAAAGCCCGGATCACGTCTTCTTCTTTATTGAAGGCTTTCACGATATTGTGGCCGCCGTACACCTCTTCCACCTGACTGTTGACGTGTCCCAGATATTCCTGCTGATCCCGGAAATATCTCTGGGAATGTTTGACGATCACGGAGATCAGCCCCATGGCCACCGGCAGGATCAGTATCGCCACCACGGTCATCAGAGGACTGATGCTAAGCATCATGATAAGCACACCGATGATCATGGTCACCGAGGTGATCAGCTGCGTGGCGCTCTGGTTTAAGCTCTGGCTTAAAGTGTCCACGTCATTGGTGATCCTGGAAAGGATCTCACCATGCGTCATTTTGTCAAAATATTCCATGGGAAGACGGTCGATCTTCTCAGAGATCTCCTTTCGCATCCGGTAGGTCAGCTTCTGGGAAATTCCCGTCATCAGATACCCCTGGATAAAAGAGAATAATGCACTGCAAAGATAGAGCCCCAGCAGCATCAGAAGAATCTGCCCGATCTTTTCAAAGTCAATGCCGCCCTGGCCGGACACCTTTCCTACCAGGCCCTCAAACAGCTCTGTGGTCGCCTGCCCCAGAATCTTTGGCCCCGCAATATTAAAAATGGTGCTTCCGATGGCGAATATCACTACAAAAACCAGGGCAACTTTATACACACTCAGATATTTACCCAGCTTCTTTATCGTCCCTTTCAGGTCTTTTGCCTTTTCGCCCGGCATATGTGAGCCCTTTGGCCCCATTCCTCCATGTGGCATCTTAGCCCACCTCCTTCATGTCTTGTTCCAGTTCTTTCTCAGACAGCTGTGAAGATGCGATCTGATAGTATTCCGGACAGTCTCTCAAAAGTTCTTTGTGAGTACCTTTCCCCACAATCTTTCCATCGTCCAGTACCAGGATCTGTTCCGCATGCATGATCGTACTGATCCTCTGAGCCACGATGATCACGGTACTGTCTTCCGTTTTTTCCTTCAAAGCGCCTCGAAGCGCCACATCTGTCTTATAATCCAGTGCGGAAAAGCTGTCGTCAAAAATGTAGACCGCCGGATGCTTTGCGATTGCCCTTGCGATGGAGAGTCTCTGCTTCTGTCCTCCGGAAACGTTTGAGCCTCCCTGGGCGATATGGCTGTGATACTGCCGCTTTTTCGCCTCGATAAACTCCGTAGCCTGAGCGATTCTGGCCGCTTCTTCCATTTCTTCGTCAGTTCCGTCCGGATTACCGAACAGGATATTTGAGGCGATGTCACCGGAGAAGAGCACTCCCTTTTGCGGTACATATCCAAGCTTTTCTCTCAAGTCATGCTGTGTCAGGTTTCGGATGTCATGGCCGTCGAGCCGGATGCTTCCTTCGGTTACATCATAGAATCTGGGAATCAGGTTGACCAGAGTAGACTTTCCGCATCCCGTGCTTCCGATGATGGCTGTCGTCTGTCCCGGCTCTGCTGTAAAGGAAATATCTTCCAGTACATCTTCTTCTGCTCCCGGATACCGGAAGGATACATGATCGAAGACCACCTGCCCTTTGCTTTCTTCCGGAAGCTTCTCCGGATCCCCCGGATCATTGATCAGCGTATGGCTTTCCAGTACGCCGTCCACACGCTCTGCAGATACCGCCGCTCTTGGAAGCATGACGGAGATCATACAGATCATCAGGAATGCCATGATAATCTGCATCGTGTACTGGATAAATGCCATCATATCACCCACCTGCATGGTACCCTCGTCGATGCTGTGACCGCCTACCCACACGATCAGTACGGAGATTCCGTTCATGATGAGCATCATGGTCGGCATCATAAAGGTCATGGCACGGTTTACAAACAGATTGGCACGGGTCAGATCCTTATTGGCATCGTCAAACCGCTCTTCCTCGTGTTTTTCGGTGCCAAAGGCACGGATGACAGAAAGTCCTGTCAGGATCTCCCTGCTCACCAGGTTCAGACGGTCCACTAAATTCTGCAGGATCCGGAATTTCGGCATAACCACGGCGAACAGCACTGCCACCAACAGGAAGATCAGTACCACCGCCAGGGCGATGATCCATGACATATCCACATTCGTATGGAACACGTTCCAGATGCCGCCTATCGCCATGATGGGCGCATACAGCACCATACGCAGGATCATTACTGTCAGCAGCTGGATCTGCTGGATATCGTTAGTACTCCTGGTGATCAGGGATGCCGTCGAAAACTTATCAAACTCTCCGTTCGAGAATCCTACTACCTTCCGGAAAACTCTCTCTCTTAAGCTTCGGCCAAGCCCTGCACCCACCCGGGAAGCCATGAGGCCTACCAGGATACTGGCTGCCATTCCAAGTCCGGCAAGCAGAAGCATTTTCCCGCCGGTAGCCAGGATATACCGGGAGCTGATATCGCCCACGTCGATCCCGATCTTTTCATACGCCGACTGGATATAGGCGGCCACCGCCTGCTCTACCATGGAATCCGGCAGATCTTCCATTTGCCCGGAACCTTCTCCTGTCATTCCTTCTGCTCCGTTCATATTGATGCCGCTTTCCTCCGCAGCCATGGCCATTACCATAGGAAGCCCCATCTGGTCGGAAAGCTCCTCCAGCTGGGAATCGTCTTCTTTTACCTGCTCTTTCAGAGCCATAACCGTCCCCTCGTAATCATAGGAATCGCTGCTTTCTTCATATGCGTCTGCCACCTCTGCCCGGTCTTCCTCTGGCACAAAGGCCAGGATCAGGTTTAGATCTTCCCCGGCCAATGCCTCCGGCACCTTTTCGTCAATCCCGCTCTGCTGGATTCCCACATTCACGATGTCGGATGTGTAGGCCGGCAGGGAAAGATCACAATATGCCTGCACCATCAGCACACATATGATCACTACAACCTGCAGTGCATACGGCTTTAAAAATCCAAATAACTTTTTCATGATATGCTTGTTCCTTTCTTAATGCTAGTTTCCTAATACCGGTTATTATATTTCTGTGCTGTTATCAGATTCTATATTTTTAAGCTTCATATCCAGGCGTGCCCTGGCCATCATGGAACAGGTATTCATTCCTTTCATGCCCTTTTCCGCCATCAGATTCTCTCTCATATCCAAAAGAAGCCGGCGCAGAAGAAGCTTTTCTTCCTGAGAGATTCCCCGGAAGATCACCTGCTCCATCTCACCTACAATCCTCTTCAGCTCTCCCAGCATCTCTTTTCCGGCTTCCGTCAGATGTATCCTCTGGATCCTCTGGTCGGCCGGGTCTCCTTCCTTCCCGATCAGTCCCTTTGCCTCCAGCTTTCTAAGCGCTGTGGTCACCGAAGGGGGCGTGATCCCCAGTTTTTCGGCAAGCCGCCGCTGGGACAGCTCTCCTTCCCTTCCAAGCCAGAACAGAATTCCCGCCTGTCCGGGCTTCAAGTCCATCTGCTCCAGCCCTCTCATTGCCTGATACTCACTCAGATGCATCAGCTGGTGCAGGATGATCATGATCGACTCATCACTATTAGCCTTAGTCATGAAAAACCTCCATTCTTATTCCACTCCAAATTTCAAAACAGAGCGCGCAGGCTCCGCAAGCCACATATTCATTAGATGACTAACGAATATGTTATGCATATCACCCTATAATGTCAAGGTATTTTATTATATTTTCATATTTTATGGGGAAAATTTACAGAAAAATAATTAGACACTTTAACCAAAGACATTAATTGGGGACGGGGGATTTTCAGAAATCCCCCGTCCCCAATTAAAGGTCTTCGGAATCCAGGACGATTGTGAACGGGCCGTCGTTGACCAGGCTGACTTTCATGTCTGCTCCGAACCTTCCACGTTCTACTACTTCCACCTGCTCTTTGCACTTAGAGATAATATATTCGTACATCTCTTCTGCCATATCCGGCGCTCCGGCTTCGATGAAGCTTGGGCGGTTTCCTTTTTTGCAGTTTGCATACAGTGTAAACTGGGAAATCAGAAGAAGGCTTCCTCCCACTGCATCCAGAGACAGGTTTGTCTTTCCCTGTTCATCCTCAAAAATACGCAGTCCCAGCATCTTCTTCACCATGCGGTCTGCGATTTCTTTGGTATCGGAATTGCTGACGCCAATCAGCACCATAAATCCTTTTCCGATTTTTCCCAGTGTTTCGCCTTCCACCTTTACTTCACTTTCCACAACTCTTTGAATAACAAATTTCATAATGGTATTCTCCTTTCTTTTTTCCTGATTCTATGGATTTTCTAGCTTGATATTTCGCATGCCTGTCTCTTTTCTCCCGATTGCTGTCTTTCCGGAAGCTGAGCCAATATGATCGCCGCAAACATCAATACACAACCAATGGATTCTCTTGCAGACAACCTCTCTCCCAGCACCGCCCATCCAGCCAGTACAGAGAAGCAGGATTCCAGGCTCAAAAGCAATGATGCAATGGCCGGATTCATATTTTTCTGTCCAATGATCTGGAGCGTGTACGCAACGCCGCAGGATAACACACCAGCATAGAGGAGCGGAAACCAGCCTTCGAGCATTCCTCCAAGTGAAGGTTTCTCCAGCAGGAACATAAATGGAAGAGATACGATCCCGCATACAAAAAACTGAATACACGCCATTTTCACTCCATCGACCTTTGGTGCAAAATGGTCGATCACTAATATATGTACGGAAAAGATCAGCGCACACAAAAAAATCAGCAAATCTCCTTTACTCATATGGAAACTTTCTGTCATACACAGGAAATATAATCCGACAACTGCAAGAACAACTGCCATCCATACCTTCCATCCTGTCTTCTTTTTCAGGAATATTCCCAATACTGGCACGATTACAATGTAAAAAGCAGTGATAAATCCTGCTTTTCCAGCAGTTGTATATTGAATCCCCATCTGCTGCAGGCTGCTTGCCCCAAATAAAAGCAAACCGCACAACACTCCGCCTGTTACCAGATCTTTCCGGTTTGCGGAAACGTCTTCCTTTTGGTTTTCTTTCCATTTTCCAAGAATCCAGATGCAGGGAATCAGCGCGGCACCTCCGATCAGGCTTCTAACACCATTAAATGTTATCGGTTCCAGATAGTCCATTCCCATACTCTGAGCCACAAATGCCGTGCCCCAGATAAACGCTGTTAAAATCAGCATAAAAGCATTTTTTATTTTCATAGGCTTTGCCGTCCCTCCTCATTTCTGTCGTATTTCTCCACTTCACGCAGACAGCATGTGTATTATAGCACAATTATGAATTCTGGTGTATAATAATTGTATTTCAAGCCACTTTATTATTGGCAGGTGATCAATTTATGCATAAATATAAATCTTTCTTTTTTTGCTGTGGTCTTATAATGGCAGTCAGTGAGATCTGGAAACAGTATTGTCTGACGTTTCTGATCGGTCAGGGAACCTATAACTGGTGGTATTTTCCGTTTCAGCTCTGCAGCATCCCTATGTATCTGTGCCTTTTACTTCCCTGGATACGCTCCGAAAGGCTCCGGAGGATTTTCCTGGCCTTTCTGATGGATTATGGACTTCTTGGCGGAATATTTGCGTTTTTTGACACCAGCGGGATGCACTATTCATATCTCCCTCTTACCATTCATTCCTTTGCCTGGCACATTTTACTGATTGTTCTGGGAATTGCAGCCGGGTTAAGTCAGTATGCTGATTATTCCTGCCACGGCTATCTTGGCAGCGCCTGCTGCTATCTCTTCTGCTGCCTGCTCGCCACGTTATTAAACGTTTCATTTCATACCTTGGGAACAATCAATATGTTCTATATCAGTCCGTTTCTCCCCATGACACAGCGTTTTTTTAAGGATATCGCCAAAAATCTGGGAAATCCTGCCGGAATACTTCTTTACATTCTTGCTTCCATGCTGGGTGCCGGCATTTTTCATTTAATCTGGCACCAGGTCTCATCCCATTGTACTGGCACCAGAAGTCAGGAGCCCTGACATAGTTTCTCCAAGAATTCCTGCACAAAGAAATGGCCCCAGAGGAATGGCGGATTTTCTTGTCATTCTTCGGGTGGCAAGCATAACGGCACAAAAGATGCCAGAAAGCCACATTGCCATTGCAAAAGCGGCAAAATTCCGTTCCCAGCCAAGTACGGTTCCGGCAACTGCTGTCAGCTTAATATCTCCCCCTCCAAAGCTGCCGGGCCTCAACAGATTGACCAGTACCAGAACACTGCTGACGCTCAAAAAGCCAGCCGCACTTTCGCCTAAATCTATTCCCTTCTCCATCCATTCATTCCAAATCCCCAGCACTCCATACAACAATATCCATCTGCCCCTGATGTGCCGTGTCTTTGCATCTTCCCATGCAATTTTCAGTAAAATCATCGTCAAGAGAAAGATTTGAATCCATTTCATTTTCCTTATCCGGCTCCTTTCTTCATTTATTGCATTTATCACATTTTTTTGCTACGATAAACTCAGATACATATTTAGATATGCATAGCGATAGGTCTATAATCTAAAGGGGGAATTTTGACATGCTGCTGGAAAAATTATTAAAAACGCCTGGATTTATTTATCAGATTAAAGGAAACTACTATTTTCTTGGGAAATGGATCTGCAAAGAATGTACAGATACTGACGCTACAGACTGTGTCATGATGTATCAGATGTGCAGGAAAGGACAGGAAGAACCAGATACCAATATGTATTTTCAAAAAATACGGGCTTACAGCGATTTTGCTCTGGAGGTTCCTTATGATCCGAATAAGATTCGCAGCGACATGGCTTTGATTCTGGACACATTGTCCGAAGAAGAAATAAAAAGCCTGACCCAACAGGTAGAAAATGTAGAATCAGATGTGCAAAAATACTGCTCCTGATCATCATATCAAAGTTATTCTGATTTATCTATATATTTTTACTAAAAGCCCCGCCAGTGCGGCGGGGCTTTTAGTGTTCAACTTTGTTTCTGCACTTTCCATTTTTTTCTTGACATCCTATCTATTCTGTGTTTTAATACACTTGTAGTTAGTTACTCAAGTAATTAACCATTCTACTAATCAAGGAGAATGAAAAATGACCCGGAAAGGAGGTCACTATGGAATGAAAATAAATCCAGACCAGGAAAAACCTATTTTTATCCAGATCGCTGAGGGAATTGAAGACGGAATCCTCACCGGTGCATTCCCGGAAGGCTCCCAGATCCCCTCGATTACAGAATTTTCTGTTAATTATAAGATCAATCCGGCCACCGCTCTGAAAGGCATCAACCTTCTGGTGGACGAAAATATTATTTTCAAAAAGCGAGGAGTAGGTATGTTTGTCTCAAATGGAGCCATAAAGCAGTTAAAAGAAAAGCGGCAGAATCAATTTTACAACAATTACATCAGTAATCTGATCGAAGAAGCCAAAAGACTAGGCTTTTCCAGCGATGACATTATCGCCATGATTGAAAGGGGGTTCTCACAGTGAAAGGTATTGAAGTAAAAAATGTAACGAAAACATTCCAGGACACTACCGCATTGTCTCAGGTAAGCCTGAATCTGGAAGCAGGAAAAATATATGGCCTTCTCGGACGGAACGGCGCCGGGAAATCCACTCTTTTAAATCTGATAACCAACCGGAAATTCCCGGATGAAGGGACCATCACTCTGGACGGCGCTACGGTGGCTGAAAACGATGCCCTTTTACAGCAGGTGTTCCTGATCAATGAACAGAATCTATTCCCTGAAGGAATGAAGGTGAAAAAAGCATTCCAGGTAACAAAACTGTTTCATCCTTCCTTCGACGAAGAATATGCTCTGCAGCTTTGCAAAAAATTTGAATTGAATACCAAAAAGAAAATTAAAAGTCTTTCTACTGGATATCAGTCTATTTTCAAAAATATACTTGCTTTATCCGTCAATGTACCTTATGTATTTTTTGACGAACCGGTTTTAGGATTAGATGCATATCACCGCGACCTCTTCTACAAACTTTTAATTGAAAAGTACAGCATTTCTCCATTTACTGCTGTGATTTCAACTCATTTAATCGAAGAAGTCGCAACTGTTATAGAAAATGTAATTATTATAAAAAAGGGAACGATTATAAAAAATCAATCCTGCGAAGAACTTCTCAGCAGTGGCTACTGCATTTCCGGCACCGCGTCACAGATTGACAGTTACCTCTCTTCCTATGGCTCTTCGCAGGAACTGATTGGCACCGATTCCATAGGCGGCCTGAAAACGGCATATCTTCTGGGAACCCCGGACTCCTCTGCTGTCTCAGGCTTAGAAGTATCTCAGATGGATCTGCAAAAACTGTTTATTCAGCTTACAAATTCCTGAAATTTACAGGAAATGAATTGATTACCGTATAGACAAGACTTATATGGAGGGAAATCATTATGAATATTAAAAGAGTCATACACTATCAATTATTCGATCTGGGAAAAGCTTTCCTGATTTATTATTTTATCATTCTTAGTATCATACTGCTGGGAGGCGGTGTCGTAATCATAAGTTCCGGGAACGCAACCTTTAACGGAACAGGCTTTTCTTCAACAGTATTCTGCTTCATTGCCGGGCTTTGTATGTTTCGGGAATATTTTTATCTGTTTTCTCAAAACGGAGTGTCAAGGAAGACCACTTACATCGGAACCTTATCTTCCATTACACTGCTCAGCGCACTGATGTCCATTATAGAAGTCCTGTTCGTTTACCTGTCCAGGCTTTTCCCATCCGACCGCATTCGCTTCATGCATTTCATGGACATCTTCACCCAGGTCACTGCCAGCTCCTCACTGGCCCTGCAGATTCTTTTGGATTTGATCCTGACATTTTTAATCATCATCACCTGCTTCAGCGCCGGATACCTGATTGCGGTCCTATTTTACCGCTCCAGTAAAATCCTGAAGATAGGAATCGCAGCCGGTCTGCCCGTCCTCCTCTTTCTCGGGCTGCCCCTGCTGGCTTATATATTCCCGGAGGCAGCAGCCAGATGTGGAAAACTCCTAATGACCATCTCAGGCCTGGAAAGCGGAAATCCACTTATCACCATGCTGACATTGGTAATTACCGCAGCTTTCCTGAATATTGTGAATTACTTCGTTGTCCGGAAGGCAGAACTTTAATTGGGGACGGGGGATTTTTAAAAATCCCCCGTCCCCAATTAAAGTAATTCCTCCATACTCTTCAGACTTATCAACAATGTGGATGAATTGTGGATAAGTGCTGATGTAGTGGGCTGTATCACACCTGTTACGCCCAGGAGCAAAAGCCCTGAATTAAATCCTACAATTTGCCGGTAGTTTTTCTTAATGCGCAGCATCAGAAGATCGCTCAGCTTCTTTAGTACAACAAGCTGGAACAGGTCATCGGAGCCGATAGTGATGTCGGCAATCTCCCGTGCAATCTCTGCGCCGTCGCTGATAGCGATCCCTACATTGGCCGCAGAGAGTGCCGGCGAATCATTGATTCCGTCTCCGATCATGATCACCTTATGTCCGCCTTCCTTTGCCTTTTCTACGAATCCAGCCTTGTCTTCCGGCAAGACTTCCGAGTAATATTCATCTACTCCCACTCGTCCGGCAATGGATCTGGCTGTCCGTTCGCTGTCACCGGTCATCATTACCACCTTAGAAAACCCACATGCTTTCAGCTGCCTGATAACCTCTGGTGCTTCTTCCCGCAGCGGATCTTCGATACAGATCACAGCCGCCAGCCGATTTTCTAAGGCAAGGTATAAATGAGAATATTCCTCCGGAAGGCTGTCGAACAGTTCCTGCTTTCCTTCCGGGATCACACATTTTTCATCCTCAAATACAAAATGATAGCTGCCGATCACAGCTCGTTTTCCTTCCACGGTCGTAGAGATGCCATGAGCCACCATATACTCCACCTTAGAATGCATTTCATCATGATCCAGCTGTTTCTTTTTCGCCGCATCTACCACCGCTTTCGCCATGGAATGCGGAAAATGCTCTTCCATACAGGCTGCAAGACGCAAAAGTTCGTCCGGCTCTTCGCCGTTAAAAACCACCATCCTGGCTACAGTAGGCTTTGCCATGGTCAAAGTTCCTGTTTTATCAAAGACGATGGTATCTGCATCAGCCACAGCCTCCAGATATTTTCCGCCCTTGACCGTAATATGGTGCCGGCTGGCCTCCCGTATCGCCGAAAGTACCGAAATTGGCATGGCAAGCTTCAGCGCACAGGAAAAATCCACCATTAAGACAGATAACGCCTTTGTCACATTTCTGGTCAAAAGATAGGTGAGAACCGTTCCGGCCAGTGTATACGGCACCAGCTTATCTGCCAGATGCTCCGCCTTCCCTTCCAGGGATGATTTCAGTTTCTCTGATTCTTCGATCATTGTCACGATTTTTTCAAAACGGCTGGAACCGCCCACTTCCCTTACCCGGATCGTCAGCTCTCCTTCTTCCAATACCGTTCCTGCATACACAGAATTTTGAACCGTCCTTCGCACAGGAACAGACTCCCCAGTCAATGACGCCTGGTTGACCATGGCTTCACCGCCAGTCACCACACCGTCAAAGGGGATGACATTTCCAATATGTACCATAATCTCATCCCCGGCGCGTATGCCCGAAGCAGGTACCTGCACTTCCTGTCCGTCACGTACCAGCCAGACTTTGCTGACATTCAGCGACATAGTTCTTGCCAGGTCATCTACGGATTTTTTGTGCGTCCACTCTTCCAGCAGTTCTCCGATCCCCAGCAGGAACATGACTGACCCGGCTGTCTCAAAATCCCTCCGCAGCACGGAAACACCGATTGCAGTCGCATCCAGCACCGGAACCTCGATCTTTCCTCTCCGCAGTACGTCAAATCCTTTTCCAATATATTTCAAAGAATGAAATGCAATATAACCATACCGCAGCGGGCAGGGAAGAAATATTTTCCCTGCATAACGAAGCAGGGCTTTCATGATCAGCCGCTCCTGAAATTTTCCGTTCAATTCCCGCCCCGAGGTCTCCAGATATCCTTTTGGCAATTTTATCTTATCGTAATGAAATCTCTTCAGCTCATCAACCAGAAGGTCTCTGCTCCCTTCGTAGCGGATCAGAGCGTCCGCCGTTCTTTCATAGACCTTTGCAGAGATTACCTGGGGCAGCCCCTCCAGATAATAAAGAAGCGTGTCCGCCTGGCCGCAGCTCATCCTTTTCTGCATCACATGGATACGGATCCTGCCCTTTATTTCATGCTTGATACAAAATTTCATAATTTATTCCGTCACTGCCTCTTCCTGGCACGCCTTTTCTGCAGTCTCTTCCTCACACACCTCTGCTTCTTCCTCTGCCGCACGGGCTTCGTTGATACTCTTTGCCTCTTCGTAAATATCTTCTGCATTTTCCTGGATCGTGGTGGCAGTTTTCATCACGCACTCCTTTGCGCGCAGAACTGCTGCCGTCCCCTGAGTATACGCCTTTTTCGCATCCTTACTGGACAGGATCTTTATACCTGCTGTTCCAAATGCAACCCCCGCCGCAAAAATTCCAAATTTCTTCCATCCGATCTCTTTTAAACAATCATAAAACATATTCTTTATCCTCCTGTCTACTTGTGTTTATAGCCGGTATACAGTGTCATGACCAGACACACAACCATTGCCCATGCCCAAAATCTGTGGTTCTTCATTGTCATACCACCTCCTTATTCCACCAACTTATTTTGACATTAATTATTATTATAGCCGTCTGTTTTTCTCATTTCTAGCGCTTTGGACTTGATGATAAACTTTATCGTTTATACAATTAGGGACACCCTGTCTGTCGAAAAGGGACAGGGTGTTTGTCAGATGGGGACAGGGAGAATGACGAAAGGGGACGTACACTTTTGCAAAAAGTGTACGTCCCCTTTCGTCATTCCACTGTTACACTCTTAATCTTCTGCCCGTCAATATATCCGCAGGCCTTAAGCCCTGCAGCGATCACGCCATGCCACGTCTTCGCCGACAGATGCCTCACTGTATCGTCATCCAGCTCGATCAGACAAGCCTCTCCCCCGCCGCACTTTGCTCCGCAGGCCACCTTATACATGTTTTTTCTGTTGATGGCTCCGATCTCTTCCAGCTTATTAACCATCCGGTAGACAGTGGCTGTTCCAATATTGGGATCCAGCCGGGAAGCCCGGTAATATATTTCTTTACAGCAGGAGCATTCCTCTTCCAGAATAATGTCCAGGATCATCAGCCGCTGCTTTGTGATCCTGCAGCCGCTGTCCTTTAGTTTCTGGACAATCAGCTCTTTTTGATTTTCCATCCGGATCCCTCCTGTTTCTTCGTATTCCTGCTTT
>ENA-OQLI01000153-OQLI01000153.1-human-gut-metagenome-genome-assembly--contig:-NODE-153-length-104883-cov-22.176687_pt1 | contig 104883 bp, 98 predicted proteins | sample MGYA00242805_ERZ504812 | MGnify/ENA primary metagenome ERZ504812 (study PRJEB26092, sample SAMD00036430) | human gut metagenome | host: Homo sapiens | study: EMG produced TPA metagenomics assembly... | reverse complement strand
TGAAAATAATGTGGCCTATGCTTCAAAGCTATTTTGGAAAAGAATGAAAGATAGTAACAGTAAACACAGTTTTGTATACAGTTAAACCCAGTAAAATCAACGCATGAGGGGAACTGGCTACATTTTAATTCCCAATCTGGTGGGCTCATGTGGCTCATGACCGTATACCGGATTGTTTGGTGGAAAAGATAAAAGACCGTGTGTTGAAGGGAATGGGATTCATCCCGCTTCATTCTGCGCACCCAAGTAAACCGATGAAAGCCCTGCTTGGAACTTCTGGTAGTTTGAAATGGCGAGAGGGCGATTTTTGCCGAGTATGGAATACAAATCCAACACATCCGATTGCACAGGGAATACCCGAAAGTTTTGAACTTGAGGAAGAAGAAATGTATGGGGAATTTTTTGATATTCCAAAGCCGGACGATGTCGTATTTTTGAGTTGGTATCGAGGTGGCGAAGTGTTCCGAAGCGGTTGTACATGGCAGCGCGGTTATGGAAAAATCTTCTATTTTCAGCCGGGACATGAGACAAATCCGTCTTACCACAATCCTTATGTGTTGAAGGTGATTGAAAATGCAGTTCGATGGGCTGCACCGGTAATGTGGAGAGAAAATCTGGAATGTCCGAATATTGTGGAATCGCCTGAGAGTAAATATCTCAAGAAATGAGAGATAAAATGCAAGGGGGTCAGTCCCTTCTTCGGAGAGGGCTGCCCCCTTGCTATGCAAAAAATAGCAGATAGCCACAGCAAAATAAGACAAAAGTCTCGGAAGTATCGGGAGACGGTAGCTGGACAGTGGAACTTAAATAGATTTCATCATGCTCAGATACGATGTGAAAGTAATTTTAAACACGGAAGTGAACAAGGAGTATGTGAACACATTTGATCCAGATGCAGAAGTAGACGAGTTTTGTGAAACAGTGGATGAATCTTATATCATAGGGGACTGCAAGCAAGTCGGCCTGATCTATCATGCTGTAAATCAGGCATATTTTACAGCAATGCAGATTTAGAATTCAATAAAAAGTGTCGATAGAGCAAAAAAGCTGGTGTGGAAAAATTCATCAGCTTTTGAGCTTTCTTTTTGTGTGATATTTCGGTATACTTAGTAGCAGATAAAATGGAAAATAAAGTTGTGTTGGGGTGTTGAAATCATGGAAAACGATAGGAAATTAATACAGTTTCATTTTATTACAAATGCGGAGGTGTCCACGCATTATCATCAGAATCCGGAAGTATTTTACGTACTTACCGGGGAGCTGAAGGTGCAAATTGACGAAACCACTTTTCTGATGAAACAAGGGGATATCATTCTAATTAATGCAAATAAGCGCCATACAATGAATGGAAATGAGGAATTGCTTGGGGCAAGATTCGAGATTGACTTTCATCTGCTGGCAGAATATATGGAGTCCATGCAGCTTTTGTTCTGGTGTAATTCCGTTGCGGACAAAAATGCGGCATATGCAGACCTTCGGGAAGTCTTTGATCATATTCTGAGTAGATATTTTGAGAAGGATGAAAAAAGCGCATTGGATCTGCAGGCGTTATATTTTCAGGCGGCACATATCCTTACGAGTAATTTCCTCGTAAAAGCAGATGATACAAGGCTGAATATGGATGATTCACAGGATCGTCAGCGCGTACGCCGGATCCAGAATTATATCCAGGCAAATTATCAAAGTCAGATCAGTTTGAATAATCTGTCAGATCAGTTGTACCTGTCGAATGCCTATTTGTCAAAATATGTGAAAAAACATCTGGGATTGACATTCATGGAATATCTGAATAATGTCCGGTTGTTCCATGCGGTGGATGAATTGCTGTACACAAAGAAAAATATGACTCACATTGCTTTGGATAATGGATTCCCGACTTCCGCTGCATTTACAAAAGCGTTCCGGGATATCTACGGAGAGGCGCCGAGTGAATACCGAAGGAAAATGAGGGAACAGCAGGAGCCGGAGAATCCGGAGCATGGATTGTCAGAGGAAGAATCCGGGCGTATCAAAAAGTATCTGATTTTCAAGGAACAGCACAATGAGCCGGTCGTAAAGAATCAGAAAGTATGTACGGTGGATGTGCAGCAGACAGGAAAGTTGTTGACAGACTGTCATAAAGCAATCTGTGTCGGAGATGCTTATACCGTTCTGCAGTCGAATGTACAGAGCCAGCTGAGAGACCTTCAAAAGGCAGCGGACATTAAATATGCAAGAATGTGGAATATCTTTTCCAGAGAAGAATGTTATAACGGAAAAAAAGGATGTAATTTCCGTAAAATCGATCAGATACTGGACTTCCTTTTAGAGAACCATATGAAACCGTATCTGGAACTGGGGCATAAAGAAGTATTGCTGAACTATTCGGCAGAAAAATTCCTCAAAGAGAATGAAGAGATAGAAAACTATTAGGTGCAGGTATATGAATATATTTTCCGGGAATTCTGTACGCATCTGGTGAATCGTTATGGAATTGATGAGATTGAAACATGGTATTTTGAATATTATAACTTCTCTAATACAGGTGCTACAGAAAGTACTGGCATGACCGAGGAAGAAGGCCTGTATTATCAGTATTTTGCAACAATTTATCGGATTCTAAAAGGAATCTCCCCGGCAATCAAGGTCGGAGGAGCCGGTTTTATTCTTGGATATGGAACATTGGGATGCCGTAGCATTCTTCCGATATGGAAAAAGAAGAATCTAATGCCGGATTTTCTGTCGGTATATTCATATCAGTATGTGGCAATTGATGATAATGACAAGCGATATGGAAGAAAATCAATTGACATCGATTATATGAGAAACCAGACAGAGATATTGAGAGAAGTAATAAAAGAGACCGGATTTCAGGTTCCGGAGTTACATATAAGTGAATGGAACTTCACAATTTCCAACCGAAATGTATTGAATGACAGCTGCAATCAGGGCGCATATGTTCTCAAAAACTGTATTGATATGAACGGAGAAGTCGATTTGATGGCATACTGGCATGCGTTGGACAGTTATTCTGATTATTATGATGCGGATAACGTTCTGAACGGAGATTCCGGAATGATCTCCCGTGACGGAATCCGGAAACCATCTTTTTATGCATATGTATTTATGAACCGGCTTTTGCCGAATGTCATCAAGAAAGATGAGAATTCCATTATTACAACCAATGGAAGAGACAGGTACGTAATCGCCTGTCACAACTTTAAGAAATTATCGGCTCAGTATGTATTTTCTGAGGAAGAAAAGATTACAGTAGAAACAATTGATAACTATATGGAAAACGATGAATCTCTGAAGCTACAGTTCCGTCTGGAAAATGTGAAGGATGGAGATTACCTTGTGAAGATTCACATGGTGAACAAAGAAAACGGAAGTGCGCAGGATATATGGAAGAGACTGCAGTACAGCAAGAATCTGGCAAGAGATGAGATGCAGTATCTGGAAAAAAGTGCAATCCCGAGAATGGAAATGAAAAATGTCCATGTGGAGGGCGGGGTGTTGGAATTGGAAAATGTGTTGATGGCACAGGAAATCAGATTGCTGGATATCCAGTATCGATATAGTTTAAAATAAGGAAAAGAAAAAGGAATTGTGATACAGAATTTTCTGGAAACAATTCCTTTTTTTTTTGCAAGAAAAACCCATGTGAAATCAAATAAATAAAACAGGACAAAAAATATGTCATATTTTTTGTTTTTCTTTGCACGGCAAGGAAAAATACAGCAATTATTTTCTGCCAAACAGGCATTGCAGAGAAAAGCGGGAAATCTAAAAAAAAGATAAACTGTGTACATAACAAATCGATGGAGGTAAAACATGAAAGTATTAGGAATTTCCTTCGGAAGAAGGAACCAGCGAAGTGATGTAATGGTAAAGGAAGCATTGTTTGCAGCAAAGGCAGCAGGTGCAGAAGTACAGTTTATCAATACCGTCCGCATGGATATCGGCCACTGCCGTGCCTGCGATTACTGCAGCCGTATGCGTGACAAGGGCGAGACAGAGATTCACTGCTGTATGAAAGATGATTACCATATTCTGGAAGAAGCATGTCTGGAAGCAGACGGAATCATCATCGGAGCACCTGTTTACGCAGTTGGTATCGTAGGACAGTTTAAGAATTTTGTAGACCGTTTCGGACCATCTCATGACAGAGCTGCTTTGATCGAAGAAAACAAGAAACGAAAGGCAGAAGGAAAGCCGGAGCTTGACCCAAGATATTTCAAAGACCGTTACACGGGATTCATTTCCGTCGGCGGAGCTGAGACACACAACTGGGTATCTCTCGGATTGCCGATGTTAGATCTGTTCAGTTTCTCATTCTGCATGAAATGTGTAGGTCACGTAGATGCTTATGATCAGGGAAGAACAGGTCATCCGTTATTTGATCCGGCATTGATGTCAAAATGTGCAGAACTCGGAAAAGCAGTTGCAGAGTCACTTGGAAAACCATATGACGAAGTAGATACATGGGTAGGAGAAGAGGGCGTATGTCCTGTCTGCCACAATCCGCTCTTAAGCATGAACGGAACAACACATGTAGAGTGTCCAATCTGTGGTATCTGGGGTGACTTGAAAGTAGATGGAGAAAAGGTAAAAGTAGAATGGTCAGAGAAGGAAATCGCACGTGCCAGAAATACAAATATCGGAATCTACGAGCATTACAATGAAATACAAAACATGATCAAAGTATGTGTGCCAAAGCTGGTCGCAAACAAAGACACATTGCCGAAGATGATGGAAAAATACGTGAACTTTGAAGAGACAATCGCAAATATGTAATGAGAAATTTGGGGGAACAAGATGAAAGAACAAAAATTAAATGCATATGGCATGACGCCATTGACAGGAAAACATTATTTTGTATATGGACTTGGTAACTTTGCATCTCAGCTGTCTTGGACAATGGTAAGTACATACCTGTCTATTTTCTATACAGATGTATTCGGACTCGGAGTTGGTGCAGTTGCACTTTTGATGCTGATCGCAAAAGTATGGGATGGAATCAATGATCCGATGATGGGAACTTTGATGGAGCGTACACACACAAGATGGGGACGTTTCAGACCTTACATTTTTGTAGGCGCGATTTTCCTTGTAATCTTCACGATACTGACATTTACAGTACCGGGATTTGGAGGACCTGCAAAACTTGCTTATGCTTACATTACTTACATTGGCTTGGGAATGTCTTATACAATGACAAACGTTCCGTATCTGGCATTGCCTGTAGTTATGACTCGTGACCCAAAAGAAGTAAATAAACTGAACGCAGCACAGATGATGGGTATGACAATCGGACAGATCGTGTTAAACCTGTTTGTATTGAAACTGGTTCTCTGGTTTGGAAAAGGAGATCAGGCTGCAGGATATCATTCAACAGCAATCGTACTTGCGCTGATTGCATTACCGATGTTCTGGGCAGTTGCGTATCTGTCAAAAGAAAGAATCACAGTAAAGAAAGAAGATCAGGGAAAAGTCAGTGAAGGTCTGAAACTGGTTTTCAAAAATAAGAATCTTGTTTGTGCAATGATGTACTGCTTCTTTAACATGTTTGGTATGCTGGGACGTATCTCAGTGGCAGTTTACTTCTATATGCACTGTGTACAGAACTTTACATTTATTACTGTATTTATGATGATGCAGATGATCGTTGGCACATTGATTATGCCATTTACACCAAAGATTATCGACAAATTCGGAAAGAAGAAAACAGCAATCATTTCCATGGTGATACAGGGAACTGCATTGATTATTCTGTTCTTCGGACCTTATGAAAACATCGTATTTGATTTTGTTGTACTGATTTACTATGGTCTGGGTTATGTAGCAGGCCCATGTGGAGCCGGTATGATGATCGATGCAATCGATGACTTCGATGACAAATACGGATACCGCAACGATGGTATGGCATTCTCTTTCCAGGGAACAACGGTCAAGATCGCAACAGCAATCGCAAACTCTCTGTTCCTCGTAGTTATGGGAGCATTCGGATATGTTGGTGGCGGAGAAATCACACCTCATGTTCAGACTGGTATCAATGTGGCAGCCAACCTGCTTCCGGGATTAGTATTCTTTATGGGTATCATCCCGCTGGCAATATATAACCTGGATAAACCGGGATACATGGAAGCAGTCAGAGAAAGACTGACAGCAAGAGATAAAGCAAAAAGAGAAGCTGCGAAAGAAGCTTAAAAAATAGAAATAAACAGAAAATTGAAATGAGAAAAGCGGAATGAAATTGATAAGTGAGTTCATTCTGCTTTTTTCATAAAGAGAGTGCAGGAATACAAGTCAAAATTAGTCGTTGTATTATTTCCCAGCCTATCGTTCGTCAAGTTAAAAAATACGATTTGGATAGGGAAAATATAAAAAAGATAGTCAAAAAGACATATATATTTTATAAAGAAAAAATAAATAAAATGGATTCAAAGAAAAAAGAGAGTCGAGGTAATTAAAAATCTGTAGAAAAAAGAGGATCAACACATCTGTGCCAATCCTCTTTTTACTACTCCAGATTAAGTTTCTTTGTCATATTGTATATCGAGCCTGCGACATACACCACAGTGAGGATCAGCGATACGGCAAGTGCACCGATGACCACTCTGTTTATAAGAGCTGTAATCTCCTGTGGGTTTAATACCGTTAAAATATAGGTGATGGATCCCTTTGATGACAGCGGAATAAAATATGTAAAAATCATCACTATAATATTTGCGACCTGACCGATCACATAAAGTATGATGAAAGTAAGTACAGAGTAAGCATCTTTGCTTCCATTTGCCCTGTAGCCGGTAGTAAGGCTGAAAAACAGCATAGAGATCATATAGAGCAGAGATATTATTGCAATACTGCCAAACATTACAACAGGACTCGCTGTAAATCCGGCATTGGCAAATTCATCAGACATGCCTCTTATGATATCTCCAATCCATGCAAAGCCCTGGTTTATTATAGAAAATGATAAAATAGCAACTATCAGATCGAGTATAAAAAGTACAAAAGCTGTCAGAAATTTTGACACATACAGCTTCCATGGCTCGACAGGCAGCGTATTCATGAGGTAGCCTTCGTCTTTTAACAGATTGCGTCTGAAGTAAATAACTATGATCACTAAGCTGCAGATAAACATGGCGATTACTGACAGGCTATGCAGTGCCCAGAAAAATACTGATACAAGATCAAATTCAAAGCTATCCAAAATTATTTCTGTCAGGGCTGACACAAACACCAGTGCATAAAGTCCGATATGCTCCCTGAATTGCTCCCTGAAATCATATTTAATTAATTTTAACAGCATGCGAACACCTCCCTGAAAAGCTCATCAACACTTTTCTTGTAATTAGTGCGGATATTGTCTACGGAATCGTTTAGGAAAATACCACCATCTCTGATAAATACCACATCATCGAGCACTTTTTCTATATCGCTTATTAGATGAGTTGTGATAAGAATTGTTGAATCTTCATTATAGTTTTCGATTATTGTGCGTAAAATATAGTCTCTTGCGGCAGGATCGACACCGCCCATAGGTTCATCGAGCAGATAAAGCTTTGCATCCCTGCTCATTACAAGCACGATCTGTACTTTTTCACGCATACCTTTTGAGAGGCTTTTGATCTTTGCCTGTGGATCAACTCCGAATTTCTCAAGCATGGTATTTGCACGCTCAGGTGAGAAATCAGCATAGAAATCTTTGAAAAATGCAATGATATCACTCACCTTTTTTGACGGATTAAGATATGTCCGCTCAGGAAGATATGATACCATAGCCTTGCTCTTTACTCCGACAGGCTCACCGTCTATCAGTATCTGCCCCGTGTTTGGCTGCAATACTCCTGCAAGCATCTTTATCAGTGTACTTTTACCACTGCCGTTAGGACCAAGGATGCCGATAATCTTTCCGCCCGGAAAAGTTACATTCATATTTTTGATAACTTTATGGCTCTTATAGTTTTTGCTTAGACTTTTGATTTCAATACGTTCTGCCATTTACATCACTCCTTTTTTAAACTTTTAAGATAATTTTCATACACCGTAAGGGACTGTTCAGGTGTAAAACCAACCTTTGACATCCCTTCACAAAACTCACTGCACAGCTTATGTGCCAGATCATTTTTTAGTGAGTCAGCCTGATTTCCAATGTCTGCGACAAATCTGCCTGAGGTACGTCTCGACTCCAGATACCCGTCACGCTCAAGCTCAGATAGAGCCTTTTGCATGGTGTTTGGATTTACACCGGCTGACAATGCCAGCTCTCTTACGGATGGCACTTTGTTACCTGGCTTTAGGCTGCCGTTTGCAATATCCATCTTGAACCGGTCTATGATCTGTAGGTATATGGGTGTTTCGTTGTTAAAATTCCATTCCATCATTTCACCTGCTTTTGTACTACTGTATTATTCAATTAATACATTAATACATGTGAGGTTATTTGTCAACTATAAATTAATTTCTTACAAAAATGTAAGATACGAGGTCGAAATGTAAGCTGATTCGATAGCATACATTCCGGCATTTTGTTATTATAATTACATGAAGCAGCAACAATGTAAGTTGTGAAGCCGATTATGACGTCATATTTAAAATAAATGTAACAAAAATAGAAGTTTGAATAACACTTTGAAATCATCGTAAAGGAGCATTGAAATGGCAATCTTAGAAGTAAGTAACCTCAAAAAAATATATACCACCAGATTTGGCGGCAATCAGGTACAGGCATTGAAAAACATCAATTTCTCTGTAGAGGAAGGTGAGTATGTGGCAATCATGGGAGAGTCCGGCTCAGGAAAGACGACACTTTTAAATATTCTCGCGGCACTTGATAAGCCGACAGCGGGAGAGGTACTCTTAAATGGAAAGAACCTTGTTTCATTGAAGGAAAAGGAGATATCTGCCTTCAGACGTGAGCATCTGGGCTTCGTATTTCAGGATTTTAATCTGCTTGACAATTTTTCACTGAAGGACAATATCTTTTTACCGCTTGTGCTGTCAGGTGTGGATTATAGGGATATGGAAAAAAGGCTTGCACCTATAGCTTCGCTGCTTGGAATTGAAAAGCTGCTTAATAAATATCCATACGAGGTGTCAGGAGGACAGAAGCAAAGGGCAGCAGTGGCACGTGCGATAATAACAAATCCCGAATTAATTTTGGCTGATGAGCCAACAGGAGCACTGGATTCAAAGGCAACAGACAGTCTGCTTAGGCTGTTCAACAGGATAAACGAGGACGGACAGACCATTCTCATGGTGACACACAGCACAAAGGCTGCAAGTCATGCCAACAGGGTGCTTTTCATAAAGGACGGTCAGGTGTTTCATCAGATTTACCGTGGCAATCTTACAAATGACGAGCTCTATGTGAAGATTCAGGATGCACTTATGCTGATTACGACAGGTGGTGAGAAGCATGAATAAAATATATAGCAGGCTGGCATTTACAAATATAAAAAATAATAAGACTCTCTATATGCCTTACATTATATCGGGAATGGTCATGATAGCCATGTTTTATGTGATGATGTTTTTAAACAACTCAAAGGGACTTGGCAAGGTGCCGGGTGCGGAGATATTGGTGGATATAATGGGGCTTGGATGCGGAATAATAGCGATTTTTTCATATATATTTCTGTTTTATACAAACAGCTTTATCATCAAAAGGCGCAAGAAAGAGGTAGGAATATACAATATTCTTGGCATGGAAAAACGTCATATCGCGAGAGTTTTGATAATTGAGACACTTACCGTAGCACTCGCAGCAATAGTATCTGGAATTATAGCCGGTATTTTATTTTCTAAGCTGTTGATTATGTTTCTTTATAGAATTATAAATATTAAAGCGCAGATTAATTTCGCTGTATCTACTAGCGCTGTCGTAAATACAATACTTGTTTTTGAAGTGCTGTATTTTCTTACTCTCATCTATAACCTGATGCAGGTGAAGCTTGCTAATCCGATAGAGCTGCTTCGCGGGGGCAATGTCGGTGAGAAAGAGCCGAAGAGCAAATGGCTTATCGCTATAATCGGACTAGGCTGTCTTGCCGGGGGATATTATATTGCGATTACCACAAAGAGCCCTCTTCAGGTGCTTTCACTGTTCTTTGTCGCAGTGTTGCTTGTCATCATCGGAACGTATCTTTTATTTATTTCAGGAAGCATTGTAATACTTAAGGCACTCAGGAAAAACAAGAAGTTTTACTATAATAAAAAGCATTTTGCGGCGGTTTCAGGAATGATTTACAGAATGAAGCAGAATGCGGGCGGACTAGCGAGTATATGCGTGCTTTCCACAATGGTGCTGGTTGTTGTTTCCACAACCGTGAGCATGTATGCGGGCATGGAGGGAGAACTTAAGCAGAGATATCCTTCGGATATCAGTGTATATAGCTGGTATAAGGAAGTGCCGGCTGATGTGAATCTGGATGATGCACTTAAAGAAGCTGCTGCAGATTCGGATAAAATAATAGCTGACTCTGCTTGTAATGTTAAAGACAGCAAAAGCTACACTTATTTTAGCTGGACAGTGTTTAGAGAGGGGACAGAGTTTAAGCCGGTGTTAAGTTACGATAACGATATTTCCCTGTTGTATTTTGTCACAGGAGATGAAATTGATGAGATGGAGACCGGCTTTAAAGAGAGGCTGAATAAAAAAATCCCACAGCTTGATACCGGTTCGGTGGCTGTTTATGGAACAGAAAAGTTTAATGGCGATATAATTAATCTGTTGGGCAAAGAATTTAAAGTAGCTGCGGCAGAAAAAACTGCTGTAAGTAAAGACAGCTATATGTCCTCTATGTATAGTGGTGTGTACTATGTAGTGGTAGACAGCAAGGCAACACTTGCAGAGATATTTAACCTGAACAGCTCGCTGGGAGAGGATAGTGTGCCGACTATGCTCAACAATGAAATTGATTATAATCTGTACGGCAGCAGTGAGGATAAGCTTGCTGTGGCAAAGGCTCTGGATAAGCATTTTGAGGAAAATAATGTAAAATCAGATGTGTCAGGCTTCTATGAGGAAAGCCGTGATGCAAACAGAGAACAGATTTATGTATTGTATGGTGGCCTGTTCTTTATCGGAATATTCCTTGGAACGATGTTTCTTATGGTTACTGTGATGATTATTTTCTATAAGCAGATTTCAGAGGGCTATGATGACAAAGCACGCTATGAGATTATGGAGAAGGTCGGCATGAGCAATGACGAGGTGAAGAAATCCATTACTTCACAGGTGCGTATGGTATTTTTCCTGCCGATTATCCTTGCAGCGTGTCATCTTGTAGCAGCATTTCCTCTGCTTCGCAGACTGCTTGTCATGTTTAATCTGACGGATGTTAAGCTTATTGTGATCTGTATGGTTGCTACGCTTTTTGTGTTTATGGTCATATACTATATTGTTTTCAAGATTACTTCTAGAGCATACTACAGGATTGTGGGAAACCAGATTTAGGGGTTTCATATGAATTATTAATGCGCTATAATAGGACATAGCTATGATGCATAAGAATATAGAGCGAGAGGAATAAGCAGTATGAGTATGACAGAAACAATTAAACTATACGACAGGGATGCATATGCCATAGAGTTTGAGGCAGATATTATATCTTGCGAGCCGAACAAGGCAGATGATAAGCAGTTTGATATAATATTAAATCAGACTTTATTTTTCCCGGAGGAGGGCGGACAGAGCCCGGACATGGGAATACTTGGTGGCTACAGTGTCGTTGATGTGCAGATTAAGAATGGAGTCATTACTCATACGGTGGATATTTCCGCAGGTGATTGCTGCATAATGGGCAAAGAAGAGGCTCAGACAGAAAAGAAGACTGATGGACAGATTACAGGCATGGAGTGCGCTTCTGAGAAAGTAGAGCTTGCAGCAGGCGTCCACGTACATGGCAAAATAGACTGGCAGCATCGTTTTTACAATATGCAGCAGCACAGTGGAGAGCATATTTTTTCGGGAATTGTCCACCGCAGGTTTGGTTTTGAGAATGTGGGCTTTCATCTGAGTGATTCTGTAGTGACAATGGATTTCAGTGGAGTGATTTCACCGGAGGATATAGCAGAGGTGGAGCATGAGGTAAATGTAGCCATTTCAAAAAATATTCCGATAGAGGTGACATATCCGTCAAGGGATGAGCTTGCGCAGCTGGAGTACAGAAGTAAAATCGAGATTGAAGGACAGGTCAGAATAGTGACAGTGCCGGGGTATGATGTGTGTGCATGCTGTGCGCCGCATGTGAAGCGCACCGGCGAGATTGGCATGCTTAAGGTTATGAATTATCAGAATTATAAAGGAGGCGTCAGAATCAGCATCCTTTGTGGTTTCAGGGCACTGGAGGCTTTCAGACAAAAGTGCGACATCATTTCAGAGCTCATGGGGATATTTACCACAAATCAGGAGGCTATTGTGGATAACGTCACAAAGCTTAAGGCAGTAAACCAGTCGCTTAAGTCAGAGCTTGGCACTGCAAAGTCAGCGCTTTTGGATTATAAGGTAGCAGAGCTTCCTACTGATACGGACAATGCAGTATTGTTTGAGGACGGCATTGATACGAATACAGCAAGAAATTGCGTCAATGGCCTTGTGGAGAAATATAGTGGCTTTAGTGCATTTTTTACAGGAAATGATGAGGAGGGCTATAGCTTTATTATCGGAAGCAAGAATGCAGACTGCAATACAGTTGCCGCAGCGCTGAGGAACAAGCTGGGCGCCAGAGGCGGCGGTAAGCCGGTTATGGTGCAGGGCTCTGTAAAGGCAGCAAAGAGCGAGATTGAGGAAGTGCTAAAAGAGGTGCTTTAACTTTTTGAAAATATAGTTTGTGGGACGGATTAAGAGCACAAAAGCGGTTTCAGGACATTGTATCCTGAAACCGCTTTTATTTTAAAAATCATATCCAAAGTTAATTATTTGTTAGATCTTCTCCAAATGTGCATCTTCTCAGCCTCTTTGATGAGCTCATCACGGAAATCAGGATGAGCAACTGAGATGATTGCCTCTGCCTTCTGCCATGTAGAAAGACCCTTTACATTTACCATACCATACTCTGTAACGATATAGTGAGTGTTGGCTCTTGTGTCAGTAACGACAGAACCCTCTACAAGAGTAGGACGGATACGTGAGTGAACTACGCCCTGCTTGTCGGTGAAAGTTGAAGAGCAGCAGATAAAGCTCTTTCCACCGTTTGACATATAAGCACCGAGAACGAAATCAAGCTGTCCGCCGGCACCACTGATGTGCTTTGTGCCTGAGCTCTCTGAGCTGATCTGTCCGAAGAGGTCAAGGTCTACACAGTTATTGATTGAGATGAAATTGTCAAGTGCGGCAATATTCTTGATATCATTTGTGTAGCTTACCGGGGCACTCATGAGCTCAGGATTCTCATCGAGGTAATCGTACATCTTCTTGGTTCCGGCACCGAAGCCGTAAGCCTGACGATAACGGTCGATGTTTTTCTTTGCTCCTGTGATTTTTCCAGCCTTTGCGATGTCAACGAATGCGTCAACGTACATCTCTGTGTGGACACCGAGATCCTTGAGGTCTGACTCAGCGATGAGTGAGCCTACTGCGTTTGGCATTCCGCCGATACCGAGCTGGAGACAGGCACCGTTTGGAATCTGGTCAACGATAAGCTCTGCAACCTTCTTGTCTACATCTGTTGCAGGACCACCGGCACCAAGCTCTCCGATTGCAGGGTTGTCACCCTCAACAATGTAAGAAACCTGTGAAATATGTACATTGGCCTCTGAACCGCCGTGACAGCGAGGCATGTTTTCATTGACCTCAACGATGATTTTCTTTGAAGTCTCGCATACAGCACCGAGGTGAGATGCGTTAGGACCAAAGTTGAAGTATCCGTGTGAATCCATCGGTGCAACCTGGAACATAGCGACATCGTCAGGTGTTGTTGAATCTCTATAATAACGAGGAAGCTCTGAGTAACGGATTGGTGAGTAGAAAGAACAGCCTCTCTTGATAAGCCTTCTCTCATAACCGCCCATGTGCCATGAGTTCCATGTGAAGTGCTCGCCGGCATCCTCACGCTCGAAAATGGCAAGTGGCTTAAGTAAAATACCACCACGTACATTGACATCCTTAAGTTCATCAGTTCTTCTGGCAAGTGCCTTGTCGAGGGCATCAGGTGTGCCTGTGCACCAGCCGTAGTCAACCCAGTCGCCTGATTTGACAATCTTTACTGCCTCATCTGCTGAGACAAGTTTCTGCTTGTACTCTTCTAAAAAGCTCATAAAATCCTCCTTAGATACCTAAAATGATAGTAGCAAAATGCTACGTTAAAAAAATAACAAACTCTATAATCTCTATATTATCACTTTAGAGAGGATTTTACAAGTTGGTAAATGCTGGTAGAGACTTTTATATATCGGAATGTTTTGCAGAAATATTTGTGTATTGTAAATATTGCCGGGATTTCATATAATTAAAATGGAATGTTGACAAATAAACTTATTTCTAAAGGCTATAGAATTTCAGATAAACTATATAATCAGATTTTAGCAAGGAATAATGAAGTAATTTAGAAGAGGAACAAACATGGAAAATCATACAATTGTAACACTGAAAAAAGGCGAAGGACGCACTATAAAGGCAGGCGGCGCATGGATTTTTGACAATGAAATAGACACGATCACAGGCACCTTTACGAACGGAGATATTGTTGTGGTACACGATTTTGACGGATATCCGATGGGGCGCGGCTTCATAAACCAGAATTCAAAAATCCGTATCAGAATGATGACAAGAAAAGCAGACCAGCTGATTGATGACAATTTCCTCAGGATGAGAGTGCAAAATGCCTGGGATTATCGCAAGCAGGTGATGGCAGGAGGCAATGATAATGTGTCTGATTTAAACTGCTGTCGTGTGATATTTGGCGAGGCTGATTTCCTGCCGGGTATTACAGTGGACAAATACGCAGATGTGCTTGTGGTGGAGTGCCTTGCACTTGGAATGGAGCAGTTTAAGGTGAAAATCGTTGAACTGTTAAAGGAAGTGATGGCGGCGGACGGAATAAATATTCGTGGAGTATACGAGCGCAGTGATGCAAATGAGCGAAAAAAAGAAGGTCTTCATAAGGTAAAAGGCTTTATAGGAGCCGAGTTTGACACAAATGTGGAGATAGTAGAAAACGCAGTTCACTATATGGTCGATGTGGAAAATGGACAGAAAACAGGCTTCTTCTTAGACCAGAAGTATAACAGGCTTGCTATGCAGCGTATCTGCAAGGGGAAAAGAGTGCTCGACTGTTTCACGCACATGGGCACATTTGCCCTCAATGCAGGAATTGCGGGGGCAAGTGAGGTCACAGGACTTGATATATCAGAGTATGCGGTTAAGCAGGCTACAGAAAATGCGAAGAGAAATAATCTCTCAGACACAGTGAAGTTTCGCGTTGCAAATGTGCTGGATGAGCTGCCACGGCTCGCTGCAGATGGTGAAAAATATGATGTAGTCATTCTGGATCCTCCGGCATTTACAAAGTCGCGTGAGGCTACCAAAAATGCGATAAAGGGCTACCGCGAGATTAACATGAAAGGACTTAAGCTTGTTAAGGATGGTGGATTTCTGGCTACCTGCTCATGCTCTCATTTCATGACGCAGGAGCTACTTGCAAAAACGGTCAAGGAAGCGGCAAAGGCCACTCACAAGAGGCTGCGCCAGGTGGAGTTCCGCACACAGGGACCGGATCATCCGATACTGTGGGCCAACTCAGCTAATGTACCGGAGTCGTATTATCTTAAGTTTTTCATCTTCCAGATTGTTGATGAGAAGTAGATGACAGAAAGTGGCGGAAATGCTTGATTTACAAGGGCTGGAAGGTATTTAGTGATTAGCTTGCAAACCTTGTAAAGTATCGCAAAATATCGTATCACAGTGGTATAAAGTTGTAAGAAAAATGGTAAGTCTGAGTGGCAAGCACCTGAAATGTAATGGGGGTAAATTGGAATGACAATGACACCGGAGAAGGTTATGTGTTCGCTTTTCGTAATACGGAAATTTGTAGTATAGATGTAGCGTTTTGTGGTATACTATAGAAGAACAAATACCTTTCTGCGAAAGGGAAAGGGGAAAGGATACGTGTATGACAGTTGATAGAAGAGTAAGCAGTATTGAATCCAGCTTCAAAATGGAAAGCATGCCATTTGATGCAGAATGTCGTCAAAGAGTAAGAAATGTCTTAACCAAGAAAGTTTCTGCTACAGATGCAATTTCAGAATTAAATAAGAAATACAGAGTATCCAAGAAGCAGGTTGAAGGATCAAGAGTATGATTATTTCTATGAGGATGAACAGGATGCCAAGTACTGTTATCCGGGAACAAATGTATTAAAGAATAAACTGGATATAAGAGATTTAGATACATTGCATGAGGCTGAAAGAGATTATTCAGCGGTGCGTCAGGCAGAACTTGTAGGTCAAGGCGTTACGGGAGATTTCTCTTTTAAGCATCTTTGTTCTATACATAAGCATTTATTCAGTGATGTATATTCTTGGGCGGGCAAGACGAGAACGGTTGATATTTCCAAAGGAACCGTTTTCTGTTTGGTGCAGTTTATCGAAAGCCAGTTTGATGATTTGTATTGTAAGCTGAAAAAGGAAAATTTCTTAGCTGACATAACCGATAAGGAAGAAATGAGCGAGAGACTAGCCTATTACCTGGGTGAGATTAATATGATCCATCCGTTTAGAGAAGGTAATGGAAGGACTCAGAGAATATACATTGAGCAGTTATGCTTGAACAATGGTAGATTTGAAATTGATTTTACCGATGTTTCAAAAGAAGAGATGATAGCTGCAAGTGTCAGATCGGCAAATGCCAGCAACGATATGTTGGAAGAACTGATTAGTAGTTGTCTTGTTGAAAAATAGTTTTAGAGAATAATGTTCCGCTTTGAGTGTAAAAACTGATCTTTGAACTGACCATAACTTAACGACAGGCTAACGATAGACTAACAGCGGACTAACGAGGAATTAACAACAGACTAACAATGATATACATACGTATGTACTGGCGTACACGAGTAGAATTGTTTTGCATCAGTTATTCTGGGGATGCAGCATGAAATATTTAAGGATTCATGATATGTATAAAAGTGATTGAAGTAAAGATGTAGTATGAGACTTTTTATGATTATTGGTTTATATGTGGGCTACAAGGGTACAACCATTGCCCAGTTAGTGGCGGCTTTGCTGAAAAAAGAGAATACAAAGACCTGTCCGGAAGAAACCTCGTAAAGTATCGCAAAATATCGTATCACAGTGTTATAAAGTGGTAAGAAAATAAGAGACGGCAAATCGTCAACAAGTTGTTGGCAATTTGCCACCTTTAGTTGTATGTTGTAGTTATTCCACTTTTATGCTGTGGTCTATACCTCTGCCTCAGCCATGATAATCTCAGCAGCATCAAGTATGAGCTGTGAAGCTTTCGTGTGAAGCATATCAGGCTTTCACTGATAGGATTGCCTGATAAAATGTCCATGTTTGTCCTCATTTCTTCTGTTTTAGTGTAATGTAACAGTAGTATAACCCATAATGGGGATTTATGCCACAGTTGTTTTTTATTGGGAAAAGAAACAAATATTGTAAATTAAAAACACCAAAAGTTATACTAAAGATGTTATAGAAATATAGGGGCAAGTGTAAATGATAGGAATTGCAATATGCGATGACCATACAGACTACGATGTAGGAAATGAAATAATAAACACAATTCTAAATTACTATCTGTCTCCAATAAAGTCTGCTTGTAAAATAACCGTTCGTCGAAAAAATGAACCGTTCGCAGAAAATAGTTAGCATATAGGCGGAAGATGGGATAAACTAGAAGCTTTCCTGCTCTGCTTCTAGTTTATTTTTTTGTAGGTGTGAATATGGAGAACTACACATTTTGGAGGATAAGATGATTCAATATTTAGGTGAGCATAAACTTTTTAATGAAAAATACATTATATTTATTTTATTTTGTATATTCTTAATTGAATTTAAAAATTACTTTTCTGATAAAAATAAAGAAAAAGGATATACATTGGTGATTTCGTTAATGTACTTAGGGGAGGCAATATTATTTTTAATGCCTTATGAGAATTATATTGTTGATATTATGTGTACATTATTTGGAATAGTGTTAATTTTATGCTTAATCTTGAGATACAAAAGTAGAAAAGGATAGAAATGAGTAGTATAAAAATATATGAAAATAAAACGTTTAAATTAAATAATGTATTAAAATATGAGCTGCATTCTGCAGATGCGAATGTAAAAGCTTTACATAGAGTCGGGACTGTCTGCAGACGGAAATGGCAAAAATAAAACAAAGAGAAGAGGAGGTACACATATATGGATATGTGTTATGATGGAACACTGTCAACTGCTTTTGGCTTATCTAGCTGGCTTTTTACTGAAGGTGAAAAACATGGTGGAATGTATATTGGATTTGATTCAAAAAAGAAAAAATAGTTTGGGAATATGGTAGATATTAGGGATAAAAATGTATAAAGTATTATATATAGGATTTCTGACTTTTCAGTTAATATCTGTTTTTTGTAATTTGAAAAGTTCAAAAAAAGACATATTGGAAGCTCATAATAGCAGGAAATTTAATATTATAGGAATAGTATGTCAGATCATAGCTGTAATATTTATTATGCTCATTCTAAAAATGCAGGGGTGAAGAGTGAAAAAATATATCGTACATTTTATTATATGGGGACTAGGTATAATTAGTTACTATAGAGTTTCAGAATATTAGCTTATTATTAAAATTTTTTTGGACAAAAAATATATGGAGTAGACAATTTTTACTTATTTTTATTGCATTTAATGTATTGGCGAGTTCTATAGGCAGTGTTCTTGGTTATAAGTGGGATGATATTTTGTTGGTTAATGTAGAAAATGTATCAAACGTAACAAAATTGATTCTTATAATATTTTATATTGTGATTTTTAAAAATACAGAGTTGCCAAACAGTTTTTTTATAAGATTTGCTTCTAAAAATGAGGCTTTGTTAGACAGAAGAAATTAGAAAATAAAAGAAAGTGAAAAAATTATAGTTGTGAAGATAATTGCGGATGTATCATGGCTTTGTGCTTGGACTTTTGGTTGATATACGTGATAATTATGAAATGAAAAACGAATCGTTGAAATTAGTGATTCACTGTCCATAGGTGCGGCAATTGAAAATATGATTCTCACGGCAACGGGATATGGATTAGGTACCTTATGGATTGCCAATACTTGCTTTGCCTACAATGAGTTGATGGATTTTATCGGAACAGCCAGCCAGTTGACAGGAATTGTTGCTGTTGGCTTTGCCTATGAAGCTCCGGCTAAAAGACCAAGGAAACCATTGGAAGAAATCGTTGAGTATAGATAGGAAAATCGGATTGATCAAAATCTTTAATATAATGTGTTTGGCATTTGAAGTTTGGAAAGGTTGAAGTAAAAGGATGAATTTAGAAGAATTAAAGGAAGATTGTAGCCAAAAGCAAAAGAAAGGTATTCACTTTATTATTGCATCAATAGTAATATGGTTATTGCTATGATTTTCAGAGGACATTTGTTGCCTTATAGCTGGTTATATAATTCAAATTCATATCTGATATTGTCAATAATTATTCCAATATTATCTTTAATAGTTGGCTTAAATTTTGCAAATTATTTTCTTGTAACAATGATGATAGTGCTAGAAATAATATTTAGCATACTTTTGTCATTTGAAAATAAGGAAATACTTAAAAATTAGTTATATAAATACTGCACAAGATTTTGGAAAAAGTGTGACAGTGTCTCACCAATTCATAACTAAACCAGATGTATTAGTGAATAATCCTTCATTTTCACATATTCGAGAAATAATGGTGTTGGAGCTCTTTATCAGGAAAGGGATAATGAAAAGATATGATATATTTAAGTAGTTTTAGATTAAGTAAAAGAAAAGTGAATAATCCTAATATTTATCCCTACAATGTATTCCGGGATAAGTATATTGAACCATTTGTTTTTAGACCTATCACTGTACTTTATGGCAACAATGGCTCAGGTAAATCAACACTCTTAAATATTATAGCCAATTGCTTACAACTAAAAGGGAAAGAATATGCAACAAGCAATTCATTTGGAAGCGTTGATTACTGTGGTTCGTTTTCCAGAGAATGCTTGTATACTTTGGGGGAAGACGATTATGGAAATACAATAAATAAATTACCGGAAAATAGCCGATATATTAAAAGTGAAGATATATTGTATGAGATTAAGAAGATACAACAAAAGCAGATATTATCAGATGGCATGGAGTATGATTACGTTAAGAGAGGTATGTCTTTACTTGAAGCAAAAAAATTTTTAGCATCTAAAGAAGGGTGTAAGCAGGAAGAATATATAAAATTTGCACAGGAAAAATATTCTAACGGAGAGACATCAATGCAATATTTTGAGGAGTATTTACAACCAGATGCATTGTATTTGTTAGATGAACCGGAAGTTTCGCTTTCACTTGCGAATCAGGTTATGTTAGCAGAGGAAATTAATAAAATGGCAAGGTTGTTAGAATGCCAGTTTATTATTGCAACGCATTCACCATTTATGCTTGGAACATTAAATGCTAAAATATACAATCTTGATACGAAAGAGTATGATGTTACAAAATGGAGTGATTTGGATAATGTACGATATTTTTATAATTTCTTCAAAAAACATGAAGATGAATTTAAAGTGTAAATGCCCAAATATTAGTTTAATTTAAAGGAGGATATTGCATGTACAACGAAAATTATTCTATAATATTCAGTAGTATGACAGGCAACACACGTAAGCTGGCTGATAAAATTCATGAAATCCTGCCAAAGGAGAGCTGTGATTATTTTGGCACGGCTGATGCGCAGGGGATAGAATCCGAATTGCTATACATTGGATTTTGGACGGATAAGGGAAATGCGGATAGCGATATATTAGATTTCTTATCTAAATTGAAAAATAAAAAGATATTTCTGTTCGGAACAGCCGGTTTTGGAGGAAGTGATGCATATTTTCAAAAGATTCTTGGCAATGTTAAAAGCGCCATTGATTCAAGCAACACTATTGTAGGAGAGTATATGTGTCAGGGCAAAATGCCACAGTCTGTGAGGGAGCGCTATGTGAAAATGAAAGAAAACCCGGAGCATCCGGATAATATTGATGCGCTGATTGAAAATTTTGACAAAGCTTTATCACATCCTGATTCAGATGATTTGGAGAGATTAAAAAATATTATTATTTAGCAGGAGGTATTATATATGTACAATTTCACATTTAACATTCCAACAAAAATTCATTTCGGAAAGGATACCATTTCGAGCTTATCAGAGCTTAAGGCATATGGCAGCAAGGTGCTTTTAGTGTACGGAGGCGGCTCTATAAAGAAAAACGGTCTCTACGATACCGCAATGAAGATCCTTAAGGATGCGGGGCTGACCGTGTTTGAGCTTAGCGGAGTGGAGCCAAACCCAAAGATTGAGACAGTCAGAAAGGGTGTTGAAATCTGTAAAAATGAGGGTATCGACATGGTGCTTGCAATAGGAGGCGGCAGTACAATCGATTGCTCAAAGGTTGTTGCAGCAGGTGCAAGGTATGATGGTGATGCATGGGATCTGGTGCTTGATGGCTCAAAGGTCAAGGCGGCACTTCCGATATTTGATGTGCTTACTCTTTCCGCAACAGGAACAGAGATGGATCCTTTTGCTGTTATCTCTGATATGTCTAAAAATGAAAAATGGGGAACAGGATCGCCGTATATGGTGCCAACCATGTCAATATTAAATCCTGAATATACTTTTTCAGTATCAAAAAAACAGACCGCAGCAGGAACCGCAGATATGATGAGCCATACAATGGAGAATTATTTTTCTATGGAGAATGCTGACTGCCAGAAATTTATGGCAGAGGGATTGTTACGTACAATGATTAAAAATGGACCGGCTGCCCTCGCACAGCCTGATAATTACGAGGCCAGAGCCAACCTGATGTGGGCAGGCACACATGCAATCAACGGCGTTGTGGGCGATGGCTGTTCACCGGCATGGTGCGTACATCCTATGGAGCATGAGCTGAGCGCCTTCTATGATATTACTCACGGAGAGGGACTTGCAATACTCACACCGGCGTGGATGGAGCACATACTAAATGACGACACACTTCCGATGTTTGTGGAGTTTGCAAAAAATGTCTGGGGACTTTCAGGTGATGATGACTATGCACTTGCACACGCTGGCATTGATGCACTGAAGAAATTCTTCTTTGAGACAATGGGCATTCCGGCAAATCTAAGAGCTGTGGGAATCACAGACGACAGGAACTTTGAGGTGATGGCAAAGAAGGCATGCGAGGGTTCAAAGGGATCGTTTGTACCGCTTAGCAAGGACGATATTGTGGAAATTTACAGAGCAGCATTCTAATAAATCGTTCCTGCAAATAGGAGGATTAATACCGTGATTAATAATTTGACTGAAATTCTCTTTGATGTATGAGAACAAAATATATTTATCTTTAATAAGCCATGTTACCACAACAGTGGTGAGAACATGGCTTATTTTTATGTGCTATTATATAGAAAATCGTAACTGTTCAGTATCTTCACAGTTGCGAATTAATGATGAAATGTAACCCCCACCAAACAAAATCCTACATAATATATAGAAGGGAGGTTTGCGGAAAATGTACACACAGGAACAGATACTTGATATGTATTTTGATCGCAACCAGCAGGCTGTCAGTGCGACCTCGCAGATGTACGGAGCGAAGCTTACCCGGTTTGCAGACACTATGGTAGCACATGAGGATGCGCTGGAATGCGTAAATGATACATACATAGCAGCATGGAACAAGATACCGCCAGAGCGCCCTATGCGTTTCCTTTCCTGGCTTTACAGGGTATGCCGCAATATCGTCTGCGACAGGATTGACTGGAATAATGCTTCAAAGAGAAATTCCAACATGAACTGTATGCTTGATGAGCTTGAGGAGTGCCTTGCAGACAGCAATGCAAAATACGAGGGCGAGCTGTCGGACATTGGAAGGTGTTTATCGGATTTTCTGAACGGACTGGAGACGGAAAAGAGAGTGCTTTTCGTGAGACGCTACTGGTATGGCATGACGATTGATGAGCTGGCAGATATGAGCGGCAGGAGCAAAAGCAGCGTAAAGACCACACTGTTTCGGATAAGGGCAGAGCTTAAAAAATATCTGGATGAGGAGGGCGTATATCTATGACGAAAAAGGATTTATTTGATGGTTTAAATTACATCGATGACCAAATAATTGAAGAAGCGCAGCCGACCGGAGAATCGGCCGGGTACAGTGATGAAATTTATGTAAAAAATCATGAAACCCATCACGGCGGAAAAGAAGACAAAAACAGGAAAAAGCACAAAAAATTTGCACGGGCAGCAAAAGCGCTTGCCACAGTGGCGGCAGTCCTTGTTGTTGCAGTCTTAGGCACGGAGGTTGTGCGGCTTAATAACCATATAGATGAGCTGGAAACAAAAACTGCAAATGTGATTTCACAGAATAATGCACAGAATAATGTCTATGCAGGGATAAAGAGCGGTGCAAAGCTTGGGGATTATGAAGCGGCCTCTGATTACGGGAAATTGTATGATGTGGTAAAAAAAGCAGAGGCTTCCATAAGGGATACCGCATTTGGAGAGCTGTTGGAGAGTGCGGATGCAACAGGCATTATGTCTGATGCATCGTCTACAAATAAACAGGAGTCGGCAGCCAATACAGAGTATTCAACAACCAACGTGATGACAGAGGGCGTTGATGAGAGTGATGTGGTAAAGACGGACGGAAAATACATTTACATGGTCGAGGATGGTCAGATATCCATTACGGATATTTCAAAGGGAAAGCCTGGGGAAGAGACGCTGTTTCGTCCTGATTTTGAGGTACCGTCAGATACTGTAGATGAGCTTTATATCAGTGACGGAAAAATGCTTATCATATCAAACCATGCAGGCGATAAGGATGAGACTATATGCTATAGCTATGATATAGCTGACCCGACGAAACCGGTGCTTATAGGCAAAGCGCGTCAGGATGGATTTTACAATACATCGCGCAAAATTGGCAATACGGTATATGTTTTTTCAGACACATATATAAAGACCTCCGATATGAATAAAAATGTGGCGCTGCAGGAGGATAATCTGGAGAAATGGGTGCCTCAGGTAAATGGCAAAGTGATAAGCTATGACTGCTTCTATATAGGAGAGGATACATACTCAGGTACAGTTATTTCGAGCTTTGATGTGGATAAACCTGATAAGACGATAGATGCAAAATGCATTATGAATAATAGCGGAGAGGTGTACGTTTCTGGCAATGCTATGTATCTGTATCATTCTGATTGGAGTGCAAGCCGTGAGCTTACCAAAATCAGCAAAATTTCGTTTGAGGATGGAGTGATGAAGACCGGGGAGACGACTTCAGTGAATGGTTATCTTAACGATAAATTTGCAATAAATGAGCAGGGAGGATATCTGTATGTGCTTCCAACCTCAAATACCGGCAGTCAGCCTGTCAATTCGCTTCATGTGCTGGATAAGGATATGAATGAGGTCGGTGTGATAAACGAGATTGCACGCGGGGAGAGTATATACGCAGCCCGCTTTGTTGGAAAATACGTATATTTCATCACATACAGGCAGACGGATCCTCTTTTTGTAGCAGACATATCTAATCCGACAGCACCAAAACTTTTGGGAGAGCTTGAGGTGAGTGGATTTTCTGAATATCTGCATATGTGGGATGATACGCACGTACTTGGAATAGGCTATGGTGATTCGCAGCAGAGTAAGATAAAGCTTACTATGTTTGATGTGAGTGATCCGACAAAGCCGGTTGAGGTGAACCAGAAGCTTATCGACAGTTCTGAGAGCTGGAGTAATGAGTTTGTATACAACTACAAGGCTATTCTTGCTGACCCGGAGAAAAATCTGATAGGATTTACTGCGAATGACTACTATCTGTTTTCGTATGACAGTGAAAACGGATTTAGTCTTTTGGAGCAGCAGGCACTGACCTATAAAAATACAGAAGGCTACAGAGGCATTTACAAGGATAATGATTTCTATGTGGCAGGAAACGGAGAGATAAAGCATTTTAAGCTGGCAGAATAGCGTAAATAATAGTGTTACGCAATAAGATATAAAGACAGGCGGCGAATACCCAAAGAGGGTGTTTGCCGCCTGTTTTTTGTATAATTTTATATACAAACGAAATGTAACAGCATATTTAAGTATGCAATTTAAGGTAGACGGTGATATAATATCTCTGATTTTGTCAAATAAGACGGATTACTAAGGTTACCGGAGACAATGGCAAACGGTAACCTTAAATAGATTTAATAACACGGAGGAACCATTATAATGAATACAGCCTCAAAGACAAGACATGTCTTTATTTTGTTTTTGGCAGATATAGTCTGGGGAATAGCCTTTGTAGCGCAGTCAAAGGGAGGGGATGCAGTTGGAGCATTTTCATTCAACGGCATCCGCTTCCTTATTGGTGCGCTCTGCCTTCTGCCGGTCATAAAAATACTGGATAAGAAAGAGCTGACGGTAAACAGACCTGAAAGCAAAAAGCAAAAGAAAGAGCTTTGGATAGCCGGAAGCTGCTGTGGAATAGCACTTTTCTTTGCGAGCAACCTGCAGCAGCTTGGAATCAGCATGGGCGCAGAATCCGGCAAGGCAGGATTTCTTACAGCTACATATATACTTATGGTGCCTATACTAGGGATTTTCCTTAAGAGAAAATGCGGAGTCAAAATATGGATAGGCGTATTTATTGCACTGGTAGGCATGTATTTTCTGTGCATGAATGGGGCATTTTCACTTAGCGGCTCGGATTTGCTCCTGTTGGCAGGGGCATTGTGCTTTGCGATACAGATACTTGTGATTGACCATTTCGTATCACAGGTAGATGCGGTCAGACTTTCATGCATTGAGTTTTTTGTCACCGGACTTGGCTCATGTATAGTGATGATTTTTACAGATATGGGACCGTCTGCCGGTGGTTTAGCACAGTGGGCACAGTCGCTTTGCACATGGGATGCATGGATTCCGATTCTCTATGCCGGCATTTTTTCAAGTGGGGTGGGCTACACGCTGCAGATTGTCGGACAAAAGGGCTTAAACCCGGCGGTGGCATCGGTGGCGATGAGCCTTGAGTCGGTGGTTTCTGTGATTGCAGGATGGATTCTGTTGGACCAGATGCTAGGTGGCAGAGAAATTTTTGGATGCGTGCTCATGTTTATTGCGATAATTATTGCACAGCTTCCGGATAGGGAGTATACTTAACAGGTTACAGTATAAATGAAATGTGATTATTCAGAATCACTGAGAACAAAAAAGCACAAGTATAGTGCGGTTTTGCGAATGTGCGTGGGGATGAATAGTTACAACGAAATAGGGATTGGATATGAGAAATAATAGCAGAAAAAATTACAGACGTCGCAGACAAAATACAGGAGCTTCACAGATTAAGCTTGTAGGAATAGTGGCTGTGATAGTCGTTATAGCGATTATAATAGTTATATCGTGCTTTAATAAGACAAAAAAAGACAGTAATAAGGCAAAAAACACAGGGACAGCCACAGAAAATGTGACCGGTGTGACAGAGCAGGTAAGTGAGACTGAGCAGGTAAGTGAGACAGAGGAAGCAAAGGAGCTTTTTGTGCCAAAGGAATCTGATGCTACAGCAGCGATCGGAGATGAGCTTGAGAGCTCTTATGCCGTAGTGATTGATGAGCAGGACGGCACAGTTGTTGCGGGAAAAAATGCTCATGAGAAAATGTATCCGGCTTCCATGACAAAGGTTATGACAGTGCTTGTAGCAGCAAAGCAGGCTGAGAAAAATGCAATTGCTGCAGCGGAGAATGAAAACACCGAAATAGACAGGCAGGCTGTGATAGAAAATAAGCTCAACGAGGTTGTTACAATTACAAAAGAAGCCACAGATTATTCATATGTGCATGATTGCAGTACAACAGGCTTTTTAGACGGGGAGCAGGTGCCTCTTCGCGATGTGTTTAACGGAACCATCCTGCCATCGGGTGGAGAATCGGCATATCAGCTTGCGGTTTATACAGCAGGCTCCATGGAAGCATTTGTCGATATGATGAACCAGAAGGCTGCAGAGCTTGGTATAGGCCAGACCACACATTTTGCAAACCCTGTCGGCATATATGATGAGAACAATTACAGCACAGCCTATGATATGGCAGTCATCATGCAGGCAGCGATGCAGGACGACATTTGTAAAACAGTACTTTCAAATCATACATATAGCACGGCTGCAACACCGCAGCATCCGGAGAACCTGAACATATCGAATCTGTTCCTGCGCCGAATAGAGGACAGGATGACAAGCGGCGAGGTAATCGGTGCAAAGACAGGCTTTGTAAATCAGTCCGGCAACTGTGCGGTCAGCTATGAGAAGGCAGCAAGTGGAAAGACATATATATGTGTGACAGCAGGCGCTTCAAGCGGATGGCACTGTATAGATAATCATGTGTATCTATATAATACATACACAAAGTAGTAAGCATAGCTGATTTTAAGGAGCACAGATATGGCGGGAAATCAAGGCAATTACAGGGAAAAACCCACGCGTAATGAGAAAAAATACAAAAAAGCCAACGGACAGCCGAGACTAAAGGAGAAAAGCAGCCGGGCAAAAAGCGATAACGTATGTCCGTATGCGAAGAAATGTGGCGGCTGCGACTATCAGGGCGTAGAATATAAGGAACAGTTAAAAACCAAGCAGGCATACATGAAAAAGCTGCTAAAGCCTTTTTGCTTTGTGGAGCCGATTGTCGGCATGAAAAATCCGCTCTATTATCGTCACAAGGTTCATGCAGCCTTTGACTGTACGAGGCGCGGTCAGATTGTGGCGGGAGCCTACAGGAAAAACACACATGATGTGGTGGATATCGAAAGCTGCATGATAGAGGAGCAGGAGTCAGATGAGATAATAAGGGACATAAAGGATATGCTCCGCTCATTCAGGATAAAGACCTATGATGAGGACACCGGCTATGGCCTTCTCAGACATGTGCTTGTAAGAAAGGGTTATGCAACAGGGCAGATAATGGTAGTGCTTGTCCTGGCATCGCCGATACTTCCATCGAAGAACAATTTCGTAAAAGCACTTAGGAAAAAGCATCCCAATATTACGACAGTGGTGCTCAACGTGAATGATAAAAAGACAAGCATGGTGCTCGGAGACAGAAACATCACGCTTTATGGCAAGGGCTTCATAGAGGATAAGCTGTGTGGCTGCACCTTCCGCATCTCACCAGGCTCGTTTTATCAGGTGAATCCGGTGCAGACGGAGCTTTTATACGAAAAAGCCATTCATGAGGCACACCTCACCGGCAAGGAGCGTGTAATCGATGCATATTGCGGCACCGGAACCATAGGCATCATAGCAGCGAAAAATGCAGGTGAAGTCATCGGAGTCGAGCTAAACCGTGATGCAATCCGCGATGCAGTCATCAATGCAAAGCGAAACGACATCAGAAATATCCGCTTCTACAATGATGATGCCGGAAAATTCATGGTCGAGATGGCACAAAAGGGTGAGAAAGCGGATGTTGTCATAATGGATCCTCCAAGAACCGGCAGCAACGAGGAATTTTTATCATCTGTTGTCAAGCTGTCGCCGGAGAGAGTGGTGTATGTGTCATGTGGTCCGGAAACACTGGCGAGGGATTTAAAGTATCTTACAAAGCATGGATATACAGTGAAGCGGGCAACACCATATGACTGCTTTCCATTTACAAGCCACATTGAAACGGTTTGTTGTCTTACTTTCCAAGGGCGCTAAAGGTCCGGTGGACCTTTGCTCAGCGCGGACCGAAGTGGAACGGAGACTAGTCGACAGTAGAAAAGTGAACGTTGACTTCTCCCTGGTGGATATGGATTTATCTGAATTCAAGGGGCGCTAAAGGTCCGGTGGACCTTTGTCTAGCGCGGACCGAAGCGGAGCGGAGACAAGCGACATATGAGCAGATAAAGGCATATGTATTTGAGCAGACAGTACTTAAGGTTTCATCATTGTATATCGCACAGATTAAGAAGAAATGCGGACTGGACGTGGGGGAGAACTTTAATCTGCCAAAATCAGAGAATGCGAGACAGCCACAATGCACACCGGCGAAGGAAGATGCGATTATACAGGCGTTTTGGAATTGTATAGATTGTGTATAAGTAGTATCGTTTGTCTTTCTTACTGCTAAGTAGCGAAAAAATGACATTCCTGAACCGTAATTATTACGGGTCAAGGGATGTCTTTTTTGGTTGTCTTGGAGTGTTCAAAGGACAAGGTAATGAAACTGAAAATATTAAGACTTATATGAATAATATCTATCTTATCTAATCTAAGAAAAGGTTTTATGTCACTAAGTGGGCAGATGGCTTATTTTTTGTCTGGAAATTGAAAGGATAGCTGTGGAACAGCCCAGATGCCACGGTAAAGGGATAAAAAACTTCACACCATCGCAACGATTTATATATCTGTAACGATAAAATGTGTGTTTTATTATGAGAGTATGCATTTCCTTTTTACAAGGGAGTGTTGCTACTGTTTTATGAATAGGCATGAATAGCGGTATGTTGAACACACAAATAACAACAAACAATAGAAGATGAGTTGAAAAACACGAGAGAAATTGGTATGATATAGTATGATTTAGTGTACGCATTTTGCTTTGGCTTGGAGGTGAAAAATGATGGATGTCAGTACGGATAAATGGATTAACATTGATGAAGCTGCAGAATATTTAGGCGTGAAGGCTGGGACTATCCGTGGCTGGATTAGAAACAATAAGGGCATTCCGGCACGTAAGGTTGGAAAGCAATGGAAGTTCAAATGTTCTGAGCTGGACAAATGGATTGAGAGTGGGAAAAGCGCAATGGACTGATTCTGCACTGTGTAGTGACAATATAACAATTAGATTGGAGATTTAAGAGGATTATGGCTGTGAAAAAGTCTGAATTATATTCACTCCTGTGGGAGGCCTGTAATAAATTAAGAGGCGGTGTGGAACCGTCACGGTATAAAGATTATGTGTTGGTACTGCTGTTCTTTAAGTATGTATCCGATAGATATAAAGGACAACCATTTGCTGAATTTACGGTAAGTCAGGGAGCATCTTTTGATGATCTGATTGCCGCTAAAGGTAGAAGTGATATTGGTGAACGGGTAGACAAGATTCTTCAAAAGTTTCTGGAGGATAATAGACTGCAGGGTGCTTTGCCGGATGTCAGCTTCAACAATCGTGAAGAGCTTGGTTCCGGCAAGGAACTGGTAGACAGAGTAACCGGCTTGATCGGTGTGTTCCAGAATCCTGCCATCGACTTTAAAAACAACCGTGCCAGCGGTGATGATATCATCGGAGATGCCTACGAGTATTTTATGATGAAGTTCGCTCAGGAATCTGGCAAGAGTAAGGGACAGTTCTATACACCAAGTGAGGTGTCTCGCATCATTGCTCGTCTAATCGGTATTGGTGACATCAAGCAGATGCCAAACAAAAAATGGACTCTGCACGATCCAGCAGCAGGCAGCGGAAGCCTCCTCATCCGGGCAGCAGATGAAGCACCAATGGATGAAAATGGTGATTCTATTGTGACTATTTTCGGACAGGAAAAATATCCAGATACTGCTGGCTTGGCAAAAATGAATTTTGTCTTGCACAATAAGGGAACCGGTGAAATAAAGAGTGGCAATACGCTGGCAGATCCGCAGTACTTGGATGAGTTCGGTGAATTAAAGAAGTTTGATTTTATCGTTATGAATCCACCTTTCTCCGATAAAGATTGGACCGACGGTATTACGACTACAAAGGATAAGTTCAGAAGATTTGATGGCTTCGGCATTCCTCCGGAAAAGAACGGTGACTATGCATGGTTTCTTCATGTCCTAAAAGCACTGGACAGCAACGGAAAGGCAGGTATTATCCTTCCACACGGTGTGTTGTTTAGAGGAAATGCGGAGGAGAGTATCCGTATCGAGGTGTTGAAGAAAAAATACATCAAGGGAATCGTCAGCCTTCCGGGTAACCTGTTTTATGGCACTGGCATTCCGGCCTGCATTATCATCATCGACAAGGAGAATGCAGATGAACGGGATGGTATTTTCCTGATCGATGCCAGTCGTGGATATAAGAAGGATGGAAATAAAAACAGATTGCGGGAACAGGATATTGAAAAGATCGTTCAGACCTTTACCCACAGACTTGAGATCAAGGGGTATTCCCGTTTTGTTAAATACAGCGATATTTTAGAGGGTAACGGCGGTAATCTAAACATTCCGCGTTACATTCAGAAAATAGACGATACTCTGCCGCAGAATATTGCAGCACATCTGAAGGGGGGCATTCCGGGAAAGGATGTGGAATCGTTAAAGCGACTGTGGGCTATCTCCCCTGACTTAAAGTTGCAGATTTTCAAGTGTATCGATGAGACACATGATGTATATAATCTTGCATTGCCTTCTGCTTCCATTGAAACAGTGATTGGGCAGGATGGTAATATCTGCACAGAAAAGCAGACAGAAACCGATGAGATATTTGGACAATGGCGAGAATCCGTAAAGGATATTTTGCTTGGTATTGATTCGAAAACGAATCCGAAAGAGTTGATTCGTACCACCTCGGTTATGTTGCTCCATGCTTATGAGGCTGCAAAACTCCTGGACAATTACGATGTCTATGATTGCCTAATGAATTACTGGAACGCAAAGCTCCAAGATGATGTGTATGTCATCAAGGCCAGCGGCTACGAGGCAGGTAGAGAAATTGAGTATGTATATGCACAGAAGAAAGCAAAGGATGAGAGTGGAGATACTATCACAGTAGATGATACCTCAAAGGTGAAGTCTTTCGATGGTGCACTGATTCCGAGAGAACTGATTGAAAACGTGTATTTCGCTGAAGAATTAACAGCCATCAATGCTTTGTTGGAGCAATCCGCAGCACTGGAGTCTGAACTAGATGAAATGAGGGAAGAAGAATCTGGTGATGATGGGCTGTTAAAGGAAGCACTGAACGATAAAGGAGACAGCATTCCGAAAGCAAAACTGAATGCGCGTATTAAGGAATTAGATGCGAAAAAAACATCGGAGGCCATGAGTGTTTTGGCACAGCTGGTGACTCTTTTTGATGAGGGAAAAACAGCTGAGATGGAAACACTTGTAAAGACTTTACCTAAGGTAGAGAAGTTTGACCTTCGCAATAAAAATGGTACTTTTGGCAAGGCAAAGCTGAAAGCTGCACTGAAAACAGCAGCAGGATCTGCAGCTGTACCGGAAATCTATCAAGATGAATACGCAGCACTGAAAGCTTATGCGGAAAAATCAGCAGAAAAAGATACCGTTGACAAAGAGCTGAAAGAAGCTCGAAATGCACTGGATGACAAGGTTGAAACGAAGTACAGCGAACTTTCCATTGAGGAAATTAAGCATCTGCTGTTTGATCTCAAGTGGATGGAAAAGTTGGAAACTGATATTTGTGATGAAGTTGAGCAGGTACTGAATGCATTGTCTTCCAGAGTGCTGTTGATAGCGAAACGATATGAGCATACGCTTGGAGAAATTGAGGACAGAACTACAAAATCAAAGGCGGCTGTTATGGCAGCACTGGAAAGGATGGGGTACAAATGGTAACTTATCCTAAGGATTGGAGAGAAAAAACATTCAATGCTTTTTTAAAAATTAAGCGCGGAGCTTCACCACGTCCGATTGAAAGCTATCTTACCTCAAACATTGGCGGGGTAAATTGGATTAAAATCGGTGATGCACCAAGATATGGAAAATATATAACTTCGACGGAAGAGAAAATTACAACTATGGGTGCAGCACATTCTGTGAGGGTGTTTCCCGGCGATTTTATACTTTCAAATTCTATGAGTTTTGGAAGACCCTATATCTTGAGTATTGCTGGTTGTATCCATGATGGTTGGTTGCGTCTATATGATTTTCAAGCGGAAGCAGATGACGAGTTTTTGTATTATCTATTATCTTCTTCGTATGTACAAAGACAATATGAATCCTTTGCAGCAGGAAGTGGCGTTCAAAACCTGAATAAAGAAGTTGTAAAAAATGTAGTTGTGTGTATTCCGTCACTGACTGAACAAAAAAAGATTGCTCAAACACTATCGAGTTTCGACACTTACATCGATGATCTCGCTGAACTGATCGAAAAAAAACGTGGCATCCGTGATGGGGCATTGGAAGATTTGGTTGGTGGTCACACAAGATTGAAGGGCTATGATAAAGCTTGGACAACATATTCGTTTGACGATTATTTTTCTCTTTTGCAAACCAACACATATGCGAGGGACCAGTTGACGGATAAAGGCAATATTGGAGATGTTCATTATGGCGATGTACTGGTAAAATATGGTGCCGTTTTAACGGATAAAGATGACATCCCGCGTCTAAAAAACCCATCTTGCGTAAAAGAGAGAAGCTTGTTAAAACAGAAAGATGTTCTGATTGCGGATACGGCAGAGGATGATGCAGTAGGTAAAGTGGTTCAAGTTGGTGCTGTTACTATCCCGTTGGTTGGTGGTTTACACACAGTTGCCTGTCGGCCGAATTATGAGACGGCAGATGGCTTCTTGGGATATTACATGAATTCTACTTCATATCATGACCAGCTGTATCCGTATATTACAGGAATCAAGGTGTCTTCTGTTTCAAAGAAGTCTTTCTCTGAAACAGAGCTATATATTCCAAGCGATATAAAGGAGCAAAAAGCAATTGCGGATACGCTAACAGCAATGGACGAAGAAATCGAAGCATTGGAAAACGAACGAGATAAAATGATTCAAATCAGAGAAGGTGCGATGGATGACCTGTTAACAGGCCGCATCCGTCTGAAAGCATAGGGAGGTATGATGATGGCAACGGTAGATCCTGAGAAAAAATTACAAAGCAGAGTCCTGCATTGGCTCAAAGATGATTTGGGCTACACTTATATCGGAGATTTGCGGGATATCGATAACACTCCAATCAAGGAAGATTTGCTTTCGGCAAATCTGAAAAAGCGTGGCTATACCGATGACCAGATTAAGACAGCTATAGGAGAGCTGGTAAATAAGGCTGGTAATCAGGTGGACTCCTTGTATCAGATCAACCGCAGTGTCTATTCTCTGCTCCGTTATGGGCGTCAAGGTACAAAAGATGCACATGGTCATAGGCCAACGGTTCACTATATCGATTGGTTGAATCCTGAAAACAACGATTTTGCAGTTGCTCAGGAAGTGACGGTATTGTGTGCAAATCATCGAGAACACAAACGTCCGGATGTTGTGCTGTATGTTAACGGCATTGCAATGGGTATGTTTGAACTGAAAAAATCCTGTATCAGCGTTGGAAATGGCATCCGTCAGCTTCTGACAAACCAAAAGCGTGAAAATATCCTGAATTTCTTCAGCACAGCTCAGCTTCTTTTTGCAGGAAATGAGGCGGAAGGATTGCACTATGGTACGGTCAATACCTTGCAGAAATTTTACCTCAAATGGAAAGAAGATAAAAAGGCAACGGATGATCTGTCAGCAGAAATCAAATTGCTACAGGTCAAGGAAGTCAATCGCCTGAGAGATGGCGTGATTTCTATGTGCCAGAAGGAACGTTTCCTTTCGTTGATTCATGATTTCATTATTTTCGATGCAGGAATCAAGAAAATTGCACGGCATAATCAGTATTTTGCAAATCTGGCGGCACGGAAACGAATTCAGGACGGAGAGGGCGGTATTATATGGAATACGCAGGGTTCTGGAAAATCCTTAATCATGGTATGGCTGACAAAGTGGATTATCGAGAATATTGCAGATAGTCGTGTTGTTGTAATCACAGACCGAGAAGAGCTGGACACCCAAATCAGAGATCAGTTTGTTGACGTGGATGAAAAGGTACGCAGAGCAAAGAGCTGCGCAGACCTTCGGACAATCTTGGATAAAAACGAGGATTCTATCATCTGTTCGCTGATTCATAAATATGGACACAATGCAGGAAACCAGTCAGATATCGACCAGTATCGGAAGGAGCTTCTGAAAGACCTGCCGAATGATTTTAAGGCAAAGGGCAATATTGTAGCCTTCATTGACGAATGCCATCGTACAAATTCCGGCAAGCTGCATGAAGCAGTTAAGACGCTTATGCCGGATGCCATACTGATTGGTTTCACCGGGACACCGTTATTGAAAACAGATAAAAAGTCCAGCATCGAAACTTTCGGTACATACATTCACACATATAAATTTGATGAAGGCGTAGAAGATGGAATTGTCCTTGATCTGCGCTATGAAGCACGCGATGTGGATCAAGACCTTTCGAGTCAGGATAAAGTCGACTTGTGGTTTGAAAACAAAACAAGGGGTCTGACAGAACGGGCAAAACAGCAGCTCAAACAGAGTTGGACATCAATCAACAAGCTCTACAGTTCCAAACAGAGGCTTGAAAAAATTGCATCTGATATCGTGTTCGATATGAGCCTAAAGCCGAGACTTAAAGATGACCGCGGAACTGCTATGCTTGTTGCAAACAGTATTTATGAGGCTTGCAGATACTGGGAAATCTTTATGAGCATGGGATTTACTAAGTGTGCCATCGTCACATCATATGAACCGACAACGCAAAGTGTCAGAACGGCAACTTATGATCCTATGCAGGAGAGTGAGGAAGAGTACAAGAAGAAAATATACGAACGAATGCTCAATGGCAAAAAGCTGTCTGAATTCGAAGAAGAAGTAAAGGTTAAATTTATTGATGAGCCGGCGCAGATGAAACTGCTGATTGTAGTGGATAAACTGCTGACTGGCTTTGATGCTCCGAGTGCAACTTATCTATATATTGATAAATCCATGCGCAATCATGACCTTTTCCAGGCTATTTGTCGTGTTAACCGACCGGATGGAGAAGACAAGGATTATGGATACATTGTAGATTATATGGATTTGTTCCGCAATGTGCAGCTTGCTGTAGCGGATTATACCTCAGAGGCGTTTGACGGATATGATAAAGAAGATGTCGAAGGTCTGATTAAAAATCGCTACGATGAGGCAAATTCTGAATTGACAGGAACATTGTCATCATTGGATGCACTGGTCGAAAATGTTCCGGCACCGCAGGCAGATACAGATTACATAGAATATTTTTGTGGCGAGGATAGCGAAAGTGATGAGAAGACTGCTCGGAGGGATACTCTTTATGGGCTGACAGCGTCTCTTTCTCGTTCTTTTGCAAATTGTTGCGATCGACTTGTATCAGATTATGGATATACAGAGGAGGATGTCGAGCATCTGCGCAGAGAGATTTCAGGATATAACAAAATCAAGGAAATGATTAAACTGGCAAGTTGCGATTATATTGATTTGAAGCCTTATGAGGCAGACATGCGCTATATTCTTGATACCTATATTCGTGCAGAGGAAACCAAGGTGGTCAGTGAGCTTGGGAATATGTCCATTGTTGAATTATTGCTTCAGGGCAAGACCACTACACCTGCTGATTTGGTAAAAGACCTCCCAGGAGATAATGAGGCAAAGGCAGAGACCATTGACAATAACCTGCAGCATGAAATCGTCAAGAAGATGAGTTCGAATCCCGTGTATTATGGCAAGCTGTCAGAAATGCTGAAGAAAATCATCATGCAGCGAAAAGTGGCAGCGATGAGCTACCAGGAATATTTGAAACAGGTCGTGGAAATGGCTGAGGCAATCCTTCATCCGGAAGATAATGGAGATTATCCGGATGAAGTGAAGAATAGTGCGGCCAGACGAGCGCTGTTTGATTACTTTGAGGAGGATTTGGAGTTGACCGTTGATGTAGATGGAGCTATTCGCATCGCAATACGACCAGCATGGAAGAAAAATCGGCAGAAACAGCAGAAAATTAGACTTGCTATTTATGAAAAGTTATTGCTTCATAGCTATAGCAAAGACAAAGCTGAAGAGGAAACTAATCAGGTCTTCGATATAGCACAGAGGCAGGAAGAATATGATGCGTAGTGAAAATTTATTGATTGGTGAACTAACAATTGAGGTGACTCGGAAAAAGAATCTGAAGAATCTGTATATTCGAGTGAAACCGCCAGAAGGTGATATTACGGTGAGTGCCCCAACAGGGATTACAATGGATGAAGTCAAGCTGTTTGTATTGGGAAAACTCCAGGAAATTACCAAGGTGCGTGATAGGATGCTGTCACAGGAGAGGCAAAGCAAACGAGAGTATGTATCTGGGGAGTCACATTATTTGTGGGGAAAACCATATCGCCTACAGGTGATATATGAAGGCAAGCAGCGAAAGATTGTGAGAACACCCACTAAAATAATAATGACAGTACCTGAAGGCACAAGCATTGACTCCAGAGAAAAACTATTTATTGAATGGTATCGACAGGAACTGAAGCGTGTGCTTGAGTCTGTGGTTTCTCAGTGTGAAAAAAAGACAGGTGTTCATGCAAATGAATTCCGTGTAAAAAATATGAGAACCAGATGGGGTACCTGTAACATTGATAAACGCAGGATATGGATCAATCTGCAGCTTGCCAAGAAACCAGCAGAATGCTTGGAATATGTGGTCATCCATGAATTGGTGCATCTGTTGGAAAAGAATCATACACACAGGTTCCGGGCATTGGTAGAGGAATATTGTCCTACCTGGCAGGAGGCAAAAAAACTATTGTCGACCATGCCGCTTGATTATATGGAAAAAGGAGATACGGATATCGATGATGAATAGACCAACATTCAGTGATGTTTATGATATTAACCCTAAGACAGGGGCATTGATCTTAGGGAAGAATCGGCTGGATGATTATGCTACCAAGTTCCTGAATAAATATTGCAAAAAAGCACTGGATACACCTATGCCACTTCCAGTAAATGAAATTCTGAAAACGATGAAGCTGACAGTAATGGAGGCTTCACTATCCAGAAATATGGATATTTTTGGTTGCTGCCTTCTATTGGACAGTGAGGTAGAGGTGTTTGATCGAGAAGAAGGAACATCATCATTGGTTTTTTATCCTGCGGGGACAGTATTGCTTGATCCGGCTTCAGAGGAGATGTACGGAGAAGGTGCAAAACGAAATACACTTATTCACGAGGCACTCCATTGGGAAAAGGATAAAACTTATTTTGAGATTCTGAAAGTTAAAAACGCTTTGGTTGCGGAAAAGTTATATCCGATTATGTGTCGGCACACTGAAACCTTTTATGAGCCACCAGAGGGAAAGAAAACGAAGGAAAATGAAGTCAGATGGTTGGAGTGGCAAGCACACAGACTGGCACCGCGGATATTAATGCCAGTCAAAATGTTCAGAAAAAAAGCATTAGACCTGCTCGAAGTTTACCGTGAACCTCAAAATGATATTTATCCATCTTGCGATAGACTTATTGAGGATTTGAGCGATTTCTTCATTGTATCTCGATCCTCCGTCAAATATCGTCTGACAGAGGTGGGATTAATAGATGAAATCTGCAAACTCGAAGATTACGATGCTGTGTTTGCGGATATTCATGAAAGCAAGGAATTTGTCGCACTAACACCTGTAGAAGCTTACCAGTTGTTAGAAAGTAGTTCTTTGCTGCAGGATTGGGTACAGGGTGGCAGGTTTGTTTTTGCTGACGGTTATTTTGTATTAGCTGATGCAAAATATATTGTGGCAAAAACGGACGGATTGCATCTGACGGCAAAAGCAAAGAAAAGTTTACAGCAGTGCGTGATTAACATACGCGAAAAGAACTACATAGTCTATCAAAATTTTAATAAAGACTTAACAGGTTGTGCTTTCCTTTGTCGTACAGTAGGGATTGATCAGCGTATACTGACTTTTCACCCAGATTATCAAACGAATTTTAAATATGAAGAGGATGACGCATATGTTGCTGCACTTGATGCAATTTTGGAATATGATGAGGATGAAGAAATTGAGTTGCTAAAAATGCTTGCTGATCCAAGAACAACATTATGCCAGTGCTTATGGTTTTTGATGGAAAAAAGAAAATGGAAATATCCGGATAAATTTTCTGAAGAAACAGGCCTACATAAAAATTATCATGGAAAAATAAAGAACGATAAGTATAATAATATGGGAAAAGATGTTTTGATGGCAATCTGTGTGGCTTTAAGATTGAAATTGCGCTTAATTGAAAAGATTTTTGATAAGTCCTCTCAGAAGTTAAATGAATATCAAGAACCGGATAGAACATATATACATATTTTAGAGAATTTTCCCTGTATATCATTAGATGATTTCAATGGATTTTTAAGAGTGAAAAACTTAAAAGAGCTTGGCACGACTATAAAAGAATGAGTAAAAAATTGATAACTTATTAAGTTAGTTTTGGACCCCGAAATGGGGTCCTTTTTTGTGACAAAATTTAAAAAAGACTGATTTTACGGCGATTTGTGACCAACTCAACGAGTTGGTCACGAAAATTTCAAATCCGCGATAATAAAGACATCAGTTGAGAAAGCCTCAGCTGTAGAAATAAATCTCAATTGTCCGAGATGGCCATTAGGACGATGGGATGCATAAGAGTTCCAAACACAGCAATAAAAGCTGTGTTTGAAGCGAAGATGCACCCACCGTTGCTTTTGTGCGCCTATTTCGGCAAACCAGAGACGGTGGTTCATCTTCACCCACCGGCTCTTTTTGTGTCCCACCGTCCTCCACTCGGACGGAAAGGACACTGCAATGAAGAACAATGAAACAAAGAAGCGCATCGTGCATCATAAACTAGAGGTCGGTAAAGCCCTTTCACTTGAACCGACCATCATGCTTGATGTGTACGACCATGAAATGGATTTACAAGATCGATATGAGGATGAACAGCTCAATCCATTGTTTGATACAAAAGTAGTAAATTACAAGGCAAACAATTCTATGGGAAGAGATGACTATAGGGAAGAACGAGTGAAAAGGGCTGTAAAAAAGTATGGAAAAACACTATGGCATTATACAGATATAAATGCATTATGTGGGATTATTGGCAAGAAAGAGATTTGGTTTGGCAGTGCAGAACATATGAATGATCGAGAAGAATTAATAGGGTTTATAAACGATCTGGAAAAAGAAGTATATGCATGTATTGATTCAGCTAATAAGGGAAAAGCCAATGAAGTTTTTTCACAAATCAAAAATAGAATGCAAAAAGAATATCCATATATTTTTTGCGTTTCAAAAGCACGTAATGATGCGGCACAATGGGATAGATATGCACAAGGCGGTCAAGGCGTAGCGATTGTATTTAATACAGAAACGTTATTTAAGCTTATTTTTTACAATCAGATCATTATGAATGAAGAATATTATGGTTATTGTGCCAAGCAACATAAAACGAAAGAACTGTTACGAGATTATATTCAATATGATAAGATGGACGATTTTTCAAATTTAAACGGTTTGATTGATAATTTGTTGCTATGTGCAATGTTTCATAAGCATGAAAGTTTTTCGTCGGAGCAAGAAATTAGAATTTCTCCACTTTTTGTTAATGAAAATGATAAGCATCTTCAATGTAAAGTACTTAATACTATTAGGCAGGTATATATTTTGAATTTAGCAGAATTGTGTGAAAAAGAAAGAATAGACTTTGAAGATTTATTCGACTCTATTGTTATTGGACCTACATCAAAACAAACCATAAGAGATTTACAGATTTATTGTAAAAATAATGGGTTGTTGAAACTTGCAAACAAAGTGAAGAAATCAGATTGTCCATTAAGATAATGGCAAATAAGATGTGCATATATTTAAGGAGCATAGAAAACAAGGCAGATTACTCTAAGTGGGATAAGCTGCCTTGTTTTTTTGAAGTTAGTTTATAATTTTGGATTCCTCCGTGTCAACTTCCGATGCTCCTTTGCCGGTTTGGAACGGGAAAATATTTCTTTTAATGTCTGCTTTTCTTCCACAGAAGGCTGAGTGACTTTCATCTCCGGATTTTTGCAGAAAAGGAGCAAAAGTCCATTTATATAAGCATCATTTGATGACTCTGTATCGTCATCTGCGGTAGTAGGTATTTGAGTTGCAAAGTTATCAATGATATTTTTGACCATGCTTTGATAGTCAATGTCGCTGGCGGTATTGCTATCTTTCATATGAATATTTCGCAGGTCGGAGACAATCGGTTTCAAATCTTCTGATAGAATATTCATGTAATATTGCTCTGTTTCAATGTGAGAATTATCAAATACATTTGCAAATGGATCAGTAGAATCGGCACCAAGCTCTGTTAATTTGCATTTCATTACATCAAGAAAAGCATTTGCTATCTGAATTCCCTTATCGTTAAATTCATCAATATAGATTTCCAGATAATTCAAATTGGCTGCCAAAACAAATTATGTACGGAAAGTGGAGCAGAAATGAGAAAGAAGTATTATGAATATGAAAAGTGTTCCTGTATGACAAAATCAAATTGACTAATACTGATTAGCAATATATAATATAGACAAAACGAAAATGACATGAACGGAGGGACAAAGAAGTGGAGAAGGTAATAACACTTGAGAAAGCATTAAAAAGAATTGAAGAATTAGAAAATGAAAACGCCGAGCTGCGCGAAGAACTGGAATATTATAAAAATCGTAAATTAAGCGGAAGGCAGAAGCATAATGCAAAATGGATGGCAATCTACAATGATTTTGTTGCCGGTTATGAAAGTGGAATGACTATGATAGAGATTGCAAGAAGGAATAATGTCAGTGAGAGAACGATTTACAGGTATAAAGCGTATTATGACAAGATGAGGAAAGTGGAAGTTGATGAGTAGATCATTTTCATTGCATAAAGTGGTTGTATGGATTTTGTGGTCACAAATTGTGACCGCAAGACAAGGAAGGAAATCTTATGGCAGAAGAGAAGAAAGAAGAGATTGCAGTAATTGAAATTACAGAAGAGTATATGAAAGAAAGAATTTATGAAATCAGAGGTCAAAGAGTAATCTTAGACTCAGATCTTTCTGAAATATATGGTTATACCACAAAAGCATTCAACCAACAGGTAAAAAATAATATTGAGAAATTTGATGAAGATTTTATGTTCGAATTAACGGATGATGAGGTAGAAGATTTGCGGTCAAATTTTTTGACCGCAAATCTTAACAGTAAGAGTAGATATAATCCTCATGTATTTACAGAGCAAGGACTATATATGCTGATGACTGTTTTAAAAGGGCCATTGGCTGTTAAACAGAGTAAGGCATTAATAAGAACCTTCAAAAGAATGAAAGATTACATATTAGAAAATCGTGATTTAATCGGTCAGAGAGAATTACTTCAGTTAAGTATGGAGACTGCAAATAACAGAATTGAAATCAGCAAAATCAATTCTGATATGATATCTCTTGAAAAACAGATTTCTGATGTTGCAGAAGGATTGAAGGATGTAGTGACGAAATCTGAACTTGCGGATATGATGAACAGTTTTATTTCAGATGATGATGAAAAATGGCTTATGTTTAATGCAAAATTTAGTAGTGCGGATGAGGTTTACGAGTCTATTTACAGGCAGGCAAAGTCATCAATATATGTGGTTGATAATTACATTGGTTTAAGAACGCTGGTACATCTTAAGAATTCTCCAACAGGAGTAAATATTATTTTATTTAGCGATAATGTTGGGAATAATAAACTTCACAACATAGAATATACGGATTTCCGTAAGGAATATCCAACTGTAAAACTGTCAATGAAGAAGACTGGTGGCATATTCCATGATCGCTTTATCGTGCTGGACTATGGAACGGCGGATGAGAGAGTCTTTCTGTGTGGTGCTTCTTCCAAGGATGCCGGGGCTAGAATAACAAGCATCGTTGAGGATTACGGAATAGCCAAATACAACTCTGTTATTGCAGGATTATTGAAAAATTCGCCATTAGTATTACCGAAATAGGAGTGTGAGATTATTGAAGAAGAAAAGAGGATGGAATTGACAGCTCAAAAGAAGCCGGTAAACTGCTTATATCTATTATTGTTGCTGTAGCAGAGATGGAACGTGAGAACATAAGAGTACAGTAAATGCCACAGGACATAAATGTACTTTTCGATGTAACATTGAACAGTCTCAGATTGATGCTGACAGCATATACGGCTTTTTGAACGCATTTAATGAATTATATGCAGAATGTACGGATGCTGAAAAGAAACAGTTTATGCAGGCATTTATTGAGCTTATCGACATCTTTACGGAAAGACGTGAAGATGGTAATTAGATTAGGAATATCAAATTTCAGTTTCCGACACTTGAAACGGTTTGTTTGTTGTCGCGAGTGTAAGCGTAAAATCAACGGTATTAATGAAGAAAAACATATTCCATCTTACGTGCAAATGGTGTAGAATAATACCAATACACGGAGGACAAACATGAGAACGCTATATACATTTGACAAACACAACTATTCCGATGATATGGAGGTATTTGAGCGCTTCGCGGTGCGCGCGGTTATTATTAGAGACGGAAAGCTTGCCATGCAGCAGGCCGGTGAGGGCTACTACAAGATACTGGGCGGCGGCATCGATGCAGGCGAGACCAACGAGGTTGCGCTGGCACGGGAGGTGCGCGAGGAGGCAGGGCTTCTTGTCGTGCCGGAAAGCATCAGGGAGTGCGGCAAGGTCATAGAAAAGAGACGCGATATATTTGAGGCTGACAAGATATATTACTGTCACACCTACGTGTATTTCTGTGATGTGAAGGACGAGCATGTAGCCGCACAGATGACTGACAGCGAGATAAGGCTTGAGTATCATCTGTCATGGGCTACGCCGGATGAGATAATAAAGGCCAACAGCGCCTTTCTTGATAAAGAATGGATAGCAAGAGACACTAAGATTGTTGAGTTGATAAAAGAAATGTGTTAAAATAATGCCTGGATGTAAATCCGGGCATTTAATATAAGGAGAAGCAGTATAAATGGATAAAAATAAAATCAAAAATAAATTAAAGAATGATCCGGCCTTCACTCTTGAGGTGCAAAACCCGGAGGTTGAGGCGCTGATGACACAGTATTCAAGCGACAAAAAGGCGGAGACGCTCAATAAGCTCATTGAAAAATGCACTAAGAGCAGATTCCTGGTACCTGCAAATGTCGGAGAGAACAACAAGCCGATTCCGCTATTTATTAAAAACGGTGAGGGAGAGGCTTTCATGCCGCTTTATACCTCAAAGGCACAGCTTTCTAAGGATCATCCGTCACCATGCATTGTAAATATGCCGTTTCTTGCAGTCAACAACATGGTGGCAAATAAAGAGTCAAAGATTAATGGTATCGCATTCAACCCGTTCACTCACAATCTGATTTTCAAAAAGCCTCTTGTAGAAAAGATTGAGGCAGTGGAAAAGGCCAGAAGAGAGGGACATCCTACATCACCGACAAAGGGAAAGACTGTACAGATGACAGCAGAGCAGTATGTCATCTTTGAGCGTATGCAGTATGAGCATATTTTCCTGCCGGCAAAGATGTTTGAGGGTGGAAAAGAGTTCATGGACCGACTAGCCGATGAGAAGGAAAAGCTAATAGATGAGCTGTACGAGGAGGCATATCAGCAGAAGCGTATGTATCCATATATGGAGGAGGATTTCTCTGTTATGTCTATGCAGATTTCTGATACGCTCAATGTCACCAGAGTTGATTTCCCGACAAGAGATATGGCTCCAAACTGCGCAATCCGTGCTTATCTCGTGTGGGATGATGCTGCGTCACAGGGCAGATATTTTGTAATTGATGCGAAGGGCGATAAAACTACTGAGCTGGCTGAGATTACAGAGGATCACAAGCGCCTTGGATATGGAGCTGCACCGGTTGAGGGTGCTGAGCTTCAGACTGTTCTTGACCTGGTCAAGAAAAGTGCAGAGGAACAGAATTAGAAAAGTAATGCAGGGCAGGATATATAAAGGAGGTCGTGTATGAAGGAGTTTTTAGGCAGAATCAAGGCTGATTTTCTATTGTCATCAGTGCTTTGCATAGCGCTGGGACTGGTGTTTATCATATGGAGAGCTTCGGTGCTCACGATTGTGGCCAATGTGCTTGCGATAGTGCTTATCATAATCGGAGTGGTCTACATGTGCAGCTATTTTTTGAGCATAGTCACAAACGGGCTTTCGGCACTGCTTGGACTTATGGTTTTAGCAGTGGGCATATGGTTTCTGGTGCAGCCAAAGGTTGTTGTGAGCCTGATACCAATAGTCATCGGGCTGGTGCTCATTTTTCACAGCATCAGGAGCATTATTGAGGCAGTGGATGCCAGAAAATACGGTTACGGTGGATGGAGTGTCGGCCTGATTTTTTCAATAATCAGTCTGATTTTTGGAATAATCTGCGTGACAAATGCATTTGATGTAATGAAGACAGCTACTGTTGTTGTCGGAATCATATTGATTTTCAACGGAGTGTCCAATATCTGGATTACAAGCCGTGCCACAAAGGCTGAGAGCTCTTACAACAAGCAAAAGGAGTATGAGGCAACGTTTGTCGAGGACAGAAAAGAGGACAATTAAGCAGTAACAGAAAGGCGACAGAATGCGTCGGATGGAGTTTAAGATGGAGAGACCCGGACTTACCAAGGTCGGTGACCATCTGAAGGTAACAGAGAGCAAGCTTCCGACTTCATATTATTATACGATAGAGCATGCAATTGCCATGTCGGGAAACTACGTGGTCAGCGAGAGGCTCAAAAGCCGCGAGGGCGATGTCGTGGATGTGAGGGAGACGGAGAAGGGCTACTTTGTCACGATGGAGTTTGATGAGTAATGACACAGCAAGGTAAGAATGCAATAGATCTGGTGCTCGCTGAGAGCCTTATAGAGCTTTCAGCGAAAAAGCCAATCGATAAGATTACAATTAAAGAGATAACGGACAAGGCCGGAGTTATCCGCCCCACGTTTTACAATCATTTTCAGGACAAGTACGAGCTGATAGAGTGGATTATCAAAAACGAGCTGCTTGAGCCCATCAAACCACTGCTCAATGCCGGAATGATTTTTGAAGCGATTGTGCTGATGCTCAATAATATCTCGGCAAACAGTGTTTTTTACAAGAAAGCATTAAAGCTGGAGGGGGCTGTGACGTTTAATCAGATTGCCATGAAGTGCGTCTGCGAGATGTTTATGAATATCATAAACGAAAAGAGTACAGGAAAGAAATCCAAATACCGCTGGCTCACACCGGAGGTGATTTCTACATATTATGCGCAGTCGTTGTGCTTTATCACGGAGGGATGGATAGCCCAGGGCATGGATGACATCGAGCCGAAGGAGATGGCTGAGGCATACATGTATCTGATTACACGCTCTATGGATGATATACTAAGTGAGCTGTAGAGGACAATTGTCATGGAAAATGACGGCTTAAGCAAGCTCATAAAGCAGAATCATAAAGAGGCATGTGTTCATATAAATATGAAAATGCTGTGAAAAAGTGTCAGAAATCAAATACAATATCATATATGTGTCATATCGGATATACAAATTGATGGATTTGTATATCTCACATGACAAATCGAAGAGATTGAATATTTATTTATTCGGTCTTTTTTTTTATACTTCAATACGAAAAAAAGAAAGAGTGGTGAATCTAATGATTAAATTTGGAAAAGGAGTCGTAAAATATCGTGTGCTGATACTGATAGTTGCATTTGCACTGCTTATACCGTCGGGCATCAGCTTTATCAACACGAGAATCAACTTTGATATCCTTTCTTATCTGCCAAGCCAGATAGAGACTATGAAGGGTCAGGATATCATGGTAGATGAGTTTGGAACCGGAGCGTTGTCATTTGTGATCTTAGAGGATATGAAGGATCAGGACATAGAGACTCTGGCAGATGACATAGAGGACCTTAAGGGTGTAAATGATGTCATCTGGTACGGAACAATCGCTGATTCCACATTGCCAAGAGAGGCAATTCCGGATGAGGTGTACGACGCATTCAATAACAAGGATGCAAACAGCCAGCTCATGCTTGTCACCTACAGTGACACAATGGGTTCGGATGAGACAATGGAAGCCGTCAACAAGATGGATAAGATGGTGAAAAACCACTGCTTCGTAGCAGGAATGGCAGCGGTCAACGCAGATACAAAGACACTTGTTATGCAGCAGGCTCCTATATATGTCATCATAGCAGCATTGCTTTCAATGCTTGTCATGGGAATTACAATGGATTCAATAATTGTTCCGATGTTATTCCTCCTAAGCATAGGAATGGCTATTATCTATAACCTGGGAACAAACTTTATACAGGGACAGATTTCATACCTGACACTGGCACTGACAGCAGTATTGCAGCTCGCCGTAACAATGGATTACTCGATTTTCCTCTGGCACAGCTATCAGGAGCAGATAGACAGATATGACGGAGACAAGAAGCGAGCCATGGCACATGCCATTTCCCACACAATTGTCTCAGTAACAGGAAGCTCAATTACAACAATCGCAGGCTTCGTAGCCCTCTGCTTCATGAGCTTTACACTTGGACTTGACCTGGGAATCGTAATGGCAAAGGGCGTTGTATTCGGAGTTATCGGATGTGTAACAATTCTCCCTGCACTGATTCTTGCATGTGATAAGGCAATCGAGAAGACAAAGCACAAGATTCTTATGCCGGATGTTTCAAGGATTGCAAGCTGGGTAACAAATCATTATAAGATACTTGCAGTGATTTTCATCGTAGTGCTCATCCCGGCAATATACGGATACACTCATGATCAGGTATACTATGACCTTGCAGGAACCATGCCTGACAGTGCATACAGTAAGCAGGCCAATGAAAGACTCGACAAGGAGTATGCTATGGGTGCCACACATATCATCATCGCGCCGAGCGATATGTCAAAGGCAGACAGCATAAGCATGATAGATGATATCAAGAAGGTCGATGGAGTAAAGCTTGCGGTATCACTTGACTCAATACTTGGACCTACAATACCGGATGATATGGTGCCGGATGAGGCAAAGGAGATATTCAAAAACGGTGATTACCAGATGATGCTTGTTTCATCAAAATATGCGACAGCATCTGATGAGGTAAACAACCAGATTACAGAGATTAAAAAGATAGTAAAGAATTACAGCGAGGACGCAATGCTTATCGGTGAGGCACCTTGTACAAAGGATCTTATCACTATCACAGATACAGACTTCAAGCGTGTAAGTGCAGTATCAATCGTATTGATATTCCTTATCATCCTCGTAGTATTCAAATCGGTATCGCTTCCAATCATACTTGTAGCGGTCATCGAGTTTGCAATCTTTGTAAACATGGGAATTCCGGGATTTACAGGAACGAAGCTTCCGTTTATCGCGAGCATCGTAATCGGAACCATACAGCTTGGTGCAACGGTTGACTATGCGATACTTATGACCACAAAGTACAGAAAGAACAGATACACCGGAATGGACAAAAAGCCGGCAATCACAAAGGCACTTGCAGATTCGACAAACTCAGTTATTGTCAGTGCACTCTGTTTCTTCGCCGCAACCTTTGGTGTAGGACTTTATTCAAACATTGATATGATCAGTTCTATCTGTATATTGCTTGCACGAGGCGCAATCATCAGTATGTTTGTAGTAGTATTTATACTTCCGTCAATGTTTATGATTTTTGACAAAGTAATATGTGCCACAAGCGCAGGCTTTAAAAACAAGAACCTGACAGCTTAGTAATCTGATTAATCATAAATGAGGGATAAAATACTTTTTGACCCTCATAACATAAAAATATGACCTCAAAAACAAAATCAGGAGGAATAAGACATGAAATTACCAGAATTGAAAGAAAAGTTAAAAAGTAAATATATTGTCCGTGTTGTAGCCGGAGTCCTCACAATAGCACTTGTAGGTACAGGAATCGGAGCAACAGCGGTTTTTGCAGAGAAGAACAGCACCGCAGTCACAGCCGAGGCAGACAGCACAACAGGAAGCAGCAAGGATGCTGATGACATAGCAGATAAGCTCATGGACAGCGTATCATTAAAGGATAACGATGCAGACAAGGACGAGAGCGTATACCTCATCTCAGATGCAAACGGCAACGTAAACAAAACAATCGTAGTAGATCACCTTAAAAATAAAGATAAAAAGGATACCTTGGATGATGCTTCAAACCTTTCAGATATCGAGAACGTAAAGGGCAAGGAAAAATTCACACAAAGCGGTGACAAGCTCACCTGGCAGGCCGGTGGCAAGGACATTTACTATCAGGGCACAGCAACAGAGGAACCGCCTGTAACACAGAAGGTTACATATTACCTCGATGGAAAAGAAATCTCACCTGAGGACCTTGCGGGAAAATCAGGAAAGGTCAAAATCCGTTTTGACTACACAAATACCACATCATATACAGAGACAGTAAATGGCGAGAAGCAGACAGTTTCCGTACCATTTGCAGCAATAACAGGACTTGTACTCGGTGATGGCTTCGAGAATATCGAAGTGACAAACGGCAAGGCTGAGGTAAGCAACTCATCAAGCGTAGTGCTCGGCTATGCTCTTCCGGGCTTAAAGGACAGCCTTGGAATCAAGGACAAAGACCTCGATGGCGATGTAAATATCCCTGAATACATGGAAATGACAGCAGATGTGAAGAATTTCTCAATGCCTGCAGCCATGACCTTCGTGGTAAACGCATCTGATTATGTAAGCACAGACGGAATTGACACATCAGACCTCGATGACATGATAAATGACTTAAAGGATGCCTCAACACAGCTTCAGGATGGTTCAAAGACACTGGCAGAGGGTACTGACACACTTGCTGACGGACTTTCAACATTGCAGAGCAAGCTCGGCACATTCGCATCAGGAGTTGGCACACTGCAGAGTGGACTTAAGACATATACTGATGGTGTAAGTACATTAAGTGGTGGATTGAATACACTTGGAAACAGTACAGGAGCCCTTGTGTCAGGAGCAGATAAGCTTAATAGTGGAGCAGGTCAGCTTGCAAGTGGAAGTGCAACACTTAAGGATGGACTTAAGGCGTATACAGATGGAGCCAGCACACTCAATGGTGGACTGAATACACTTGGAAACAGTACAGGTGCATTAGTTGATGGAGCAGATAAGCTTAATAGCGGAGCAGGACAACTGGCAAGTGGAAGTGCAACACTTAAGGATGGCTTGAAATCATATACGGATGGAGCAAGTCAGTTAAATACAGGCTTGAACCAGCTTAATGACAACACAGGAAGTCTTGCAACAGGTGTGACCAGCCTTAATGATGGGGCAAAAACGCTTTCGGATGGTATTAATGCTGCAAACAAGGGCGCAGCAGGAGTATCTGCAGGTGCAGCACAGCTAAAGACAAGTATTGATACGGCAAAAACAGGAGCTGATTCTCTTGCAGCAGGAGCAAAGCAGGTTGATGAAGGAGTTGGTCAGTTGACACAATCTTTATCAGATATGCCTGAAACAATCAAAACCAATATAAATAAATCTCTGGAACCACTGAATGAATTAAATGTCGGAACATTATTTAAAACTCTTGGATATATTGATACAGATAAGATTACAGCAGACAATGTATCAGCAGCAGCGGATGCAGCAGTAAACAATGCAGGAGATATAATAGATGCTTTGACTAATATGCAGAATCAGAATCCATCTGCAACTTATAATCAGATACTTGTTGGTCTATCTCAGGGAAAAGGTGCTGTATCAGTATATTCTGCCGTGAACCAAAGTATAACAGACAGTGCTTCCACAGTGCAAGCTTTAAAGGATGGCTCAGCAAAGGTATCAGATGGTGCGTCATCATTAGATGCTGGTTTAGGACAGTTGTCAGATGGAGCATCTGAGTTGTCAAGCGGAGCTTCTGATTTAGCAAAAGGAACTACACAGCTTGCAACAGGAGCTACAGAGCTTCAGACAGGCACACAAAGTCTTGCAGATAAATTACCAGAGCTGACAAAAGGAATCACCAGCCTTGTAAATGGTTCAAACGAGTTAGTTAAAAACAATGATACACTTAATGTCGGAGCAACAGCACTCAATGCCGGAGCAAGCCAGCTTTCAGCCGGAACACAATCACTCATGAACTCAGTACCGGCGCTTACAAGTGGAATCAAGCAGCTTGTGGATGGCTCAAATACATTAGTTGCAAACAACGATACATTAAATGCCGGAGCAACAGCACTCAATGCCGGAGCAAGCCAGCTTTCAGCCGGAACACAGTCACTCATGAACTCAGTACCAACTCTAACAAGTGGTATCAAGCAGCTTGTAGACGGCTCAAACACACTTGTAGCAAATAACGCACAGCTCAACAGCGGAGCCTCACAGCTTGCAGATGGAACAAATCAGATAGTTTCAGGTGTTGACCAGCTCACAACAGGCTCTAAGACACTTTCAGAGGGTGCACACACACTTGCAGACGGTATGGTACAGTTCAATGAGGAAGGAATCAACAAGATTCTCGACGCATACAACGGTGACTTAAAGCCATTCACCGACAAGCTTCAGGCAGTAATTGACGCCGGTGAGGAATATCAGACATACTCAGCAATTGCTGATGGACAGACGGGCAGCGTTAAGTTCATATATAAATTAGCTTCAATAGATGCTAAGGCAGATAGCGACAAATAATTAATTAAAGGATGTTTAAACATAAGGGGAGGCAAAAATGGGCTGGATAGAATATCTGTTAATCGTGGCGGGAAGCTCACTGGAGATTTTCGTTGCGATGGAATGTCAGGGATCCCTGATCCAGAAAGTAAATAAGAAACAGCTTACAGCCATTTGCTTCATAGTTGCAGTTTGCCAGTTGTTAGCAATGTACATCGGGTATTTCCTGTCAAGCTTTCTTAATGGGAAATACTCGGTGAAGGATGAAGCACTTTTAGGAGAGATAATTTCTATCGGAATACTGATAGGACTGGGGATCAGGCTTATAGGAAAGGCTATAAGAAACGAAAGGATTGAGGAGCATTGTCAGGCACAGCTTGACATGAAAAGAGTGCTAAGGATAGCAGGAATCACCGCATTTTATACGGTTCTTGCAGGAATAGCATTCGGCTTTCTTGGTACTGGACTTTTCACCATTATGATAATGGTGGCGCTGCTCACTGTCATCTGTATAGTGGCAGGCATTTACACAGGATATCATTTCGGTTTCGAGCAGAAGACAAAGGTATATATCGTGGGGGCGATACTCTTTTGGGCGGCTGGAATTGATGTGATAGTAAGGCTTGTAAGTGCAACATAATGAATAGGGCTCTGTTCGTAAGGACAGGGCTTTTTTGCTGCCCATTGCAGTATGAAATACTTCGCTTGCAATGTCAAAGTAAATGCTATAGAATATTTTCATACTTAATAACACGCAAATGAGGAGATTTAAAGTTATGAAACAGAAATTGAGAAACCTTTCGGCACCGGCAAATATAATATTTGCCATTCTTGCAGTTTTTATTTTCATTGCACTCTTGCAGTGGAGCGGAAAATTTCTGGGACTGATTCCGGGCATGGAAAAGGCGGATGACTATCTGCTGCAGGCTATTGTGGAGACAGTTGTTTTAGTTATTTTTCTTGGCATCACATATTTATTTGGGCTGTGGGATATCTTTAAGGAAAATGCAGCAGGATGGACAAGAAGTTTATACACAGGTGGTTTTTTCATAGTTTATTGTCTGTATGCTGTTGTTTCAGGTATTTATATGTGCTTTTTGAGCGAGCATGGTGATGTGAAGGCATTTTACAACATACTCTTTTTCTTTATCGCGGTCTGCCTTGTAGGGCTCGTTGAGGAGCTGGTGTTCAGAGGCGTGGTGTTCAATCTGCTGTTGAGAGCTTTTCCAAAGACGAAAGGTGGAATCACAGGAGCCGTAGTTTTGGGAGGCGTACTGTTTGGATTGATGCATTTTTCCAATATGGGCGCAGGGGTTAAGTTCAGCAGTTGTCTGATACAGGTTATTTCAGCAGGTCTCATGGGTGTGCTGTTTTGCATGATATACGCGTCTACACGCAATTTCTGGATGCTTGCCATTTTTCATACTGTTGTAGATATGGGAGGACTTTTATCATCTGGAATATTTGAGGGAGGAGGAGTGGCCGACAGGATTAATGAGTTTTCGGCAATGAACTGTGTCGCGTTTATCGTGCTCGGTATTCCTATGCTTGTTATGCTGCGTAAATCAAGGCGTATCCGTCTTGAGATGCTTTACAATAATGAGACTATCATAGATGACGAGAGGGAGGGCGCTAAGCTTGCAGTTGTTTCACTGGTGCTTGGTATCTGCAGTATTATTTTCTCGTTTTTTGGATATCTGATGGGACTTGGAATTGTCGGCATGCTTGCTTCCAAAATGTCAAAAAGGGCAAAGCAGTATAACAATGCAATAGCAACTGCGGGTATGATTACATCGATAATAGGCTTTGTACTGTCGGTCATCTGCACGATTGGCATGATGTTGCTGTTTGCAAGCGGCGTGTACGACAGGCTTGTTAATATGTCGATGCTGCAATAATACGAAGCAGACCTTTGAATGTGGCATAAAGTCTACATTCAAGGGTCATTTTTTAAGGAGAAACCATGAATATTTTACTGACAGCAATAAATGCAAAATACATACATTCAAACCTCGCAGTTTACTCACTGCGCGCCTGTGCCGGGGAGTACAGGGATGCTGTGGAGCTTGCGGAATACACGATAAACAATCAGAAGGATTACATTCTTGAGGAGCTTTACAAGAGAAAGCCCGACGTACTTTGTTTTTCGTGCTATATATGGAATATTGATTATGTGACTGATATTGCACGCGAGTATAAAAAGCTTTGTCCGTCAGTGCCGATATGGGTTGGAGGCCCTGAGGTGTCTTACGAGGTGGAGGCATTTCTGCGGGAAAATCCATACATAGACGGTGTGATGATTGGCGAGGGAGAGGATACCTTTAGAGAGCTGTGCGGTTACTATGCGCATAAAAGAAATCTGAGTGATATTGCAGGCATTGCTTTCAGAAAAAACAGCACAGGTAATAGTACAAGTAATAGAACAAGTGTGAACAACATAGGAGGCAATAAAGCCGGTGAAATAGTATTCACAAGTCCACGCCCAATCAAAAACATGAGTGAAATCCCATTCTGCTATGATACTCTCGATGATTTTTCAAACCGCATCATCTACTACGAGAGCAGCAGAGGATGCCCGTTTTCGTGCAGCTACTGTCTGTCATCGGTGGATAAGACACTGCGTTTCAGGGATACTCGGATTGTCAAAAGGGAGCTTAAGTTTTTTATAGACCAGAAGGTGCCACAGATTAAGTTTGTGGACAGAACCTTCAACTGCAATCATGCTCATGCCATGGAGCTGTGGCGCTTTATAAAGGCAAATGACAATGGTGTGACAAACTTTCACTTTGAGATATCGGCGGATCTGCTGAATCAGGAGGAGCTTGAGCTGATTTCTGATATGAGGCCGGGGCTGATACAGCTTGAAATCGGTGTGCAGTCCACCAATGAGGTCACGATTAAGGAGATTCACAGGACTATGAAGCTTGAGAGGCTTAAGGAGGTTGTGAAGCTCATTCAAAGCGGCAACAATATCCATGAGCATCTGGACCTGATTGCAGGGCTGCCATACGAGGACTATGACAGCTTTGGGCGTTCATTTGATGAGATTTATGAGCTTAAGCCAAACCAGCTGCAGCTTGGGTTCTTAAAGGTACTCAAGGGTTCGTACATGTTTGAGCATGCCGCGGAATATGGTATTGTGTACCATGACAAGCCGCCATATGAGGTCATGTCCACAAAGTGGCTTTCGTTTGATGATGTGATAAAGATTAAGCGTGTTGAGGATATGCTTGAGGTGTATTACAACAGCGGACAGTTTGAGATTACAATGAAGCTCATGGAGTGTATCTTTGACAGTGCGTTTGAGTTTTTTCAGGAGCTTGGAGATTTTTATGAGGCAAACGGCTATTTTGGAATGAGCCATTCGCGCATCAGAAGGTGTGAGATACTGCTTGAATTTCTGGCTTTATACCTGCATGGCTGTGACAGCGATGCCATAAATCCTGTGGTATTATCCGAAAATGCCGGAGATAGAGATGATACTGATTTTGACGAAAATGCGCAGATTTACAGCATGATTCAGGAGTCACTCATCTTTGATTTGTACTATCGTGAGAACTGCAAGAGCCGCCCGAGGTGGGCCACAGATATAGGAAGCTTCAAGCACATGACACATGCATACTGTAAGAATGGAAAGCTGTCGCATGTGGAGCCGTTCCACTATATTTTTCCGGACAAGCACACGCGCAAGCTGGATGAACTGCCAAAGTATCATAAGGAGCCGGTGTGGGCGCTTTTCCACTACGACATGAGAGACCCGCTTGACCACCAGGCGCTGGTGGAGTATATAGAATAACAGTAACGTGAAATGACTATAGCGGTAAAAGCCGGAAAGGTTTACGGACTAAGAAAAATGAGCAACATAGATAATATAAAAAATTACACGGTGATTGACCTTGAAATGACAGGTCTTTCAGCTAAAAATGACAAGATAATAGAGATAGGTGCGGCACGTGTGAGGTGCGGCGAGATAGTGGATACGATATCCACACTGGTAAATCCGAAGCAGCATATTCCACAGCGTGTGCAGGAATTAACGGGAATCACCGACAGTGATGTGGAAAACGCGGCAGATATGGACGAGGCTGTGGATAACCTGCTTGATTTTATCGGGGATGATATCATACTCGGGCAGAATGTGACCTTTGATTACAGCTTTTTAAAGCAGTGGGCGGTAAATCACAAGAGAACCCTCTCGCTGAATGCATATGATACGCTGAAAATAGCCAGAAAATGTCTGCCTGCTGAGCAGTCGAAGAAGCTGGAGGATTTGTGCGAGTATTTTGGTGTAAACAGGGAAAATGCGCACAGGGCGCTCGATGATGCGATAGAGACAAAGCAGATATTTGAAAAGCTGCTTGCACTGATGGATGAAAAGGGTGAGCCGGTGGAGTCAAAGCCACTTGTATACAAGGCAAAAAAACAGACACCCGCCACGGCCCATCAGGTCAGACAGTTAAAGGAGCTGATGACTGAGTATGGAATAGAAGATGTCATATCGTGGGATAACCTGACCAGAAGTCAGGCCTCAAGGCTGTACGATGAATATCGCAGTAAGTACATTAATAGGTGTGAGTAATTACCGGCCGAGGCGGCATCAGCCTGTAAGCTCTCAAGCATTGAAACAAATTTCGTGAAATTATCATCATATTCAGACAGCTTTTTAAAATTGAGAATGCCATATTTATGCTTTAAATCAGTGTTTGTCATTCAGGTGAGATTGACAAGGGTTTATCCCTTAAATCATTTATTTTTTATCATTATTTAATGGAAAAAACTTTTCCGGTATGGTAATATAACACAGGTCAGTGGTATCTCCGCGGAGGGGTGAGTTGGCCTTACGCTCCTTTTCCCAGAACTCCTCGGTGACCTTTGCCTGGGCAGAATCAGCCCTCTTTATGGCAAAAGTAATCACTGCAATAAATAAAATGAACAAAATTAGACAAATTGGAATCATATGTTGGAAAATCTTTTCTCATATATGAAAATAGTATAACTCATTTTTGAACAGAGGTGAATAGTATGTACGATTTTAATAAAAAAAGAAATCAGAAGGTGGTTGCTATAGTGATAATAGTGGTTATAGCAGCGATGCTTGTGACAACATTTGTGTCAAGTCTTGTATAGCTTTTCTTGAAATATGGAAAAAATATGATAATATGATTAAAGGGTCAAAAGGTATCATCGATGCATGCTTGCATGCAATTCGATGTATACCTTAGTGACCCGCACTACACCGAGAAAGTAGCAATTTGCTGCGGGAACGCAGGAAATTAGCGGATTTCGAGGTGTAGTCAGATTACGGGAATGCGTAGCATGTAGTAATCTGATTAATCATAAATGAGGGGCAAAATACCTTTTGACCCTCATATCATAATATGATATAAAATGCAGTTCAGTTAAGAGGATGACAGGGGCGCTTTTAACAGCCTCAGGAAAAGGAAGCGGAAATGAAGATTAATAAAAAAGCATTATTACTGGGTACAATGGCATTTGTGCTTGTGGCAGCATCAGGCATGGTAAGTGCATATGCAAGCGGTTCGTCAGGTACAAAGAAGGCAAAGGTACAGACAATTACAGAGGGTGTGTGCATTGGCAGTGTGGATGTAGGTGGTATGACAAAGGAAGAAGCAAAAAAAGCAGTTGATGCCTATGTTGACAGCATAAAGGATACATCCTTTTCATTAAAGGGCGCCAATGGTTCATTTGATGCAACAGCACAGGAAATGTCTGTTTCGGCGGACAGTGATGCAGCGGTGGACGAGGCTCTTTCAGTGTGCCATGAGGGCAGCCTGATTGACAGATTTGTGGAGTCAGAGGAGCTCAAAAAGGGCAATGTTGCCGTCAATATGTATCTGTCGGTTGATAAACAAAAGACCGCAAATATGATTTATGATAAGAGCGACGAGCTCAATATAAAGGCAGTTGACAATTCGCTGCAGAGAAACGGCGACAGCTTCGATTTTGTTCCGGGACAGGAAGGCAAAGAGGTCGATGTGGTAAAATCAGTCTATGCCATAAATGACTTTTTGCAGAATAGCTGGGATGGCTCGGCGAATGAGATAGAGCTGGTCACAAATACGGTTCAGCCGAGGGGTTCAAAGGAAGAGCTCTCAAAGATTAAGGATAATCTGGGAGGCTTTTCTACCGATTTCAGCAGCTCGGCAGCAGGGCGTGCAACCAATGTAAAGAACGCATGCAGCCTGATAAACGGCAGTGTCATATATCCGGGGGAGCAGTTCTCGGTTTACGAGGCTATCAGCCCTATCACAACTGACAACGGCTATCAGATAGCAGGCGCATATGAGAACGGTCAGGTAGTTGACTCGGTAGGTGGAGGTGTGTGTCAGGTTGCGACCACTCTCTACAATGCGGTTATAAGGGCTGAGCTTGACATAGTGCAGCGCTACAACCATTCCATGATAGTAAGCTACGTAAAGCCATCTGACGATGCGGCAATCGCAGGTACCTACAAGGATCTTAAGTTTAAAAATAATCTGGACAATCCGGTGTATATAGAGGGCTATTGCAGTGGTGGAGTCATCACCTTCAATGTGTACGGAGTGGAGACGAGACCGGCAAACAGGGAAATTTCATTCAGGAGTGAGACGATTTCCGAGGAGGATCCGGTTACGCAGTTTAAGTTTGATGCAGGTCAGCCGGTCGGTTATTTCAACACCGAGCAGTCTGCGCACAAGGGACTGACCGCAAGGCTCTGGAAGACGGTCACAGTCGATGGTGCAGTGCAGAGCGATGAGGTATTCAACAACAGCAAGTACAAGTCATCACCGAAAATCGTGACGGTTGGTACAGCAGGAGCATCAGCGGAGGTTGTTGCGCAGCTTCAGGCGGCGGCAGCGGCTAATGATGAGGGCTCGGTTAAATCCATTGCTGCGTCTGCGGCAGCAGCGGCTCAGGCAGCACAGGCTCAGGCAACCCAGACACAGGATCCAAACGCGGCAGCTCAGACACAGAGCGCGCAGACACAGACTACAGATCCGAATGCAGCAGGGCAGACACAAGGTGCTCAGACACAGCCGACAGACCAGAATGCGGCAGGACAGGCACAGGGAGCACAGACGCAGTAAATGCCCGCAGGTAGTTGTTTCTGATGTAGTTATTTGCAATCAATGCACCGGGCTGCAACAGTATACAAAACATATTATTATTAGGAACAGGAAAACACATGAAAAACGGTAAAATATCAGAGTCGGTTTTAAAGCGCTCTGTCTTAAAACAACTTCATACCAAAAGCGACAGAATACTTTTTAAACCGGCAGTAGGTGAGGACTGTGCGGTGATTTCCATGCAGGCAGGCGGCCAAACTAAGTTAGTTACTGCTGCTCAGACGTTCACGCTTGATGTATCGGATAAGCATGTGCGTGCTAACTGCGCAGTTTATGATGCATTGAACAATATTTATGCCATGGGGGCAGCTCCTGTTGGGATAGAGCTGGCACTGCTTGTACCTACCACAGAAAACGAAGCCGTGCTTCGTGAGACGGTGAGAGCGATTGATACTGTATGTGAGGAAGCAGGCATTGTGGTGCTTGGCGGACATACACAGGTGAGCCGTGCGGTGAAGAATATCGTGGTGACAGTTACAGCAATAGGTGAGGCCTATGAGCAGGCGCTTACACCATCATCGGCAGCAGCACCGGGCATGGACGTAATAGTGACAGGCTATGTGGGGCTTGAGGGCACAGCAATTCTTGCAAATGAGAAAAGAGCCGAGCTTGAAACGAGATTTTCCAGGGCATTTATAGATAAATCAGCAGCATATATAGACCATATTTCCACCGCAATGGAGGCTGCATCCGCGATTGGCGCCGGTGTGGCGGCAATCCATGACGCTTCGCAGGGAGGCATCTTTGGAGCACTCTGGGATATGGCAGAGGCTTCGGGAATTGGTCTTGACATCGATTTAAAGAAGCTCCCTATCAGGCAGGATACGATTGAAATAAGTGAATTTTTTGACATAAACCCGTATAAGCTTTTGTCAGGAGGAAGTCTGATAATCATAGCTGCAGATGGTACCCGCGTAGTCAGAGAGCTTGAGAAAACAGGACAAAATGCTGTTATAGTCGGTGCCACAACCGATTCAAACGACAGAGTGCTTATTTCCGGCGAGGAGAGACGGTTTTTGGAGACTGCCCAGACTGACGAGATATACAAGGTTTTCAACTAATATATTTGAATCAGGAGAATATATATCATGAGAGAAAAGATATTAACATTTATAGAGAAAAACAGCAGGATAAACCTGAAGGAGCTTGCAATCATGCTTGGTGTGGATGAGGCAAGTGTGGCAAACGAGATTGCTGCTATGGAGCAGGAGAATGTCATCTGCGGATATCACACACTGATTGACTGGGACAAGGCAGGCCTTGAGAAGGTCACAGCCATGATAGAGGTCAGAGTGACACCACAGCGCGGCATGGGCTTCGACAAGATTGCCGAGCGTATATACAACTATCCTGAGGTGAAGTCTGTATACCTTATCTCAGGCGGCTTCGACCTCATGGTCACACTCGAGGGCAAGACTCTGCGCGAGGTATCACAGTTTGTGACAGATAAGCTTTCTACACTGGATCAGGTGCTTTCGACAAAGACAAACTTTATCCTGAAGAAATACAAGGACCATGGAACTATCATGGCGGCACCTGTCAAATCCGATGAAAGGGGAATTATGTCATAATGAGAGACCCTTTATCCAGTACCATAAAGACTATCCAGCCATCGGGCATCCGTAAGTTTTTTGACATAGTGAGCGAGATGAAGGATGCGATTTCGCTCGGAGTAGGTGAGCCTGATTTTGACACACCGTGGCATATCAGGGATGAGGGCATATATTCCCTTGAAAAGGGACGCACCTTCTACACCTCAAATGCCGGACTCAAGGAGTTAAAGATTGAGATTGCAAAATATCTCGACAGAAGATACGGCATGACATATGATTACAACAAAGAGATCATGGTAACTGTCGGCGGCAGCGAGGCTATAGATATTGCACTGCGCGCCATGCTCGATGCGGGAGATGAGGTGATTATCCCACAGCCAAGCTATGTTTCATATGTGCCATGTACTGTTTTGGCAGGAGGCACACCTGTGATTGTGGAGCTCAAGGAGGAAAATGATTTCAGGCTGACAGCCGAGGAGCTTGAGGCTGTTATCACTCCAAAGACAAAGATACTTATCATGCCTTTCCCTAATAACCCTACAGGTGCTATCATGGAAAAAGCAGACCTTGAAGCAATTGTTCAGGTGGTTAAGGAGCATGATCTGTTTGTGATAAGTGACGAGATTTATTCGGAGCTTACATATGTGGATAAGCATGTATCTATAGCATCGTTTCCGGGAATGAAGGAGCGCACAGTGCTCATAAACGGTTTTTCAAAGGCATATGCCATGACAGGCTGGAGGCTTGGATATGCATGTGCACCTGAGACCATTTTAAAGCAGATGCTAAAGATTCATCAGTTTGCAATCATGTGTGCGCCGACCACGAGCCAGTATGCGGCTGTCGAGGCTATGAAAAACGGCGATGAGGATGTTGCACAGATGAGGGAGGAATACAACGGCCGCAGACGCTATGTGCTTCACCGCTTTAAGGAGATGGGGCTTAAGTGCTTTGAGCCTTTCGGAGCCTTTTATGCGTTCCCAAGCATCAAGGAGTTTGGCATGACATCCGATGAGTTTGCCACAAAGCTTCTAAACAGCAAGAAGATTGCCGTGGTTCCGGGAACTGCATTCGGAGAGTGCGGTGAGGGCTTTTTACGTATATCATATGCATATTCGCTTGATGATTTAAAGGAGGCGCTCGGCCGCATTGAGGAGTTTGTCACAGAGCTTCGCGCCGGGATGGATAATAAATAGTTTAAATTGACAGGAGACAAAATGGCAAAGCTGAACATAGTGTTACATGAGCCGGAAATTCCGGCAAATACAGGAAATATCGGAAGAACCTGCGTCGCGACAGGCACGAGGCTTCATCTTATAGAGCCGCTTGGATTCTCACTTTCAGAGAAGGCAATAAAGAGAGCCGGAATGGATTATTGGAAGGACCTCGACGTCACCACATATGTGGACTGGGAGGATTTCCTTGAGAGAAATCCGGGCGCAAAGATATATTATGCGACAACAAAGGGCAGACATGTGTACTCTGATGCTCATTTTGAGCCAGACTGCTATATTATGTTTGGCAAGGAAAGCGCAGGCATTCCGGAGGAGATACTAAAGGAGCATCCGGATGAGTGCATCAGGATACCGATGATAGGTGAGACAAGGTCACTTAATTTGTCAAATTCAGTAGCTATCGTGCTCTACGAGGCATTGAGACAGAATAATTTTGATCATATGAGGCTTGAGGGAGAGCTTCATCACCTGAGCTGGGATGACTAAATCAAGCGGCAAAGCGCATATTTTTGGCAGCTATTTGGGCTTTAACAGCTATGATAATTGTAAATACGGTAGATTTTTAGGAAAAAGAAATGGGCATAATTAAAACAAGCAAATTAGTACATGAATTTATACGAAGAGACGAGGAAGGCAATGTAGAGTCAATCACTACAGCACTCGACAACGTAAACCTCGACATAAAAGAGGGACAGTTTATTGCAATCCTCGGTCACAATGGTTCAGGAAAATCAACTCTTGCAAAGCATATCAATGCACTTCTTGCGCCGAGCGACGGCACCATATGGGTGGATGGCATGGATGTGTCAAAGGAAGAGAATGTCATACCTGTCAGGAAAAGCGCAGGTATGGTTTTCCAGAATCCCGACAATCAGATTATCGCCAATGTCGTGGAGGAGGATGTGGGCTTTGGACCTGAGAATATCGGTGTGCCGACAGATGAAATCTGGCAGCGCGTGGACTATGCACTAAGGGCTGTCGGTATGACAAAGTACCGCACACATTCACCAAACAAGCTCTCCGGAGGACAGAAGCAGCGTGTGGCAATCGCGGGAGTTGTGGCAATGGAGCCAAAATGCATAGTATTTGACGAGCCTACAGCCATGCTTGACCCAAACGGCCGCAAGGAGGTTATAGCCACAGCCCATGAGCTCAATAAGAAAAAGGGCGTGACCATCATTCTCATCACCCATTACATGGAGGAGGTGGTCGGCGCAGACCATGTCTATGTCATGGAAAAGGGCAAGGTGGTCATGGACGGCACACCGCGTGAGATTTTTTCAAGGGTGGACGAGCTGAAGGAGCACAGGCTTGATGTGCCGCAGGTGACACTGGTAGCCGATGAGCTCAAAAAGGCAGGGCTCGATATCCCTGATGGAATCCTGACGAGAGAAGAACTTGTAAATGCGCTTGTTGCGCTGAAAAACAGATAGGCGGGAGAAAATATGTCAATAATTCTAGATCACATAAACTATTGCTACAGTGCCGACTCAGCCTACAAGGTGCAGGCACTTAAAGATGTAAGCCTTGAGATAAATGATGGAGAGTTTATTGGAATAATCGGTCACACCGGTTCGGGAAAATCCACACTTATCCAGCATATGAACGGCCTTTTGAAGGCGACAAGCGGTCATATATACTACAATGGACAGGATATATATGACAATGATTATGATTTAAGCAAGCTGCGTCACAAGGTGGGGATGGTGTTCCAGTATCCGGAGCATCAGCTTTTTGAGACAACCAACTTTGAGGATGTATGCTTTGGACCGAAAAATCAGGGGCTCGATAGGAAAACAGTGGAGCTAAGAGCCTATGAGGCACTGCAGAATGTACATTTTCCGGAGGATCTCTACTATCAGCCGCCATTTGATTTGTCCGGAGGACAAAAAAGGCGTGTAGCCATAGCAGGAGTACTTGCAATGCACCCTGACGTACTTATACTCGATGAGCCGACAGCGGGACTGGATCCTGCGGGCAGAGATGAGATACTGGGACTGCTTTTACAGATGAAAAAGGATCTGGGTATTACAATCATACTCGTATCACACAGCATGGAGGATGTTGCGGAGTATGTGGATCGCATCATTGTTATGAATTCAGGAGAGGTGATGTTTGACGGAGTGCCGAAGGAGGTATTCTCACACTACAAGGAGCTCGAGGCAGTCGGACTTGCAGCACCGCAGGTCACATATCTGATGCATGATCTGGCAAAAAAGGGTATACCGGTTGACCTTTCGGCGACGACAGTTGCGGAGGCGAGGGACTCAATACTAAAAGCCTTTAAATAGCTCACCAATGCTGACATTTTGATACAAATTATGAGGAAGGAATACAAAAATGATTCGTGATATTACCATAGGCCAGTATTATCCGGCTCAGTCGCCAATACATAAACTGGACCCAAGAGTAAAGCTTTTCGCAACACTTATATATATTATTGCGCTGTTTTCCTACAAGGGAATAGCCGGTGTGCTGTTTATAGTTGCCGCGCTTGCCGCAGTTATAAAGATTTCGAAGGTGCCCTTTAAGTTCATGGTAAAGGGACTCAAATCCATTATAATACTGCTGCTTTTTACAGCATGCTTCAGCGTGTTTTTCACACAGGGAGAGTACACAATCTGGGAGTACGGTATACTGCATATTTCTGACACCGGACTGATAAATGCAGCAACCATGATGATACGACTTGTGCTGCTCATTATAGGAACCTCGCTCATGACACTCACCACCACACCAAATCAGCTCACGGACGGTCTTGAGAAATCACTGGGCTTTTTAAACAAAATACATGTTCCGGTGCATGCGATAGCCATGATGATGTCGATAGCGCTTCGTTTTATTCCAATCCTTATTGAGGAGACGGACAAAATAATGAAAGCACAGATGGCAAGAGGAGCTGATTTTGAGCATGGAAATATCATAAAAAGAGCAAAGAGCATGGTGCCTCTTTTAGTGCCTCTTTTCGTATCGGCATTCAGGCGTGCGGATGACCTCGCAATGGCCATGGAGGCCAGATGCTACAATGGAGGAGAGGGCAGGACAAAGATGAAGCCGCTCGTATATGAAAAGGACGATAAAATAGCATATCTTTTCATATTTGCTTTTTTAGCGGTTGTGATAGTGCTTAGAATCCTTCTGCCGGTGAATCTGGGCAATCTTATTTTCAGATAGTGAAATAGATAGTGCAGGCAAAACAGGAGAGATATATGCGTGTAAAAATGATTGTAGCCTACGATGGCACAAATTACTGCGGCTGGCAGATACAGCCAAACGGCATAACAATTGAGCAGGTATTAAACGAGCACCTGAGCCGCCTGTTAAAGGAGGATATAAAGGTGACAGGAGCAAGCCGCACCGATGCGGGAGTGCATTCACTTGGAAATGTGTGTATGTTTGACACCAATACCCGCATGCCGGCGGAAAAGATATCGTATGCACTGAATCAGAAGCTGCCGGAGGATATAGTGGTGGTCGATTCCTGTGAGGTAAGCGATGATTTTCATCCACGCTTCTCAAAGAGCCGTAAAACCTATGAATACCGCATTTTAAATGCGAGGTTCAGAAATCCGACACGCAGGCTTGACACATATTTCTATCATTATCCGCTTGACACAGAAAAGATGAGTGAGGCTGCAAAATATCTCATAGGAGAGCATGATTTTGCAAGCTTCTGCTCGGCAAACTCGCAGGCACAGACCACAGTCCGCACGATATATGACTGTACGGTGTCAAAGGTCGGTGACATCATCACAATACGTGTGACAGGAAACGGCTTTTTATACAATATGGTGCGCATAATCGCAGGAACACTTGTGAAGATAGGTGGAAGCGATATGCCGGCAGATGCGATGAATGGCATAATAGCCGCAACAGACAGGGCAGCAGCAGGTCCTACAGCCCCGGCACATGGGCTTACAATGATAGGACTTAAGTATGAGTAACCGCTTTAGATTTTTAATATTATATTAAGATTTTTGGAATATCCGTTTTTAGCTTCAATAATAGGTTATAATGTCGTTACTGTTAATACACGGTACGGCAAAAAGAAGCTTGGAGATGAAGACGGTTATGAGATTTACAAAAGGAAAAGAGAAAATTATAAAAAACAAAGCCATAAACAGCACAGACGAAGGAAAAGGCAGACACCGTAAGGTAATCCGTATAGGAGCGTTTGCTTTGGTATTTGTCGTGCTGTTTTCGTTTGTCTCGACATTTTTTAAGATGACGGATGCTGTCAATATTGCGACTATAGAGGGCTTTTATAAGGAGCCGAAGAACACAATTGATGTGATGATGATAGGAGCCAGCGAGGTATACGCTGATTACAGTGCAACCGAGGCATGGAAGAATTACGGATATACCTCATACTCGCTTGGGGTATCAGGAGCACCCGGCAGTCTGTACAAATCAATGCTCAGAGAAGCTCTCACCAGACAGCATCCGAAGGTTGTGGTTTTTGAAGTGAATGGCTTTTTACAAAATGACAGCTATTACGAAAGGACGGTAAAGCTGCATAGCTGGATAGACAATATCCATAATGAGGAAAACAGGCTTGATACAATAAAAGAGATTGTGCCAAAGGATGAGCAGGATAACTTTAGAAACCCTTTAAAGCTATATCACAGCAATTGGAAGGATATTGACAAATGTGCACACACCTTTGCCACAAGAGTTGGAATGTATTTTGCAAAAACATCATGCATGAAGGGATTTTCATCTATTGCAAAATATTCCGATTGCCCATCAGGCAAGCAGAAAAAGCTCTACTTTACCGACAAGAGCAGAGCGTATATGACTGATCTGCTTGAGTATTGTAAAGCACAGGGGGTGGAAAAGGTGCTTTTTGCGAGGTTCCCTCATGAGAAGGAGGTAAAGAATCCGCAGGTGCTTTGCGACGTGAAGGAGCTGGTGGAGTCTTATGGCTATGATTTTGCGAGCTTTGAAGGCGATAAGGAACTTATCGGAATCAATAGTAGGGATGATTTCTACAATTCGGAGCACCTGAATATAAATGGAAGCCGCAAATTCACTGCATTTATGGGAAAATATCTGTCTGATAATTACAGGCTTAATGCAGACCACTCACCGGAGCTTCAGAGTGCATGGGGCGAGTGCGCAAGGCGCGCTGACAAGGTGATAAGTGCCTGCGCAAAGGATACGGATCTGAGTCTGGGCAATCATTATTTTGAGATGTCCGTTTATCTGCCTTATAATTTTTCGTCAAGCCTTGCGACAAATAAGGTAGCAGATACGAACAACGATGCAAAGCCTGCAAAGGAGTTAAATACCCCGGTTAAAAAATAGCATGATAGTGTATGGATTTTAAAATAAATACTGCCTGTTAATTAAAGTATGTCCGGCAGTATTACATTAGAAAATAGATTTGGAGTAAATAAAATGGAACTCATTTCATTAAAATATGCGATATTTGTAATAGCATTGCTTGTACTATATTATTGTTTTCCGAAGAAATACCGCTGGTATGTGCTTCTGGCGGGAAGCATGGCATACTATGTGATTATATGTAAGTGGTATGTGCTGTTTATCATTTTCACAATATGCACCACCTATGGCTCAACAATATGGATTGACAAGCTGCTAAAGGAGCAGAATGCCATCGTAAAAAGCCATAAGGAGGACTGGGACAGGCAGACCAGAAAGGAATACAAGGAAAAGGGCAGAAAAAAGAGAGTGGCAGTCATGCTTTTTGCGCTGCTTTGCAATTTCGGCATATTGGCATTCCTTAAATATATACCATATGCGGGCGAACTTGGACTTTTGCTTCCGCTTGGCATATCCTTTTACACCTTCCAGTCCATGGGCTATGTGATGGATGTATACAGGGAAATTGTCGAGCCTGAAAAGAATTTCCTTAAGGTAGCGCTATTCGTGTCATTTTTCCCACAGATCATACAGGGACCGATTGCGATATATGATAAGCTTGCGGGACAGCTTTACGAGGGACATTCCCTGAGACTTGAAAATCTGCAAAAGGGTGCGCTTCTGGTGCTCTGGGGAGTCATGAAAAAGCTTGTGATAGCAGATCGCGCGGTAAATATCATCAATTTTGTGATGGATAAGCCGATGGATTTTTCGGGCACCTATGTATTTTTTGCGGCAGTAGTGTATGCGCTGCAGCTATATGCGGATTTCTCGGGAGGAATCGATATAGTGCGCGGTATTGCGGAGATGTTTGGCATAACGATGTCAACAAACTTCAATCATCCGTATTTTTCGCGCTCGCTCACTGAGTATTGGCACCGCTGGCATATGACTCTTGGAGACTGGTGCAGAAACTATATCTTCTACCCACTTTCAATCTCAAAGCGTTTCCTGAACTTTGGCAAATGGCTAAAGCCGAGATTTGGTGCGCATATCAGTAAGGTGCTGCCGGGCTGCATCGCGAGTGTCATCACATTTATCGTCATCGGAGTATGGCACGGTGCCAATATGAAATACCTGTATTTCGGACTCTGGAACGGTATTGTCATCATGCTTGCAGAGCTTTTTGCTCCGGTAAACAAAAAGGTGGCAGGCGGCTTTTTTAAGCTGACCGGTCTCAGGGAAAAGGGTATATTTGCAACGATTGTATCAGTGCTTTGGACCTTTATGCTCATACTGGTAGGCTACTATTTTGACATAGCTGCAAATGCGTCGACTGCATTTCACATGCTTTTTAAATCAGTCACGGATTTCCATATCAGCGAGCTTGGAATAAACAACATCATTTTGAATCTCGGAGCATGCGGACTGGACGAGTACGATATACTTTTACTTATAATATGTACGCTGCTGTGGTTCTTCATCAGCTTCGTTGAGGAAAATAAAAAGCTCGACATGCGCGATTTCATACTTTCAAGAAAGCTGCCGCTTCGCTGGGCGATAATATATCTTGGCATCTTTATAGTAATTATATTCGGTTACTACGGACTGGGAGTGAATCCGGCTGATTTTGTATATATGCAGTTTTAAAATAAAAGTTTAAAGAAAAAGTATAAACATAAAGAAAAAACTTAAAGACAAAGTTTAAATAAAAAGTTTAAAGCCGGAAATAAGGGTAAAAAACACTTGACAACAGCCGGTTACGCAAGTATAATATCTAGGTCTGTAAAAGTAGATAAATGGAAGCCAAAGCCCCGGCAACCATTTAGTATAGATAATGATAGTCATCTGAGATGGAACAGAGGACTATAAGATGTCAAAAAGGAAGTGGCGTCCGGACATACGCGATTTCAAGAGGCATCGGCATTAAAAGTAATCGAATCATTTAAGGAGGAAAACCGATGAAAACATTTATGGCTAGTCCTGCTACAATCGACAGAAAATGGTACGTAGTAGACGCTGAAGGTAAGACATTAGGACGTTTAGCATCAGAAGTTGCTAAAGTATTAAGAGGAAAGAATAAAGCAATCTTTACACCACACATTGACACAGGTGATTATGTAATCGTTGTCAATGCTGACAAGGTTAAGGTTACTGGTAAGAAATTAGACCAGAAGATTTACTATCATCACTCAGATTATATCGGTGGTATGAAAGAGACAACATTAAGAGAGATGATGAACAAGCACCCAGAGCGTGTTATCGAGTACGCTGTAAAGGGAATGCTTCCAAAGGGACCTCTTGGACGTCAGATGTATACAAAGTTATTCGTATACGCTGGACCAGATCACAAACATGCAGCTCAGAAGCCTGAGACATTAGAGTTTTAATAGGAGGTAAAGTAAATTGGCTACTACAAAGTATTACGGAACAGGAAGAAGAAAATCATCTGTTGCTAGAGTATATTTAGTACCTGGAACAGGAAAGATTACAATCAATAAAAGAGATATCGATGAGTACCTTGGTCTTGAGACATTAAAGGTAGTTGTTCGCCAGCCATTAGTTGCAACTGAGACAGTTGACAAGTTCGACGTTTTAGTTAACGTTCGTGGTGGTGGATACACAGGACAGGCCGGAGCAATCCGTCACGGAATCGCTCGTGCACTCCTTCAGGTAGATTCAGAGTACAGACCGGTTCTTAAGTCTGCTGGATTCTTAACACGTGATCCACGTATGAAAGAGCGTAAGAAATACGGTCTCAAAGCAGCTCGTAGAGCTCCTCAGTTTTCAAAGAGATAATTTTTCGGAAAAGAGAATATCAAGAGTATATTACACCTCAGAACTTCGGTTCTGGGGTGTTTTTGTGTGTGAACTATGATAAAATAAATATTATAATAAAAAGTAAACAAGTATAATAGATAATATATTTAAATATTAATCAAAACAGAGGGAGTGATTATATGACAACTGTGAGCATCAAAAGTGGTAGAATCATAAAAGTTGTATCCAGAGAAGAAGAGAAGAGTACATTGACAGAATCGGATAATGAAATGGACGAAAGGGCAGTTGAAGCTGTTAAGGCAGCAATAAATAAAGCGAAAATATGTAAAAAACCTATAGCCGGTTATGATAATGAAAAGAAACAGGCTTATGTAGAGTATGCAAATGGGAAAAGAAAATATGTAAATATAGAAAACCTTTGATTCATGTAATAGCGTGGAGCAAATGGCTTGTAATAATACTCATATTGTGATAACGTAAGGTCGTATGAATGTCAGTGACATGTTTTGAACAGGCATTACAAATAATGAGAATAAGAGGCAGCAAAATGGATTTTGAAAGCAGAAGACAAAGAATTTTAGACAAGATGGAGGACAATTCTATAGCAATATTGTACTCAGGCATCGAGCACCATGTGAGTGCAGATGAGTATGATTTATTCACAGCACAGGCTAACCGCAATTTCTTCTATCTGACCGGACTTAGACGTGACAACATGGTCCTTGTCCTGGATAAATGTGTAGAGCCTGCTAAGACAATGCTCTTCATAGAGGAGGCAGACCCTACGATGGAGCGCTGGTACGGCAGAAAGGTGACTATGGAGGAAGCCGAGGAAATATCAGGAATTGATGAGATAGAATATATTTATGAGCTTGAGAGCACACTGGACAGGATAATGACGCGTGAGGATGTATACACAGCATATTTTGACACGTATCGTCATCAGAAAGTGGATTTGCCGGATTACAATGTGGTAAAAGCCAATGAATTTAAGACAGATTATCCGGGAGTTGCTGTGAAGAATCTTTTCCCGCTTGTGGCTGAGGAGCGTATGCAGAAGGATGAGGATGAGATTGAGCTCACCAAAAAGGCAATCGCTCTCACAAAGGACGGACTTTGCAATGTGATGGCCAATTTAAAGCCGGGCATGAAAGAATATCAGGCACAGGCAGACTTTGAATATATCATAAGACGCGGTGGGGCAGAGTGGACAGCTTTTCCTACAATTGCCGGAAGCGGAATGAATGGAACAATGCTTCACTATGACACAAATCGTGAGACGATGGAGGATGGAACACTGGTTCTTCTTGACCTTGGAGCCAGAATCGATGGCTACAATTCGGATATTACGAGAACATATCCGGTAAATGGCAGGTTTACCGAGCGCCAGAAACAGGTATATGATATCGTGCTTGCCGCAAACCGAAAGATTGTCGAGGCTGCAAAGCCGGGAATGACTACAAAGGAATTAAATGAAGTATGTAAGGATGTGCTTGCAGATGGGCTTATGAAGCTTGGACTGATAAAGAATTCTGTAGAGATTTCGAAGTATTACATGCATGGTGTGTCACACCATCTGGGAATTGATGTGCATGACGTGACAGTTGACTCAAACAGCAGGCTTCGTCCGGGGGCAATCATCAGTGATGAGCCGGGATTGTATATAGATGAATGGGAAATCGGTATCAGGATTGAGGATGATGTGCTTATCACCGAGGACGGTGCAGTGTGTCTGTCGGAGGATATCATCAGAACCACAGAGGATATAGAGGCCTACATGGCAGAGCACAAAAAGAATTAATCGTGATAAATGATAAATTTTGCGGTTTATAATATTTTTATGTGACATAATCTGATTTATGTATTATAGTAGTGCTAGTACATCGAATAATAAGTTTCTGATGCATTGTTATTTCTTATTTGGTGTACTATAGTATAGCAGTTATTTTTTATTGCTGTATAGGTGCAACGAAAATAATTCGTTCGACAGATGGAAGGAGAACAACTATGGTAAAGAAGATTAATAGCAGTGAATTTGAACAGGTTAAAAATAATAAGGCTATCATTGTTGATTTTTCGGCAGAGTGGTGCGGTCCATGCAAGATGCTTGCGCCGGTAATGGAGCAGCTTTCTGATGAAATCACAGATGTGGAGTTTTACAATATTGATGTGGACGAGAATCCTGATCTGGCAAGAGAGTATCGTATAATGAATATTCCGGCAGTTATTGCAATCAAGGGCGGTCAGGTTGCCGGTCAGCAGATTGGTCTTGTGTCTAAGGATGATATGAAGGGCTTTATAGACGGAGTTTTCTAAGACAAAGCGTTTTATGAAGCTTTCTAAGAAGCGAGAAGACACCTGCAATGAACTTTTTGTGAATATGCAAGGTGTGATGCTTAACAGTTATTATGGATAGTGTAAACCGGGCTGGATATCGTGCCCGGTTTTACATTTTTTACATTTAAATTAGTTCTCTCGGAAGATTTTTCCAAAGATAAATCAATAGGAAGTTGGTACTATAGAAAATATGATAATAAAAGATATCGAATTTAAATTAAAAGACGGCAGAACTGCCATTTTGCGAAGTGCAAATGAAAAGGATGCCAAAGCTCTTATAGAGTACATGAAAAAGTCAACCGGTGAAACGGATTTCTTACTGAGGACACCGGAAGAATGTGAGACACAGACCATCGAGCAGGAGATTGATTTCATAAATAGCTGCAATTTGTCGGATACACATACGCTGCTGGTTTGTGAAGCAGATGGAAAAATTGCTGGAAATTGCATGGTCTGGTGGAATAAACGCGCGAAAACCGGACACAGGGCAAATGTGGCAATCGGTTTGCTGAGCGAATTCTGGAATCAGGGGATCGGAACGAGAATGTTCCTGGAAATGATAAAAATAGCAGAAAGCAATCCGAATATATTGCAGATGGAATTGGATTTTATTGAGGGCAATAGCAGGGCGAGAGCACTTTATGAGAAGATGGGCTTCAGGATAACCGGCATCAAATTTAATTCTATCAGACAAAATGACGGAACCTTGTGCAATGAGTATTCAATGATAAGGGAAATTAGTAGATAAGCAAACTTTTTATAAAAAGCCACAATATGTATTTTAGCGAGTACCAGAGAGTTTATACCTTGTAAACGTTTACTATTATGTTATACTGTAATCATTGCCGGGCATACTAATGTGTGAATGTGAACGGTAAACGGAAAAAGTAATAAGAACAGCAGGAGACGGATTTTATGCTGTATCATAAATAAAAGATGAGGTGAAAATCGTGCTTAAAGCAGAAAACTTAACTTTAAACGTAGATGATGAGGGCGGAAAGAAATGCCTTCTGAACAATATATCATTTCAGGTAGAGGACGGAGAAATGCTTGTCATTACCGGACCAAACGGAGGTGGAAAATCCACTCTGGCAAAGACCCTGATAGGTATTCAGACACCGGACAGCGGAAAGATTATACTTGACGGACAGGATATCACAGAGCTCGATATCAATCACAGGGCAAATGCGGGAATAGGCTTTGCATTCCAGCAGCCACCGAGATTTAAGGGAATGACAGTCATGAAGCTGCTCAAGCTTGCCACAAAGGATGAGCTTTCAGACAAGGAGTGCTGCGATCTTCTCACCGCGGTAGGACTCTGTGCAAAGGATTACATTTACCGCCAGATTGACGGCACACTCTCAGGTGGAGAGATGAAGAGAATTGAGATTGCATCAGTGCTTGCCAAGGAGCATTCGCTTTGCATATTTGACGAGCCGGAGGCTGGAATCGATCTGTGGAGCTTTTCAATGCTCATACAGAAATTTGAGGAAATCCATACTGAGAAAAAGCAGAGCCTCATAGTGATTTCACATCAGGAGAAAATCATTAATATGGCAGACCGCATCATGATAATTGATGGCGGAGAAATCAAGAAAATCGGCACAAAGGACGAGGTGCTGCCTTATCTCAATGGTGTACAGAAATGTCACAAATGCGTAGAGAGACTGGAGGGAAGAGCATAATATGGTAAAGCTTGACAACGTAACAGAGGGCGTATTGGACGTCATAAATGATAATAAATTCAGTCAGACAGGTGCCTTTAATCTGCGTGAAAACGGCACATCAATCTGCCACGGAGACAGCGAGCATATCAAGATAAAGAAAAAGACGGACAAGCCCGGCATTGATATTTATATTGATGGAAAGACGGATGGAGAGGCTGTCTATATCCCGGTAGTACTCAGCAAATCAGGCATGACAGACCTTGTATACAACGATTTCTATGTGGAAGATGGTGCAGATGTAAGGATTGTGGCAGGCTGCGGAATCCACAACAGCGGCTGCAACGAGAGCAGACACGACGGCATCCATACCTTTCATGTAGGTAAAAATGCGAATGTACGATATGAGGAAAAGCACTACGGCGAGGGAAACGGAACAGGTGCGAGAGTGCTCAACCCTGTAACAAATATATTTGTGGGTGAGAATTCTGTTTTCACTCTCGATACAGCACAGATAAAGGGTGTTGATTCTACAGTCCGTGAGACCAATGTGGAGCTTGGAAAGGACGCAAAGCTCTATGTCACAGAGCGTCTCATGACAGATGGAGAGCAGAAGGCGGAGTCAAATATAGAGGTACAGTTAAATGGAGAGGACAGCTCTGCACAGATTGTTTCCAGATCCGTAGGAAAAGGAAACTCAGTCCAGACTTTCCATCCAAATGCCATCGGTAACAGCAAATGCCAGGCTCATATCCAGTGCGATTCTATCATCATGGATCATGCAGAGGTCGGTTCAATCCCTGAAATCAGGGCAAAAAATATCGATGCAGCTATCATCCATGAGGCAGCAATCGGCAGGATAAACGACGAGCAGCTTCTCAAGCTCCGTACACTCGGACTTACAGAGGAAGAGGCAGAGGAAGTTATCATACAGAATTTCTTAAACTAAATCAGGCGTAAATAGAAATCCCGGAGCGTGATATTGATATGCTATCAAAGCATGCAATACGCTCCGGGATTTATTTTATGTTACTGTTCACGCCTAACAGTGTGACCAGTAACTATTTTACAACGGCAACCGGTTACTACAAAAATGCAAATTAGCATAGACTTGTAATTTTGACATAAACAGTAAAATAAAAATAAAACAGTAAACAACAGTAAAAATGGGAGACTGATATGCAAAATCCATTTACACTTACATTTGGGAGAAGTATAATAGAGTCTGGTACGGATTAAAATAAGGAGTCAAAATGAAAGCGTATTATCATCTACCGGGATTGTTTGAATTTTATGAATTATACAAAGAATTTCTCCCACTGTATCGCAAGCACCGGGAATATTTCTATGACTGGTGCGACATAGGCTCAATATACGGTGCACCGGCAGACTGCATATGGGGCGGAGGCCGCGTCGGTTTTGGTGAGCACGATTCGAAGGAAGTGCTTAAGCTGATGCAGGAATATGGGATATCCGCGAGACTTACCTTTAGCAATTCATTGCTTACTAAGGAGCATCTTCCTGACAAAAAATGTAACGAACTGTGCAGGATATTTGATATAGGCAGAGATAATGAGCGAAGCAGGGGCTTTGGAAACGGCATAATCATCTACTCAGATATTCTGCTTGATTACATAAAAGAAAACTACCCTGACTTTTATTTTGTGTCTTCAACCACAAAGGTTCTGACGGATTTCAGTGAATTTGAAAATGAGCTAAACAGAGGGGATTTCCGCTATGTGGTACCGGATTTCAGGTTGAACAAATCATTTGATAAACTGAAAGCACTATCACAGCATCAAAAGGATAAAGTAGAATTTTTGTGCAATGAGTGCTGCTGGTTTGGCTGCATGGACAGGAAGAAATGCTACGAGACGGTTAGCCGTAAAAATCTGGGCGATGATTGCCCGGAGCATTATTGTACTGCACCTGATGCTGGGCAGGGATATCTCTTTTCGAAGGCGATGGAAAATCCGGGATTTATAGGAGTAGACGATATAAAGAACACTTATCTGCCGATGGGCTTTAGCAATTTTAAAATAGAGGGCAGAGGGCTTGGAAGTGCCATGATACTGGAATTTCTGCTCTACTATATGACGAAGCCACAGTATCAGATACATGTCAGAGAGCACATTTATCTCGATAATATGCTGGATTTATTTTGAAATATAAAAACTATACATTAACGACAACAGGAAGGATGATTCTCAAAAATGAATATTAGAAGAGCACAGGAAAAAGACATACCAAGACTTATTGAATTATTAGAGCAGGTGCTTCAGATCCATGCCGATATCAGACCGGATATTTTTATCCCGGGGACGACAAAATATACAAATGAAGAGCTTGCAGAAATGATAAAGGACGATACAAAGCCGATATATGTTGCGGCAGATGATGACGATGTATGCATGGGATATGCATTCTGCCAGATAAGACAGCAGCCGTTTTCCAACAATATGGTGCCGTTTACATCGCTTTTCATAGATGATCTGTGTGTAGATGCAAAGACCAGAGGAGCGCATATCGGAGAGCAGCTTTTTGAATATGTAAAGAATGAGGCAAAGAATCTCGGCTGCTACGAGGTCACTCTCAATGTATGGAGCGGAAACACATCTGCTGAGAAATTTTATGAGAAGATGGGGCTTAAGACAAAGGAACGCCAGATGGAGTATATTTTATAGAAAACCAGAATGCCGACTAATCTAAAATCAGACTTTAGATTAGTCGGTGTTTTTGAGTGATTACACATCTAATAACAACTATAATAAGGTTATCAATCGAATTTATATAATGCGAGGCGATTTTATGTTATTAATGTGCAAAAACACACCGGTTTACGATTTTAATGCATAGTATTACTTAAAAAATGTGCAGATACTGATTGAGTATCTGCATATTTTTTGATAAAATATATGCAGATAACAGGAGGACAATATGCATATATTTGACTATTCTTTTTTAGATGAGGGCTTATTACCGGCTGAGATAGTTAATCTTACAGCAACAATTACTGCATTTAATGCTATATCAGATACGCGAAAGGAAAGCAATAAAAGTATATATACTGAGCTGGAAAAGATTGCAAGAGTACAATCTGTTAAAGGCTCTAATGCGATAGAGGGTATTGTTACAACAGACGCACGTATAAAGCAGATTGTTGACGGTGACAGTGCTCCTCTTAATCATGATGAGCGTGAGATCGCAGGGTATAGGGATGCACTGGATGAGATACATTCTAAGCATGATCAGATGTCATTTAGTGAAAATATGATTCTGCATATACATGAAACGATGACAAATCTTGCAGGATATGAGCTGTCAGGAAAATACAAAACGGAAGATAATCTGATAATGGAGATTGATGAAAGAGGAAGGCGTAGAGTTCGCTTTACACCGGTTTCTGCGGCAGATACAGGCGAAGCAATGCAGCAGCTTGTACTTGCATATATGGATGCAAGGGATAACCCAAAAATAAACAAATTGTTACTGATTCCATGTGTGATATTGGATTTTTTATGTATTCATCCGTTTTCGGATGGTAATGGCAGAGTATCCAGATTATTATCATTGTTTTTACTTTATAAAAGTGGATATGATGTTGGAAAATATGTATCTTTTGAGGAACAAATCAATGAGTCAAAGGATTTTTACTACGAGGCATTGCAGGAGTCATCTATAGGATGGCATACAAATGAGAATTCATATTTTGAATATATGAAAAATTTTCTGTCTATGCTCTATAAATGTTACAAAGAATTGGACAAAAGATTTTCTACTGTAAATGGGAAAAAACTTAAAAAAACAGAAAGAGTTGAGCAAACAGTTTTAAACAGCGTGCTTCCGGTCTCAAAAGCCGAAATCTGTGATATCCTTCCTGATGTGAGTCCGTCTACAGTAGAAGCAGTGCTTGGCAAAATGGTAAAAACAGGTTCTGTTATGAAATTGGGGCAGGCAAGGGCAACGAAATATGTCAATGCGAAATATATCAAATAATGGGGGAATATGTTTTATGCAGAATGCCATTAAATATGTTTTTTGAAAATAATTAAATGTATATAATTAGAAAAACGGGGCAAAAATCATAATATTTAATTGAAAAAACGGGGCAAAAATATGTTGACAAACACAAACAGGAGTGATAAACTTTAAACAAATTTAGCGAGATAAAGCGTTAAATTGTTAAAGAAATTCAAACAGTATAAAAGTTTGCACAATTAAATAAATTGTAAACCGTTGAAGCGGAGATAACGGCAATGATGCCCTTACAGAGAGCCTGTGGTGCTGAGAATCAGGTGTGAAACAAGTTGTCAAATGGACCGCTGAGGGCGCAGTCAAATGGATTTATCATTCATCCAGATATCCAGAGTATTCTGCGACGTGAGGGCATACGTCATTTGCCCGGGATATGTTGGTATCCTGCCAAGCGCACGAGCTTTATCGTGAATTCAAGGTGGCACCGCGGATAGTTAAGATTATTCGTCCTTGACAGAACTAAAATTCTGTCAAGGGCGTTTTTTTAGTGAACAAAAGAACACAATGGAACTTGCAAATCTGCATGCTTGCATGCGAGATTTCAAGTGAACATTGGGTTGTACAACATAAAGCGAGAATTGTAGCAGCGCAAGCTGCGGAGAAGCCTTGAAAAGGCGAATTCGAGCTTGTATGTTGGACATTTGTTCACGGTTGAACACTGGACTGCACAACATAAAGCGAGAATTGTAGCAGCGTAAGCTGCACAGAAGCCTCGAAGAGGCGAATTTGAGCTGTATGTTGGGCATTTGTTCACGGTTGAACATTGGACATTTATTCACTACCACACAAAATTTGGAGGCAAGCATATGAAAATTTCACCTACACTGACCGAAGTTAAAGAAATAGCAAAAACCGGGAGGTATGACATTCTCCCTGTAAGCTGTGAGATATTATCAGATTTTATCACACCTATAGAGGCTATGAGGATTCTGCAGAATGTTTCAACACATTGTTATCTGCTTGAATCAGCACAAGCCAATGAAGCCTGGGGAAGATATACATTTTTGGGATATGATCCAAAGCTTGAGATTAACTGCATAGATGGTCATATGAAGCTTGGAAAGCTTTCAGTGGAGACGGAAAATCCTTCAGAGTACATCAGACAGATTCTTTCAGAGTACAAGAGTCCGAAATTTGATTATCTGCCTTCGTTTACAGGTGGCCTTGTAGGTTATTTTTCGTATGATTATCTGGGCTACAAGGAGAAAAGCATCAGAGGAAAAGCAAGGGACACAGAGGATTTCAAGGATGTTGATCTGATGCTTTTTGATAAGGTAATAGCATTTGACAATCTGTGCCAAAAGATAATACTAATCGCAAATATGTCACTTGATGCTCCGGAAACAGGCTACAACAAAGCGATTGTTGAGCTAAAGCAGCTTAGGGAGCTTCTGATGCACGGAGAGAAAAAACAGAAGCTCCCTAAGCTGCTGGGTGAGGTCACACCGCTTTTTGAAAAGGAGCAGTATTGTGAGATGGTCGAGAAGGCAAAGCACCATATCAAAGAGGGGGATATTTTCCAGATAGTTTTATCAAACAGATTGAGCGCACCGTTTGAGGGAAGTCTTTTTGATACCTACCGCGTGCTTCGAACAATAAATCCTTCGCCGTACATGTTTTATTTTTCGGGAACCGATGTGGAGGTTGCTGGAGCATCTCCGGAGACACTTGTGAAGCTTGAAAATGGAGTGCTTCACACATTCCCGCTGGCAGGCACGAGGCCGAGAGGTACCACAGCAGAGGAGGACAAAAAGCTTGAGGAAGGGCTGCTTAAGGACGAAAAAGAGCTCGCAGAGCACAATATGCTCGTGGACCTTGGAAGAAATGACCTCGGAAAGGTAAGTAAATTCGGAACTGTAAAAGTTGAAAAGCTTCATTCCATAGAGAGATATTCACATGTGATGCATATAGGCTCGACAGTGCGTGGAGAGATAAGAGAAGAATACGACGCACTCGATGCAATTGAGGCCGTGCTTCCGGCAGGAACACTTTCAGGAGCACCAAAGATCAGAGCGTGCCAGCTCATCGGAGAGCTGGAGGACAACAAGCGAGGCATTTACGGAGGTGCGATCGGATATATAGATTTTACCGGAAACATGGATACATGTATCGCAATCCGTATTGCCTACAAGAAAAACGGCAAGGTTTTCGTGAGAAGCGGAGCGGGAATCGTTGCGGATTCAGACTCTGAGAAGGAATTTCAGGAGTGCATAAACAAGGCAAAGGCTTCTCTTAAGGCACTGGAAGTCTCACAGGAGGTGGAAGAATGATTTTACTGATTGATAACTACGACAGCTTTTCTTACAATCTGTATCAGCTGATCGGCGAGATAGAGCCTGATATCAGAGTAATCAGAAATGATGAGATGACAGTTGAAGAGATTAAGGCTTTAAAGCCTGACCGCATCATTTTATCCCCGGGACCGGGAAGACCTGAGGATGCGGGAGTGATAATAGATGTGGCAAAGGAGCTTGGAAAGGAAATTCCAATCCTTGGCGTGTGCCTCGGTCATCAGGCGATATGCGCAGCATACGGTGCAACAGTCACATATGCAAAGCAGCTCATGCACGGAAAGCAGTCGGATGTATCGTTTGACACAAAAAGCCTTTTATTCAAGGGTTGCCCGGAGCATGCAAAGGTTGCCAGATACCATTCGCTTGCGGCAGATGCAGATACGATGCCGGATTGCCTAAAGATTACAGCCACTACAGATGATGGTGAGATTATGGCTGTAGAGCACAAGGAATACCCGATATACGGAGTGCAGTTTCACCCGGAGTCAATCATGACACCGGACGGAAAGCAGATGCTTAGTAATTTTATCAAAGCTTAATTGAAAATTGCAGCGTTTAATGAATTTATATATTAGTTGTTGAATTGAAAACAAATAGCAGAACAAAATCATAAACAAAATTATAAACGAAATATCATCGGAATACAGGAGGACATAATCATGATCAAAGAAGCCATAGTAAAAATCGTAAACAAAGAAGATCTCACATATGACGAGGCATATACGGTGATGAATGAGATTATGGGCGGTGAGACAACATCAACCCAGAATGCAGCTTTTCTTGCAGCTCTTTCAACAAAGAGCGCAAAGGCTGAGACAACAGACGAAATCGCAGGCTGTGCAGCTGCCATGAGAGAGCATGCGGTGCAGGTGAAAACAGGTATGGATGTGTTCGAAATCGTAGGAACAGGCGGAGACAATGCACAGAGCTTCAACATTTCAACAACCTCTGCACTTGTTGCGGCAGCAGGTGGTATGAAGGTGGCAAAGCACGGAAACAGGGCAGCCTCTTCATTATGCGGCACAGCAGACTGCCTTGAGGCGCTCGGTGTCAACATAGATCAGAGCCCTGAGAAATGTGTGGAGCTTTTAAATAAAGTCGGCATGTGCTTCTTCTTTGCACAGAAATATCACACATCAATGAAATATGTCGGACCTATCAGAAAAGAGCTTGGTTTTAGAACCGTATTCAATATTTTAGGACCGCTCACAAATCCGGGTTCACCGGCCATGCAGCTTCTGGGAGTGTATGATGAGTATCTTGTAGAGCCGCTTGCACAGGTGCTTGTAAGCCTCGGAGTAAAGCGCGGAATGGTAGTATATGGCATGGATAAGCTCGATGAGATTTCCATGAGTGCACCGACAAAGATATGCGAGATAAAGGACGGATGGTTCAGAACCACAGTAATCTCACCGGAGGATTTCGGCTTTGAGCGCTGTACAAAGGATGATTTAAAAGGCGGTACACCTGAGGAAAATGCAAAAATTGTACGTGATATCTTAGGTGGACAGAAGGACCATAAGAGAAATGCAGTACTCATGAACGCAGGCGCATCACTTTATATAGGAGGAAAGGCCGACAGCATGAAAGAGGGTATCGAGCTTGCAGCAAAAATCATTGATTCAGGAAAAGCACTTGAAACACTCGATAAGCTCATTGAGGTAAGCAACAGCTAAGCACACAAAACAGGAAAGGAAAAGCGATGAATATTTTAGACCAACTTGCAGAATATTCAAGGCTTCGCGTGGCAGAGGACAAGAAAAAAATAAGCCTTGAGGAAATGAAAAATATCGCGATTCAGACGAAAAACGAAAAGCTTTGTGATTTTGCATTTGAAAAAGCACTCAAAAAGGATGGCTTGAGCTTCATATGCGAGTGCAAGAAGGCTTCGCCGTCAAAGGGGCTTATAGAGCCGGATTTCAGATATCTTGAAATTGCAAGGGAATACGAGGCGGCAGGTGCGGATTGCATCTCGGTACTGACAGAGCCGAAGTGGTTTTTAGGCTCGGATGAGTATCTTAAGGAGATTGCAAAAACGGTTTCGATTCCGTGCATCCGAAAAGATTTTACGGTTGATGAATATCAGATATATCAGGCAAAGACACTCGGTGCCGCTGCGGTGCTTTTAATCTGCTCCATACTGTCAGAAGAACAGCTTGGTGAATACATAAAAATATGTGACAGTCTTGGCATAAGCGCTCTTGTGGAGATACACAATGAAAAAGAGGCAGGGATGGCGGTAAGAGCCGGTGCCAGAATAATAGGTGTAAACAACCGCAATCTGAAGGATTTTACAGTTGATACAGCTAACAGCAAAAAGCTGCGCGACCTGATTCCCGATGACATCATATTTGTATCGGAAAGCGGTGTAAAGAGCACAGACGATATCAGGGCAATACGTGAAATCGGAGCTGACGCAGTGCTTATCGGAGAGACGCTGATGAGAGCGGACAACAAAAAGGCTAAGCTTGATGAATTGCGATTAAGCTAATAGAGATATATAAGTATCTTCATGGTTTTAAGAATATCTGTAACTATTCAGTACAGAAAACAAAATATTTACAAATATACATCAGAAGGGAAAATATCATGACAAATCCAAACGGAAGATTTGGTATTCACGGAGGACAGTACATTCCTGAAACCCTCATGAATGCCGTTAAAGAATTAGAAGAAGCATACAATCATTACAAAAACGATCCTGAATTTAACAGAGAGCTCACAGAGCTTCTCAACGATTATGCAGGAAGACCATCGAGACTGTACTACGCAGAAAAGATGACAAAGGATCTCGGTGGAGCAAAAATATACCTTAAGAGAGAGGATTTAAACCATACAGGAGCCCACAAGATCAACAACGTATTAGGTCAGGCACTTCTTGCAAAGAAAATGGGCAAAACCCGCCTGATAGCTGAGACCGGAGCCGGTCAGCACGGCGTGGCAACAGCAACGGCCGCAGCCCTTATGGGTATGGAATGTGTTGTATTCATGGGCGAGGAGGACACAAAGCGTCAGGCGCTCAATGTATACCGTATGCGTCTGCTCGGAGCAGAGGTTATCCCGGTTACATCAGGTACAGCCACATTAAAGGATGCCGTATCGGAGGCAATGAGAGAGTGGACCAAGAGAATTTCGGACACACATTACTGCCTGGGCTCAGTTATGGGACCACATCCGTTCCCTACCATCGTAAGAGATTTCCAGGCGGTCATCTCAAAGGAAATCAAGGAGCAGATGCTTGAAAAGGAGCACAGACTGCCTGATGCGGTCATCGCATGTGTGGGCGGCGGCTCAAATGCCATCGGAAGCTTTTACAACTTCATAGAGGATGAGGGTGTAGAGCTCATCGGCTGCGAGGCAGCAGGAAGAGGAATAGATACCTTTGAGACTGCAGCTACAGTAAATACAGGCCGTCTTGGTATTTTCCACGGCATGAAGTCATATTTCTGTCAGGATAAATACGGACAGATCGCTCCGGTTTATTCAATTTCTGCAGGACTTGACTATCCGGGAGTCGGACCGGAGCATGCATATCTGCACGATATCGGAAGAGCAAAATATGTACCGGTAACAGATGATGAAGCGGTAAATGCTTTTGAATACCTCGCAAAGACAGAGGGAATTATCCCTGCAATCGAGTCCTCACATGCAGTGGCATATGCCATGAAGCTGGCGCCTACAATGGACAAGGACAAGATAATCGTTGTTACTGTTTCAGGCAGAGGCGACAAGGACTGCGCGGCAATAGCAAGATACAGAGGGGAGAATATTTATGAGTAAGATAAGAAGTGCGTTTGAAAACGGCAAGGCATTTATACCATTTATCACCTGTGGTGATCCAAATTTAGAGACAACTGCAAAAATCGTAAGAGAAGCTGTTGCAAACGGCGCAGACCTTATAGAGCTTGGAATTCCATTCTCTGATCCTACAGCAGAGGGACCTGTAATCCAGGGCGCCAACATAAAGGCACTTGCAGCCGGAGTTACAACAGACAAGGTTTTTGACCTTGTGAGAGATTTGAGAAAAGATGTCACAATCCCTATGGTTTTTATGACATATGCAAACGTTGTTTACTCCTACGGCGCAGAAAAGTTTATCAGTACATGTAAGGAAATAGGCATTGACGGACTCATTCTGCCGGATATCCCATATGAGGAAAAGGAAGAGTTTTTACCACTCTGCGAGAAATATGATGTGGACCTTATTTCATTTATCGCACCTACATCAAAGGATCGAATTGCGATGATAGCAAAGGAGGCAACCGGCTTCATCTATGTGATTTCGAGCCTCGGAGTCACCGGTACAAGAAGCGAGATTAAGACAGATCTGGCTTCAATAGTCAAGGTAATCAGAGAAAACACAGATGTGCCATGTGCTATCGGTTTTGGCATTTCAACACCCAAGCAGGCAAAGAAGATGGCAGATATCTCGGATGGTGCCATTGTGGGCTCTGCCATCATAAAGATAATCGATGAGTATGGTGAGGCCTCACCAAAGTATGTCGGTGAGTATGTTAAAGCAATGAAGGATGCGCTGTAATTTGTATTGACCGCTTGACAAAATTATTGGTTAATTCATAATAAAGTAAAAAGATGCAGATTTGCAAATATAGTGAGAATTAACGTGGAGATACAATAATGCAGGAAAATGAGAAAGACAAAAGATTACAAAAACAGCTTGATTTCATCAGAGAAATCGACAAGGAAAAGGAGATATTCCGCCAGACTTATTTAGCTGATGCAAGCCGCAAGGAAAATGATGCGGAGCATGCCTGGCATATGGCTATCATGACCATGCTCTTGAGCGAGTATGCCAATGAGAAGATAGACGTGCTAAAGACAGTAGGAATGCTTTTGATACACGACATAGTAGAGATTGACGCAGGAGACACATATGCCTATGATGAGGCAGGCAAGGCCACACAGCATGAGCGAGAGCAGAAGGCGGCGGAGCGTATATACGGACTCTTGCCAAAGGAACAGGGCGAGCCGCTTTTAGAGCTGTGGGAGGAATTTGAGGCGCAGCAGACACCGGAAGCCAGATTTGCCCGCACCATGGACAATATCCAGCCAATGCTCCTAAACGATGCATCGGGCGGGCTTTCATGGCGTGAGCACAGTGTAAAGCTGTCGCAGATACTCGGCAGAAATAAGTGCACAGCACTTGGCTCAGAGAAAATCTGGGATTATGCGTTTAACAATATACTGAAAAAACATGTTGAGAGCGGAAATATCATAGATGATGAGGGCGTCTTCTCTGCGGAAGCCGGTGCGCGTGCAAAAGCCAGCGAGCGTAATGGACGGTAATAATGATTTACGGAAAAATCCTTTGAAAATCACGTATAATTCTATTGTAGACAGTCGGCTTGTATGATATACTTTACTGGATTAAATCGGTGAACTAAATATCATGTAACTATTCAAGGCTGCTTAAATAGTTACCTGACAATTATATTGAGTTTCATCGGAATCCACAGAATAAAACACACGGAGGAATCAAAATGAATATTGTATGCTTAGACCTTGAGGGAGTATTGGTACCTGAAATCTGGATTGCATTTGCAAAGGAGACAGGAATTCCTGAGCTTGAGAAGACAACAAGAGATGAGCCTGATTATGATAAGCTCATGAACTATAGAATAAATATTTTAAAGGAGCACGGACTCGGATTAAAAGAAATTCAGGAGACAATCGCAAAGATAGATCCAATGCCTGGCGCAAAGGAGTTTTTGGATGAGCTTCGTTCAATCACACAGGTAATCATCATCAGTGATACATTTTCACAGTTTGCTGGCCCGCTCATGAAGAAGCTCGGCTGGCCAACAATCTTTTGTAACGAGCTTGAGGTTGCTGAAGATGGCGAGATTACAGGCTTTAGAATGAGATGTGAGCAGTCAAAGCTTACAACTGTAAAGGCACTGCAGTCTATCGGATATGATACCATCGCAAGCGGTGACAGCCACAACGATTTAGGCATGATACAGGCCAGCAAGGCAGGTTTCCTTTTCAGAAGCACAGATGCTATAAAGAAGGACTACCCTGAGCTTCCTGCATATGAGACATATGATGAGCTGCTTGCAGCGATTAAAGCAGCATTATAATCATAAATATAGTTGAAAAAAGCTTCCCACATGATATTTTAGAGTGGACACATCCACCTGTACATGTGGGAAGTTTCTATATATTTATGGCATGCAAAATCATATGAAAGAAGGTAGAGTGCAGATGTATACGGTAACACACATATATGAGGCTGATTTTGGCTGTGAGGAAAGAGCAGACGGCGCAAAAGCAAAATGCATGGTTTATCTCGAGGACGAAAACGGCAGACAGCGTCATGTAGAGGTTGAGGATGAATGGCTTACGGCAAATGGGATAGAAGAGGGAAGCAGCTGGAAAGAAAATATCACAGATGAAGCCTGAATCATAAGCTATGAGATTAATTATGTGATTAGAGTATGTGAATAAATTTTGTGTTTAGATGCACATTGTGTATTGACAACAGTACAAAAGGTGCTATAATAAAATCAACATATGAACAATCATTCATATGTTCAATGAAAAACGTACAGTAAAACAAATAATTCATGAAAATAAGGAGAACACCACTATGAAGAAGACTTACAAAATCGATGTAGACTGCGCTAACTGCGCCAACAAGATGGAGGATGCCGCAAAGAATACAGCAGGTGTAAAGGATGCTACAGTCAATTTCATGACACTCAAGATGAGCGTTGAGTTTGAAGAGGGACAGGATGCAAAGGCGGTTATGCAGGAGGTTCTTAAGAACTGTAAAAAGGTAGAGGATGACTGCGAGATTTTCTTATAAATTGCCGGGCGCAGGAATGACAAATGATATTATTTCAATGCCTGCGCTATAGTAAGACTAACTATTAAAAGTCAAGCCTTAAAATGATATTTTTTGAATAAAATACAGAAATGTATTTTAGATATATTTTGAACTCAGTTAGAGTTCCATGAACCTTGAAAACTGCATGACAAAAAGAGCATCGTGACAGGTGCTCAAAAAGGAGTATCGAATTAAAATTGATTAAGCTACTTTGATGTATTGTTGCTTTGTTTTTTCAAGATGATAAATCACTCGAACCAGCTTTTTTACAGCATGTGATATGGCAACGTTATAGTGCTTGCCTTCAGCTCGTTTCTTGGCAAGATACCCTGCAAATGTTGGATCCCAGTGGCAGACATACTTGGCGGCATTGTACAAAGCGTATCGCAGGTATCTGGAACCACGTTTTTCCATATGTGCGTAAGCACCATCCAGTTGTCCGGATTGATATGTTGATGGTGAGAATCCAGCATAAGCTAAGATTTTATCAGGAGAATCAAAACGACTGAAGTCACCAATCTCGGCAATGATCATAGCACCCATGCGATAATTAATTCCAGGAATACTAAGAATCGGTGAGTTGATTTCATCCATGATGACTTTGATTTCATTTTCGATTTCATCAATCTCGGAATCAAGTTCCTGAATCAACTTGATGGTGTGTTTTAGTTCAAGTGATTTAGCTGGCATATTTGAGCCAATAGAAGCCCTTGCAGCTTCTCTGAAAGTAATGGCAGTATCTTTACTATATCGACCTTTTGAAGCTTCCGAAAGAAGATTTGTAAGTCTGGTAAGATGTGCGCTGGCTACGTGCTTAGCACCGGGAAATTCAGAAAGCATTGAATAAACAGATGCCATATGAAGTGTTGGCACAAGCTTTTCTAATTCAGGGAATAAGATACAGACAAGTCTTGAGACGGAAGACTTTAGCTTGGCACGTTCTTTTACTTTATCAAAACGATAACGAGTTAATGACTTTAGCTCTTCGTTATGGTAAGATATGTCTGAGTAGGACTTTAAGTTCACATCAGACATGAGCATGGAAGCAATCGTGCGGGCATCTACTTTATCCGTTTTCGTCTGTCTAAGGCTTAGACTTTTTCTGTACAGATTGGTATGTAACGGATTGATAACATAGGCGGCCAAACCTTTATCAATGAGATATCCGAGAAGATTGTAACTATAGTGTCCAGTGGCTTCCAGTCCTACTTTTACTTTTGTTGCATCTTCCGTAACAGATTCAATTTTTTGATAAAGTTCATTGAAACCATCTAGGTTGTTAGTAATGGTAAATGGTTTAAACAACACTTCTCCATCAGAGTTGGTGATAAAGCAATCATGCTTATCCTTAGCGACATCAATTCCTACATAAATCATAATAATCTCCTTTGAAATGTATTAATGCTGTTTTAGAACCACAGGGTGCTCCTTGCGATTGTATCCTCGTTCTAAATAAACCGTCATGCGGTATCTAACTGATTAACAAATGAACAAAGAGACTGTGGTTGGAGCCTTCCTAAAACCATCAAGTGGTAGGTGATTGAAACCAATCCACAGCATCTTATATATCATAGTCGAACCTGCAGAAGAGGTAAAGAATAGACTATGACCTTAATAGTTATGAAGACCTTGGAGAGGGTCTATAAAAACTACTACTTTATAATACGAGGGTGATTATCAAGAGATTATAATGAATGGAGCTATGGCGTATGAATAAAAAGCAGAAAAAAGTACTTGCGCGTATCATAATCGCAGCGGTACTCATGATTATATTACATTTCATACCGGTTAAGGGAATTATCAGGTTCCTGCTTTACATGGTGCCTTATCTGGTTATAGGATACGATATCCTGAAAAAGGCATTTAAGGGAATCAAAAACAAGCAGGTATTTGATGAAAACTTCCTGATGGCGGTTGCCACTGTAGGTGCGATAGCGGTTGCACTTTATGAGAATGGTGACTATACAGAGGCTATAGCAGTTATGCTCTTCTACCAGATAGGAGAGCTGTTTCAGAGCTATGCAGTCGGAAAGAGCCGTAAGAATATCAGCGAGCTCATGGACATCAGACCCGACTATGCTAATATTGAGGTGGACGGAAAGCTCACCCAGGTTGACCCTGATGAGGTTGCTATCGGCTCAGTAATCGTGGTACAGCCTGGTGAAAAGGTTCCTATCGACGGTGTGATAGTTGAGGGCTCATCTACATTAAACACCAGCGCGCTTACAGGTGAGAGCGCGCCAAGGGATGCAAAATGCGGTGATGAGATAATCAGCGGATGCATCAATATGTCCGGTGTTTTAAAGATTAAAACCACCAAAGAGTTTGGCGAATCAACGGTTTCAAAGATACTTGACCTCGTTGAAAATTCAAGCTCAAAGAAATCAAAATCAGAAAACTTCATATCAAAATTTGCCAAGTATTACACTCCGGCAGTCTGCTACAGTGCACTTGCACTTGCGATACTGCCACCGCTTTTCAGAATACTTTTCATGTCAGCTGAACCACAGTGGGGCAGCTGGATATACAGGGCACTTACCTTCCTTGTAATAAGTTGTCCGTGCGCGCTGGTCATCAGTATTCCGCTCAGCTTTTTTGCAGGAATCGGAGGCGCCAGCCGCGAGGGTGTTCTTGTAAAGGGCTCAAACTATCTTGAGACCTTATCACAGACCAGATACGTTGTATTTGACAAGACCGGCACCATGACAGAGGGCGTTTTCGAGGTGGCAGGAGTCTACGACAATACGCTCGATAGAGAAAAGGTGCTCGAGTACGCAGCACTCGCAGAGAGCAGCTCATCGCACCCAATCAGCAGGAGCTTACAGAAGGCATATGGAAAGGAAATCGACAGAACCCGTGTGACAGACGTTGAGGAGATCAGCGGCCACGGAATCACCGCAAAGGTAGATGGCGTATCTGTAGCGGCAGGAAACTACAAGCTTATGAAAAAGCTGGGCTTAAGCTACAGTGAAACTGACAAGGTCGGCACCATAGTCCATATCGCGATAGACGGCAGCTATGAGGGCTATATCCTTATCTCAGATAAGATAAAGCCAACCTCAGCGGCAGCAATAAAAGCATTGAAAAAAGCCGGAATAAAAGGTACAATAATGCTTACAGGCGATTCAAGGACAGTAGCCGACTCAGTAGCGGCAGAGCTTGGAATCGATGAAGTATACAGTGAGCTTTTACCGGGCGATAAAGTAGCAAAGGTGGAGGAACTGCTCGCAAGAAAGGGCAGTAAAGAAAAGCTCGCCTTCGTCGGAGACGGAATCAACGATGCACCGGTGCTCTCAAGAGCAGATATCGGAATTGCAATGGGCGCCATGGGCTCAGATGCAGCAATCGAAGCCGCAGATATCGTCCTAATGGATGATGACCCGCTAAAGATAGCAAAAGCAATAAAAATATCGCGCAAATGTCTGCGAATAGTATATGAAAACACATACTTCGCAATAGGCATCAAGCTGATCTGCCTCGTGCTCGGAGCAGTCGGAATAGCCAATATGTGGCTCGCAATATTTGCAGACGTAGGAGTAATGGTGATAGCAGTGCTAAATGCAATCCGCGCATTATTCGTACACAAGCTCTAAAAAGGTAGAGCTCAAAGAACAGATATCAAAGAGCAGATATCAAAATGCCATAAAACTACTATATAAAAAATACCAGACAGAATGCACCCAAGAAGTGCACTCTGTCTTTCGCGTATAAAAAAGTTATTGTGTAACTGCGAAGGCACATGCAATTTATGTGGAGCACCAGCCCCATAGCCAATAAAGTAAAAATAACGCAATATAGCGCAAGAATAACGCAGGAAGGACACCACACCATGAGCGAAAAAATAAATGAACAGATAGAATGCTGCGACTGCAACGAAATCCACGAAGACCTTCTGAAAATAGTAAATGATACAATGCCGGAGGAAACCGAGCTCTACGACCTTGCAGAGCTTTTTAAAGTGTTTGGCGATTCCACCCGGATCAGAATCCTCTTTGTGTTGTTTGAAGCGGAGGTATGCGTCTGCGACCTTGCAAAGGTGCTAAACATGACACAGTCCGCCATATCACACCAGCTTAGGATATTAAAGGCAAACAAGCTCGTAAACAGCAGACGTGAGGGAAAATCAGTGTTTTATTCACTTGCCGACGGACATGTGCGCACAATCATTGCGCAGGGACGTGAGCATATCGAGGAATAAAACAGGGAGGAATATACGTGACAGAATTAGAAGAATACTATAACAAATTCAACGAGGAAAAGCGCCTGAACAGCCGTCACGGCAGGGTAGAGTTTATCACCTCCATGAAGTATATACACGATTGTCTTGGCAGCTTGATGAATGAGAAGCAGCTTGATCTTCGCTCACAGATTAAAATACTGGATGTCGGTGCGGGAACGGGCAGATATTCAGTGCCTCTTGCCGAGGAAGGCTATGATGTGACAGCACTCGAGTTAGTTAAGCATAACCTCGGCAGACTGAAGCAAAAGAGCGATAAAGTAAAGGCATACCAGGGCAATGCCACAAAGCTTAAAAAGTTTGGAAACGATGAATTTGACCTCACACTCGTATTCGGACCTATGTATCATCTGAAGTCGGCGGAGGAAAAGCTTGCCGCATTGAATGAGGCAAAAAGAGTGACAAAACCTGGTGGTTACATACTTGTAGCATACATTATGAATGAGTACAGCGTGATAACCTATGCCATAAAGGAGAAGCATATAAAAGAGGGCATAGAGGGCGGAATGCTAGATGAGAGCTTCCATTGTACAGAAAAAGCTAATGATTTGTACAGTTTTGTCCGATTAGAAGATATAGAGGCATTAAATGCACAGGCAGCCCTTACACGCGAAAAGATAATAGCAGCCGATGGCGCGGCAAATTATATCAGGCCATTTTTGAATGCTCTTGACGAGGAAGAGTTTGATATGTTTGTACAGTATCATCTTTCAACATGTGAGAGAGCAGACCTGATGGGAGCAAGTGCGCACACGGTTGATATTCTAAGGGTGTGAGGAATATGAGGAGGAATTATGAAAAACAAAGGATTAAAAATTCTATTATCTGTGCTTTTGGTTTTATGCATCATTATGGCAGGAGCACTCATAGGAAAAGAGTATATTGGAGATAATATAAAGGAAGCCTCTAACCGGAATGGCGTTGATGTAGTTAGAGACACATCGGATGCCGGAAAAGCAGAGGATAACGCAGTTGACAGTACGGCAGAAGGCACAGCGAATACACAGTCTGATGCAGCCAAAGCTGAGGCAACAGAAGCGGATACACAGCAGCCACAGATGTCAACCATAGTGATTACGGCTACAGGAGACTGTACACTCGGCAACAATCAGGAGCAAAGCTATGACGGCAGCTTTAATTCTTATTATGACTCAAAGGGACAGGACTACTTTTTTGGCGGTGTGAGAGATATTTTTGAGGCTGACGATATGACACTCATCAACCTGGAGTGTGTGCTATCGGATGCGACGGAGCGCGTAGAAAAGCGCTGGAACCTTAAGGGAAAGCCTAGCTACATCGGAATTATGACGGGCAGCTCCATCGAGGCCTGCAGTCTTGGAAACAATCACACATACGACTATGGCCAGCAGGGACTTGACGATACGAGAAATGTGCTCGACAATGCCGGGATAGTGTATGGCTTCAATGATCATACCGGTATTTATGAGACTGCTGATGGGACTAGGATTGGAATAGTGTCGGTCAGCCTTTTGTCACAAAACGGCGACCGCGAGGCATATATCCAAAACGGTATAGCGCAGCTTCGTGAACAGGGAGCGGCGATAGTTATTGCATGCTGTCACTGGGGCATAGAGGGTGACCATTACCCTAATGACTATCAGCAGGCGGCAGCACATCGTATCATCGACTGGGGAGCAGACCTGGTAGTCGGAAACCACCCTCATGTGCTGCAGGGGATGGAGGTCTATAACGGCAAAATGATATGCTACAGTCTTGGAAATTTCTGCTTCGGAGGCAATAAAAATCCGGCAGACAAGAACACGGCGATTTATCAGCAGGCATTTACTCTGATAAATGGTGAATTGCAGCCGGGCATAGATGCGCGGATTATTCCATGCACCTTAAGCAGCGTAAGCTCATACAATGATTTCAGGCCGACAGTGGCTTCGGGCGAAAAAGCTCAGGAGATATGCAATTTAATGAACACATATTCACAAAATTGTAGTAATATAGAGATTGATGAGCTTGGAAATCTGCATGTAAATTAATAGCAGATTTTGTAACTGTGAAGGTATTGAACAGTTACGATTTTTTAACGAATTAAGATAAAAAGCAGTCATGCAACAAATGGCATGTACCATCATACAAATATAGTAAGGGAGCAAAGAGCAATATGTATATGTGGAGAGAGCGCAGTAAAGAAGAAAAGCATGAGGATGTAGTAAATACAGGCCTGCTGCCACTTGATGTGGTAGAGGGATTTAAGATACGTCCGGGCTTTTTCAGAATGTACGGAGCGTGCGTGGCATCGAACGGAGTGAGCTTTACCATCAATTCCCATGGGGCAACGAGGTGTACTCTTTTATTGTTCAAGCCACAGGCACCAAAGCCGTATGCGAGGATTCCGTTTCCTGATTCATATAGGATAGGAGATACCTACTCCATGCTTGTTTATGATATAAAGCCGGATGAATTTGAGTATGCATTTTCTTTTGATGGGCCTTATGAGCCGGCAAAGGGACTTCTGTTTAACGAGGAAAATGTCCTTTTAGACCCATATTCCAGAGCGGTCACTGGACAGCGAAAATGGGGAGAAAAGCCTGAGGGAGGCAAGGATTTTGAGTACAGAGCCAGAGTTGTAAAAAGCAGCTTTGACTGGGGCAACATAAAGCAGCTTGAGCAGCCGTTTGAGGACCTTGTGATTTATGAGATACATGTGAGGGGCTATACAAAGGATAAGTCCTCTGGAGTCAGCGCACCGGGCACATTTGCCGGATTGAAGGATAAGATTCCGTATCTTAAGGACCTTGGAATAAATGCAGTGGAGCTCATGCCGATTTTTGAGTTTGATGAGATGGAGAGCGCGAGAGTGGTCGATGGTGTGCAGCTTTACAATTACTGGGGCTACAACACAGTATCATTTTTTGCACCGAATACCAGCTATGCCTTCAACGAGGAGCACAACCACGAGGGAGACGAGCTGAAATCGCTGATAAAGGCTTTAAAGGAAAATGGCATAGAGGTCATTCTTGATGTGGTGTTCAACCATACCGCTGAGGGAAATGAGATGGGACCGTGCTTCTCCTTCAAGGGAATAGACAATAACGTGTACTATATGCTTACACCGGATGCACACTACTACAATTTCAGTGGCTGTGGAAACGTTATGAACTGTAATCATCCTGTTGTGCGCAACTTTATCATAGACTGTCTGAGACACTGGGCTGTTGAGTACAGAGTGGATGGCTTCAGATTTGACCTGGCTTCCATTCTCGGAAGAGACCAAAACGGTGCACCTATGGCCAATCCGCCGATTCTTGAGTCGCTGGCATTCGACCCGGTACTTGGCAAGATGAAGCTCATCGCAGAGGCCTGGGATGCAGGCGGACTGTATCAGGTGGGAAGCTTCCCGTCATGGAACAGATGGGCTGAGTGGAACGGCAGATACAGGGATGACATGAGAAGCTTTTTAAAGGGTGATGACGGTATGGCGGGAAATGCCATCACACGTATCACCGGCTCACGCGACCTTTACAGCCCGGAGAGCAGAGGACACAAGGCATCAGTCAATTTCCTGACCTGTCATGATGGCTTTACACTGTATGACCTTTACTCATACAATGAAAAGCACAATGAGAAAAACGGCTGGAATAACACAGACGGAGACAACAACGGACATAGCTGGAACTGTGGCGCAGAGGGCGAGACAGACGATCCAAATGTAAACGGACTTAGAAGGCGCCTTATAAAGAATGCATTTGCAGCGCTTTTGTGCAGCCGTGGCCCGGCGATGTTTTTTGCGGGCGATGAGTTCTGTAACACCCAGTTTGGAAACAACAACGCGTATTGTCAGGACAATATCATTTCCTGGCTCGACTGGAGCAGGCTTGAGGAATTCAAGGAAATCCATGATTTCGTGCGTCATATGATTCAGTTCAGGAAAGAGCATCCTATACTCAGAAAGATGACAAAGCCTTCATCCTGTCAGTTCCCGGAAATCAGTGTGCACAACGGTACACCGTTCAATGCCTCAACGGATTACAAGACAAAGCTTATCGGCATCATGTATGCCGGAAGAAATGAGGAGGACACGGAGGATGATATTGTATTCTATTGCATGAATGCATATTGGGAGCCGCTTGTGATGCAGCTTCCGGTGCTTCCGAACGGAAAACACTGGCATGTGGACACCAACACCAATGCAGAGTATTTTGACGGAGAGGACTTCACGGAAAAGACAGAGCTTTTGGGTGTCAACACCATAAGAGTTCCTGCGAGAACCACGATAATACTTGTGGCAGAGTAACAATAAAATATGCAGCCCGGAACACATTGTGATATGTGCACCGGGCTGTTTTTCGTTACGGTTTTGGCTTAGACCGTAACATTTCCCCCTTTCATTTTTCAATATATTTTATGTGACATTTGCATCAGCAACCGGTGATGGTTGTGAAGTGATACCGGAAGGCTTTGTATGTATATATCATATAATCAGTTGTGAGTTGGACAAATTTCGTCTGTGAATCCAAGAAAATAATTGGGTGTGACACCAAAAATTGTACTTAGATGGCAAATGACAAAAATGTCAGGCACTCTACGGCCTGTCCTGTAGCCTGAAATAGTTGATTCTGCACAGCACATGATTTCAGAAAGAGCAATGTTGGTCAAGTTGTTGAGCCTCATCAGATAATCAAGCCTGTTAGGCACAGTTGTACTAATGGTTGATAGTTGCTTTTCTTGTAAAAAGACATTAATTTTATTCATAAACAAATTGTAACATAATAATCATAAAAAGCAACAAATATCTGAAAAAATACGAAAAAAATAGAAAACTTAAAATTACAATTTTAAATCCAGCCACCATCAAAAGTGATTATCTGTCCGGTCAGGTAATCAGGTGCAGTGATAACGGAGTAAGCCATATCTGCGACCTCACAGGCTGTGGCAAAGCGTCCGGCAGGGATTTCATCGGCAAGCTCAGCACGTTCTGTCTCATCAAAGCAGCGGTTCATATCGGTATCTATGACACCGCAGGCTATAGCATTTACCGGAATATGCGATGGCGCAAGCTCCTTGCCGAGTGCCTTGGTAAATGCATTTATACCGCCCTTGCAGGCTGAGTATGCCACCTCGCAGGATGCTCCGACATTGCCCCAGACAGAGGAAATCTGTAGTATCCGGCCACATTTATCTGCAACCATATAAGGGATGACGAGCTTTGTGAAGTTGAAAACACCGGTCAGATTTATCGCCACGATATTGTTCCATTCCTCCGGTGTCATGTCGCTCAGCAGCCCGATATGCGATATGCCGGCATTGTTAATGAGCACATCTATATGGCCAAAATGGGAAATGGTATTCGCAACCATATCCTTGGCAAAGAAAAAGTCTCCTACATTTCCGGTGTAGCATAGCACCTCAATTCCGTATGCACAGTGAAGCTCATCAGCCAGAGCCTTTAGCCTGTCAGGTGAATTGCGGCAGCAAAGTGAGAGGTTATAGCCACAGGAAGCCAGCTTTTTGGCAATGGCGGCACCGATACCGCGTGAAGCTCCGGTTATTATAGCTGTTTTGTTTATGTGATTTATGTGATTGGTGTGATTTATGTGATTGGTGTGATTTATCTGATTTGTTTGATTTATCTGATTTATGTTATTTGTCTTATTTGTCATGATATTCTCCTTATAATTTATATACCGTGGTGCTAAGTCGGTCGCTGCGCTGCCGGGCCGGCTTCATAGTATAAAAAAATAATTACGTGATTAAATTACAGTTCTGCCATGGGTATGATACCTCGCTGTGAGGATGGGCACAACAGTGTAAATTTTTATCTTATACAGCATAAATCATACCATAAATATATATTATGGGGTAGACAAAATTTATACATTGTGATATTATTTAATAGTTGCAAAACGAATTGCAGACGGCGTGTGGCTCAGTTTGGTAGAGCGCTACGTTCGGGACGTAGAGGTCGCAAGTTCGAATCTTGTCACGCCGATTTATTTATGGATGTATCTGAATAGTTATCGACTGTATTATTTTGGAGCACGCGCATAGCGTGTTTTTTTGTTACCGTTCAGTGTGAATAGTAACTTTTTTTATATTTTTCTGAAAATTCACTTTTTATGTCCTTTTATTTAGAAAATGCTGGATTTTTCAATTATCATAATGTACAATAGCCATAGGTTGATAGCATAGCAAGCGGGCCTTGGGTAGCTGTAATCCCTAAAACTTCTAAAACAGCACCCCCAATTCAGCCCAACAGCCGGAAAAGACTAGGCAAAAAGTAGCTGAAACCGCTGAAAACCCTAAAACAGCATCCACAATTCAGCCCAACAGCCGGAAAAGACTAGGCAAAAAGTAGCTGAAACCGCTGAAATCCCCAAAACAGCACCCAAAACCCAACCCAAAAGCCGGAAAAGGCCAGGCAAAAAGTAGCTGAAATCCATTAAAATCATAAAACAGCTCCAAACTATAGTCGGTTTCTATATTTATATTGTGCTATCAAACAAATGGAGACCATAATCTCCACTTTTGAAGATAAATGACTTTTTTCATTTATCATATTCCCCACAAAAACAATTGAATTACTGTTAGAATCACATACATGGCATCACATGATGCAAAGAGTTAGGAGGAAAATAAAATAAGTTCAATAGATAATAGAATCCAATGGTTGGAAGGTGAGATATTAGAGATTCAGGAAAGACTGGAGACAATCACTGAGGAAGGAACAATTTATCCTACACAAAAAGACGGAAATGTTAAATGGTATGTTTGGAAAAATGGCAGAAGAGAGTATTTATCAAAGAAAAATGATAAAGAAATCAGAAATCTTGTCAATAAAAAATATCTGGAGCTTTATCTGAAGGACACAATAAATGAACTAAGACTACTCGAGACAAACAGGAAGACCCGGGAAAAATATAAAACCGATTATGCCCAGAAAATGTTGATGCAAAAACATTATAGCAGTATACTTTTAGCAGTTGATGAGAAGGAAAATGAAAAGTCACAGGTTCCTAACCCTGAAGCTCTCAAGTTTTATACTAAAATGGGAATTATAGTGCGGTCAAAATCAGAAGTAATTATTGCGACATCCTTGTATGATAATAATATCAAGTTTGAGTATGAAAAACCGATTAAAATATCAGATGTTATTTATTATCCCGATTTTACGGTTGAGAAGAAAAATGGCGACATAATTTTGTGGGAGCATCTTGGATTGATAGACAATCCTGATTATCGAAATAAAGCTTATCGAAAGATATTGAAATATAACGAAAATGGATATTATCAGGGAAAAAATCTTATATTGACATATGAAACAGCGGAAAGTCCATTGGACCCAATGGATGTAGAACATGAAATAGAAAAAATGTGCAGGTGATAAAATGCTCAAAAAATTACGAAGAAAATTTATAGCCATAGCAATGTTATGAGTTTCAATTGTTCTTATTGCAATTGTAGGCACGATAAACATCGCAAACTATATAAGTACAAACGAGGCGTTGGATGCACGTCTTAAGCTGATTGCCGGAGACGGAGGAACATTCCCGGATCTTTTAGATTAGAATAGAAAACATGGGAGTGGAAGGCAATAAAACCGACAGTATAAATGCTGAAAACACAAACACCGGTACAGAAAACACAAACACCGACAAATTCGGCAATACAGCAGATGAAAGTACAAATAAAGGGACTCCAACGCTCAAAGAGCACCATCCGGCTGGATAGATGTACAGCCACCGGAGGATATGAATTTATAATCGTACAGTAAATTAAAAATATTTTTTTACATGCATTTTACACACTAATGATTTTGCATTTTACATTTCCCCATTACTATATCAGTTGTAACAAACAAAGAAATAAATTCAAGAAAGTAATGAAAGAGGAAATTAAAATGAAAAATCGTATGAAAAAACTTTTAGTTTTAGCAACTGCTGCAACAATGATGACAGCAGCATTTACAGGATGTGGTTCAAGCTCAGACGGAGCAGACAACAATGCAGATACAAGCGCAGATGAAGGTACATCAAATGAGAACTTAAGCGGTTCACTTTCACTTGCAGGAAGTACTTCAATGGAGAAGCTTTGTGAGGCGCTCAAGGAGTCATTCATGGAGAAAAACCCTGGAGTAACAGTAACAGTAGAGTATACAGGCTCTGGTTCAGGAATCGAGTCAGTGACAGCAGGAAGCGTAGATATCGGAGATTCATCAAGAGCACTTACAGATGATGAGAAAGCAAACGGCGTTGAGGAAAACATCGTAGCAATTGACGGAATCGCAGTAATCACAGACAAGGACAACTCAGTAACAGAGCTTACATCAGATGACTTAAAGAAAATCTACACAGGTGAGATTTCAAACTGGAAAGACCTTGGTGGAAAAGATGAGGCAATCGTAGCAATCGGCCGTGAGGCAGCTTCAGGTACAAGAGGAGCCTTTGAGGAGCTTCTTGATGTAAAGGATCAGTGCAAATATGCACAGGAGCTTGACTCAACAGGAGCAGTTCTTGCAAAGGTAGGCTCAACACCGGGAGCAATCGGATATGTTTCACTTGACGTGCTTGATGATACAGTAACAGCAATGAAAATTGACGGAGTAGAGGCAACAGAGGAAAACATTGTAGCAGGCAAATATCTCCTTTCTCGTCCATTCGTAATGGCTACAAAGGGCAAGATTGACGAGCAGAACAATATTGTTAAAGCTTGGTTTGACTATGTAAACTCAGATGAGGGACAGGCAGTTATCAAGAAGGTAGGTCTTATCCTCCCTCAGTAGAAATTATCGGGCATATTAATGATACGAAATACAGACCTCGCTAGTATGTATAAGTATAAAAATAATACAAAATACAGACATCGATACGAGACATCGCTAGTAAGTATAAGTATAAAAAATAATACAAAATACAGACATCGATATTAGACATCAGTATTAATACATATCGACAAGATACAGGGTTTCCTCAGGAAATGGCAGGTTTCCTGGGGAACTTTTTGAAACAAGGAGTATCAAATGAAACATAAATCCATAGTAGAGAATGTTGCCAAAATAATATTCACGGTATGTGCGGTTGTGGCAATATTCGCAGTATTATCAATAACAATTTATATGTTCCTTAAAGGCGCACCGGCATTTTTCAAGGTCGGAGTGTTAAATCTCTTATTCGGAACAAAATGGGCGCCGACAGCGGCAGACCCAAGCTACGGAATATTGTACATAATCCTCACATCCATCATAGGAACAGCAGTATCTATACTCATAGGAATACCGATTGCTCTTCTTACGGCAGTATTTCTCACTGAGGTGTCAAACAAAAAGCTCTCAGCGGTAGTACAGCCGGCAGTAGAGCTGCTTGCAGCCATTCCATCAGTAATCTATGGACTTTTGGGACTTATGATACTTAATCCGGTATTATACAAGCTGGAGAAACATATTTTTGCAAACTCGGCAACACATCAGTTTACCGGCGGATCAAATCTGCTTGCAGCAATCATAGTGCTTGCAATCATGATTCTTCCTACGGTAATCAACATGAGCGTATCATCAATACAGGCAGTACCGCAGCAGATGAGAGCGGCATCCCTTGCTCTTGGAGCAACAAAGATACAGACAATATTTAAAGTGACGGTTCCTGCAGCAAAGTCAGGAATCATGACAGGAATTGTGCTCGGAATAGGTCGTGCGCTTGGAGAAGCGATGGCTATCAACATGGTAGCCGGTGGAACGGTAAGCTTTCCACTTCCGTTCAACTCAGTGCGTTTCCTTACCACACAGCTCGTCAGCGAGATGGGATACGCCAGCGGACTTCACAGACAGGTGCTTTTCTCAGTAGGTCTTGTGCTTTTTGTGTTTATCATGATAATCAACCTCACCCTTATGAAACTCAAAAAGAAAGGAGCTGTGGAAAATGACTAGTATAAATGGAAAACGCCGTAGAATAGGCGATGATGTAGTATACTTTTTCATATATCTGTGTGCGGCATTATCGGTAGTGCTGCTTGCGGGAATCATCATATATGTATTTGTCAGGGGAATCGGCCAGGTAAACTGGCAGTTTCTGACCAGCGAGACATCCGTCTTAAGAGGCACTGTCGGAATAGCGGGAAACCTGCTCAATACACTTTACATCATAATTATCACCATGCTCATAGCAACTCCTGTCGGAGTGGGAGCAGCCGTGTACTTGAATGAGTATGCAAAGCCGGGTAAGCTCGTATCCACAATAGAGTTTGCCACAGAGACACTTGCAGGAATACCGTCAATCATCTTTGGCCTATTCGGAATGATGTTCTTTGGACAGACAATAGGCTTTGGCTACAGTATCCTGACGGGCTCACTGACACTGACACTCATGGTGCTGCCTCTCATTACCAGAAATACACAGGAGGCGCTGAAAACTGTACCGGACAGCTACAGACACGGAGCAGTCGGACTTGGAGCCGGAAAATGGCACACCATCCGCACCATTCTGCTGCCGTCAGCCATGCCGGGAATCATCACAGGTGTTATCCTTGCAATCGGCCGAATAGTCGGTGAGTCAGCAGCACTCCTCTTTACAGCAGGAAGTGCAGGAATGCTTCCAAAGGTTGCCAGCGGATATTTCTCAAAGATAATGCAGTCAGGTGGAACACTTACCATCAAGCTCTACCTTGCAGCGACAAGTGAAGGAAAATTCGACCAGGCATTTGGAATTGCGGTTGTGCTTCTCGTAATCGTATTCCTTATCAATATTCTGACAAAGGTGCTGGCAAAGAAATTCCAGGCGAAGTAGTTAATGAAATAACTCATATATAATAAACTAAGGAATAAGGAGCTTTGATTTCGGTCGGAGCTTCTTTTTTTGACTTTTTCAAAAAAATTAAATTTCATGGAACCAAAACATACCTTATACTGTCTAATATATGTAAACAGTTTACGGAAGGGAAAAGCATATGCAACTTATAACAAAGGAGGAACTTGCGGATCTGATCTTTGAAAATAAAGAGAGTATGTACAGACTGGCATATACGATAGTGGAAAATGATGCGGATGCACAGGATGCTGTCGGGGATGCGATAGTAAAGGCTTTCGGAAATATTCAAAGGCTCAGAAAGAAAACAAGTGCAAAATCATGGCTGATGCAGATATTGGTAAATTCAGCACATGATATTGTGCGAAAAAGAAGCAAGTGGAAAATAGTAGAAAAACAATTGGACGATACCGCTGTCACAGAGGCGTTTGAGTCTGATGAGATGTTACCGATAGTAATGGAATTAAAGGAAGAATTCAGAGAGATAATAATTTTATATTATTATGAAGAGTTTTCTGTCGGGGAAATCTCAAGAATGTTAAAAATTCCTACAGGAACAGTAAAATCCAGACTGGCAAGAGGGCGGGATAAGCTCTCAACAATACTATAAGTAAACGGAGAGTGCAATGAAAGATATAAGCAATAGTGTTGATGACAAATTAAAAATTTATGCGTCATCTCAAAAAGTAAATATTCCTGACAGCTATAACCTGATGGTTGAGAATCGTGTAGACCGGTGCTTGAAAGAAAATGTACCAGCGAAATATAAGATTCACAAAACAGTGGCTGCAGCGGTTGTTGTAGCAATAGCGTTAGTAGGAACAGGCGGTGTATATGCTGCAAAAAATTATATTTTTGACAGAATGGATTCCATATCTGATACAGAAAAAGAAGACTATGTAAGTCAGGTCAACAAAGCGGCTGTGGATGCGGATTCTTATTCGCGAGAGCTGACAGATGATGAAATTAACCGATTTAAGGAATTACAGAGAGACTATGAAAATAGTGGAAAATTCCCCAAAAATAAATTAAAAAGTATTGATTCACCGGATAAGGCAGATTCAGATAAGGTGTGTTTTGAAGAAAACACCAGTACATTTTATCTGCCGGAAAAACTTTCGGATGAGGATATTCTTGAGATAATAGATTTCTGTTATTCAAGGGATTACAGCTTATCACAGTATAATAAAAATGAGCTGTCTAATCAGAATGTTGAAGAAAATATAAGCGAACAGGATGCTGTGAATATAGCAAAGGAAACAGTGGCAAGAGTATATGGAATAGATATACATAATGTGGATGTCGATGTTGAGCATGATATGAGTAACGGAAGTGACGGAACATTTTCAAGTGAATATGTATATATCACAGATAAAAGCAGTGGCATAGAGTATTCAGCAGCAGTGGATATGCAGAGTGTGACAGTTTATTATGTGGAGAAAAATTTGGCGGAGTATTCTTCGTCGTCAGAACTTGAAAATAAGCCACTTTATGAACAAAAAGCTGTAGAGGCAGAAAATATTGCCGAGAAGTTCATGAATTATAATGAAGGCTGGAGCAAAAAAGAAATAGAATATGCCATAAACTCAGAGAAAATGCTAAGGAAGGGCATTATAGATTTCTACTTTACAACAAAGGATGGAAATGTTTGTAAAGTAAGTTATAGCCAGTCAGAGGATACATTTTACAGCATTTGTGTAATAGATGAAAAAGTATGCGAAGCGATGAGAGCGAGTTATGAAGAGGCATCACAGGAGCAGGAAAATGCTGTCATAAAAACAATAATAAAATAATTTACAAAGGAGAAATGAAAAAATGAAGAAAGTATTATGTATGTTAATAATGACAATTGCAATTGGAATTATGGGAGGAGGAACTAGAACATATGCAGATGAGATTAAAGACAATTCTGAGATAGAAGAGCAGTATTTTGAAATATTAGCATATGATGCAGAAAATAATAGGAGCTTAGCTGTATTAAGTACTCATAATGCTAATGCTGAGGTAGCAGGAAATGGAGTAAGACTTAGAAATAATCCAAATACTAATTCTAAAATTTTAGAGTTAATGTATTCAGGCGAATTGGTATGGATTGACTGGAGTAAATATGGAAAAGGCGGTTTGGAGTGGTTTTATGTTCAAAGATTAAAAACAGGAACATATGGTTGGGTAAGTAAAGAGTATATTGCTCAATGGGATTAGTAAGAGATTGAAATTATAAGGTGATTATAGGTGAAATTAAAAAGCATACGATAGAAGAAAAGTAATAACAAGTGTGTTAGTTGGAACAATTATTCTAGCACAATAATTCCGTATGTTAATGAAAAATAATCTATGATTTGGGGTATGGAAAGTGTTAGTAAATTATAGATTAGAAAGGTTGATTGATATGAGTGAAATACAATTGATGCATTATAAACAGAAAACTCCGGAAGAAACGGTCCAATTTCTTCAAGATATTTTAAAAAATATGAAGGTTGAAGTAACTGAAACATGGCAGGAAAGAAGTTCCATCGGAACATATGCTCTTCGCTTAGATTTTAGGGGAACTAAAATAGGAGCTAATGGTAAAGGCGTTTCTAAAGCTTACGCTAAAGCCAGCGCTTATGCGGAGTTTTTTGAGCGTTATCAGAATGATATATTGGGACCAAGAGTGTTTTTTGGAAGTAAATTTCCCTTTTTGATGTCTCCTGATGAAAAAATACTTTCATCGTAAGCGTCAAATAAAACAGTGTATAGAAAAATAACCGTCAGCCTTTTATACTAAAAGGTCAACGGTTATCGACAGAATTCTTTTACAAGAGGATTCCAAGGCAGATAATCATCCAGATATTCAGGATGTTCAAGAAAAGCACTCCCCGGCATGTCGGACAGGATATATTTTATATATTTCATCGGGGCAAGCCCATTCGCTTTCGCTGTCTCTACCAGTGTATAGATTCCTGCACTGGCTTCCGCCCCTTTCGGACTGCCGGAGAACAGCCAGTTCTTTCTGCCGATCACAAAGGGACGGATACAGTTTTCCGCAAGCGAATTACTGATGGAACAATTCCCG
>ENA-OQLI01000152-OQLI01000152.1-human-gut-metagenome-genome-assembly--contig:-NODE-152-length-104909-cov-6.251599_pt1 | contig 104909 bp, 100 predicted proteins | sample MGYA00242805_ERZ504812 | MGnify/ENA primary metagenome ERZ504812 (study PRJEB26092, sample SAMD00036430) | human gut metagenome | host: Homo sapiens | study: EMG produced TPA metagenomics assembly... | reverse complement strand
GCTACTTTTCCTTAACCTGTTACCGACACGTTGTTTCCAGCCAGTTCTATGCCGTGCAGTTTCAGCTACTCCTCTGTAAAATAAAGAAGGCCATAACCTGTAGCCTCTGTTCTTGCCAGAGATCCTCCATAACTTAATCCTTTTCCGGTAAGTACTCCTTCGTAAAGGCCTCTGATTCTCTTATACTGTCCGAACATATATCCGATCTCTCTTGCACCGGTTCCGATATCTCCTGCCGGCACGTCAGTGTCTGCTCCAATATATTTACAAAGCTCTGTCATAAAGCTCTGGCAGAATGCCATTACCTCTCTGTCAGATTTTCCCTTCGGATCAAAATCAGATCCGCCTTTTCCTCCGCCGATCGGAAGGCCTGTCAGTGAATTTTTGAAAATCTGCTCAAATCCAAGGAATTTGATGATTCCAAGGTTTACTGACGGATGCAGGCGAAGACCACCCTTGTAAGGTCCTATCGCACTGTTGAACTGTACACGGTAGCCAGTATTCACCTGTACCTGTCCCTTATCATCTACCCACGGAACACGAAACTTGAACTGTCTCTCCGGCTCTACCAGTCTTTCAAGAAGCGCGTCTTTTCTGTATTTCTCCTCATTTGCTTCAATCACTACTCTTAAAGACTCCAGGACCTCCTTCACCGCCTGGTGAAATTCCGGTTCCGCCGGATTTTTAGCTACTACTTTTTCCAGGACTTCATCAACATAAGACATTCTTTCTTCCTCCTTGATGCTTTGATATAATATACGTGAAAAGGAGCCGGCAAAGAGCCAGCTCCTTTTGACACCTTTGTCTGTTTAACAGAATAAAGTATTCTGCCAAAAAACTCAAGTGTTTTTTGTATTTTTTATCATTTTTTTGCAGCTTTATACATCTGTTCCTGCATTTTCCACGGATTTTTTATAGCTTTTTAATCCGGATTGCAATATTCCTCTCTGAAAAATGCAATTTTATTTGAAGTAAGCCACACCGGATTCAAAGATCTTCATATCCTGTTCTCCGTAAATATTTACTGCCACACTGCGGCCTCTGCGCTCAGAGTGAGCCATCTTTCCAAACACTCTTCCGTCCGGACTTGTAATTCCTTCAATGGCATAATAGGATCCGTTTACATTCCACTCTTCATTCTTTGTAACATTTCCCTCCGGATCGCAATAGCGTGTAGCCACCTGGCCATTTTCAAACAGCTTCTGGATCGTCTCTTTCGGAGCCACGAATCTTCCTTCTCCATGGGATGCCGGATTGACATATACGCCGCCAAGCTTGGCTTTCGCAAGCCACGGGGATTTATCCGTTACTACCTTTGTGTAAACCATTTTGGAGATATGGCGTCCGATAGTATTGTAGGTCAGCGTCGGGGACTGTCCGTTCTGTCCGGTAATCTTTCCGTCCGGAACCAGCCCCAGCTTAATAAGTGCCTGGAAGCCGTTACATACGCCGAGTGCCAGCCCGTCTCTTTCATTCAGCAGCTTCTCTACTGCTTCCTTAAGCTTTGCGTTCTGGAATGCCGTAGCAAAGAATTTTGCGGAGCCGTCCGGCTCATCGCCTGCACTGAAACCGCCTGGGAACATGATAATCTGCGCCTGGGCGATCGCCTGTTCAAACACCTGGACAGAGTCCACGATATCTGCAGCGCTTAAGTTCTTAAATACCTTGGTGACTACCTTTGCACCGGCACGTTCGAAAGCTTTCGCGCTGTCATATTCACAGTTCGTCCCCGGGAATACCGGAATAAACACGGTAGGCTGTGCAATCTTGTGTTCACAGATATGAACGCGGGAAGCATGGAAGCATCCGTCTTCCTGCAGTTTTCCGTCTTCGCTCTCTTTTGCAGGCAGTGTCCAGTCATCTGTATCTTCCGCACCAGAACTGGTAGCAAATACCTGTTCCAGAGTTCCTTTCCATGCACTTTCTGCCTCGTCCAGCCCGATCACACAGTTTCCATAGGAGAAGCGTCCATCGTCTGTCACCTCACCGATCACAGTATAGGAAATCTGGAGATTTCCAACTTCTCCGGCCGGTACCTCTGCGATCAGGTCTCCAAAGCCCGGTGCGAAGAAGTCTCTCGGATCCAGATTGTGCTCGATCTTTACGCCGCAGCCGTTTCCAAATGCCATCTTGCTGACTGCCGCCGCAATTCCGTGACGGTCCAGGGCATAAGCGGATACGATCCGGCCGTTTCCTATATCTTCATGAAATTTTCCGTACTGCTCCATCACTTTTTCATAAACAGGAATGTCATACTCATCTGTCTCTATCCGAAGCCATACCAGTTTATTTCCCGCCTTCTTAAGCTCTGGCGTGATAATATCCTTTTCTCTTGCAATGTCTACCGCAAAGGACACTAAAGTCGGCGGAACGTCAATATCCTCGAACGTACCGGACATACTGTCCTTTCCTCCGATAGACGGAAGGCCGAAGCCAAGCTGTGCGTTATAAGCGCCAAGAAGGGCTGCAAACGGCTGGCTCCATCTGTGTGGATCCTCTGTCATGCGGCGGAAATATTCCTGGAATGTAAAGCGGATCTTCTGATAATCTCCGCCGGAAGCCACGATCTTCGCCACTGATTCTGTTACCGCATAAATTGCTCCGTGATACGGGCTCCAGGTAGACAGGAACGGATCGAATCCATAACTCATCATGGTCACCGTGTCACAGTCGCCTTTCAGCACCGGAAGCTTAGCTACCATAGCCTGGGTCTCTGTCATCTGATACTTGCCGCCGTGAGGCATAAATACAGAGCCGGCCCCGATGGAACCGTCGAACATCTCCACCAGTCCCTTTTGTGAGCACACATTCAGATCTTTCAGGGTACCAAGCCACTGTTCTCTGACGTCACCCACCTCCTGACGGGTCAGGATGGTATCTTTACGGTTCGGAATATCTACAGCCACAGTTGTCTCCTGGTGTGCACCGTTGGTATCCAGGAACGCGCGGGAAAGATTTACGATCTCTTTTCCTCTCCAGGAAAGTCTGAGTCTTGGCTCTTCCGTCACAACCGCCACCTTTGTGGCCTCCAGATTTTCTTCTGCTGCATAAGCCATAAATGTATCGGCATCTTTTGGATCAATAACCACTGCCATACGCTCCTGGGATTCAGAGATTGCGATCTCTGTTCCGTCAAGGCCGGCATATTTCTTCGGCACTTTGTCCAGATCAACTTTAAGGCCGTCTGCCAGCTCTCCGATAGCTACCGATACACCACCTGCGCCAAAGTCGTTACATTTCTTGATCAGCCTGCTGACTTCCTCTCTGCGGAACAGTCTCTGGATCTTACGCTCGGTAGGCGGATTCCCCTTCTGTACCTCCGCACCGCAGGTAGTCGTGGACTCTTCTGTATGCACTTTAGAAGAGCCTGTCGCTCCGCCGCAGCCGTCGCGCCCGGTGCGTCCGCCAAGCAGGATGATGATATCTCCAGGATCAGAGGTTTCCCGGATCACAGCTCTTCTGGGCGCTGCTCCAAGTACAGCCCCGATCTCCATACGTTTTGCCACATAATTGGGATGATAGATTTCTTTTACTGCTCCTGTCGCCAGACCGATCTGGTTTCCGTAGGAGCTGTATCCATGAGCTGCTTCTCTGACCAGTTTTTTCTGCGGAAGCTTTCCTTTTAAGGTGTCTTTCACTGATACTGTCGGATCTGCCGCACCTGTCACACGCATAGCCTGATAGACATAGGTACGTCCTGACAGCGGATCACGGATCGCTCCGCCCAGGCAGGTAGCAGCTCCACCGAAGGGTTCGATCTCTGTGGGATGGTTGTGGGTCTCGTTCTTAAAGTTGACCAGCCATTCTTCCTCCACGCCGTCTACCGTTACCGGAACCACGATGCTGCAGGCATTGATCTCTTCAGACTCCTCCTGGTCCTCAAGCTTTCCTTCCTTTTTTAACTTACGCATAGCCATCAGAGCAAGATCCATCAGGCAGACAAACTTATCCTCCCTGCCCTTGAAAATCTCACTGTGATCCGCCAGATACTGCCGGTAGGTTTCTTCGATCGGAGCTTTATAGTCGCCCTCTCCGAAAGTAACGTCTGTCAGTTCTGTGGAAAAAGTGGTGTGCCGGCAATGGTCAGACCAATAGGTGTCCAGCACCCGGATCTCCGTCATGGACGGATCCCGTTTTTCCCCTCCCCGGAAATAATTCTGGATATGGAGAAAATCTTTAAATGTCATCGCCAGGCCCAGCGAATCATACAGCTCTTTTAATGGCTCTTCTTCCATATCTTTGAAGCCTTCGAAGATGATCACATCCTCCGGCTCTTCAAACTGTGTTACCAGAGTTTCCGGCTTTTCCATGCCTGTCTCTCTGGAATCCACCGGATTGATACAGTGTTTTTTGATCGCCTCAAATTCCTCATTTGAGACTGCCCCCTCTACCACATATGTAGTAGCCGTATGGATCACCGGCTGTTCGTCTTCTTTAATGAACTGTACACACTGAACCGCCGAATCTGCTCTCTGGTCAAACTGTCCGGGCAGAAATTCTACGGAAAACACACGGCTTCCTTCTTTTACCGGAAACTCTTCCCGGTACAGCGTGTCCACAGGCGGCTCTGAAAAGATGCCGCTGCATGCCTTCTCGAAGGTCTCGTCTGTCATATTTTCTACATCATAACGGATCAGCACCCGCACATTTTCAAGGCTTCTGATCCCCAGATAACCGGAAATCTCATGGTACAGATCCTTCGCCTGTACTGCATACTCCGGCTTTTTCTCTACATATACGCGTTTTACATTGCCCATAAAGCTTCCTCCATCTTCCGTCTTATTATTGAAGTAATGCCACGGATCACTGGCACATCCCATGCTCACGCAATCCTAAGACCATCATAACACAGGAATCCCGATTAGTAAAACCAAACTATTGGCTGTCTGTCGATTTCCTGTCATTCTTTTTATGCCGTTCCCAGAATTTCCAGAGAGCCCTCTGCCTCCATCCGGTCATGACCGCAAAAAGCAAAACCAGGCCTCCCACAAACCAGGCCCCGATCCGCATGACCATATCATAGAAGAATCCCTCCGGCAGCATCCGGATCATATAGTCCGTCGCAGGATCAAAGAGCCACAGATCATTGGTAAAGAAAATTTCATGAAAAAGAGTAAAGCTGGCGGTAAAGTCCACGGCAAAAGAGCACAGCAGCACCACGATCAGCACGCCGAACACGCCAAGCGCCAGAAAATACCCTCTGGTGATCTGCTTTCTCATGTCCGCCTTTGTGGCCGCCAGAAAGAGCACAAGCAGCACTGCCAGCACAAGGCAGCCCGTACGAAGCTTTAGCCCTCCCAGGAACAGGTTCTTCACATCCTCCATGTGCAGTCTGTCCTGCTCATTGAAGAAATCCTGGGTTTCTCCATCCACATTTGTCTCGATGGAAAGCACCTCTTCTCTTCCGATCAGATAATCCATCATATACTCTGTTACTTCCATGACATCTTCTATGGTCATATCCAGAGAATCTGTCACGTTATACTTTTCATATTCCTCTTTGTAAAATCCATACTCCGGATCTCCATAGATCCCTATCTGGAAACTGGTGATCAACAGTGCGATGATGACCAGAAACATCGCCGCAAAGCCTGCTACCCCATGCAATTTCTTCATGCTGTCACTCCTTTTTGTTGTAATCAGTCTTCTTTTTCTGACTCCCAGAACTTTCGGATCTTCTCCGATGCGTTTTCTCCATTACAAAAGCTGTAGGATGCCCATTCTCTGGGAAACGTCTCCCGGTACCGTCCGTCCGCAAACCGGTCGTCCAGGAGAAGGATCACGCCCCGGTCCTCATCCGTACGGATCACCCGTCCGGCCGCCTGGAGCACTTTGTTCATTCCCGGATACAGGTAGGCGTAATCGAATCCCTTAAGCCCCTGCCCGTCAAAATACTGTCTCAGAAGCTCCCGCTCCCGGCACACCTGGGGAAGCCCCGTCCCCACGATCACTGCGCCGATCAGCTTATCCTCCGTAAGATCGATCCCTTCTGAAAAAATACCACCCAGCACACAAAAGCCCATCAGGCTGTTTTCCCGGTCTTCCTCAAAGTTTTCCAGGAAAATCTCCCTGGCCTCCTCCGACATATACTGGGACTGCATCACATACTCCACGTCCCCGCCTTTTTCCTCCAGGAGAGCCAAAAACTCCTCGTATACCTCTTCCATAAACCGATAGGAGGGGAAAAACGCTATATAATTTCCCGCTTTCGCTTCCGCCACCTTCAACAGGTACTCTGCGTATTTCCGGTACATCAGAGTTCCCCGGAGCTTGTACCTGGTGCTCACATCCGTCCCCAGCATCAGCAGCCTGTGCTCTGTATCAAAAGGCGATTCTGCATAAATCGTGTAATCGTCCGTCACTGTGCTGAGAAGCTTTTTGTAATAGTGGATCGGAAGGAGTGTCGCTGAAAAGAAGATTGTACTTGCTCCCTTTTCCAGATATTCTTTCAGTCTTCCGGCAGGATTGACACAGAACAGGTGAAGATAAAATTTATCATCTCCGCCAAGTTCCGAATAGATCATATAGTTTTCATCCAGCACCTCATACACACCGATAAATGTCCGTATATCAAAATATAATTCCAGAACTTCTTTCCGGATCTCTTCCCTGTCACATTCCTCCAGGAAACGCTCCATCTCGCCCATTAAAGAGACCAGCTTCAAATAGACGTTCCCCGCACTGTTCAGAACCTGACAGCCGTCGCACTCCCGCTTCAGGGAGAGAAGCTGGCGGTTACATTCCTCCAGCCGTTTTCCAAGCTTTACATCCTCTGTCTTCACCATCCTCTTAATCTTCAGAAAGTCTTCTTTACAGATCCTGGCGCTGTACATCTCCCGGCCCCGGTCTACCAGGTTGTGGGCCTCATCGATCAAGAACAGGTAGTCGCCTTTGTTTCCCTCGCCAAAGAATCTCTTCAGATGCGCATTGGGATCAAAGACATAATTATAGTCGCAGATCACGGCATCTACCCAGGTCGATATATCCAGCCCCAGTTCAAAGGGACAGACCTTCCATTTTTCTGCCTGATCCTCGATCACTTCCCGGCTGATGGCGTCAGTGGTAGTCAGAAGCTCATAGACGGCATCGTTGACCCGATCGAAATGACCTTTCGCATAGGGGCAGGCGTCCGGGTTGCATTCCGTCTCTTCACAGAAGCAGATCTTTTCCTTTGCCGTCAGCACGATCACCTTCATCCGGAGCGCCTGGTCACGCAGGGTCTCGAAAGCCTGCCAGGCCACGGTCCTGGTGATGGTTTTGGCCGTCAGATAGAAGAGTTTCTCGCCTAGTCCTTCTCCCATTGCCTTGATGGACGGAAAGACTGTGGCAATGGTCTTCCCCACGCCTGTCGGCGCCTGGATGAACAGCTTCTTTTTCTGTTCGATCGTCCGGTAGACAGCAGCGGTCAGCTTTTTCTGCCCTTCCCGGTAGGCAAAGGGGAAATGCACCTCCCGGATCGAAGCATTTCTCTTTTCTCTCCACTCTATCTGGAATCCGGCCCATTTTTCGTACTGTCCGACAATCCCCAGAAACCATTCCTTTAAGCTTTCCGTCTGATGGACGCTCTGGAACCTTTTGATGTCCTCGGTATCCATATTGCAGTAGGTCATCTGTACGCCAATCTCTTCCAGGCTCTGCTGGCTGGCATAGATATAGGCGTAGCACTTGGCCTGGGCAAGATGTACCGGAACCGGTTCTTTTAAAAGCTCCAGTTCTTTATATATCCCTTTGATCTCATCGATCACAATGCCGGAAGGGGTCTCTATGACTCCGTCCGCTCTTCCTTCCACGGACAATATGAAACCGCGGCAGGGAATCTCCATTTTCATCGCCACTTCGGCGTGGTAATCTGCTCCCATTCTGCGCTGGATCTTCCGATGGATCTTTCCTCCAAGGAGCATTGCATCTTTGTCTGCCCCTCCTGCCCGGTTATCGATATCTCCGCTGCGCAGGATAAATTCCACCAGGTTTCGGACAGAAATCCGGACCAGCGGCTGTTCTGTTTCCATATGATCTCTTCCTATCTTTTCTATTCAGTCCCTTTCCGGACTCCGAAGACATCTTACCACACTGGCTGCGGACTCTGCAAGAGGCCTGCTCTCTCCTGCCGTTCTCTTGATTCTTTCCCGCAGATGTTCCGCCGGGGCTTTAGCGGATATTTCCCTCTGTAAACTCTGTCATATTCGGCCGGTAGCGAAGCGGAAGATGGCTGAGCTGGCACCCTGGATTTTTCCGCTCTTCAATCGAGATCGCCCGGCAGAATCCCTTCCACAGGCGGACGTATTGTCCCTCCTCCCCGGACACACGATCAAACTTTTCTTTCTGCTTCTTTCTCATTTCTTCTGTCTCTTCTGCCAGAACCCACTGCTTCCCCGCCTCATGGACGGCAAACATCTGATGGTTCTTATCATGGATCATCCAGTTTTCCAGAGGCAGTCGGTCGGCAAAATGCGGTGCGAGACAGGTAAGCACCTGGGCTTTCGGTGTGATCGGCGCATACAGCACGCCATTTTCCAGTTCCCGGAACCTTAAGAACCCTTTCAGATTATGGGCTTCTCCTCCCACACTCCGACTCAGTTCAAAGACTTTTTCTACCATCGGGTGGCTTAGATGTTCCATGATCCTCCTGCTGTCCGGAAGACGCCTGGCCGCCATCATGGTTCCAAGCACCACATTTCCTTTCTCTCTGTCATTGGAAAGAAGCGCATAATAGAGGTCCCGGTGCGTTCTTTCTCCCAGGTTTTTCCGAATCATCCGGTCCACTGCGGCAGCTTTTTTCCAGCTTTCCTCCACTTCAGCATAATCACAGAACAGCTCCTGTTCTACCAGCCCCTTCAGGGCGATTCCGCACTCCCCTTCTTCCTTTCCGCTCTTCCAGGCGTCGTAGATCCCGGAATAGATCCCTGTCACAGAATCCTCACACACATAGATCGTTTTCATAGCATCACATTCTCCCTGAATCTAACGTCGTCAAACAGCGACATCTGCCGGTATCCCATGTTTCTGACCTCCACAGGCAGCTTTTCTTTTGTCTCCAGCAGATTCCTTGCGATATAATCCTCTTCCATCCGGGTAGGATACATCATTTTCCCGCTGCAGGTAATAAAGTACAGCGCCCTTTTCAACACCACTCCCATTTTCTTCAGATCCTCGAATTTCAGGACTCCCAGACGTCTCGCCTTCACGATCCTGGACGCCGACTTGTATCCGATCCCCGGCACCCGAAGGAGCATCCGGTATTCTGCCCGGTTGATCTCCACCGGGAAATAGTTCAGATTCTTCAAAGCCCAGTTACATTTAGGATCAAACAGTACATTGAAGTTCGGATCCTCCTCAGACAAAAGCTCCTCCGCCTGAAAGTGATAGTAACGCAGCAGCCAGTCCGCCTGGTACAGCCGGTGCTCCCGAAGAAGCGGAGGCCCTTCTCCCGTCCTGGCGGGAAGCGCCGAATCTTCATTTACATGCACAAAGGCCGAGTAAAACACTCTTTTCAGGTCAAATTTCTGATAGAGGGACTGGGCCACCTGGATAATCTGATAATCTGTCTCCGGAGTAGCGCCGATGATCATCTGCGTACTCTGTCCTGCCGGCACAAATCTGGGCGCTCCCCGGTACACCTGGATCTCCTGCTTGTTCTGCGCTGTCCTTGTCTGCACCAGACGCATAGGCTCTAATATTTTCTTTCGCGTCTTATGGGGAGCCAGGGCTTTCAGCCCGTCCGCCGTAGGGAGCTCCAGGTTTATGCTCATCCGGTCTGCCAGAAACCCCAGACGCTCCACCAGGTCCCTGCTGGCCCCCGGAATCGCCTTGACATGGATATACCCCTGAAAATTACACTCTCTGCGCAGTTTATAGAGCGTGGCGTATAAAAGCTCCATGGTATAGTCCGGGCTCACAAGCACACCTGAGCTTAAGAAAAGCCCCTCGATATAGTTTCTCCGGTAAAACTCCATAGTCAGTGTACAGACCTCGTCCGGCGTAAAGGAAGCCCGCGGCACATCATTGGTCCGGCGGTTGATGCAGTATTTGCAGTCGTAAATACATTCATTGGTAAATAAAATCTTCAAAAGCGAAATGCAGCGGCCGTCCGCCGAGAAGCTGTGACAGATCCCCGCCCGCTCGCAGCTTCCCATCCCCGTGCCGTCTCCCTTACGGTCCGCCCCGCTCGACGTACAGGCCACATCATACTTTGCCGCATCCGTAAGAATCTGAAGTTTATCATAAAGGTCCATCGTCTCCTGGATCCGCATACAACCACCTCCCGGGGACGTACACCTATCGCATTTGTCTACGTCCCCATTTGCGCAAAAGAACATTTGTTCGATAAATCAATTATATGAACAAATGTTCTTTTTGTCAATCCGGTATTCTTTTTTATTCAAACATTGCATCATGCTCTGCCAGCAGTTTTCCCAGGTTTAAAGTCAGACCTTTGATCACCCGCGAAGCCATCTTTTCCCTGAAAGGCTTTACCACGGGCGACATACCTTCCTCCAGGTCATACATCATGATATTTTCCTGTTCAGGATCGATGATCCAATACTCCCGCACATCGTATTTCGAATAAATTCCCAGCTTCTCCAAGCAGTCATACTTCTTATTCCCTGGGGACAGAATTTCCACCACCAGATCCGGCGGCCCCATACATACTCCGTCCTGTATCTTTGTCCGGTCACAGATCACCGACAGATCCGACTGTACCACCACCGCGTTTCGCATACTTAACACGACGCAGAACGGCGCAGGGATCACCTCGCATTTTTTACAGTGCGTTTTAAAAAACTGATAAAATTCCATATAGATCTGACCCACAATAATCTGATGCCGGTCTCCCGGAGCGTTTTTCTTGACCAGATTTCCTTCGATCAACTCGTAATCTGTGCAGTTTGGCAGGTCAAAATAATCCTGGACCGAATATTTCGGCTCTACAAAATACTCTGCCTTGGCGTCCCGGATCAGATTGGGCGTTCCATAGTCGTACCGTCCAAGCAGTTCATCCACCGAAACGTACAACTCCTTCGAAAGCTTCGCAATCATTTCCACATCCGGAGAACGCTTTCCTGCCTCATATCCCGCATAAGTGGATCTGGCAATCCCAAGCCGCTCTGCCATAAACGCCTGGCTGTATCCCCTTGCCCTCCGCGCAAATCCAAGATTTTCCGCAAAAATTTCGATCATTGCCTTGTTTTCCATTGTACACATCCCCTTTCTTCCATCACCTAAATGCAATATATCACGTATCGACGCAATACGCAACTTTTTACGCAACATTCAGGATCATTACTTCATATTCTCATCGCAAACCTTGTCATCGGGGACACGATCTTTATCAAAAGGGGACACCCTAAAATGCGATCGGGGACACCCACAAACGCGATTGGGGACGTACACTTTTGCAAAAAGTGTACGTCCCCAATCGTTACATTTTATTTACCACGTCTGCAAGATATGAATTATCTGCTTCATAGAACCGTTCCTGCTCTACAGCTTCTGCAAGTCCTGCATCAATTGGCATCTTTGCGAGTACCGGGATGCCCAGCTCTGATGCAGCCTCGTCTACATGGCTTTCCCCAAACACGGAAATTTTTTTCCCGCAGTCCGGACATACCAGGTAGCTATAATTTTCTACCACGCCGAGCACTGGAATATTCATCTGTACAGCCATGTTATATGCTTTTTTCACGATCATCTGTACCAGATCCTGCGGTGAAGTGACGATGACCACACCGTCCACCGGAAGGGACTGGAAAACGGTCAGAGGCACGTCACCGGTTCCCGGAGGCATGTCTACAAAGAGATAGTCAAGATCTCCCCAGATCACATCAGTCCAGAACTGAGTCACCACACCTGCGATAATCGGTCCCCGCCAGATGACCGGGTCGGATTCGTTTTCCAGAAGAAGGTTGACAGACATGATTTTTGTGCCATCCTTCGCCTCTGCCGGATAAATCTCTTCTCCGTTTCCCGAGGCTGTCCCATGGATCCCGTACATCTTCGGGATGGACGGCCCCGTGATATCGGCATCCAGGATTCCGACACTGAATCCCTGTTCCCGCATGGTCCTTGCCAGGGATGCCGTCACCATTGATTTCCCCACGCCGCCTTTTCCGCTGACTACCGCAATCACCTTCCCTATTCTGGAATGTGCGTTTGCCGGCTTGCGGAAATCCTGCGGTTTGCTGCTGCAGGAATCAGCATGAGCACACCCTGCACAGTCAGATGGAGAACATCCGTTTTGCTGTTCAGCCATTTTCTTTACACCTTCCTTACTCTTCTACCACCGCGATCACTTCGATCTCGCACAGTGCGTTCTTTGGAAGTGTCTTTACAGCCACACAGCTTCTTGCCGGCTTGGAGGTGAAATATTTAGCATATACTTCATTAAATGCTGCAAAATCTCCCATGTCAGCCAGAAAACAAGTTGTCTTTACTACCTTATCAAAGGATGTTCCTGCAGCTTCCAGAACAGCAGCCATATTCTGGCATGCACGGTCTGCCTGTCCTTCGATTCCTTCTGCCAGGTCTCCTGTTGCCGGATCCGCGCCCAGCTGTCCTGCTGAATAGAACATACCGCCGTGGGTATATCCCTGTGAATATGGTCCAAGTGCTGCCGGTGCTTTTTCTGTTGCTACGATTTTCATTGTTACCTCTCCTTTGCTATCTCTAATATTTTCTGTGCAATGCACACATCAAAAAGACCCATTCCTACTGATTTGAAGTAGGTAGTCTTTCCGTTCCCCGATTCTTCCCGTTCTCCAGATGCCAGGTAATCGCTCATCAGAACGATTCTGTCCTTCGCAAGCCTTCCCTCAGAAAGCGGCTGGCTTAAGTCTCCGCTCTCCTCACATGCATACGGAAGCTCGATATACACCTTTTCGGCCACATCCCAGACAGCATCCGGGATTTCCCGCATTTCCGGCGTATAAGATCCGATCGCTATGATGCATTTTCCTCTTAAAGTCTCCGGATCATCAGGCAGTACCGGTGTCTTCGAAGGAGTGGTGGTGCAAATAATATCACTACGATGTACCAGTTCCTCCGCTGTCTTACATTGTACTACCTTTACCCCCGGATTATCAATAGCTTTTTTAAGCCTGCACAGATAATCTGTCAAATCTCTGTCACTGTGATTGTACACGTAAACGGTATGGATATCTCTTGCCGCACAGGCATACACGGCCTGATAGAATCCCTGTACGCCTGCCCCGATGATCCCGGCTGTATGAGCGTCCCTGTCCGCCAGATGACGGATGGCAACACCTCCTACGGCTCCGGTCCTCCAGGCCGTCACCGCCTGCCCGTCCAGGACTGCCAGAGGCGCCCCCGTTTTCGCATCGTTTAAAATCACCAGCCCGTCGATCGAAGGAAGTCCAAGCTTTGCATTTTCCGGGAACATTGTCAGCATTTTTGTCCCGATTATTTCATCCGTATAGCACGGCATATAAATTAACGTCTTGTTTTCATGTTCAATCACCGGCCGGGGCGGCATATAATAAGCTCCCTTTCCAAAAATCCGGTAGGTCTCCTCAATCTGATCCATCATCATATTTACATCAATCAATGCTTCGATCTCTTCTTTTCCTAAAAAAATCATTTTCTCTTTATCCTCACTTTGCTTTTTATTGCTTTCTTAATTTCTTTCTGATTTCTTAGCTGCTTCTCTCCTGCTGCCGCTCTTTTCTGCCGTCAGGATCAGGACGGAGCGTTCTCCCGCCAGCACCCGGCTGTTTCCGATTATCAGAGGAATATCCCGGTACTCTTCTCCTTCTGCCCCGGTATTGATCTCCATCTGCCATGCCAGCCCCTCCGGCAGCCCGGGGAGCTCTACTTCTGCCGCTTCCCAGAACGCATTAATGATCAGATACACAATATCATCCTGATTTCTATGCGGATCATATCCTGCAAACATGACTGCCACTACTCCTCCATCGCTTTCGTAATCTGCCTTCCATGGCTTCCTGCCGTGAAGACTGGTCTCCGGGAATCCGCAGACAGCCGCCTTTCCCGTCCCCTGAATCGCCGGGTGGCGCTTTCTGAATCCGATCATATGCCGGAAAAACTGATAGATTTTCTGATATGTCTGAAGCCGTCCCCAGTCCAGCCAGGAAATCTCATTATCCTGGCAGTAGGCATTGTTGTTGCCAAACTGCGTATTGCAGAATTCATCTCCTGCCGGAAACATCGGTGTTCCCCTGCTGGTCAGAAGGACTGCACAGGCATTGCGTATCAGCCGCATCCTGAGCTTTATGACTTCTTCATTCTCTGTCTCCCCTTCCGCCCCGCAGTTCCAGCTGCGGTTGTCGTTGCAGCCATCTGTATTCTCCCACCCGTTTGCCTCATTATGCTTCCAGTCATATGCATACAGGTCATACAACGTAAAACCGTCATGGCAGTTGATAAAGTTCACTGACGCCCCCCGCCCCCGCACAGCCGGATCATAAAGATCCAGGGAGCCGGTAATCCTCCGTGCCGCGGCAGCCGCACACCAGATACCTCCCTTTAAATATTCTCTTAAATCATCCCGGTAGCGTCCATTCCATTCACTCCAGCGATGAAAGGCCGGAAAATCCCCTACCTGATATAATCCTCCCGCATCCCAGGCCTCAGCGATCAGCTTGGTGTCCGCCAGGATAGAATCCCTTGCCAGCGCCTGCAGAAGCGGCGGATTTTCCATAGGCGAGCCATCTTCGTTTCTCCCCAGGATCGAGGCCAGATCAAACCGGAATCCATCCACCCGGTAGGTAGTGACCCAGTACCGCAGACAGTCAATGATCATCCTCTGCACCACCGGATGGTTGCAGTTCATGGTGTTGCCGCAGCCGCTGAAGTTATAATAATATCCTTCCGGCGTCAGCAGATAGTATATATTATTGTCAAAGCCCTTAAAAGAGATAAACGGTCCGTCCTCATTTCCTTCAGCCGTATGATTAAACACAACATCCAGAATCACCTCAATCCCATTCTCATGCAGCGCCTTGATCAGCTCTTTCAGTTCCAGTCCTTCCCGGTTATACTCCACTGCAGATGCATAACTGGTATTAGGCGAGAAAAAGCTGACCGTATTATATCCCCAGTAATTCAAGACCTCTTTCCCATTCACGATTCTGCGGTCGCTAAGCTCATCGAATTCGAAAATCGGCATCATCTCGATCGCATTGATCCCCAGCTCCTTCAGATAAGGGATCTTTTCCCGGATTCCAAGAAATGTGCCAGGAGCAGTCACGTCAGCCGCCATTTTTGTGAATCCCCGCACATGCAGCTCGTAAATGATCAGATCTTCCATAGGAATCTTAGGATTGGCAGCCGCTCCCCAGTCAAAGTTATTTCGTACAACTCTGGCCCGGTATCCTTTGTCACTTACCTTTTTTCCCCAGGTACTCTGCCCGGTAACTGCCTTGGCATAAGGATCCAGGAGAATATGATTGCGGTCAAACAAAAGTCCCTTACCCGGATCATAAGGACCATCCAGCCGATATGCATACTCAAACTCCTCCACGTTCAGTCCGAAGACGATCATGGAGTAGACGTCCCCGATTTTGTAATTTTCAGGAAACGGAAGCACCGCATACGGTTGCTCTGCCATCCGGTGATATAAAAGCAGTTCGCAGGATGTCGCACCGTGAGAATGTACTGTAAAGTTTACTCCATTCGGAATCGGGGTCGCTCCTTCATATATATAAAATCCCGGCCGTACGTCAAACCCTGCGATACAGTCCAAAGGAATCATATGGCGCATCTCATCGGCCGCCGGAAAATTTTCCGAAACTCTGTCCACAGATATTCCTCCCTCCCAAACTGGTCTTCTGGAAATTACTGATATTATACCAGAAATTCCAGATTATTTTTAGAACATTTTGCCTTTTCTTCTTTATGATAGTATAATAGCTTTCACAGGTTATCAAACATCTTAAGAAAGGACACCAGTATTTATGAAACGACCAAACATTTTATTTCTGCTTGCTGACGATATGGGCCACTGGGCAATGCGCAACGCAGGAAACACAGACATCCACACCCCAAATCTGGACAGGCTTGCCCGGAGGGGTGTAAAATTTGATAACTTTTTCTGTGCCTCACCGGTCTGCTCGCCGGCCCGCGCTTCCATCCTTACCGGGACCATGCCTTCCTGCCACGGTATTCTTGACTGGCTGGACGGTGGCAGCATGGACAGAGCTTCCCTCTCCAGGGAAAGTTTAGAGTATATGCCCCATGAGACCATTCCCATCCAGTATACGGACCATCTTACCGCCTATACTGATATCCTGGCGGCAGGCGGCTACCGCTGCGCCCTCTCAGGCAAGTGGCATATGGGCGACAGCATGACGCCCCAGCACGGGTTTTCCCACTGGTACACCATCGGCGGCGGGGGCGTCAGATACTTTAACCCCGAAACCATTGAAAACGGTGTCCTTTCCGAAAAGAAAGGATATATCACAGATCTCATCGGCGAAGACGCTCTAAGGTGCCTGGACCGGTTTTCCAAAGAGGAAGCTCCCTTTTATCTGAGCGTCCACTTCACCGCTCCTCACAGCCCCTGGGAGGAGACAGACCACAAAAAAGAATATCTGGATCTGTACCGGGACTGTGATTTCAGTGCCACGCCTGACCTTCCCTACCACCCCTGGCAGGTTTTCACCAGTCCTCACGGCAGAGGAGAACGACGAAAGGAGCTGCTGCGGGGCTACTACGCCGCCATCACAGCCATGGATCACCAGATCGGGCGCATGATGGACCGCCTGGATGAGCTGGGAATCACAGACAACACTGTCGTTATCTTCACCTCCGACAACGGCATGAACCTGGGGCAGCACGGCATCTGGGGCAAGGGAAACGGTACCTTCCCCCAGAACATGTACGACAGCTCCGTGAAGGTACCCTTCATCGCCTCCTGGCCCGGTCATTTTGCAGAAGGGGCCGTCTGCAGCGAGCTGTTCAGCCACTACGACATACTGCCCACTCTTTGTAGTCTGTCCGGCTGCCCTGTCAGCACAAAGCAAGAGCTCCCGGGTCACAGCTTTGCCGCATGGCTGGAATCTCCAGAGCTGGAAAACAGCCGTCCTGTTGTCATATTTGACGAGTACGGGCCTGTCCGGATGATCCGGGACAAAGAGTGGAAGCTGGTGCTGCGCTATCCCTACGGTCCGAATGAGCTCTACCATCTGACCCGGGACCCGGAGGAGACCGAGAATCTTTTCAACGACCCGGCCCAGGAGGAGCGCATTGTAGCGATGCGCCGCCAGATGGAGGAATGGTTCCTTCGCTATTCGGATCCTGACCTGGACGCCAGAAAAGAGGGTGTCACCGGTACCGGACAATACTGCCGTGCCGGAAGCCGGGCCCATCTCCTGGAGAAATACGGTCCGCTCCCCAGGCCTGTAAAGAACGAATAGTAAAAAGGAACGCTGCCTCACTATCGGATTACGATAATGAGACAGCGTTCTTTTCTTTTATCCAGCCTTGGGCCGGACATATTTTTAACCTTTGATACCGCCGCCGGTAACACCGGAAATGATCTTCTCTGACAGGAAAACGTACAGGATCAGCGTTGGCAGGAAGACAATAACAACGGCTGCGAACAGGCCGCCCCAGTCTCCTGTGTACTGCATGGACGAAAGTACGCTCTTCAGACCTGGTCCAACAGGCATAATATCCGAGGACGAAGCGAAGATCAGTGAAATAAAGTACTCATTCCAGATATTCATAAAAATGAAAATGCTGACTGTAATGATTCCCGGCTGAGCCAGTGGGAACATGATCCTCCAGAAAGTCATCATAGGCGTACAGCCATCGATGGCAGCAGCCTCTTCATAAGTCCTTGAGAGGTTCTGGAAAAAGGTCATCAGGAATGTAGTTGTATAAGGAATCTGCATACCGATGTACAGGAAGATCAGAAGTCCTCTGGAACCATTGATGCCAAGCTGAATAGAAATGGACATCAAAGGAAGCACGATCATGATGTTCGGGATACTCATCGCAATGAGGAATCCTGATTTAATCGGCTTGTTTCCAAGGAATGTAAATCTTGACAGTACATAAGCTGCCGGCGCGCTGATGATAACCGCGCCTACCATAGTTGCAACGGAATACAAAAGAGAATTCATAAAGAATGTGGATATACTGTTTGCATTCCATGCATTTATGTAATTTTCAAAATGAAAGCCGCTTTCAAATTTAAAGACCTTGCCCTGCATGATCTCCGGAGCAGTAGAAAAGCTGGCTCCTAAAATCCATACCAGGAGGAAGATCGTAAAGAACACCCAAATCCCTACTATAATATAGCCGGGCAGGAGTTTTGATTCTTTTCGAGGATTAAACGGCTCTCGGATATTTTTTTCTTTATCTTTCTTTTTTCCAAACATATAAGCCATCCTCCTCTCTAGAATTCCAGATCATCATCTTTAACGATCAGGTTAACAATTCCAAACACAACGAGCACGATCAGAGCCATCAGGATGCCTACCGCGGCTCCTACACCGGCATCACGTGCCGTACTTCCTGTTGTACCAAATACTGCATTGTACATATATACAACCGGAGTGATCGTTGCATTATCGGACGGCTGCGGAGATGCCCACATCTGTGACCAAACGAAGAATCCGACGATGCTGATCGTCCAGAATGTCATACAGGTCTTGAACACGCCTTTGATCAATGGAAGTGTAATGAAACTGAACTGTTTCAGTTTATTGGCTCCGTCGATCGTAGCAGCCTCGTAGTAATCTGCCGGAATACGCTCGATACCGCTGATGAAAATCAGCATAAAATAGCCGACCGATCCAAAGCAGAACGCAATAAGCAATGACCAGAACTTCCAGCTTCCGTTCATATAGTCGATCTTAGCCAGTTCTTCAAATCCCAGCGCCTCAAAAAGGCCGTGGAGAAGACCAAACCTTTTGTTAAATACATACTGAATCCACATAGTGGAAATAGCAACCGCATTGATGATGTTCGGTACATAAATGACCGCGCGCCAGAATGCTTTTAAGCGAACGCCGCTTGTCAGGATAACCGCAAAAAGAAGCGCTATGATGAATACTGCAATTCCGCCAATGATGTAGATTTTCATCATGTTGGCCATAGCGGTCTGAAAGAGCTTTGTCTCGATCAGCTTCTGGTAGTTCCCAAGTCCATTAAAGGTCCACTCGCTCATCGGATCGCTGACGCCTTCTACATTAAAGAAACTCATGATCACTGTACGGATAATCGGATACAGGAACATAATGATAAAGAAGAGCAGCGCCGGAGTCAGGAAGCAGACAATCATTTTCTTATTCTGTTTCAAGAAAATGTCCCCCTTTCTCTCAGATGCTAATTAAGCTTTTTAGCACAGGTGTACGTCCTACAAAAAAGGTATGGCAGCCAGCATCTGCCCGCTTTGCTGCCATACCGGTGTCATTCCAGAATGATTATTGAGCTGCAGCCAGTGCCGCGATGAAATCATCCGGAGTAATATCGCCCTGGATCAGTTTTACTACGTTCTCATTGATGATAGGAGTAAAGTCAGGATTTGTCTCAAGTCCTACTGCCCAGTCATAAGCCTTTGTCATTTCTTTGAAGTAAGGCTCTGCTGCCGCGATTGCATCCGGCCACTCTGTGTTATCTGTATCAGCCGGGATGGAGTTAACAGAAGATGCCATCTCCAGGTCATAATCGCCTGTTGCGATCATGGTTGCAAAATCAAATGCTTCCTGCTGCATATCGCTTTCTTTGTTGATACCAAAGCCCTGTGCTCCAACCATGGATGCCTCTGCGCCATCCACACCGCCTTCAACTGACGGCCATGGGAAGAAACCAAAGTCAACTTCTTCGCCTGTGTTCTGCAGGATTTCGTTCGGGATCCAGGATGCGTTCAGAACCATACAGCTCTCGCCGAAACCGATCTCGTTCTGTCCGTCCGGATACTGTGCCGGAGCGTTTGGTGAGAAGTATCCATTGTCTACTAATGTAGCAATGTCTTCTGCAGCTTTCTTAGCTTCCGGAACATTTGCCCAGTTGCTGTTGTTGAAGCAGTCAAGAACTGCGTCCTGTCCGATGTATCTTGCCAGCTGGAAACCATAAAGCAGGTTTACAGAGTCAGAGTTACAGGTCAGCGGATTGTATCCGGCATCTTTAACCTTCTGGCATACATCCAGGAACTCGTCCCATGTTGTCGGAACATCAGTTACGCCTGCTTCTTCAAACATAGCCTTGTCATACCATACACCTGTGGTATATACCTGGTAAGGTACTGTGTAAAGAGTTCCGTCTCCCCAGGATTTTGCCTTGTCCAGGATAACCGGCATTACATGGCCTTCAAATTCTTCCTCTCCTTCCAGAGTGGAAAGATCAACCAGGTAATCCTTGGTATTCATTACGACACGCATATAGTCATCGTCGAACAGGTCGATATCCTCGCCAGCTTCCAGTGCGGTTCCGATCAGAGTCTTCATATCACGGCCCTTCCACTCGATGTTGATGTGGATACCTGTTTCCTCTTCATAAGCATCAGCAGCCTCCTGGATAACCTTAGCCTGAGCCTCTGTGGAGTTCCACATGGACCAGTAGGTCATTTCCTTTCCGGATCCGCCTCCGTCAGAATCGGAACTTCCGCTGTCGCTGCTTCCGCCTCCACAGCCGACTGCCATGGTTGCAACCATTGCTGCAGTAAGCAGCACACTTACCAATTTCTTTTTCATAACGCTACCTCTCCTTCTTTAAAGATTTTTGATAAGTTCCGCTTTTTTGTTTGGGGCAAAGCGGGCCCCGATATCAGGACGGTTGCCGGTCTGCCGCTCATAGAGCTTAATCCCGGCCTCCCCTTTTATCCATTCTTTTGCCTCTGTCCGGTCTTTCGCCTGTGCCTGTCCGTCATCCTCCGGGACATTTGCATAATTACCGTACAGATTACCGCGGTATACCGCTTTCTCGGTCTGGTGATGCCAGTCCTCTGTCCTGGCTTCTTCACTCTTATTTATGATAACATTGTTCTCTACCAGCATTCCGCCTTCTGACATACCAGTACGGATAAACGGAACACCTTCCGGTATAATAAATGTATTATCACTGATGTGCGCATCTACATTGCGTACCGGAGTAATAACTCCTGATTTTTCCAAGCCGTCATTAACACTTATATTATGCCGGAAAATATTGTTAACGCTTTCTCCTTCGCAAAACATCACACATCCGCCTTCATTATCATGGCTGTAATTGTACTGATAGATGGTTCCGTCTCCCGAATCTGCGTCCCAGGCTTCCCCGTCCTGGTTAAAGCGCGTGTAGGATGCTTCATTATATTGGAACAATGCTGTCTTGCACTTCCACGGCCATATAGCAGCCGCCACCATGCCCTCTCTTTCTCCTGCCTCTGTATAGACACTGCTATTCATATCAAGTGCGGCATTTTCAGAAATATTGCACTGCACCAGCGGCCTGAAACAATACATAGGAGTAATAGAATCTCCTCCGATATCTCTGATATGGTTATATTCAATGACCACATTTGTGGATCCGTACGTGCTGACGATCTCATCCGGAAGTTCCAGCGTTGTAAACCTTCCATGCTGGTATGTATATCCGGCTGCAACTCCCCACCGCCTGCACCGTTCCACGGTACAATGATGAATATGGATCCCGTCATATCTGGCAATCCCTGTTTCCTCTTCATTGTCCGGCTGCAGTGCGGAAATATAGATTCCTCCGTTGTTCAGATGCTTGTCATATACATTCCCGTTCACATCATGAACATATAATTCTGCAAGCTCGATCTGGTGGAGTGTTCCTTTATTCTTTGCGATCACGCTGACACCCGTCCGGTTCATCCGGTCTCCCTGGCAAAGAGTCTCTCCCTCCAGAAGTCCCTGATTGGTGATCTCAAGATTCTTTACGGTAATATACTCTGCATCATACAGAAGAACTGCCGATGATACATACCCCTTCCACACATGTACAGGGCTGTCCAGCGGCCCGCCGTAATTCTGATACCAAAGGCCGTTCCCTTCTGCCGCGATCACCGGTGCCAAACCTTCTCCATATGCGTCAATTACAACAGGATGATCCTTTGTTCCTCCGCCAAAAATATGGAGGTATTCTCTCTCAAAAACGGAGTCTCTCTCCAGAAGAATCTTGTCGCCCGGCCGCCTCTTTTGTCTGCTAACCATCTTTAATGTACGAAATGGCGTCTTTTCTGTTAAACCGTCGTTCCTGTCATCTCCATGAAGAGCACTGACATAATATACCCTTTCTCCGTCCATGTTTCCTCCTGTCTGTATATCTTTACTCGTGAACTTCATTGTTGATATCTTTATTATAACGAGGCTGACTCCAGGTTTCTATCTTATTTATGCTTCCTTTTTTATATATCTTGCTTTTTTTGTGCATTTTATTTACAAGAATAAAAAAATGTCGACAAATACACTACATTATTCACAATCAAATATCCCCGTTTTTGCCCTCTTTCCAGCTAGACGCCTTTAATATTGCAGGCGCTGACAATGTTTTCCCACAGGTTGCAGGACGGGATCCGGCGTTCTCCGCTTTCTTCTTCCAGATAAATGAGGCGCTCTTCTTCCAGTTCCTCCAGACACCCTTCTTTTCCTTCAATCCAGCTCTCGATCCGTTCCTTCGCAGAAAGGAGTCTGGCCGCCACACCGCTGATGCGGATGTCCAGCACCTCATATCCATTTGGTTTATATTCCTTCATCCAGATCTGTTCCCGCTCTTTTTTCAACTCCAGGATTATCCGGATCAATTCCGGCAGCTCTTCTGAAGCAATTTTTTTCAAGGTCTCTTTGTCTTCTTTCAGATAAGAGGACCGGATTCTTGTCCCCAGTGTGCTTTTTGCCGCGTCCGCCGCAGCCAGCAGCCGGTAATAATGAAACAGACCTGCCATATCTCCTTCTTTTTCTTCCACATTTTCCAGTCTGGCCGCCAGGTCTTTATAATACTCTTCAAGCCCCAGGTCTTCAAACTGCCGATCAAAAATACCCACGAGCGGATCCTGGTAGAAAATCGTCTTGGAGGGATTGGCAAACTTCTCATTATGCTCTCCCGTTCCCGGAATGTGGTCAAAAGCATCCAGCAGGCAGAAATCATCCCAGGAGACTCCGAACAGACCTTTCATAACCTGTTCCATTTTTTCTTTATCCGGAACTTTGCCGTACATATATGCGCTGTAGGCAGCCAACATGGGAAGGCCGGTTTCCATAGGCGTCTCAGCTCCATTGTCCAGCCACAATGTCAGGAACGTATCTGAAACACCGGCTTCCCTTATCCCCTCAAACGCTGCTCTGGAGGCATCCAGTGCTTTCGCATAGTTGGGGGCAAGACCATTCCAGATCCAGGCCGCGCCGGCAAAGCACACCTGATCAGTCAGCTTCCTGTGCAGCCTGGCCATCCGGGCATACCGCTCCCTGTCATGACCTTCATAATCCCAGTAGACCAGTGTTACGGAGCGGTCCGGCTTTTCTTCCTCCGGCCATTCATAGTCCGCCGGCACCTGATAATAGTCTCCGCCTCCTGCATTTACGAAGAACATATCACTCCAGATCATAGGTTCCAGTCCATATTTTTTACAAATCTGGAGAACCCTGTCCAGATGCTTTTTGATCAGTTCTCCCTGATTAGGGACACCGTTTTTCTTTCTATAGTTCCCAAATCCCAGGTAGAACGCTTCATCCATTCCAAGATGGATCTTTCTGGATGTGTACATTTCACTCAGCGACTTCAGCATGGCGTCGATCAGCTGATACGTTTTCTCCTCTCCGGCGATCAGGATATCTTCATCATCCCGGTATCCCATCATCGCCGGCCAACGGAGCATGGTCCGCAGGTGGGCCAGAGTCTGTACACAGGGGATCATCTCAATGCCGAACATAGCGGCATATGCATCACATTCTCTGATCTCTTCCTTTTTATATCGCCCCCGAAGCGCCCCAAAGTAGGGATATCCCTCCACTTCATAGGTATCCTCGGTATAAAGAAACAGTCTGCTGTATCCAAGGAGCGCCATCCGTCGGATCCATTTTTTTATAGATTCCACCCGAAGCACCCCATTTCTGGAGCAGTCAAACATAGCGCCGTGACGTCCCTTGGTCCCTTCTTTTTTGGCATCTTCTCCGGTAAGAATGTATTCCCCAAGTCCCCTAAAAAAACCGGTAGGTGAGCCATACCGGATCTTTACACTCCCGTCCCGGCATTCCATCTGAAAGGCAGCATAGTTCAGATTCTGATCCAGGCTTCCACTAAGTCCGACTCCATGTTTCTCCTCTCCGGCCGGCAACACCTCAAATCCTCTCTCTGTCAGGATATCGCTGACGGCCTTCTTCTCTATTCCTTCCAGACTTTCCATATACATTTTTTTCATAGTATGTATCCTTTCTCTTGCTTTTCTTGTACTGATGTTTTATCATGGTTTCCGATTCATTTCAACACTAAAGTGTATTTTACTGACAAATGTGCAAAAAAAAGGAAAGGATTTAAAAAAGGGTGAAATCTATGAATAAAAATGGAACGATGTGGCTCGACACGGACGGAAATCCTATACAGGCTCACGGGGGAATGATTGAAAAATTTGACGGGATTTACTATTGGTATGGAGAGAACAAGGCCGGCGAAACGGTTCTGAAGGAAAATGGTCTTCACAGAGTGGACTTTATCGGATTCTCCTGCTACTCTTCTGCCGACTGTATTTCCTGGAAAAATGAAGGCCTGGTCCTGAAAGCCTCTAACCAGCCCGGCAGCCCGCTTCACAAAAGCAGGGTCGGAGAACGCCCGAAAGTTCTATATAATGAAAAGAGCAGGAAATATGTGATGTGGTTTCATCTTGATTCCCATGACTATATGACCGCACATACCGGAGTTGCAGTAGCTGACCGGCCCACCGGCCCGTTTCAGTTCGTCCGTGAAATGTGTCCAAACAGATTCGATTCCAGGGATATGACACTTTTTAAAGATACCGACGGGAAGGCGTATCTGATCTACAGTTCTGACTGGAACAAAACTTTGCGCATCGCTCAGCTTACGGATGACTACCTGGATGTCAACGGTGTATACAGCCATGCCTTTCCGGAGCAGGAACGGGAAGCTCCCGCTATCTTCATCAAAGACGGTCTTTATTATATGATCACCTCCGGCTGTACCGGCTGGGAGCCGAATAATGCCCTCTTTGGCATCTCGCACAATATTTTTTCAGGCTGGAAGCTGATCGGAGATCCCTGCACAGGCGAAAATGCCCGTCAGACATATTTCGGACAGAGCACCTATGTATTCGAAAAAGACGGCAGACACTATCTGATGCTGGATCACTGGAACCCCTCCAACCTGAAAGAATCCGGCTACAGCATCCTCCCTGTACAGGCAGATAACGGCCACCTTACCGTCTCTTTCCAGGAATATACCAGCCTGTAGTTCTGCACTATGCAAATTTTACGGCATTGTAGACATTAATCACGACAATCACAGCCATCAGGAAGATGAAAAGCTTATTTACATTCTCTTCGCTGATCTTTTTGTTGATCCTGCTGCCGATCGTTCCGCCTAAGATGCCTCCGGCGATCATAACAACCAGGCTTTCGATCTGGATATCCGGGATGGTACCTGTCACACAGGTCTGCACAAAGCTTGTGATCTGAGAAAACATAATGATATAAAGGGAACTCAGCGCCGCCTCCTTGGTCGACATAGAGAAAAAGTAGGCCAGTACTACCAGGTTGATGGGACCGCCGCCTATTCCCAGAAAACTGGACATGATTCCGAGAATGATGCCAATGACTGCACACAGCCAGATCTGTGTGCAGTTTTTTGTCCGTATCTTCTCTTTACAGACCGTATAGACCAGCGTACCAAGCGTGATCACGATAAGAACAATTGCCTGGGTCATTCCTACAAGGTTCTCATTTCCGACCGTTTCCTTCAGCCCCTGAAACATACTTTTCCCAACAACACCGCCCAAAGCTCCTCCGGCCGCCAATGCAGTAGAAATACGCACATCCATTTTTGCCGTGCCTGCACGCAGATTTTTATAAACAGATACTACGGACATGGCGAGTACGGTACAGCCCGACAAAAAGCTGATGCTGCTGACCCCCATGATCCCTGTGGCGTCCAGCACCGGTTTGATGATCACACCTCCACCGATCCCGCAGATGGATCCCACGGTACACGACAGGATACTCACCGCAAAAAATACCAAAACCATAGCTTCTGACCTCTCTTTCCTTCTAAATATTTTTCAATACTTCTCCCCATTATACTCCGTTTTTTTCTTTTCATCTACCACTATCTTGCTTTTCCCCCTGGTTTGTATTATTGTAGAACTATGTACAAATTTCCGGCACTATTTGGCCGGACAAAGGAGATATTATGACAAACAGACCAAATATTATTTTACTTATGACAGATCAGCTCAGAGGAGACGCTCTTGGATATGCAGGACATCCGGACGTAAAGACCCCATATCTTGATACTCTGGCTGCCCGGGGTGTAAATTTTGACCGAGCGTACAGCGCCTGTCCAAGCTGTATTGCCGCCCGCGCCGCTCTTCACACCGGCATGGAACAAAGCCATCACGGACGGGTCGGATACGAAGACAACATTCCCTGGCGGTATGAACATACGCTCGCAGGCGAACTTTCCAAAGCAGGCTACTATACGCAGTGTGTCGGGAAGATGCACGTCCATCCGCTCCGGAACTATCTGGGTTTCCATAACGTAGATCTGCATGACGGATATCTTCACGCGGCCCGGTATGCAAGTGTTCCCTATCGGGAATCCCAGTTTGTGGCTGACGACTATTTTTACTGGCTGAAAAAAGAGCTGGGCGCCGATGCCGACGTGACAGATACCGGCATTGACTGCAACAGCTGGGTGGCCCGCCCCTGGACACACGAAGAAAAATATCACCCTACCAACTGGGTGACGGACCGGTGCCTGGATTTTCTGCGGAGGAGAGATCCTGATCAGCCCTTCTTTCTGATGGCCTCCTATCTCCGCCCTCATCCGCCTTTTGACGCACCGCAGCACTATTTTGATCTTTATCAGAACAAAAAACTGCGCCCGCCCTTCCTGGGAACCTGGGAAACCGACACATACCTGAACCGTGACGGGCGGATCTTCGACTCGAAAACAGGGCCTCTGGATCCTGAACTGATCCACCAGGCCCAGGCCGGATACTATGCCTGCATCACTCATCTGGATCACCAGATCGGCCGGCTGATCATGGCTCTGATCGAGCAGGAGCTGTACGATGATACACTAATCCTGTTTACCGCAGACCACGGGGAAGAACTGTGTGACCACCATATGTTCCGTAAGTCCAGACCGTATGAGGGAAGCTGCCGTATTCCTTTCTTTTTCTGCGCCGGAAAAAATGTCCCTCTGGATATCAAACCTTCCAGCGTATGCCACAGCGTAGTTGAGCTCCGGGATGTGATGCCTACTCTGCTGTCTGCTGCGGGAGCCGACATCCCCTCTTCCGTGGACGGGAAAAATCTCCTTCCCCTGGCAGCCGCGCCGGACAAATCCGTCCGCTCCTGGCTCCATGGGGAACACTCCTACGGGGATTTTTCCAACCATTGGATCGTCACGGAAACAGACAAGTATATCTGGCACACATCCACCGGACAGGAGCAGTATTTCGACCTGAAGGCAGATCCTCACGAGCTGACAGACCTGATCGAAGACCCCGCATCCGCCGATCGGATCCAGGATCTTCGTTCCTGCCTGATCTCCGTTTTAAAAGACCGTCCCGAAGGTTTTACAGACGGGGAAAAACTGATTCCCGGGCGTCCTTATCCCGAGACCCTGGCGCGCATAAAAAGCACAAATACTCTGTCTATTTAAAGGAGGATTTCATGAGCCACAGACAGTATTCCTTTCAGAATACCAACATAGAAAAGTTAAACGCCCGCCTTCTCTCCATTGCTCTGGCAAAGGACGAGAAGGACTGGCAGAGCGTTCTGCACACGCATCATTTTACCGAAATCTTTTTCGTCGTCAATGGAGAAGGCAATTTTCTCTTCCACGACGAAACCCATCATATAAAGGCGGGCGATCTGGTGATCGTCCCGCCTTATATGGAGCATACAGAGCAGTCCATCAAAGGAATGCCCCTTGAATATTACGTGATCGGCGTGGACGGTGTCTCCTTCCAGCCGGCAGACGAAAAAACCTGCGTGCAGGTCTTCTGCAACTTTAACAACAAATCCCTGATCGAGGATCTTTTGTCACAAATGCTCTATGAGGTAAGAAATTCTTCCTACGGATCTGATAAAATCTGCCAGAATCTCCTGGAAATCCTGATCCTCAGGATCGCACGCCATCAGCATGTCATTCCCGTACCACTTACCTCAACTTATATGACAAAAGAGTGTGCGCGGATCAAAGAATATCTGGATATCCATTACTCTGAACAGATCACTTTGGATACCCTGACGGAGCTGACCCATATGAATAAATATTATATGGCCCATTCCTTTGCAAAATATACCGGCCAGTCACCTATCCAGTATCTGAATCAGCGCCGGATGGAGGCCGCCTGCACTCTTCTTACCGATACGGATCACTCTATTTCTTCCGTATCCTCCTCCGTGGGCTTTTCCTCCCAGTCTTATTTCACTCAGGCCTTCCGGAAAAAGTACGGTATCACACCTATCAAATACCGTCAGCTGCATGCCCAGTCCGGAAGCGAGGAATATCCCTAAAATCTGCTTCCTGCCAGATATTCCAGCCTTTCTATACTATAGGAAAAAAAGCGGCTGTTCGCCTCACAATAATAGTTTTTCATCGTTCCATCCGCTGAAAAACAGTCTCTTTTACAGCCGCCGCGGCATAAAGGATACCAGCGGCATTCTCCGCATCTGTCATCTCTCCTTGCCGGGTCCCGGAAAAAGGGATGCCCTTCTGCCCCTTCTTTTTGCGCCAGTTTTCCCAGCGTTTCAAAATCCACCGAAGGATCAAGGATATTTCCCATCTGATACTGATCCAGGGCGTAAAAATCGCAGGGATATATCGAGCCGTCACTTTCGATCACATTCTGCATGCTGCACCTGCCGTACATACTGCAGGCCTCCGGCTGCCCTCCCCGGAGCATATCCACATAATTCTCAAACTGCCGGATATATACCAAAGATCCCTGTACCCTGTCCTGAAACCAAAGATCAAAAAGCGTTTTCATCGACTCCTCATACATCCCGGGAGTCAGGGAATACTCGTTTCTCCCTCTCTCTTCTCCCAACGGATCCAGACAGGGAATATACTGCTGATGGATCAGCCCCTTGCGTATAAAAAAACGATAGACAGCCCCGATGTGAGACGCTGTCTGTGCATTCAGCACACAGAGCACATGGAATGGAATCCTGTATTCCTGCAGCTTCTTCGCACAGGCAAAGGCCCGGGTAAAAGTACCATCTCCACGATAATCTGTCCGGTTCTCATCATGGGTTTTCCGGACGCCGTCCAGGGAAAGCCCTGTCAGAAATTGTTTTTCTTTTAAAAATTCAAGCCATTCCTCATCCATCCTGATCCCGTTTGTCTGCAGAGTAAAAGCCACAGTCTGCCCCGGTCTCTTCCTTTCTTCCACGTAAGCTGTAAATGCCCGGAAAAAGGAAAGACCTGCGAGCGTCGGCTCTCCTCCCTGAAAGCCGAACACGCAGGTCTGTGCCGCCGCAAGTGCTTTATCCACGATAGCGCGCATGGTATCGTTGGTCATTTTACCATGATCCGCTACCTTCCGCTTTTCTGCCTCGTCTTTATAAAAGCAGTATCTGCAGTTCAGATCACAGGCAGAGGAGACCGGTTTGATGAGAAGCTTAAGTTCTCTCATTCCATTTCTCCTTTTTACTATTTAGATTTCATACCAGTAAATACCGTTTGCCTCCAGGTCAAGGTCAAAGCTTGTGCCATCTCCTTTATATACCGTGGTGCTCTGCGGTTCATAGGTATTATTGACTACACAGTATTTGCCGTTCTTTACATAGGCATGTACTTCTACATTATAATTGGTACTGAACCATTTCTTAAGCTCATCCTCATCGTGAGAAGCCCAGAGGATGGAACGGTACAGAAGGCGGCTGTTCTCAAAGCTGTACGGAAGTCCGCTGATGTAAACGCTTCGCCCTTTTCCAAAATCATTGACCGCAAGCTGCACTTCCTTGTCTGTCTGTTTCAGGATCGTGGTGCCTTCATATGCGTAGATATTTTTCTTTCCTTCTCCGAAGTCAATCTCACCCTGGCAGTCTGCAGTGATGAAATGATCATGTTCATCCCAGTTATATTTATCCACATTCAGTGTAAATCCATTTTCTTCTTCTACACCCATAACCGTGGCAAGCTGGAAGAAATGTCCCTCGTGCTGATGTGCTGCCGGTTCACCGACGCCGATAAAACCGCCTCCGTTGTATATGAATTTCTTCACAGCGGTAATGATTGTCTCATCTGTCCAGTTGTCTCCGCCGGTATAAGCAGTATCTGCATCCCCCACATTTAAAATGACATCGATATCATCCAGAATCGCCGGATTCTTCCGGATATCATCAAAGCTGATCCACTGCACATCGAACGGTGCGCCGCTCAAAGCTTCAATAATTCCGGCATAGGAATAATTCTGTTTGTAGTAGATTGCATGGTGCACCATATGATTGCCCCAGGCTCTCATCTTGCCCCAGCAGTTTAACACTGCTACTTTCTTTACACAGTAAGGTATGGTTCCTTTGATATTCTCATACAAGGTACGGAATTCCTGGCACACGCTTTCCACATAGTCAATAAATTCCGGGAACTGCATAGCCAGCTTCAGATATCCGCCATATCCGATCCGGTCGATAGGCTTTCTTAAGATGGCACGTCTCGCCGTCACCCAGTTGACCTTTGCTTCTTTCACCGGGTCTCCTCCTTCATGGAAAACATCCGGGAAGAAATATGGCAGAAGACGTCCTTCTGTATATTTTACACCCTCGATATCACTGATCAGACGCAGGGTAGATCCGTTTCCGACACTTCCAACGACTGCATCCACTCCTACATTTTTAAACTCGTCCATAAAGGGTTCCATACCGATCCAGTGGTCGCCCAGGAACATCATGGCTTCTTTTCCGCACTCATGTGTGATATCCACCATCTCTTTTGCCAGCTTCGTCACTTCTCTTCTCTGGAAATCCTGGAAATCCCGGAATTCCTTGGAAGGAATACGGTAGGTATTGTTCATATAGCCCTGGTCGATGATATACTCAGGCCGGAATGGATATCCTACCTCTTTTTCAAACTGCTCCAGGATATACGGGCTCACAGAAGCAGAATACCCGTACCAGTCCACATATTTTTCTCTTGCAAGTTCATCGAAAATCAGTGTGAACTGATGGAAAAATGTAGTATAGCGGATCACATCCACATGCGGGTTGTCCGCAATAAACTTACGCAGACGCTCCATCGAATACGCCTTTGTCTTTGGCTGACGAACGTCGAAGGTGATCTGCTTTTCAAAGTTGGTCCAGCCGTTTGTCACAGCATTGTACATATGTACCGGATCCCACATGATGTATGCCAGGAAGCTGACCGTATAATCATGGAACTCTGCCGCGTCATGGATCGTCACATCCCCGGCATCTCCGTCATAGCTCCATTGTTCCACCGGCACGACTTCCCCTGTCGTCCGGTCGATAACCTCCCACCATTTTGTGATGTCATCGTGATCATTTACCTTCAGCATATCCGGATACAGGTGGTTCATCAGATGGATCTTAAGTTCACTGTCTACCGCAGTATAAAACGGAGTCATGATATACATCTGCTGAATCTCGTCCGGATTTGCCTTTGCCCACTCATTATCTTTCCTCGTCGTGTAATAAGTGGAATACACTTTTGCGTCTACGTCCTTTAATTCTTCCGGATAGTCCGTGCCGTCACAGTCTCTGATAGCATCCGCGCCCCAACGCTCTACCAGTTCCAGTGTCTCCGGTACCACATCCACGTCTGTAGGGATCGTAACTTGGCCTTTCGTATGCGTTTTCACAATCTTTCTCCTCTCTATAAAATATTTTCACAACTTGTTATCATAAGCATAGGCTAAAAAGCTTCTCCCGTCAATTTGCTTATTGCTAACATTTTTATGATTCTTGTCTTTCATATTATATTTTATTGCATATATCTAAAAAGAAGCTGTGGGATAAGTCCGTACCATCGGATTACTTATCCCGCAGCTTCTCCCTGCATCTCTATTCTTCCAGATCCTCAAAGGCCTCCTTCATTTTATCCATAAAGCCTTTCTTCTTTTTACCCTTGCGTCCTTCACCCTGCTCCTTTTCCGGGGCTCCGAGTGTATTGCCTGACAATTCATCAAATCGGCGCAGCGCTTCTTTTGCTTCTGCGCTCAAATGCTCCGGCGTCTGGATCACCAATGTAACATAGTGATCTCCTCTGACCTGTGCATTCCGTATAGACGGTACGCCCTTGCCCTTCAAACGCACTTTGGTATCTGTCTTGGTTCCCGGCTTCACATTGTAGAGCACTTCTCCGTCCACTGTCTTGATCCTGATATCTCCGCCCAGTGCTGCCTGTGCAAAAGAAATCGGCACAGTAGAAAAGATGTGCACATCCTGCCGCTGGAAGATCGGGTGTCTGGACACAGTCACTTCTACCAGCAGGTCGCCCCTGGGACCTCCGTTTACGCCCGGCTCTCCCTTTTCCCGGATGCGTACGCTCTGCCCGTTGTCGATGCCTGCCGGAATCGATACGGAAATCTTTTTACGGCTTGACACATATCCTGTTCCGCCGCAGTCCGGGCACTTGTCCCGGATAATTTTTCCGGTACCATGACAATCCGGACACGTCTGGACATTCTGTACTGTTCCGAAGAAGGACTGCTGGGTATAAACCACCTGTCCTTTACCGCCGCATTTCGGGCAGGTTTCCGGAGAGGTTCCCGGCTTGGCGCCGGTTCCGTGACATTTCGGGCAGGGATCCTTCAGAACCACATCCAGCTCTTTTTCACAGCCGAACACGGCCTCCTCAAACGTAAGCCGCACGCTTTTACGGATATTCATTCCCTTCATCGGCCCCTGATTCGCACGGCCTCTACGGCCGCCCCCGAACAGATCTCCAAAGATATCTCCAAAGATATCACTGAAATCCGCACCACTGAAGTCGAATCCGCCGAATCCGCCGGCTCCTCCTGCACCGCCCTCAAAAGCAGCATGACCAAACTGGTCATACTGCCTTCTCTTATCAGGGTCACTCAGCACCGCATATGCTTCTGAGGCTTCTTTGAATTTTTTCTCCGCCTCCGCATCTCCGGGGTTCATGTCAGGATGATACTTCTTGGCAATCTGTCTGTATGCTTTTTTCAGAGTCGCTTCGTCAGCATCTCTGCCAACACCCAGCACCTCATAATAATCTCTCTTTGATTCTGCCATGATTTATCCCTTTTCTAGTTATTAAACTTTTTTATCATTTAGATTAGACTTCTTTGTAATCTCCATCGACTACATCGTCTCCCTGGAATCCTTCCGGTGCGGGGCCTGCCTGCTGACCGGCTCCTGCTCCCATATCCGGACCTGCTCCTGTTCCTGCAGCTCCTGCTGCCGCACCTGCCTGCTCATACATCTTTGTGAACAGCTTCTGAGCGCTTTCAGTCAGTTTATCCTTTCCAGCCTTGATCTCTGCCACCTGTGCATCTGTCATCTCTTCCATATTGACCTTCTCAAGCAGCTCTTTCAGCGCCTTGCAGTCCGCTTCTACAGCTTCCTTATCAGCACCGTCCAGCTTATCGCCTACTTCTTTCAGTGCCTTTTCGGTCTGGAATACCATGGCTTCTGCCTCGTTCTTGGCATCAATACCCTCTTTACGCTTTTTGTCCTGTGCCTCAAATGCAGCGGCTTCCTTGACAGCCTTGTCAATCTCTTCGTCAGACATATTGGAACCTGCCGTGATGGTGATGTGCTGTTCTTTTCCTGTTCCCAGGTCCTTTGCAGATACATTTACGATACCGTTGGCATCGATATCAAAGGTAACCTCGATCTGCGGAACTCCACGCGGAGCCGGTGCAATGCCGTCCAGTCTGAACTGTCCGAGGGACTTATTGTCTCTTGCAAACTGACGCTCGCCCTGTACTACATTGATGTCAACAGCTGTCTGGTTATCTGCTGCTGTAGAGAAGATCTGGCTCTTCTTCGTCGGGATTGTTGTATTTCTCTCGATCAGTCTGGTAGCCACGCCTCCCATGGTCTCGATGGACAGTGACAGCGGGGTTACATCCAGAAGCAGGATATCGCCTGCGCCGGTATCGCCTGCCAGCTTGCCGCCCTGTACAGATGCTCCCAGAGCTACACACTCATCCGGGTTCAGAGACTTGCTTGGCTCTTTGCCTGTCAGACGCTTCACTTCTTCCTGTACAGCAGGAATACGTGTGGAACCTCCTACCAGCAGTACCTGGCCAAGATCAGCTGCTGTAATGCCTGCATCAGATAATGCTCTCTGCACCGGTTCGGATGTCTTCATAACCAGATCATTGGTCAGTTCATCAAATTTTGCTCTGGTCAGATTCATGTCAAAATGCTTCGGTCCTTCTGCTGTTGCAGTAATGAACGGAAGGTTGATATTTGTAGTAGTTGCGGAAGACAACTCTTTCTTTGCTTTCTCTGCAGCCTCTTTTAATCTCTGCAGTGCCATTTTATCATTAGAAAGATCTACGCCTTCCTGTTTCTTAAACTCAGCGATCATATAGTCGGTCAGCTTCTGGTCGAAGTCATCACCGCCCAGACGGTTGTTTCCGGCTGTAGACAATACTTCGATAACGCCGTCGCCGATCTCAATGATAGATACATCAAAGGTACCGCCGCCCAGGTCATATACCATGATCTTCTGTTCTTTTTCGTTGTCAAGTCCATATGCCAGCGCTGCCGCCGTAGGCTCATTGATGATACGCTTTACATCCAGGCCTGCAATCTTTCCGGCGTCCTTGGTTGCCTGACGCTGTGCGTCATTGAAGTAAGCCGGTACTGTGATGACCGCCTCTGTTACTTTTTCTCCCAGATATCCTTCTGCGTCTGCTTTCAGTTTCTGAAGGATCATTGCAGAAATCTCCTGCGGAGAATATTTCTTGTCATCAATCGTTACCCTGTAGTCAGATCCCATCTCTCTTTTAATCGAGGAGATCGTTCTCTCAGCATTGGTAACAGCCTGACGCTTTGCCGGCTCTCCTACCAGACGCTCGCCTGTCTTTGTAAATGCCACAACTGACGGTGTTGTTCTTGCTCCTTCTGTATTTGCGATAACGGTTGGCTGACCGCCTTCCATAACGGCTACACAGCTGTTTGTTGTTCCTAAGTCAATACCAATGATTTTGCCCATTTCTAATTCCTCCTAAAATAATTTATTACAATTGATTTCCCTGCGTATCAGGTGTTAGTTTGCTACTTTTACCATACTGTGTCTCACAACAGAGTCACGGTACATATAACCTTTTTGAAACTCCTCGGCAACAATGTTTTCTCCCAGATTTTCATCCTCCACGTGCATAACCGCATTATGGAAATTGGGATCAAATTCTTTGCCTACTGCCTCGATCGGTTTCACCTCGATTCCCTCTAAGGTTGTCATTAACTGTTTGTAAACTTTTTCCATGCCCTGTACAAAGGCATTTTCCTTTTCCTCCTCGGTCACCGCGCTAAGCCCGCGCTCAAAATTGTCGACCACCGGAAGGATTTTTTCTATGATATCTTTCGCTCCAACCTCGTACATCTGGGATTTTTCCTTTTCTGTACGCTTGCGGAAGTTATCAAACTCTGCCATCTGACGGGTCAGCTTATCCGTCAGTTCTTCGATCTTTTCGTCTTTTTTGTCTTTTTTCTTTTTACCAAAAAACTTCTTTTCTTTCTTTTCTCCATCGTCGGAAGCTTCTGATGACTCCTGCCCTGGCTCCTGCTCAGCTTCTTCTGCTTCTTCTGCGTCAGCTGCTGTTTCTGCCGTCGCTTCCTCCGGGTCCCCGTTTTCATCCTGAGGGTCACCTTCTGCACCGGCTGCCTTCTTTGCCTCTTCCACGGCTTCCTTCACCATTTCTTCCTGGCTCTTTTCCTGATTATTTTCCAAGGGTCCTTCCACCTTTCTTTCTTACTTGGCTATGTTTCATCATTTTTATGAAACATCTGATCCAGCTCATTTTGAAGACGTTTCATGGATTTCAGCACATGCTCATAATCCATACGCTTGGGACCGATAATACCTATCGTTCCCTTCATGCCTTCTCCTAATTCATAAGTGGCTGTCACAACGCTGCAGTCTTTCATGTTCTGGACCGGCGTTTCGTCGCCGATATATACCTGGATTCCGGTGTTGTCCTCTCTTGCCAGCGTCTGTGTGACCAGCTCGTTCAGCTGCTGTTTCTCTTCAAATGCACTGATGATCTCCTGCGCGCTCTGCTTATCGCTGAGCTCCGGATATTTAAATATGTTGGTGGCTCCGCTGGTATAGATCTGCATGTCGTTGTCCACCTGAATGACCTCTGCCACAGCGTCCAGGACATTTCCTACCACTCCACTGTGGATCCCGGCCTGTTCTTTCAGTCTTGCGATCAGCCCCAGGTTGATCTCTTCAATGGACATCCCTGTCAGCGTCGTGTTCAGCAGCATATTTAATTTCAGAAGATTTTCATTGCTTAAGGGCTCTTCCACGTTGATGATCTTATTCTTGATCACGTTTCCGCCAAGCACAATGACCGCGATGATCTGTTCCTCATCCACGGCCGACAGCTGGATGAATTTCAGCTTATTGGCGCTGCTCACAGGAGTTGAAACCATGGTCGCATAATTGGTACTGTTGGCCAGCACCCTGGCAGCCTGGCTTAACAACTGCTCCATCCGGTCAGCCTTATCCAGCATCTGCTCCTGCATCTCATTTAACTCCTGCTCCTTTTCCTCCATCAGCATATCCACATAGAGGCGGTAGCCCTGGTCCGAAGGAATACGTCCTGCCGACGTATGAGGCTGCAGGATGTAGCCAAGCTCTTCCAGATCCGCCATCTCATTACGAATCGTTGCTGAACTCAAATTCAGGTCCGTGTACTTGGAAATAGTTCTGGACCCTACCGGCTCCCCGGTCTCCAGATAATTCTGGATGATCGCATGAAGGATCTTCAGCTTCCGCTCACTAAGTCCATGTTCCGCTACCATGCATCCTCCTCCTTTCGGCTTTATTAGCACTCCCCAAAAATGAGTGCTAACATCTTCGACTATTAATTTAGCACTATGCTATTTGTTTGTCAACACCCTTTCACAAAATTTTCAAACGGGGACGTACACTTTTGCGTCAGGTGTACGTCCCCAATCGCAATATACGGTGTCCCCAACCGCATTTTGCCCTGTCCCTTTTTGCAAAACCCCCTGTCCCCAATAAAAAAAGAAGCAGGATCTCTGCTTCTTTTTTTATTAGCTTAATTCTACTTTTGCCGCTTCTTCGGGCTTGAAGTCGTTCTGCAGATCGTAGATGTTATGTCCGGTGGATTCACTTAAGACCCTTCCTTCTAATGAATAGCAGCGGATGAATCTTTTCCCGTCTACGCTGGACCAGTGCTCCACATCCCAGCTCATGTATCCGTCCTCATCTGACTTTTTTTCTTTCAGATACAGGTCTACCTGCCGGCCTTCCTTCATCTTTTCGATCAGGCCCTTGGTTCCGCCCACCTCTACCTCTGTCTTGTTCACTGCATCATAAACCTTCATGACATTTCCTCCTATTTAAAAGTTTCTATGTAAATTATAGCTTCTGAAAATAAAAAATACAATCTTCTTCTTTTTTTATCTTGACAAATTCATTTCTCAAATATATTATTGTATTAACTTAATAATACACTAATACATAAATACATTTGAAAGGAGCACAAATATGAGTGTCATATTACGCACAAACCAGCTGACAAAGCGTTACGCTCACCGCACTGTGGTGGATCACCTTTCCATGACCATCCACGAAGGTGATATCTATGGATTTATCGGGAAAAACGGAGCCGGGAAGACCACGCTGATACGCATGATCACCGGACTTGCCGCCCCGGATGACGGGACCATCCTTATGTTCGGGAGCCCGGATCTGCCCGAGGGCCGTAAATTTACCGGCACCGTTATCGAATCTCCCGCACTCTATCCAGGAATGACAGCAAAGGAGAATCTCCTGGCCCAGTATAAGCTCCAGGGCATCCGGAATGAATCCCAGGCTGATTCTATCCTGACACTGGTTGGTCTTGACGATGCCGGAACGAAAAAGGCAAAGGACTTTTCACTGGGGATGCGGCAGCGCCTGGCAATCGGCATCGCTCTGATCGGAAATCCGAAATTCCTGATTCTGGATGAACCGACAAACGGCCTGGACCCGGAAGGAATCAAGGAGATCCGGGACCTGATCCTGAGACTAAACCACGACCGCAAGATCACCGTGCTGATCTCCTCCCACATCCTGGGAGAACTTTCCAAATTTGCCACGCGCTACGGGATCATCCATCAAGGAAAACTGATCGATGAATTTACAGAGGAACAGCTGATTCAAAGATGCAGTGCCCCGGACGGGACACCGATCATGGATCTGGAGGATTATTTCTTAAAGAAAATACAAGGGGGAATCTAAAAATGACACATATATTAAGAAGTGATTTTTATAAACTGAGAAAAGCCAGATATTTCTGGGTCTGCCTGGCTGTCACGGTAATCCTGGCTGTCGGAAGTGTTTTTCTTCTTGATTTTACCTATCGTCTGGCGGGAGACCAGATGGAGACCCAGGTCGCCTCACAGCAGGAAACGCTGGAGGAAAGCGGCGTCAGTGTCTCTGTGGAAGGCGTACCCTTAAGCTACAACGAGCTAAGCGGCTCAGGCCAGCTCCTCTCCTTCTTTGCCGGCAACACAACATTGATCCTGGCAGTACTCATCTCTCTGTTCGTAGGCAGCGAATTTAACCATGGCACCATCAAAAACATGGCCTCCAGACAGTACAGCCGGGCAGCCCTCTATGTCTCCAAGCTGATCACAGGCATGGCCGCAGGAGCCTTTCTGACCCTGGTCTACGTCCTGTTCGCAGCTGTCACAGCTTCCATCCTCTGGGGATTTGGCCCTGTTTCTTCAGGGTACTGGCCCCGGACACTCGGGGGAGCCGGACTTGAGCTATTGCTCCTTTTCGCCTTCATATCTGTTTTCGTAATGTTTAGCTTTATCATCCGGCAAAATGGAGGATCGCTGGCCGTTAACATCTGTTTCCTGGAATTTTTATCTCTGTTTGCCATGCTGGGAGAAATGCTGGTCAAAAAATTCACAGGCAAAACCATGACATTATCTAATTATCTGATTGATGCTAACATGAATGCTCTGCTTGGCGGACTTACCCGAACTTCCGTGATCCGCGCACTCTTCGTTGCCGCCGGATTTTTTCTGGCAGCGCTTCTCATCGGAATGGTACATTTCCAGAAGCGGGATATCAAATAAGCCAGAACTCACTTTTCCGGTAATCCAAGACCCCATCCCGGCGGAGCTTTGAAAGCTCCGCCGACATGGCGCTTCTCTCCACACACAGATAATCCGCCAGCTCCTGACGGTTAAACGGAATCACAAAATGCCGGGCATTCTTTTGCTTCGCCGTTTCTGATAAATAAGAAAGTAATTTTTCTCTGGTCGTCCGTTTGGACAGGTGACGCAGCTTTTCACCGAGCATTACATTTTTCCCGGCCAGGATCGTCACCAGATTCCGGATCAACTGCTGATGAAACGGGCAGGATGCCGGACACACTTCGAGTACACGCTGTATATCCACCTGGAAAACCTGACTGTCTGTCACAGCCACTACACTGACCGGACTTCCTCCCACGCCCGCACATGCGTAGGCCGCCCCGAACAATTCCCCCGGCGTCAGTTTCTCAAGGATATTCCTGTTCCCGAACACATCCTCGCTGACTACCTGCACGCAGCCGCTCAGGACGATCCCTACCTTTCTGGCAGGCTCGCCTTCTGACCAGATCACTTCCTGCTTCTGAAAATATCTTTTTCTGCCATCCAGACAGTGAAGGATACTCTCACAATCCTTCCTGCTTATCCCTTGAAACAGCGGCATTTTCGCAAATAGGTCCTGATATGCTTCCATAATTTTTCTCCTTCGTTGGAAATCCAACATACTTTTGGAGGAAATTATAGTAAACTGCAGACATCAAGTCAAGGAGGGATTTCATATGATAAGAAAAATTATCCAGATAAATGAAGAAAAATGTAACGGATGCGGCGCCTGCGCGGCTGCATGCCACGAGGGAGCCATCCAGATGATAAATGGAAAAGCAAAACTGATCCGGGACGACTACTGCGACGGACTGGGAGACTGTCTGCCGGCCTGCCCTACCGGAGCCATCACTTTTGAAGAGCGGGAGGCCGCCGCTTATGATCCGGAAGCCGTCCAGCTTCATCTGAAAACCAGAAAGGATTCCAGCTCTCAGGCACAGCCGACTTTCTCAGGCTGTCCCGGCCAGGCCCCCAGATCCATCAGCCATACACCTTCCGACTGCAGCGCCGCCAAAACGCCCCTGGAATCAGCTGCCCCGCAAAGCCAGCTCTCCCAGTGGCCGGTGCAGATCCAGCTGGCCCCGGTAAACGCGCCGTATTTCCAGGGCGCCCATCTTCTGATCGCAGCCGACTGCACCGCCTACGCTTATGCCAATTTTCACCAGCGTTTTATCCGGAACCATATCACTTTGATCGGATGTCCGAAGCTGGATCCGGTGGACTATACTGAAAAACTGACGGAGATCATCCGGGGCAACGACATCAAAAGCCTGACCATCGTCCGCATGGAGGTTCCCTGCTGCGGAGGGATCCAGCATGCCGCCACCCAAGCTTTAAAGGCCAGTGGAAAATTCATCCCCTGGCAGGTGGTGACAGTAAAAATCGATGGAACTATTCTGGAATCAAACGGATAACATTTAAGGGGCGATTACTCGCCCCTTAAAAATTTCATCCATTCCCCGATCTTCTTTTCATATCCGTTCTCGCCGGGTTCATAGAACTTCGCACCCAGGATCTCATCCGGCAGGTACTGCTGCTCTACATAATGATGTGGGTAATCGTGGGCGTACTGATAGCCGATACCGTGCCCCAGCTTTCCGGCGCCCTTATAATGCGCATCCTGAAGATGGGAAGGCACCGTCGTTTTCTTAGATCTCACGCTTTCCATCGCTGAAAAGATCGCATTTGTTGCAGAATTGCTCTTAGGTGCTGTGGCCACATAGGTCACTGCCTGCGAAAGGATGATCTGAGCCTCCGGCATACCGATCCTCTCCACTGCCTGAGCCGCTGAAACCGCCACGTTAAGAGCCATAGGGTCTGCATTTCCCACATCCTCTGACGCACATATCATGATCCTGCGGGCGATGAACTTGATATCCTCCCCGGCATAAAGCATTTTGGCCAGGTAATAAACCGCCGCATCCGGATCAGATCCCCGCATACTTTTAATGAAGGCAGAAATCGTGTCATAATGATTATCCCCGGTCTTATCGTAGCGGACCACCCGCTTCTGGATACATTCACTGGCTACCGGAAGAGTCAGATGGATCTTTCCGTCTTCGCTTCGCTCCGTCGTCAGGATCCCCAGCTCCACTGCATTTAAAGCGCTTCTTGCATCTCCGCCGCAGATGTCTGCCAGAAAATCCAGCGCATCGTCCTCGATCACCGCCTGATAGCTTCCCATACCCTTTTCCACATCATAAACCGCCCGGCGGATCAAGGTTTTGATATCCTCCGGCTCCAGGGGATAGAGCTCAAAGATAACCGACCGGGAGATCAGCGCACTGTTCACCTCGAAATATGGATTTTCTGTAGTGGCGCCGATCAGGATGATCGTCCCGTCCTCCACAAACGGCAGAAGATAATCCTGCTGCCCTTTATTGAACCGGTGGATCTCATCTATAAAAAGGATCGTCCTTTTCTGGTACATCCCCTGCAGATCCTGGGCTTTCTTTACTACCTCTTCCATATCCTTTTTCCCCGCTACCGTAGCGTTGATCTGGGTAAACTCCGCACTGGTGGTATGGGCAATGACCTTTGCAAGCGTTGTCTTCCCGGTTCCCGGCGGCCCATAGAAAATGACAGAGCTTAGCTTGTCTGCCTTGATTGCCCGGTACAACAGCTTATCCTTCCCGATGATATGCTGCTGCCCCACCACTTCATCCAGAGTCGTGGGCCTTAGTCTGGACGCAAGCGGCGATTCCTTTTCCTGGTTTTGTTCCCGCATATAATCAAATAAATCCATTGCTTCCTATCTTCCTTCCCATCCAATGATTTCCCGGACTGCCTCTCCGGCGATCAGAAGCCCTGCCACCGGCGGCGTAAAAGAAATACTCCCGGGCAGCGACATGCGGCTCCCTTTTTCTTCTCCTGTCTCTTTGCCGGATACATCCACAGGCTTCTCTTTTGAATACAACACTTTCACCCCATGGATCCCTCTTGCCTTCAGCTCTTTTCTCATTACCTTGCAGAGCGGGCAGACGGATGTACTGCTGATGTCCGCGATCTCAAACAGTTCCGGATGCAGTTTATTGCCGGTACCCATGCAGCTGATCAATGGAATCTCTTCTTTCTTTGCCCTCTCGATCACGGCCAGCTTCGCTGTCACTGTATCAATGGCATCGATGATATAATCCGGACGGATCTTGAAAATCTCTTCGATATTTTCCGGCAGCACAAAGGTTTCGTAAGTAAGGACTTCTGTCTCCGGACAGATATCATGGATCCTTTCTTTCATGATTTCAGTCTTATACCTTCCCACCGTACTGTGATACGCGATGGACTGGCGGTTGATATTGGTAAGAGACACTTTGTCATTATCCACCAGGATCAGTCTTCCCATGCCGCTCCTTGCCAGGGCCTCGATGCAGTGGGATCCTACGCCTCCCACTCCAAGCACCAGGACCGTTGTCCTTCGAAGCTTCCCAAGCGCCTCTTCTCCGATCAGGAGCTCCGTCCTTGAAAATTCATGTATCATAAGTCTTCTCCATTCCTGTATGCCAAGAAAAACTGCGGAATATCCGCAGTTTTTCAGAAGCTATCTTTTCTTAACACTCCATCCGAACCTTCCCAGGCTTTTGCCCAGTCCCAGATATTCTCCATGGGAATAAGCCAGAAGTCCGGTATGGTTCAGCTCAAATTTTCCATTTTTCTTCATATATTTCTCATCGACCTGAACAGCCGTAACTCTGGCAAGAAACATGTGATGGCTTCCCAGTTCTTTGACCTCTGTCACTTTACACTCGATGTTCACCGGGCTTTCCAGGATCACCGGCGCATAAGAAAGGGTATTCGCTTTCCCCTTTGTCAGCCCCATTTCCTTCCACTTATCCACATCTCTTCCAGATTTTACACCACACCAGTCCGTGGCCTTTGCAAGCTCCTCCGTCGTAAGATTCACAACAAATTCTCCGGTCTCCCGGAGCATTCCGTAGGAATAGCGCTCCGGACGCACGGAAATATAAAGCATCGCCGGATCTGTACAGATGGTGCCTGTCCAGGCCACCGTCAGTATATTTGCACTGCCTGCCTTGTCAGCGGCGCTCACCATTACCGCCGGAAGCGGATACAGCATATTCCCCGGCTTCCACACTTGTCTTCCCATAGCATATTATCCTTTCTTTCCTGTCATCTCCTACTGCTGCATTGTGCTCACAAGCGTAGGGATCAGCTGCTTCTTCCTGGATACCACGCCTTTCAGAATGATCCGGTCTGTATCCTCCCTGAGATCAAAGGCCTCCAGCACCTTTTCCTTTGCCCCGGCTCCACAGCACAGAAGCTCTGTGGACTCTTCCAGGATATCTGTCAGCATGAAGAAGATCATCTGCAGATTGTGGTCCTTCAATACCTTTGGAAGATGAGGATCCAGGGTCTGCCGGATCTCATCCAGTTCTTCTTTATTCATCGAATTGATCTGTCCTACGCCGAATACCATATCGTTGACCGTAAACTGCTTAAAGTCCTGGAAGCAGATTTCTTCCGCACTCTTGCCCTGCAGATTGCTTCCTGCCCGGAACATTTCACTGGCCAGCTGTTCCAGATCGACCTCTGCGATCTTCGCAAGCTTTTTGGCCGTCTTTTCATCCACTGCCGTACAGGTGGGCGAACGGAACAACAATGTATCCGAAATGATCGCGGAGCACAAAAGTCCGGCAATCGTCCGGCTGATCTTAACCCCGGCCTCCTGATACATCTGATACACGATCGTCGCTGTACAGCCCACCGGCTGATTCCGGAAAAATACAGGTCCTACCGTCTCAATATTTCCCAGCCGGTGATGGTCGATGATCTCCACGATCTCCGCCTCCTCGATGCCGTCTACGGCCTGGGATTTCTCATTGTGGTCTACCAGGATAACCTTTTTCTTACTTACATCCAGGAAACGCCGCCTGGAAATAAAGCCCCGGAACCGTCCGTGCCGGTCCAGGATCGGGAAATCACGGAACTTCTTTTTCGTCATGACTTCCTTGATATCATCCACATAATCATTGAGCTGGAAGCTGGTCAGCGGTGTCTTTGTCATAAAATATTTCACCGGGATACTCTGGTTGATCAGCCTTGCCGCCGTAAATGTATCATGCGGCGTGCGGATGATGACAATACTCTGCTCCTCCGCCTTTTTAATCAGCTCATCCGGTACTTCCGCATTCTGGCATACCACCAGGCAGCTGGCGTCGATATCCACCGCACAGGCCTGAGACTCATACCGGTTTCCCAGGATGACCAGATCGTCTTTCTCGATAAACTGTTCCATCAGATCCGGATTGGATGCGCCGATCGCCACTTTTCCTTTGGTGAAATGCCCGTGCTCGTTGCCGGTCACCAGCGTACCGTCCAGCGTTTTGATAATATTGCGGTACTGAGTCTTTGCAGCTGACAGTACCCGGTTGTCATATACGTCCATATAGGATGTAGCTATATCTCCGGTAGAGATCACACCCACCAGCTCTTCATCCTTCAGAACAGGAATTGTTTTGATATTATTTTCTTTCATTTTCTGCCAGGTATCTTTAATAGACATCTGCGGATCCACACCGTCGATCTTGTGGATATCGATATCCTTCACCTGGAGTTTGACATTCTGCAGAAGAGGCGGTGCGTCCACACCGAACCGCTGAAGAACGTAGGCTGTTTCTTCATTGATAAGCCCGGCTCTTCTGGAAACATACTCTTCTCCTGTAATTTCTTTTTTCAAATGAGCATATGCGATTGCAGAACAGATGGAATCTGTATCCGGATTCTTATGCCCTACCACATATACTTTTCCTGATTTCTTTCCCATAAATTCCTACACCTCACTCGACATCTGCCATAAAAGATGACCCTAAATTTAAGCTTGCCATCTTTTCTTCCTTTCGTCAACCATAAATTTAGATAAAGAATTCATTTTTCTTTGAACAAGTCCGGAAAATTATGCTATACTGAAAGAAATATGTAAATATGGATACAAAAACTACTCTGAGAAAGGAACTTTAAGACTATGAGCGAAGAATTATTACAGGAAGAAACAACAATGGCTGACCTGGAGGAGCATTTTGATGATGCTAATCCCTGGAACGTTGTACAGTCATACATGGAAAACAAGACCATCCTTCCGGTCAAGGTAGAAGGAATCGTCAATGGCGGCGCCATTGCTATGGTAGAAGGACTGCGCGGATTCATTCCTGCATCCAAGCTTTCTCTTTCTTACATTGAAGATCTGGAGACTTATCTTTTAAAAGATATTGAAGTCCGGGTCATCGAAGCAGACGAGGCAGAAAACCGTCTGGTGCTGTCTGCCCGTGAGATCCTGAAGGAAAAAGAGAAAAAAGCGATGGAAGAAAAAATCGCAAATATCCAGATCGGCACTGTCATGACAGGAACCGTAGAGTCTCTGCAGAATTACGGAGCCTTTGTCCGTCTGGAGGACGGTCTGTCCGGCCTGGTACACGTTTCACAAATCAGCCAGAAACGGGTAAAATCTCCGAAAGATGTGCTGAATGTCGGGGACGAGGTCAAAGTAAAGATCATCGGCATCAAGGACGGCAAGATCAGCCTCAGCATGAAAGCCCTGGAAGAGCGTGAAGAAGCTCCGGTAGAAAAGGTTGAGATCCCGAAATCAGAAAATATCGGGACAAACCTGGGAGATCTCTTTAAAAACCTGAAACTCTAATTTTTAAGGTGGCCAAATGATCTGGCCACCTTTCTTTATGCCGTCACCGGCTGAATCTGTTACTCGGATGCTTCTTCTTCCTGCTCTGCCACGTCGTCTGTCTGTACCTCATTGGCATAGTCCTCAGTTTCATCCTGTACATAGGTTACGCTCAATGTCTGGAAATCTATCTTGTCCCACACCCTGTTGTTAACCTTTATATCCGTCTCTTCCTTCCAACCGTCACAAGTTTCATTGTAAAGATCCGTCTGTCTCTGGGCGATGATATTCTGCTTTTCTGTATCAGTAGCTTCCTGATCAAAAAGGCTTGTCACCCTTGCCACATAATAGCCGGTATCTGTCTCGATCACTCCGGTAGTTTCTCCTGCCTGCAGCTTGTCCGCCGCTTCTACCACCTCCGGAGCCGGGCTTTGGGATTCGGCATCAAAGGTAGCTGTTGACGCTTCCAGCCCCTGCTCGGATGCATAGGCCGCAAAATCCGCCTGGCCTTTTACTGTCTCTGCAAAAGACTCTGCCTGGGCCTTAGCTGTCTCCGCCACAATCTCCTGCATGTCTTCGGTTTCCGCGTCTTCTTCGGACGCATCTGTGCCTTCTGCTGAATCTGTGGTCTGGGATGAGAAAAAGACATACTGCATACTCTTCTGTGCTGCTTCTTCATCTGATACCTCTGTATCAACTCCTGCCTGGATAGCATCCATCATCTTTTCCTGGATAGACATCAGCGTCATGATCCGCTCCACAGTATCCACATCCCCGGATACCTTCTCTTTCGCATCCAGTCCATTGGTCTCGTCAAACTGGTCTGCCGCTTCCTGTATGGCCTGTTTTTCTGCATCGGATAAAGAAATATCATACTCGTCCATGTGCTGCTCCAGGAGTACCATATCCTCCAGCTGGTCCAGGATGGAATCCTTAACAAACTCCTCATAGCTCTGTCCCTCTTCTGCTTCGGAGTTCCACATATCGTCTCCCATATATCCCGCATAATAGGTCTCATACTGCGCCTGGGTATATCTGGCATAAAAATTGGCTTCAGCACCGGTAATCTCGGTATCTCCTACCGTGACAACCACATCATTTTCGTCGATGGAAGAGCTGCAGCCTGTCAGTGCTGATGCCGCAAGAAGCCCCGCCAGCGCATAGATTCCTGCTTTTCTTTTCATTGCTTCCTATATCCTCCTTTTGCACCGTTAACTGTTATATTATAGCCTTTTTTTAAGCTTCTATCAATCCCTTAAGTCCAATTAATACATTTTTCACAATCTCCAGCGGATCCTCCGTTTCCCCCTTCCTGTTTCTGCCCTTCTTCTCGTAGAAAAAGCAGGGCGCCTGCGTATCTGTACGGATGCTTAAGTCTCCATGGAAGGATTCGATCAGCTCAGGAATCCTCTGAGGCGCCACCCTTGCCCTTTCATACATCGTAAAGACAAACCGGGCTCCCTTTTGCTCTACGCTGGTCACATATGCTGCATGCGCCATTGTCTTTAGGGCCGCCACTTTAAGAAGCTTCTCCACTTTCTTCGGGATATCCCCAAAACGGTCTAACAGCTCCTCTGTCATATCTTCCATCTCTTCCTCGTTTTCGATAGCGGCAATCCGCTTATAGACATCCAGCTTCTGATATTCATTCGGAATATAGCTATCCGGAATAAAGGCATCCACATTAAGATCCATAGTGGTCGTGAAATCCTCTTCTTTAATCTCCCCTTTCAGGAGTCGCACCGCTTCATTCAGCATCTTACAGTAAAGGTCATAGCCCACGGCCTCCATATGCCCGTGCTGCTCAGCTCCCAGAAGATTGCCTGCTCCGCGTATCTCCAGATCCCGCATAGCGATCTTAAACCCGGAGCCAAGATCTGTAAATTCCCGGATAGCCGCCAGCCGTTTCTCCGCCACTTCTTTGAGCATCTTATCCCGTCTGTAAAGCAAAAATGCATAGGCCATGCGGTTGGATCTGCCAACCCGCCCCCGCAACTGATAGAGCTGGGAGAGCCCCAGCCGGTCCGCATCATGGATGATCATGGTATTGACATTTGAAATATCAAGCCCGGTCTCAATGATAGTGGTAGATACCAGTACATCAATCTCTCCGCTGATAAATTCATACATGATCCGCTCCAGCTGATGCTCCTTCATCTGTCCATGCGCATAGGCTACTGTCACTTCCGGCACCAGCTTCTGGATATGGGCCGTAACCTCTGCGATATCCTCCACTCTGTTGTATACATAGTACACCTGTCCCTGACGGGAAATCTCACGCTCAATAGCCTCTCTTACCATCTCGTCATTATATTCCATCACATAGGTCTGGATCGGCATTCTTTCCTCCGGCGCTTCCTCCAGCACACTCATATCGCGGATTCCGATCAGGCTCATATGAAGCGTTCTCGGAATAGGAGTCGCCGTCAACGTCAGTACATCCACATTTTCCTTCAGCTTTTTGATCTTTTCCTTATGCTGTACCCCGAACCGCTGCTCTTCGTCAATGATCAGGAGCCCCATATCCTTAAATTTCATATCATCGCTCAGTACCCGATGAGTACCGATGACGATATCCACCAGTCCCCTTTTTTTATCAGCCGCCGTCTTTTTCTGCTGGGCCGGCGTCCGGAAACGGCACATCAGATCAATCCGCACGGGGAAATCCTTCATTCGCTGTACAAAGGTATTGTAATGCTGCTGGGCAAGAATGGTAGTAGGTACCAGGTAAACCACCTGCTTATCCTCCTGCACTGCCTTAAAAGCCGCACGGATAGCGATCTCTGTCTTTCCGTACCCCACATCTCCACAGATCAGGCGATCCATGATCTTTTTACTCTGCATATCCTTTTTGACCGCGTCAATAGCCAGCAGCTGATCTTCCGTTTCCTCAAACGGAAACATTTCCTCAAATTCCTTCTGCCAGACCGTGTCTTCCCCGTATTCGTAGCCTTCCTGCTCCTGCCTTGCCGCATAGAGTTCTACCAGATCTCTGGCGATTTCACGGACAGCTCCTTTAACTCTTGTCTTGGTTCTGGTCCAGTCCTGTCCCCCCAGCCGGTTCAGTTTTGGTTTCTTGGCATCCGCACTTGCATATTTCTGAATCAGATCCAGCTGGGTAGCAGGAATATAGAGATTGCCTCCCTGCGCATAAGAAATTTTCATGTAATCCTTGGTGATCTTATCCACCTCGATCTTCTCGATCCCTTGATAAATCCCAAGGCCATGATTTTCATGCACTACATAATCGCCCGGCTTCAGCTCCGAAAAGCTCTGGATCTTCCGCCCTTCATAGGTCTTCCGCTTCTTTTTCTTTTTTACCTTGCCGAAAATATCCGTCTCCGAGATCACGGTAAACTTCAGCATCGGATATTCATATCCTTCCGCCACATGTCCATAGGCAGTCATGATCTCGCCCGGCTCTGCCAGCCGTTCCAGATCGTCGCTGTAGTAGCTGCTTAGATTATAATCCCGCAGATCCTCGGCAAGCCGCTTCGCCCTGGTCCGGGAACCAGATAAGAGCACCACCCGGTAGCCGTTTCTTTTCAGCCGTTTCAGATCCTGAGTCAGCAGCTCGAAGCTGCTGTTATAAGGGTTCACACTCTTTGCCTGGATATGATAGGACTCCCTGATAAGCAGTCCCTTACAGCGCATATCCAGCGCATAGAAACCTATCGAGCTGTAGGTATTGATCCTGTTTAAGATCTCTTCGGTTCCGTAGAGCCGCACCTCTCCGTCTTTTAATTCATAACCGCTTTCCACCCTTTTTTTCTGGGCCTCAATAAATTCTTCTTCTACTCCCTGTCCTTTTTCCATCAGCCGCACCGGCTCGTCTAAAAAAAGCAGGGTCTTGTCCGCCGGAAAATAATCCAGAAAAGAAACGCCCTGCTCTCCTTCTCTCGGAAATTCGATGGACGGACAGATGGACACCTCTGTCAGATTCTCGATCGAGCGCTGGCTTTCCACATCAAAGGTACGGATAGAATCCACTTCGTCCCCCCATAATTCAATCCGCACCGGCAACTCTTCCGTCAGCGGGAACACATCCAGAATGCCTCCCCGTACCGCAAACTGCCCCGGTCCTTCGATCTGCACCACACGCTCGTAGCCAAGGTCTGCAAGAGCCTTTTCCATTGCGGACAGTTCCAGTGTGCCGTCGTAGCTCACCCGGATGGTCCTGCCTGCAATGATCTCCTTTGGGAGCAGGGAATCCATCAACGCATCAAAGCTTTCCACCACCGTCAGCGGCCTTCCTTCTATCACGGCCTCCAGCACTTCCATACGTTCCCTGACCAGCTCCTTGCTTCTTAAGTCAGCCTGATAAAACAAAAGATCCTTGGCCGGATACAGATAAACGCTTCTGTCCAGGAAACGGTATTCTTCATATATCTGCTTTGCCTTCGACTCGCTGGAACAGATGATAACCTTATAGCGGCAGCCATCACTAAGCCCGTACATCATATGCGTCTTCTGGGAATTTACGCATCCCAGGATCCGGATCGCTCCGGGTCCCTTTCTTTTGTTTTTGACAATCTCTTCATAATCCGCCAGCTCCGTAAGCGGATGGATCAATGCCTGCATCTATTCTATGGCCTCCTTAGGCTTTGCTTTCCTGTTAAACACATTCATCGCCTCGTCCAGCTCTCCCGCAAGGATCATCTCCACTGCTTCCGCAGCCTTCTGATAGCCCTCTTCCATCATTTCCCGCTCTTCTCTGGAGAAATGTCCAAGTACATAATCTGCAAGATCATAGCCTTTTGGCTTTTCCCCTACGCCGATCTTGATCCGCAGGAATACGTCCGTCCCCAGGTGCCTGATGATATCTTTGATCCCGTTGTGTCCGCCCGCACTCCCTTTTCTGCGGATCCTGAGCTGTCCCACATCAAGACTTACATCGTCGTAAATCACCAGGAGCTCCTGCTCTTCATCCACCTTATAGTAGCTAACCAGTTCTCCAATGCTTTCCCCGCTCAGGTTCATATAGGTCTGTGGCTTCACAAGGAGCACCTTCTGTCCCGCTATGATGCCTTTGCCGATCAGCGCCCGGCTTTTTCTGGTCTCTACAGCTATATTATATTTATCTGCCAGTGTATCTATCACATCAAATCCCACATTATGCCTGGTCCCACGATACTGAAGCGTGGGATTGCCCAGTCCTGCAATTATAAACATATCCTATCGCCTCCTACAGTTATCCTAATTCATTCTACAGGAACCCTTCCCTTTTGTCACGCATAAATGTTATGAATAATTTCCGCTTTTTGCTCATACATTATAGAAAGTAACGATCATGATACATGATAAAGGAGGGCTTTATGAGTTCCAAAACAAAAATCGTCGTGCTGCATATGAAGGAAATCATTTATACCGTCATATTCGCAGCCCTGGCACTGCTTCTGATCCTTTTGCTGGTATTTATGTTCCTTCCAAATAAAAATGAATCTGAAAACAGCAAGCAAAAATATATCCCGGGGGTCTATACCTCTGACGTCACCTTAAACAATACGGCTCTGGAGGTAGAAGTCACGGTAGATGAATCTCACATCAATTCCATCCGCTTCTCCAACCTGGATGAATCTGTAGCAGCCATGTATCCCCTGGTCCAGCCGGCCATCGAGGATATTGCGGAACAGATTTATGACAGTCAGTCACTGGAAGATATTCAGTATTCCTCTGACAGTCCTTACACTTCTCAGCTGATCTTAGGCGCCATCGGAGACGCACTAAAAAAAGCCTCAGCCAGTGAATAGCTGAGGCTTTTCATATTCCTTTCTGTAACTTATCCTTCAACAATAAGGTACCGTCCATCCGGAAGCGGGAAGATCTCTGAAGCATCTTCGATCTCATCCGCACTCATCCCGTCGATATCCATTCCTTCTTCCTCCAGGTAGGACTTTACTTCATCCAGACTATCTGCGATCACTGCCATGCAGTCCTCCAGAAACGCTTCTGCTTCTTCCAGCGTCTCCGCCACCGGCTCATCAAACAGCTGCCCCTGCTTTTTCAGAAAGGTTTTCAGACATTCTTCATCATACTCATACATCTTTTCGCATCCCTCCTTACATTTTCTATCTGGATCTGACACTGCCGGCAGACAGTGTCCTATCGGCTCACATATATGAAAGCAGCTCCAGCGGGCTGTCAATCACCGTCCTTGCGCCAGCCTCTTTTAATTCCTCCCGGGTACGGAATCCCCAGGATACAATGATGGTCCGTACCCCTGCATTATTCCCTGTCCGTACGTCCACTTCCGAATCTCCCACGTACAGACACTCCTCCTTCGTAAGCTTCAAGGTCTCCATGATATGTATGACCCCTGCCGGATCGGGTTTCTTTTCAATCCCTTCCTGCTGGCCGGACACATAATCAAACCATCGCTCACCAAATATCTCTTTTACCACCTTCACGGCCTGCTCGTGAGGCTTATTCGACAACACAGCCAGCAGAACGCCTTTTTCCTTCAGGCTCTGCAGAAGTTCCGGAATTCCCTGGTATGGTGTTACATGATATGTACAGTTTTCATCAAATATACGCCGGTATACGGCAAGACTTTCTTCCAGCCTGGAAAGATCTTTCTCTCCTGCCGCAAGGAGCGAACGCTCCATCAGGACCTTCGCCCCGTCTCCTACGAATCTTCTGCACTGCTCTGTCGTAATCTCGGGAAGCCCCATCTCCCGCAGGGTAGCTTTCACCGAATACGCAAGAGACTCCAGCGTATCTGTCAGCGTCCCGTCCAGATCAAATATACAAGCCTTCATCTTCCTGTCTCCCTTCTGCCATTATCATAGTATGAGTCCCCGGAAAATGCAAGACTATTCTTTTGTATGCGGGAAACCATAAAAATGCCGACCGTAGTCCCGGCCGGCTAAAACTCAAAAAACCATCTGTCAGCTTAAATACTGACGCATTACACGCAGGGCATGTTTCTCAAGTCGGCTGACCTGGGCCTGAGAAATACCGATATCCTCAGCCACCTCCATCTGTGTCTTTCCTTCAAAGAATCTCAGACGGATGATATAACGCTCCCTTTCACTCAGATGATCCATGGCCGCCTCTAACGACAGATCCTCTACCCACTTATCTTCTCTGTTTTTGCTGTCGCTTAACTGATCCATTACATAGAGGGCATCTCCGCCGTCATTATAAACCGGTTCCTGCAGACTCATGGGAACCTGTATTGCATCCAGGGCAAATACGATGTCTTCCTTGGATATCCCGATCTCATCCGCGATCTCCTGGACCGTAGGCTCCTTCAGATTACGCTTTACATAATTTTCCTTTGCGTAAATCGCTTTATAAGCAGTATCACGCAGAGACCTGCTGACACGGATGGAATTATTATCCCGCATATACCGGCGGATTTCTCCGATGATCATCGGCACCGCATAGGTGGAAAATTTCACGTCCAGCTCTGTATTGAAATTATTGACGGCCTTTATAAGCCCGATACAGCCGATCTGAAACAGATCATCCGGATTCTCATTGCTTGCGCCGAATCTCTTGATCACACTTAAGACCAGCCGGAGATTGCCTTTGATATATTCTTCCTTTGCCTGCTCGTCCCCTTTCTTGATACGTGCAAACAACTCTTCCTTTTCTTTTTCGTCGAGAACCGGAAGCTTCGCCGTATTCACCCCGCAGATCTCTACTTTTCCCTGTGCCATATTCTAAGAACCTCCTGCCAGATAAATGTATGTTATCTAGTAAAATGATTCTCCATATGGCTTCTGGTTATTCTTTTTTCATCTCAAATAAAAAAACTTTTAGTCCTTGACAAATTGGGCTTTTTCTACTATCCGTCCTCTGTCTGTCAGCGATCCCATTTGTCAGCCAGATTCTGGATCTGACTTTCAAATTTTGCCAGTTCTTTGTTTGCCAGACCTTCATTTTTGTATACCACTTCAAGCAGACGTTTGGCAGCGGCCACTACCCGTTCGAAAGCCGCCTGAGCCCGGCTTCTGGCCGGCTTCTCCACAGCCTTTTTCGGCATCTTTACACCTTCGCTTATGATCTGGTTTGCCGCCAGATCCACACAGCCTCCGGAATAAGGCGCAAAGGCCGGACAGCCGATCTTGTCTTCCACCAGGCTTGCAAAAGAATCTGTAACCGTGTCCTCTCCATGTACCACGATCACCCGTTCCAGTTCTGTTTCGAAGCCCTCCAGCCACCGGATCAGTCCGTTCATATCCGCATGGCCGCTGATCCCGTTCAGGACCTCGATCTTCGCGTTTACTGTGATATTTTCACCGAACAGCTTCACGCTCCCGGCGCCTTCTATCAGCTTTCTGCCCAGCGTCCCCACAGCCTGATATCCTACAAAGCAGACGGTACATTCCGGCCGCCAGAGATTGTGCTTCAGATGATGACGGATCCGGCCCGCCTCACACATACCGGAAGCAGACAGGATGACTTTGGGCTTTTCATCAAAGTTGATCAGCTTAGACTCCTCGCTGGTAATTGTAGTCTTAAGTCCCGGGAAAACCAGAGGGTTGATCCCCTGTTCAATCAGGGCAAGCGCTTCTTTGTCAAAACAGGAGCGGACATTTTTATTAAATACACTGGTGGCCTCGATCGCCAGCGGACTGTCCACGTATACCTCAAATCCCGGATATTCCGGAAGCAGATCCTTTTCTTTGATCTCTCGGATAAAATAGAGAAGTTCCTGGGTTCTCCCCACCGCAAAGGAGGGGATCACCACATTGCCTCCCCGGTCAAAGGTCTCTCTCAGGATCCTGGTAAATTCCTTCACATAATCCGGCCGCTCATCCCCGTGGGTACGGTCTCCGTATGTAGACTCAATGACCACGTAGTCCGCCTCCTTCACCGGTTTTGGATCTTTCAGGATCGGCTGGTCTGTATTGCCTACGTCTCCGGAAAATACGATCTTTTTTGACACTTCTCCTTCTGTGACCCACACCTCAATGCTGGCGGAGCCCAGAAGATGGCCGATATCATTGAAGCGGACCTCTATTCCCTCGCACAGCGTGATCTTCTGATCATAATCACAGGGGGCCAGAAGATTTACCGCCGCATCTGCATCCTGCATATCATACAAAGGCTCATACAGGGCTTCTCCGCTTCTCCTCGCCTTCCGATTTCTCCACTGTGCCTCTGACACCTGGATGTGAGCACTGTCACGGAGCATGATGCTGCAAAGATCCGCAGTGGCAAAGGTGGTCACGATATCCCCCTTAAAACCATGTTTGCATAAAAGCGGGATATTTCCGGAGTGATCGATGTGCGCATGGGTCAGCAGGATAAAATCAATCTCTCCCGGCGCCACCGACAGTTCCTGGTTTTCATAAAGATCCGGTCCCTGCTCCATTCCGCAGTCGATCAGAATATGTTTACCGCAGGCCTCCAGAAGGTGGCAGCTTCCCGTCACTTCATGGGCCGCGCCGATACAGGTAAGTTTCATACGCTCCAACCCCTTTTTCTTTTTATTGTAGCATGATTTGACGGGCCAGGCTATGAATATTTCACCATCTCTTTTTTCAGTCTTTTCATAATCTTCTTTTCCAGTCTGGATATGTAGGACTGGGAAATCCCCAGCATATCTGCCACCTCTTTCTGGGTCTTTTCCTCTCCGTCCGGTGTGCCGAGTCCGAAACGCATCTTTATGATCGCCCGCTCTCTTCCGGACAGCCGTCCGATCGCCCGGTTCAGAAGCTTTCGCTCTGCTTCATTTTCCAGGTCTTTGTAGATCGTGTCCTCTTCCGTCCCCAGGATATCTGACAGGAGCAGTTCATTGCCGTCCCAGTCCACATTCAAAGGCTCATCGATGGACACCTCCAGCCTGGTCTTATTGTTTCTCCTCAGATACATGAGGATCTCATTTTCAATACACCGGGATGCATACGTGGCAAGTTTGATATTTTTTTGCGGATTAAAGGTATTGATCGCTTTGATAAGCCCGATGGTGCCGATCGAGATCAGATCCTCCACCCCCACGCCGGTATTGTCAAACTTTTTCGCGATATACACCACCAGCCGGAGATTATGCTCGATCAGAAGCTTTCTGGCCTGCTCATCTCTCTCGGATCCCAGATCTGCTATGGCTTTTGCCTCTTCCTCAAGATCAAGGGGCGCCGGAAGGATATCCGCTCCGCCGATATAATGGATCTCTCTTCTGTCAGGAAAGAAGAATGTGCGGAAATCCGGCACTACTTTCAGTTTAAAACGATGTGGTACAGCTACTTTGATCATCAAATTTCAGTCCTCCCATTCAGATATCTAGATTTAAAATTATGTCGTACTGTTCCGTGACCTTTTCCTCCTCACAGACAGCCACCAGCGGGCGATCAATTGTTATCGTTTCCGTCTCATTCCCCCGCCGTCTCAGAATCTTCATCCGGTCAAGCTCCAGAAGGGGCATTACGCCGTTTTCCCTGCCTACAGAGTGATAACTCACATACCTAAGTCCTGTAACCGGCTCATCCTTCCACAGTCCCCGGATGGCCTGCCTGCCGACGATATGGACCGGTTTTCCGGACTGTGCGTCTCTCAGGCTGTTCCCACTGTCGATGAGCGCCTGAAGCTTCAGTGTGCGCCCCTTGCAGGAGACCAGTACCATACACTGAAAGTCCTTTTGCCGGGAAAACGCAGTGATCAGCTCCCACACCTTAAGGAGCAGGTAATAGCTCCCGACAGCCAGCAGGAAAAACAGGCTCAGACTTTGTATATAAGGGCGGAAAACCATCATTGCGCCTCCCAGCAGAAATCCACTGACATACAGGAGTATCCACGCATACACAAGGTCCCTTCCCCAGTTCACGCCAAGTCCCGCTTTCAACATAAAAACATTTACAAATCCATGGAAAAGTATCATTTTAAGCGCCGCGGACGGTATAGGAAGCGCTATGACCAGACAGGTCAGAAGGGATCCGGCCGCTGCCCCCAGAAAAATCCTCTTCCTTTTCACCTGGCGCTTCGAAATCCTGGCGGCAAACAGGAGCAGAAGGGAATCCATCATAAAATTCTCCGCGAAAAATAAATCTATGTATAATTCATAATACACAGTTCACCTTCTTTCCTTTCCTGGAGCCGTCCGGTTCCAGAGGCAAGTTCTATTATACGGATTGGGGCATAAAGAATTTGTCAGACGGTGGAGCAAGATTCCACTTTTTTTCGACACGAACATCGTTCATTAGAAAGATTTTTAAGTTTTGTATTTGGAAATTGAATCTGAAAAAATATGAAAAAGAAAGAATCAGGCGTACTATAAACGTACGCCTGACATAAGATGTAATATCAATTATTTTTTAAAGAAATCCGGAATCTTGATGGACTGCTCCTTCACCTTGCTGGTAGGAGTTTTCGGTGTTTCCAGAGTAGGCACTGTGCCGCCTGCCGGTCTCTTTACACCAGCTGTTCCGCCATTTTTTGTAGGAGCCATACCAAGATCCAGCCTGGATGAACTGCTCTGTGGCGCCGCAGCCGCTGCGCGCGGTCTTTCAAAACTCTGTGCATGTGATGCCGTATGCGAAGCTGTATGTGTTGTTGTGCGTCCCGCAGTGGCCATCCTTGGATTCTCCAGTCTTGACTTTAATTTAGAAGCACTTCCCTCTACATTATGAAGTCCTGTAGCAATAACAGTGATCGTAGCTTCGTCAGCCCTGGAGTCATCATACATCGCACCGAAGATGATGCTCGCCTCTTCTCCTGCAAGCTCCTGAACATACTCAGCCGCATCGGAAGCATCCATCAGGGTGATGTCACCGGATACATTGATGATCACGTGAGATGCACCTGCAATCGTGGTCTCAAGCAGCGGACTTGCAACAGCCTGTTTTACTGCTTCCAGTGCCTTGTCGTCGCCGCGTCCCTGTCCGATACCGATATGTGCAATTCCCTTGTCTGTCATGACAGTCTGTACGTCTGCAAAGTCCAGGTTGATCAGAGACGGTACATTGATCAGGTCGGTAATACCCTGGATACCCTGCTGAAGCACTTCGTCAGCCTTCTTAAGCGCCTCCGGCATGGTGGTACGTCTGTCTACAACTTCCAAAAGCTTATTATTCGGGATAACAATCAAGGTGTCAACGCTTTCTTTTAATTTTTCAATTCCTGCCAGTGCATTGTTCATGCGGATCTTGGACTCAAAACTAAAGGGCTTTGTCACTACTCCGACTGTCAGTGCACCCTGCTCTTTCGCAATCCGGGCAACTACTGGTGTGGCACCTGTTCCGGTTCCGCCTCCCATACCGCAGGTTACAAATACCATGTCCGCACCTTTCAGTGCCGCGGATATCTCCTCCGCACTTTCTTCTGCCGCCTTTTCTCCGATCTCTGGTCTTGCGCCGGCTCCCAGTCCTTTTGTGATCTTATCACCGATCTGCATCAGTGTCGGAGCTTTACATAACTGCAGTGCCTGTTTATCTGTATTAATAGCAATAAATTCAACGCCGGCAATCTGTTCGTCGATCATGCGGTTTACTGCGTTATTTCCACCGCCGCCGACTCCAACAACAATAATTTTTGCCGCCGCTTCTGATTCGTTTGTCTTAATCTCTAGCAAGGGTTTCTCCTCCTTTGTTATCCTTATTATATATATTATACATCCCATATATAGGCAAGGAAATTGTTCACTTTGCCATATATACTATATAATATAGACTTTTGTGTAAAATATCAATAGAATTTCCCCATTTTTCTTTTTTTTATTGCGGAATTTCTCCAATATCAAAGGTAATCGTACCGCTCGACTCCGAATAATTTTCCAGATGCAGGGTTCCTTCCTGATCCCCCAGTTTCTCAAGAATCGGCGGCACCTGTGCCACCTGGCTGGAAGACACCTTGTTTCCCAGGTTTACGTATACTTTTCCAATATATAGATAAATCTCATCTCCCTTACATACGATCCGGTCCACGTTCAGCTCGTACTTTACGACCTCCTGGGATGCTTCCAGGATTTCCTGGAAAATTTTACTGTCCTCACTTTCCAGCTGCCCGTAAAGCTTTATATCTTTCATGCTGATTCCCTCAATACACGGAAGCCCCTCGATCAACGCCGTGGATTCAGACACCACCATTCCCTCCTGATCGAAGTATGCATAATGATCCTCATTTTCCACATAACCGACAATGGGTTTTTCTTCCACCTTTACTTTCAGCGCCCACGGCGCCTTCAGGCTGACCTTGATACTGTCCAGGCAAGGCAGGGATTCGCCTTTTCCCACTGCATATTTAGCCAATATATACAGCGTATTGATCGAATACTTATCATTCTTTACTGTATCAACGATCTGCTGGTCCGTACAGTATTCGTTTCCGTCCACTTCAATTTCTTGTACATAGAAAAGAATCAGCACGCCCAAAGCCAGGATGGCCGCGGCGAGCAGAAGCACCACAAAGGCATACAGCCGATGCGACTTCCGTTTTGTTCCTTTTTTTCCCATATGTAATACTCCCCTTAAAAATCAATTATTTACTCCAAAATCTGTTTTTTCTATTTTACCAAAGATGACACACTGAATACAAGCCCCATTTCTATCAGCAGAAATACCACGGAAGTACCGCCGTAGCTGACAAAAGGCAGTGTAATTCCCGTATTCGGTATTGTGTTGGTCACAACAGAAATATTTAAGATCACCTGGATCATCATATGCGCCATGGCTCCGGATGCGATCAGTGCGCCGAACAGATCCTCCGCCCGGGAGGCAGTCACGTAAAACCGCCAGATCAGGATCAGGAACAAAAGAAGAATGATCCCGGCGCCAAAGAGTCCCAGCTCTTCGCAGATAATGGAAAATATCATATCATTCTGGGCCTCCGGCACGAATCCCAGCTTCTGTACGCTTTCTCCCAGTCCTCTGCCGAACAGTCCCCCGGAACCGATGGCATAAAGCCCCTGAAGCGTCTGGTAACCTTTCTCATAGTCTTCCGGATTTCTCCAGATAGCGATCCGCTCCAGGCGATAGCTCTCAAGGGCCAGAAAAACTCCCATAAATCCCATTCCCAGCAGTCCCATGACCACAAACTGTCCATACTTGGGGCTGGCCACAAATACCAGCACGACCGCAATCCCCAGAATGATGATCGCAGTACTCAGGTTGCTTGCGCCTACCAGGCCCACGATGGGAAGGATCATGGCCATAATCTTGAGAAGGGTCCGCATTTTTCCCATTTCCTGGATATTTTTCGTGATCACATGGGCGAGAAAGAGGATCACTGCCACTTTTGCAAACTCTGAGGGCTGAAAAGAAAGAGGGCCCAAAGACAGCCATCTTTTGGACCCATTGTATTCATCTCCTACAAACAACACCGCTATTGACAAGAGGACCGCCGCCAGATACCCAAGCACTGCCACATGCCGCCACAAATGATAATCGATCCGGGCCGCCACATACATCCCCGCAGCTCCAAGAGCCGTGGCAAACAGCTGCTTCTTCAGATAATAAAAGGGATCCTGAAACTTGATCTGACCGTTATATGCGCTGGTACTATAGAGGATCAGAAGCCCTGCCAGCACCAACATGCATAATGCCGCCATCATTGTCACATCATATTTCCTTTTTTCCGGTTCGCTCAATCTATGCTTCTCCTTATAAGGAATTTACGATCTCTTTAAACTTATCTCCTCGTACCTCATAGCTTGGAAACATATCCCAGCTTGCACATGCCGGGGACAAAAGAACCGCGTCTCCCGGAACCGCCTGTGCCACCGCAAGATGTACGGCGTCTTCAAAGCTGTCCGCAAACAGATAGTCTGTAAACCCGCACTTTTCAGCGTCTTTTGCAATCTTTTCCTTCGTCTCGCCAAGGAGGATCAGCTTTTTCACTTTCCCCTCAAAGCTTTCGATCCATTCCGTATACTCAGAATCCTTGTCGTATCCGCCTCCTATCAGAACTGTTGGACGCTTCATTGCCTGGATTCCTTTGATCGCCGCATCCGGATTGGTTCCTTTGGAATCATTATAGTATGCCACACCGTTCTTTTCTGTTACATATTCGATCCGGTGTTCCACACCGCCAAAAGACTTCACCGTATCCCGGATTATCTCCATCGGCACGCCATAGACATACGCCATGCCTGCAGCCGCCATCACATTTTCAAAATTATGCGTTCCCAGGATCTTCAGCTCGTCGGTATGGCAGATCAGCTCCTCATTTCCGCCAAAGCTCAGGAACAGGCCTCCATCCTCAAGCCAGATCCCTTCTTCTAGTTTACGCTGGCTGCTGAAATATAGAACCTTCGCTCTTATATTCTTTCCAAATTCTCTTGTAACCTTGTCCTCATAATTTAGAATGCAGTAGTCTTCCTCTGTCTGATTCTTTGCCACATTTTTCTTTGCCTGGATATAAGCTTCCATGGTATGGTGCCGGTTCAGATGATCCGGCGTGATATTCAGGATTGCGCTCACCTTTGGCCGGAATTCACAAATTGTCTCCAGCTGAAAACTGGAAACCTCTGCTACCGTGACAGCCTGATCTGTCATCTCTCCCGCTACTTTCGTATAAGGGTTACCGATATTTCCCACCACATAAACTTCTTCTCTGGCATTTTTCATGATCTCGCCAAGCAAAGAGGTGGTTGTGGTCTTTCCGTTGGTCCCGGTGATGGCAAGCACGTCTCCCTTTCCAAACTGATATGCCAGCTCAATCTCACCGATAATGGAGCCCCCTGTCTTTTTCATTTCCTGCACGATCGGAAGATCTGTGGGCACTCCGGGACTTAAAACCGCCATATCCAGCGTATCCAGAGTTTCGCAGGGAAGCTCTCCTATCACTACCCTGACTTTACTTCCTTTCCCCAGTTTTTCTTGTAAGCTCTCTTCTTTTAACTTCTGATTCCCATCATAAAGAATCACCGAAGCGCCATGTGTTTCCAGGAGTCCGGCAGCGCCGATCCCGCTGATCCCCGCGCCAAACACCAGTACATTTTTCCCCTTTACATCCATTGACCTGTTCCTCCTACATTGCCATCAGTGCGATCAGGCACAGAAGTGCGGTGATAATTGAAAATACAGCGACCACCCTTGTCTCTGACCATCCACATAATTCAAAATGATGATGTATCGGCGCCATTTTAAAAATTCTTTTTCCGCCGGTTTTCTTAAAATATGTGACCTGAATGATGACAGACAATACTTCTACCAGATAAATCAGCCCTACGATAATGATAAAAATAGGCATCTGCAGCATATAAGCCGTGGAAGCCACAAACCCTCCCAGCGCCAGGGACCCAGTGTCTCCCATAAACACACTGGCAGGATATACATTGAATAACAGGAAGCCTAACAGTGCTCCCACCACCGCACAGGTGATCGGGGAGATCCCGCTTTCTGTCCCCACTGCCACCACCGTAAAGAAGGTAGCCACCAGCACCGTCACGCTGGAAGCCAGTCCGTCAAGCCCATCAGTAAAGTTAACACCGTTAACCGTTCCGATCACTGCAAAGAACAAAAGCGGAATAGCAAGCCAGCCGATATTTAAGTACTGTCCTCCGGAAAACGGAATCAGCATTGCCAGAGAAACATCCGTAAATTTCACCAGATAAAACGCAAAGATTGCTGTCACAACAATCTGAAGGGCCATTTTCTGCTTGGGATAAAGTCCGTCAGAGCGCTTCATTACTACCTTCAGATAATCATCCAGAAATCCGATCAGACCAAAGCCCAGTGTGACAAATAAGATCGGGATGATCTTTGGATAGGCGGGAATATAAAACACAGATGTGATCACCACCGCAAGCAGGATGATCACGCCTCCCATGGTGGGAGTCCCGGCCTTTTTCAAATGAGACTGCACGCCGTCTTCGCGCTCTGTCTGCCCCATCTTCAGTTTTCTAAGAATCGGAATAATCACCGGTCCCATCACAACACTTAATGCAAATGAGATCAGTACCGGCATAAATATCGTATAATCCATAATCCACCTCTTTATCTTCTCCGTTAATTCTCTTTTTAACCTTACATAGTATACTTCATTTTCTACTGTTTTTCAATGCCAAGATAGGGGAATGTGTTCCGGAAGATGTCCCCGATCACAGGTGCGGCAATGGTTCCTCCATAATAAATCCCCTGAGGATCATAGATCACGCACATAGCAAGGATCTGCGGGTCGTCCGCAGGCGCAAATCCGACAAAAGAAGAGATATATTTATTCGCGCTGCGGGGCAGTGTCTGAGAGGTGGCCGTTTTCCCGCCGATCCGGTAGCCCTCCACATAGGCATTTTTCCCGGAGCCTTCTGCCACTACGCCCTCCAGCAAAGTACGCATCTGCGCGGAAGTCTCTTCTGAAACGATCCGCCCTCCGGACCCATAGGAAAGCTCTTTCACCTTCTTTCCTTCTCCATCCAGAATTCGCACTCCCAGATGAGGCGTCACCCGCTCTCCCCCGTTGATCAGAGAGCTTACGGTAGCCGCCAGCTGGATGGGGGTGATCTGGAAGGACTGCCCAAAGCTCATGGTTGCAAGCTCAACCAGTCCTACATTTTCCTTTTTATGCATGATAGTCCCTGCCTCTCCCGGAAGATCCACTCCGGTCTGATCCATCAGCCCGAACTGCTGAAAATAGTCAAAGAACCGGTCCGTCCCAAGCCGGAGCCCAATATCAATAAATACCGGATTGCAGGAATTCCTGATCCCTTCCACGAAGGTTTCGGCCCCGTGTCCGCCTACCTTGTGGCAGCGGATTTTTCTGTCTTCTACCACCCGGTATCCCGGACACTGGAAGGTATCGTCCAAATCCACCACCCCCTCCTCCAGGCAGGCTGAAGCCGTAATGATCTTAAAGGTGGATCCTGGTTCATAGGTATCATTGATACTGCCGTTCCGCCACATCTGATTTAAAGCTTCCTGCTTTTCTTCGTCAGACAGCGCCGCACCTCCGTCCTCCGTATTCAATGTAAACGGGTCATTTAAATTAAATTCCGGCACATTGACCATGGCAAGGATTTCTCCATTTCCGGGATCCATCATCAGAATCGCTACTTTTTCCGCCTGCTTTTCTTCCATTACCTTCTCCGCCATCTGCTGGGCATAGGTCTGGATATTATAATCCAGGCTGATCTGGAGCGTGTTTCCCGCCACAGGTTCGATCCGGTCTTCTGCCACCTGGGAAAGCTCGATCCCTCTGGCGTCGGTGGTGGTAAGGATCTTGCCGTTGATCCCTTTCAGGTATTCTTCGTACATGACTTCCAGCCCGATGATCCCCTGATTGTCCCCGCCGGTAAATCCAAGCACCTTGGAAGCCAGCTCATCGTAAGGATAATACCGTTTATAATCTTCGTCCACTTTTACTCCGTCAAGCCCCAGAGAACGGATCTGATCCCCGATTTCTTTATCTACATTTGTCTGGATCCGCTCCATAGAGGATACCTTTTCCACCTTTTTCCGGACACTTCCCTCATCCAGCTCCAAAAGCCTGGAAAGTTCCCGGATCACCCGCTCCGGATCCGTGATCTGGCTGTGGATCACAGAGATGGTACACACGGTGCGGTTTGTGGCCAGCACAGTTCCATTCACGTCCAGGATCTCCCCTCTGGCCGCCTTGATATCCCGCTCCCTTTCATGAAGCTCCTCGGCCTGTTCCTGATAATATGGAGCTTCAAAGACCATCAGATAGACCAGACGTCCGATCAGCCCTGCAATGATCAGTACCGCAAACAAAAATACGATCAATATCTTCCGTTTGTTGTAGGTTTTATTTCGCATAAAAATAACCCCGCAAAAGCCGTTTCTATAACTTATTACGGATTTTGCAGGGTTATTCTGTTAATTCGTCTGAGTGTCTGCCGTCTCTGACGATTTGGTAATCCCCAGATACGGGAAGATTTCTGACATGATCCCCGACGCCAGCTCTGTCGCATAGGAACTGGATGCCTGCGCCGCCACATTGGGCTCATCAACCACCACATAAACCACAACCTCCGGATTCTCCTGAGGTGCATATCCAATGAATGATACCAGATATTTCCCGTTTCCACGGGGAAGCTTCTCTGCCGTACCGGTCTTTCCTCCGATATCGTAGCCTTCTACCGCGGCGGAAGATCCTGTCCCTTCCTGTACAACACCCAGCATGTAATCTTTGATCACTTCGCTGGTTTCTTCGGAAATGGTTTTCTTTACCAGCACCGGATCAATATTCTCTGTCACGTTTCCGTTTTCATCCTGAATCTGTTTTACCACATGGGGTTCATAATAATTCCCCCCGTTGATCAAGGAACAAAAAGATGCCGCAAGCTGCGTCATGGTCACATTAAAGTTCTGGCCGAACGCATTGGTAGCCAGACTGGCCGCATCCATATTCTCCGGCGTATACAACAGTCCCGAGGTCTCTCCTTCACCCGGAAGGTCGATCCCTGTATATTCTCCGAACCCGAACAGTTCCTGGTACCGGCAGAACTCTTCTGCCCCCAGAGCCTCGCCGATCTCCATCAGCGCTACATTACAGGAATTTTCCAGTGCCTGCTTCAGCGTCTGGGTTCCGTGTCCGTCCCGGTTACTACAGTGGATATCATGATCCCCCACATGCAGTACACCGCCGCAATAATAGGTCTCATCCCCTGTCAGGATCCCGGTTTCCAGCCCGGCCGCAATTGTAAATGGCTTAAATGTGGATCCCGGTTCATAGGTGTCGCTGACACAGAAATTGTTCCAAAGGCTGTTTAAAGTCTCCAGCTGTTCTTCGTCCGACATAGCATCTATCGTTTCCTGAGTATAATACTTCGTCAGATCCCGGGGCTGGTTCAGATCATAATTCGGATAAGAGGCCTCCGCCAGGATCTCTCCGTTCTGAGGATTCATAACGATGACTGCGGTATTCTTGCTTCCTTCTCCCGCAGACGCCTCATTTTTATGCTGCTCGTTAAATTCCAGGATGTGTTTTTCCACGATGCTTTGCACCTGCAGGTCAATAGTGGACACCACTGTATCTCCGTTCACCGCCTCTTTTACGGTCCTTTCTACGGTAGATGTCTCATCCAGATACCCATATTCTCTTCCGTCTGTTCCATTCAGGGTATTATTATAGGAGGCTTCAATACCGTTGCTTCCCACATTTCCGTCTACCGTAAAACCGATCACGTCGCTGGCCAGTGTGTTATAGGGATATGTTCTCACATAATCTTCTTCCAGCCAGATTCCTGCTACATCCGGATAATTCTCATCATCCTCATCAATAGCCTCAAATTTTTTATATGTCTCGTAATCTACTCCTTTTTTCAGGATATTATAACGGCTGGAGGGACTTTCCTCGATCAGGTCTCTGACCTCGTCCTCATCTATCTCGAAGCAGTCCTTCAGGACCTGGATCGTTGGTTCAATGCTGTCTTCATCGCTGGTCATCACTTTGACATCCAAAATCACGTTGTAGACCCGTTCGCTGGTAGCCATCTTTGTACCGTTACGGTCCACGATGTCTCCCCGTTTAAAGGGGATCGTCCGGCTGTCATACTGCTGCTGGTCCAGTACGATCCTCGTATAATCCTCACCGTTTGCCGCATTGATATATGTAATTCTTCCAATTAAGAAAACAAAAGCTAGTATGATTGCCACGAAGAGCAGTACTAGCTTTTTCTGCATATTTTTGGAAAATTTTTTCCGAAAGAAAGTTTTTGTCTGTTTTGCCATAGATTCACCTATCCTGCATTGTTGTCCGACTGTGCCAAAACTCCGCTTTCCGGAATGTCTTCATATTGTTTCACATAGTCTGCCGCAGGATCTTCATAGTTGATGATCTGATCCTGTGAAGCATATACCATTCCAAGCTCGTTCTGAGCCTTATCCCGGATCTCGTCCAGATTTACGGAATCCAGCACCGCATTTTCTCTTGTAGTGTTTTCTTCCTTCAGCTGTGCAAGCTCCTCCTGCATGGAAGTGATTTTTTTAGAATGTTCCGTGATGGTCGACTGCAGCTGGATATAGTTAATACAGATCACCAGTGCTGCAATGGCTGCCACGGTCAGGAAAATCACATAGGCGGGATTCATGTGCATGGCTTGTTTTCTGTTTCTGCGGACCTGGCTGCTCGCTCTTCTTTTGGGCCGCTGCGGACGCACGTTCTCACGGTCCGGCTCATATGCCGGCTTTGTCACTGTATTTCCATATACGTACATTCCGGACACACTTCTGTCCGTATTTCTTGTCTGTGCATATCTGGTATTTGTCCTGCTGTATGACCGCCTTGCTGCCATGAATACGTGCCCCTTTCAAAAATTACATCTATGCCCGTTCAAAAATCCGAAGCTTTGCGCTTTTTGAACGGCTGTTATACTCCTGCTCTTCTTTACTGGGAAGGATCGGTTTTTTGGTGATCACTTTCCCTTTTGATACATTTCCGCATACGCACACCGGGAAATCCGGCGGGCATGTACATGGATTTTCATTCTTTCGAAACGCACTTTTGACAATCCGGTCCTCCAACGAATGGAAGGTGATAATACACAGCCTTCCGCCCGGTTTCAGAAGATCGATCATATCGTCCAGAGAATCCCTCAACACATCCAATTCCCTGTTTAGTTCGATACGGATCGCCTGAAACGTCCGTTTTGCAGGATGCCCGGACATTTTCTGGTACTTCATCGGGATAGATTCCCGGATGATCTGTGTCAGCTGTCCCGTGGTCTCGATGGCTGCCCTACCGCGTGCCGCTACGATATGTTTGGCGATATTTTTCGCAAACTTATCCTCCCCGTAGTCCCGAATCACACGGTAAAGCTCCATTTCACTGTAGTCATTGACGATGTCCCTGGCCGTCATAGTCTGACGTGTATCCATCCGCATATCCAGAGGTGCATCTTCGCGATAGGAAAATCCACGTTCTGCCGTATCTAACTGATAAGATGATACGCCCAGATCAAGGATGATTCCATCGACCTTGTCAATTCCCAATTCATGGAGCCGCGACTTCATTTCACAATAGTTGCTCCTGACTATCGTGACCTTCTCCCCGAAGTCTTTTAAGCGGATGCCTGCAGCCTCGATGGCTGCCGCGTCCTGGTCTATTCCTATAATACTCCCCTTGTCACTGAGGCGTCTTGCTATCTCATAAGCATGTCCGCCTCCACCAAGCGTTCCGTCCACATAAGTGCCGTCCGGCCTGATGTTAAGTCCATTGATCGTTTCTTCAAGCAATACTGATTTGTGTTCGAATCCCATATCTTCTCCCTCTTAGATACTGAATCCGCTGGCTTCCATATCCGATGCAATATCTTCAATGTTCTCTTCCACTTCAGTATTCTTTTCGATCCATCTCTGCTTGTCCCAGATCTCGGCACGCTTCCCCATACCGATAAACACAACTTCCTTATCCAGCTGTGCAAATTCTCTTAAGTTCGCAGGGATGAGTGTTCTGCCTTGTTTATCAAGGTCTCCGTCAGTTGCTGCGCCTTGAAAGAAGTACGCAAATGCACGTGCTTTTTTGTCGGTGGTGGTCGGTAAGGCGTTCAGTTTTGCTTCGAAGGTGGCCCATTCGTCTTCCGGATATACATACAGGCAGTTCTCCATTCCCTTGGTAATGACGAAATGCTCCCCTAAATCGTCACGAAACTTCGCAGGAATGATAAGTCTCCCTTTCGTGTCAATATTATGACTGTACTCTCCTTTCAACATAGAACTTCACCTTCTCCCAAGTGGCTACCACTTTTCTACCACTTAGCTCCACTTTCAACCACTTTCTACCACTTGACCCCATTGTAAACTACTTTTTCTCTGATTTCAACCCCTTTTTGTGAAATAGTTGCTTTTGGGGACAGGGGATTTGACGATTGGGGACACCGGCAAACGCGATTGGGGACGTACACCTTTTGCAAAGGTGTACGTCCCCAATCAAAAACTGCCGTACGTTTCCGTACGACAGTTGACTTTTCGCATTTTTACTCTGCTGCGGCCGCATCCGCTTCCTGTGCAGCTGCAAGTTCCTGAGGCAGCTCATCCATAGCCGTATAATCGATCTGAACCTCGTCTACCGGCCGATTCGACTGATATGTGTCGTATGCGGAGTATCCGATCCACCCGATCAGCGCAATACCGATAACCCCCACCACACACTTACGTGCCACATTCTGCAGCTTCTGCTTTTTGATATTTTTCTTGCGGTCTGCTTTTTCTTTCTTATATTTATCTACCTTTTCCTGGCTCATGTCACTTAACTCCTTCTGGTTTACATCTGAAGTGTATTTTACCACAATCCCAGGAATTATACAACCACTATTACGCCTCCGTCTGCCGCATACATACTGCTGATTCCGGCTGTGTCCAAAATAACCACATCCTTAAACTGTGCCTTTGCTTTCAGCATATCACACACATATTCCGCCCGTTTCCGGCAGTTGCAGTGAGATATTGCCAGCACCTTTTCTTTTGGGTTCTTTAAATTTTTCACCACCTCATCTACCAGCTTCACCAGCGCCTTCTTTATTCCCCTTGCCTGGCCCAGCTGGCAGATCGTTCCCGCTTCTGTCGCACCCATAACCGGCTTAATGTTTAAAACAGTGGCAACCACCGCCTTCACACCCGTCAGCCGTCCGTTCTTTCTCAGGATATCCAGTGTCTCCAGTACAAAATAGGTGTCCTGCTCCCGGATATAGGCTTCCACCGTCTCAACGACCTTTTCAAATGCCATGCCCTTTTCCTCACACTCCCGGATTTTCATGGCGATCAGAGTTTCTCCCACTGATGCCGAGCGCGAATTAAATACATAGATATCCTTTTCCCCATATTCTTCATGATACAGTTCTTTTCCAAGGACAGCACTGTTATAAGAACCGCTCAATTCCGCCGAGAGAGTAACGGCGTAAACTCTATCCTCTTCACAGTGATATCCTTCCATATATCTTTCCGGCGACGGGCAGGATGATTTTGGACATTCCGGAGACTCTGCCACCAGCTTTAAAAACTTCTTCTGATCAAAGGTCTCATCATCAATAATATGATGGCCTGCCACGTCTATCTGCAGAGAAGCAGTTTCAAAATGTCCCGATGCCTTCATCTCCTCTGTCAGTTCTCCGCAGCTGTCCACAATAATCTTATAACTCATTTTCAACCTCCCGGCACGCAATTATTCACAATTCACAGCATGTCTTCCACTTCTATTATATGTAGTTTTGAATACTACATTTTTAATCATAACATAATTATGCCGGATTGAAAAGGCTTTTATTCTTTAATCTTAATCTTCGCCGATATCCCAAGCGCAATTCCCATTTCCGCCATCAGAAACAGGATCGACGTCCCTCCGTAACTAATGAACGGCAGCGTGATTCCAGTGGTGGGGATCAGGTTGATCACTACCATTACATTTAACAATACCTGCAAGGCGATATGGGTAAAGATTCCCGTCACTACCAGCGAACTGTAAACATCCGGGGCATTTTGGGCAATAAACATCAGCCGGAATAAAAGAAGCCCGAACAGGACCAACACGATAATGGCGCCGAACACTCCCAGTTCCTCACATATAATAGAAAGAATCATATCGTTCTGCACTTCAGGAATGACCATTTTCTGCGCACTGTTTCCCAGTCCTTTCCCAAAAAAACCTCCGGAGCCGATAGCATAAAGCCCCTGCATAACCTGATATCCGCCTTCTGAAGCATATTCTTCCGGATTCAGCCAGACCAGAATACGCCTGAGTCTAAAATTCCCGCTCGTAGAAAGCATTGCATCCAGGATCTGTACCCCGACCAGGATCAGCACCAGTCCCGCACCGGCAGCCGCTATAAAAGGTCTGGTCTGGGGATGGACCACAAAGATCATTACACAGGTAATTCCCATGACGATGACAGCGGTACTTAGATTCTCCGTCAGGACAAATACACATCCTGCCGCCACCAGACCCCATAAAAACACCTGCCCCATACCCTTCAGCGTACGTATTTCTCTTCCCAGCTGGCAGATCAGCACTGGAATAAACAGGATCACGGCGATCTTAGTAATCTCCGCCGGCTGCAGCTGCTGTCCGAACGGCAGCTGGATCCAGCGCTTTGCTCCGTTTACCTCGATACCCAGCGGCGTCTGCACCAGCGCCATCAGTACGACCGCCACGAAGTAAATTCCCCGGGCCCATTTAATATAGTAATGATAATCGATTCTGGAAACCACATACATACCGATAAAGCCCACGATACAAAAGAGGATCTGCCTCTTAAAATAGTGCATGCTGTCATTGTGCTGCACCAGCGCGCTGTAGGCGCTGGCGCTGTACAGCATGATCAGCCCGAAGCAGACCAGAAAGATCAGGACAGCCAGCAGACTATAGTCAAAATAAATGGTTTCGTTAGACCTTTTTCGTTTTACACGTTTGGTTTTACTCATCTGATTACACTCCCATCGTATATATTTAATCAGATATAAAAGTAAAATGCAACCGCCAAATCAGATTTCACATTTACATCCTCTGGTGGAACGTACGGGAAATCACCTCTTTTTGCTGCTCTTTTGTCAGCTTATGGAAATTCACTGCGTATCCGGACACCCGGATCGTAAGGTTCGGATATTTTTCTGGATTATGGTATGCATCCACCAAAAGCTCACGGTTCAGCACATTTACATTGAGGTGATGCGCCATCTGTGCAAAATAGCCATCCAGCACCGCCGTCAGATTGGCAAGCCGCTCTTCCTCCGTTTTCCCCATGGCCTGCGGCACGATAGAGAAGGTATTGGAAATCCCGTCCTTGCAGTCATCATAAGAAAGCTTTGCCACGGAATTTAAAGACGCTAACGCTCCGCTTTTGTCCCTCTCATGCATCGGATTCGCTCCGGGTGCAAACGGCTCTCCAGCCTTCCTTCCATCCGGCGTTGCCCCGGTTTTCTTTCCATAAACTACGTTAGAAGTAATGGTCAGGATGGAAAGCGTCGGCTCTGCATCCCGGTACAGCTGCTGCTTTTTCAACTCCTCAAAGAACAGCTTTACCTGCTCTTTAGCGATACTGTCTACCCGATCATCATCATTTCCGTAGGCCGGATACTCTCCCTCCACCTCATAGTCTGTGATCAGCCCGGTCTCTTCATCACGGATGCATCTGACTTTCGCGTATTTAATCGCCGAAAGAGAGTCTGCAAGGACGCTTAAACCTGCGATTCCAAACGCCATGAACCGGTGTACCTCTGTGTCATGGAGCGCCATCTGCGTTTTTTCATAAGCATATTTATCATGCATATAATGGATCACGTTCATGGTATTGGCATACATAGCTGCAAGCCACGGCCGATAGATACTCAGGAGCTCAGTTACTTTATCGTAATCCAGGTATTCTCCCTGATAAGGCTCATGCTCCGGTCCCACCTGCATGTTCTGTTTCTCATCCTTTCCTCCGTTTAAGGCCATCAGGAGCAATTTCGCAAGATTTGCCCGCGCGCCGAAAAACTGCATTTCTTTCCCAATCCTCATAGCAGACACGCAGCAGGCGATCCCATAGTCGTCTCCAAATTTCAGCCGCATCAGATCATCATTTTCATATTGGATCGCATCGGTATCACAGGAAACCTTGGCACAATAGGTTTTAAAATTCTCCGGAAGGCCGGCGGACCACAGCACCGTCAGGTTTGGCTCCGCAGAAGGCTTCAGGTTGTAGAGCGTGTGAAGGATCCGAAAGCTGTTCTTCGTGACCAGCGTTCTTCCATCCTCTCCCATCCCTCCGATGGATTCGGTGATCCACATGGGATCTCCGGCAAACAGCTCATTGTATTCCGGCGTCCGCAGGTGCCTTGCCATGCGCAGCTTCATAACAAAATCGTCCATGATCTCCTGCGCCTGCTCTTCTGTCAGGATCCCTCTTGCCAGATCCCGTTCAAAATAGATATCCAGGAAAGTGGAGGTCCGTCCCAGGCTCATGGCTGCGCCGTTCTGTTCTTTGATAGCTCCCAAATAGGCAAAATACAGCCACTGCACTGCCTCTTTAGCGTCCTTCGCCGGCCCGCTGATATCAAAGCCGTACATTGCCGCCATCTCCTTTAATTTCCCCAGGAAATTAATCTGCTGGTACAGCTCCTCCAACTGGCGGATATGGTCCACATCCATCGTTTCCATGCTGATACGGTCTTTATCCTTCTGCTTTTCTTCGATCAGAAAGTCGATGCCGTAAAGGGCTACCCGCCGGTAATCGCCAATAATACGTCCTCTTCCATAGGCGTCCGGCAGCCCGGTGATCAGCCCGCAGTGTCTTGCCGCTTTTGTTTCCTTATTATATACGCGGAACACACCGTCATTGTGGGTCGTCCGGTATTGAAATTCATCCTCTACCTTCCGTGACAGCTCATAGCCATATGCCCGGCAGGCCTCTCTCGTCATGCGAAGTCCGCCGAAGGGATTGACGCCCCGCTTCAGCGGACGGTCCGTCTGGAGCCCCACGATGATCTCCTTCTCCTTATCAAGATACCCCGGCTTATAGTTCAGAAGCGACGTTACCGTCTGGGTATCGATGTCCAGCACACCGCCGAATTCCTGCTCAAGCGCCAGCAGGTTCTCCAGCTTATGGAGCAGCCCCTTCGTCCGCTCAGTCGCCGATTTCAGAAATGATCCATCTCCGGTATAGGGAGTATAATTCCTCTGGATAAAATCTCTGACATCAATCGTCTCCTGCCAGTTTCCCGGCTTAAACCCTTCCCACTGTGTAACCATTTTTGTATTTCCTCCTTCTTTGTGTGTGACATCCCGGGAACCGCTTTTTTGAAGCCCGGCAAAACACATATCAAGCGCGTCTTACCCAAAATCCGGCAACAAAAAAGCAGCATCCCTGAAGATGCTGCCCAGACGGTCGGCTGATACAAAGACGTTCCGTTCCCCTGTGGTAACCCACTGATCCGTCAGTAACGGACGTCCCTATGTTACTTACATTCGTAGTATAGCATCCCGCCTCTTTCCGAGTCAATCCCTTATTTTTATCTGCCTCGCTGCCAATGAAATGACCGCCAAGGGAATAATGCCGGAAACCATATGCCGACAGGCCGGAAAATATGCACAGTTTTCCATCATATCCATACAATATTATTGAAAAGTGTATCTGAACAAGATCCGGATAACCGGAGATTGTCTGAAAGGAGCATGGCAGATGCCAAATTATCGATATCATACAGCTGGTCAAATGCGTCAGAACGGATGTATGCGCCAAAATCCACCGGCAATGCCCCAGGTCGGCGGCTGTCCTCTGCCAACAGAAAACATCTGTAACCCTGACATGGATCATGGCGATCTGGCGGATATGTCACTGGCAATGGCCTATGTCCCCTGGCAGGAATGGAGAAACATCTACAAAGCCGAGAAAGCCTTCCAGCGTGGAACTATTTTTGAAGAACTGGATAAACCTTTCCGGGGAATGGGAGGTGTCTGCAATGGAAGAGCGTAAACGTCCCTGCCGCAGGGAGTTGTTAAACTGGATCAATGTGGTCAGCTTTGCCGCAGACGATACCAAATTGTTTCTGGATACTCATCCGCACCACCAGGAAGCCCAGCAGTATTTTGACACCTTGAAAAAACAGCGTGTGGAATCCCTAAAAGAATATGCAAAGTATTACGGCCCCCTGACCCTCGATACCGCCGCGGCCTCTTCGGACCGCTGGAGCTGGATCAACGAACCGTGGCCATGGCAGGAAGGAGGATGCTAATTTATGTGGAATTATGAAAAAAGACTGCAGTACCCGGTAAAGATCACCCGAACCAATCCTAAGATGGCCCAGGTCATCATCAGCCAGTTCGGTGGCCCTGACGGCGAACTGGCCGCATCCATGCGGTACCTTTCCCAGCGATACACCATGCCGTATAAAGAAGTCACCGGAACGCTGACAGACATCGGCACCGAGGAAGTATCCCGTTTTCTGTAGAAATGATTTTAATAGGTAGAAAGACGGCTAAATAGCAAAATGATAGATACCGGATGGATAAGAGCAAGTCAAAAGTATCAGTTCTACTACCGCAAAGTAGCGAACATAGTTTGGGTCTGGTGCTATTCTACCGATGAATACGAGATATCCGGAACAAACAAAAACCTGTTCACGCTTCCAGAGGACTTCCGTCCTGGACGTTGGATTCAGACGGTTGGGTCTCTTCGGCAACCAGGACAAGGAGCAAATACGCAAATAGAAGTGTCGTCATCTGGGATTGTAAGCATTTGCACTCTTGGCCAAACCGCAAGAAAGTTGTGGTCAGCTTTGCTGTGTTTTCCGGCAGACGAATTACTTTAGAGCATTGCGATCTACTGATTACCAAAGTATACAGCAACGAAATTATGTCTATAGCGACCGTTGTTTTTTCTCTCTGCGTAAGCGGCATACCATTTTGATTCCGATTCCATACACACGCATCCATCGATATGTGCATCCTGAATATCTCCATCTCCGTTTGATGCAAAAACAGCGGTGTTGGTTTTATCGCAATCGGTCACACCAAAAATTGAATTGAGTTCTGAAAATGATAGTAATTCGGTGGACGTGCCTGTAGTTCCATTTCCGTTGACAATTGTCCCAACGGCAATTCTTGTCTTTTGATTTGGTGTATAGACCCTCTCGTATGACGTGTTAGACGATTCTTCTATTTTTGTAGATGACATTATAAATGTTTTGCTATTTAATTTAAAAGAATTTCATAATAGTGAAAATAGAGAAATCCCCGGAGCCGTAGCCCCGGGGATTGTTTTATTTCCGTCTGATCTCAATAGCCTCCATCTGAAGAGACTGCCCAACCGTTCCGAGCGTAGACACCCCGTCCGCTTCTGTCCAGTCTGTCCAGCCGCTCTTTGCAATATGCGCCCGCCACTCAAAATCTCCCTCCAGGCACAGACATTCCAAACGCTTCTTTTCGCCAGTAGTACCGATGACGGTATCCTTAGTGATTGCACCATAGTCCACCCAACCATCGCCCTGGATGTGTGCCTTTGCTTTGATATCCATGCCAAGAGGATTGATCTGCAGCGCTTCAAGCCTCTTAGACTTTCCAGTTGTTCCGATCACCTCGCCATCGCCTACATCACCTGTCCATCCGATTCACTGGACATGAGCGCGGATCAGAGAAAGCGGCTCTTTGATCTGAATTGCCTCGATCTGCTTACTCTTTCCTCTGACACCGGCCCATTGCCCGTTAGATGCCCACGCAGACCAGCCATAGGTCTTCTGGTGCACACGATACCGGAACTGCTTGTCGCCCTCGATCATAAGAGCTTCAAGACGCTTGCTCTTTCCTGTAGTGCCGATCAGAGTGTCTGCATTGATATTGGTATATTTCTTGTCTCCGTCCGTTTTCATGTGTACGGATACATCCATCCTTCCGTCCGGCTGGATCCGGATTGCCTCAATCCTGCGGTTCTGTCCGGTTGTCCCGGCCATATCACCGTCACACCGCCAGTTCATCCAGCCAATCTTCCGGGCATGTACCTGGTAAGTAATCGATCCACCCTGATCCTTCTGTACCTGTGTGGTGCCTCCGGAAGTCACATCCCCGTCCGGATCCGAGGAAGATACTTTCCCATTCACAATGTCTGCCATCGGAAAATATTTCCCTGGGCAAGAAGTGGCCATCACATCGCGGTGGCCGACAACAGTGACAATTCCATATTTGGATTTCAGCCAGGAAATAAGTTCAATACCGGCATTTTTCTGTGTGGATCCCATGCTTTCCTGGTCAAAATTACCTTCAAAGCAGACACCGATACTGTCCGAATTACTTCCGGTAGCATGTGCGCCCACATATTTCTCCGGACGTCCACGCTCAACTGTGCCATTTTTCCGGACAACAAAGTGGTAACCGATCCCAGCCCATCCGTTGGCCTTATGCCAGGAGTGGATCGTAGCCGCGCCGCATGTCTCAGCAGCTGCATGGTGGCAGATGATCCGGTTTGTACGGCTCCTTACTGTCATAGCGCCGAATGATAAGTTTGTCTCAATGATATTCATGTACTTCTCCTTCCTGTTGCGACATCGCAACAAAAAGAGGACGGCTTCCCGTCCCCTGGTTTATTTTCCTTTATTATACTTTGTCCGGCTCCACATCTCTGCGACCTTCTCCCAGCCACCTGTGCTGACTAAATATACAATAAACGCAGCAATAAAGGAAGCGAACACATAATACCACGTAATTACAATATTAAAATACTGACAAGCAATGAACACTGATACCGGACACAGGATCAGCGCGATCACCAGTGCCACGGCGTTTGTCTGGATATTCTTCAATCCAGGCATCTCCTTGATCACCTGAGTGATAATGCTCACCAAGAAAGCCAGCACGCCGATCGCGATCAGCGCGTAAGTAACATACTCCATTAACACTTCTACATTCATAGTCTATTCCTCCATATCATGCGCCTGTTTATTCAGGTGCTTTTCTATCTTATTGATACCATCAGTTACCGGGCCGTTGCAGCCCTGCTCTTTGAGACCTTTCAGGCAGGCCAGAAGGCCATATGTGATTAAGCACTGCTCTTCGTTAATCTTCCGAATATCTTCTTCGTGGGTCTTTCGGATCTTCTCGATCCGGCGCTCCAGTTCATCCGGTTTTCTGAAAAACCGATAAGCTGCGATTAACATTCCACCGATCACACCCAGTGCTGCGATCAGACTGCCTGCAGTAATGATTGTCTCAATGCTTATATACATCGGACTGTACCTCCTATATTTTATGCAATAAAAATAAGACCGGTTCACGGTCTTGCTCGGATTCTCATAAAATCACCATCCTTAATCTATAAGACAAATTCGTGTTTGAACATTAAAAAGATGCGCGCCGGAACAAAAGTTGTTGGGACGAATTCCAGCAGAACATCTATTGATGTGTTTACGTCACAGGAGTTAGGGAAGCTTTTAGGCGTGTCAAGCGCAAATGGCGGAAACTCTGCTCTTTTTGTATCCAATGGAGACGGTGCGGCAAATGGGGTACACCTTGAAGGAGCAACCTACCAAGACGGCAAATGGCAGGCGGTGACAAATACTAAAAACACAGGCGGTGCAATTCGTATTAACTACCTGGCTGTATTGTTCGGATAATATCTACCTGGCATACAAAATGGCCAGCGAACTGGTGTTGTTGGCATATAATTTGATGGATGTTTTAGACATAATCGAAAAGCCGACACTATGCGATGTTTTATATGCAGCCTGATGTCGCCCTTGACTATTATCTCCTCCAATATCGCCTTGATAGCTTTCATATGGGATGATTGTAGAGGCAAGTACACGCCGTGTCTGGTATGCTACAGCCGGCCCACAGATCAGCAGTAATTCAGAGAATCCAGTCACATCTGGAACCGTAATAGTTTTAGTGGATGCGCCGTTCCCAGCCAGTTCTCCAAGTTGTGTCCACTTCAAACACGAATTTTTCGTACAGATCTCATATCCATCTGCAAAACACCCTTCCTGATTGACTTCAATCCGGTGTGAATTACTGGCTCCAGCTTCATTCGGAGCAGTCGGTCCTATCCAAACATCTTTAGACACCATGTATGATTGTTCTTTTTCCCCATCAATATTAGAAGAACCAAAAACAATCTTGTCATCGTCGCCCTCACGGAATGAAATATTATTACCGTCTAAATAGATATTTCTTGCAGATGGATTCCCAATCGTAGCCGTGTTCGCATACACTGGCTCACTAGCCACTCTCCAATAGGTTCCGTCATAGGTAAACACCACGGTCGCTCCTGCCGCCCAGTAAGCATACCTTACGCCTTGCGTATAAATGGCCTTCGCTCCTGTCCCTCCAACATTTAACGTCGGACTGGCTGCGTTATTCGCATAAGTAAACTTCACAGCAACTGTAGCTCCGGCTTTCAACATCAGTTTTCCAGATGCCAACGTGGCCACTTTTGCAACCGTAGCAGATACAGTTTCGCAGGTAGCATAAAGCATCTGCCCGTCTTCTCCGTCCGAACCACTAGGCCCTTGTGGACCAGTAGATCCCTGTGGGCCTCTCTCTCCTTGTGGGCCTTGGGGACCTGTGTCTCCTGTCTCCCCTTTTTCACCTTGTGGTCCCTGTGGACCTGTTTCGCCCTGTTCACCTTTGGGACCAGCGGGGCCTTGCGCGCCAGTCTCACCTTTTTCACCCTGCGGACCGGTATTGCCTTGGTCTCCCTTAGGGCCTTGTGGTCCAATTTCTCCTTGCGGACCGGCCGGACCAGTAGCTCCAGTCTCACCCTTCTCGCCCTTTGGCCCAGTATCGCCTTTATCGCCCTTTTCACCTTGTTCCCCTTTAGGGCCTGTGGCACCTGTCGCTCCAGTAGATCCTTTTTCTCCGGTCACGCATACTGCTGTTGTGGTTGTCGACGTATTATCCGTATAGGTGATGATACTACGTGTCCAGATATATTTTCCATTCGCCCATCCCGGATAAGTGGTGGACCAACTGCCGCCGGAAAGGGATGTTGCCGAAGTAGATTGATAATACTGCTCCACAATACTAGTCACACCTTTCCCATCTTCTCCGGCAGGACCAGTATTTCCTGTGGCACCTGTATCGCCCTTATCGCCTTTGGGACCTGTGGCTCCAGTACTTCCTTTTCCACCGGTAATACATACGGGATCTGTCTCTGCCATACTGGTATCTGTATAAGTAATCACTGTTTTTGACCAGACATACTTGCCATCCACCCATCCCGGAGCATCGGTCTGCCAGGACCCTCCGGCCAACGATGTGGCTGATGTGGACTGGTAATACATAACATCCACGCTCTGAACTCCCACACCATCCGCTCCGGCATCACCTGTATCCCCTTTATCTCCTTTGTCTCCTTTTTCGCCTTGAGATCCTTGAGGCCCTTGAGGTCCTTGAGGTCCTTGAGGTCCGGTATCACCAGTTTCCCCTTTTGGCCCCTGGTCACCGGTTTCTCCTTTATCTCCTTTAATTTTCGTCCAGGAATACTTTGTCGGATCCGTGCTATCCAAAGCAATATAATCTGTATACTGACCAATATACAGTTTGTTAACGCTGTCTGTAGTAGAAAATCCACTGGTACCAGTCGCATTATTTGCATAGGCAATATGCAGATACGGTGTCTTCCCGTCAGTTCCAGCCTTTCCAGGAGTCCCCTGCGCTCCATCTGCACCCTTTATCTTGCTCCAGGCATAGTCGGAAGGATTATCGCTGTCTGTCGAAACAAAATCGACATACATACCGATATAATCACGGTCGCTGTCAGACACAGAGAAATCCGTCTGGCCATCCGCACTATTGGCGTAAGCGATATGCGTATAACTGGTCTTCCCGTTTACTCCATCCTTTCCGTCAGCTCCTGCAGGCCCAGGAATTCCCTGGTCTCCCTTCTCGCCTTGAAGTCCCTGCAGTCCGCGCTCTCCCTGTTCGCCTTTTTCTCCCTGGGGGCCTTGAGGGCCTTGAGGTCCTTCTGCACCATCCTGGCCATCAAGAACATTACTAACCGTTACTTCGCACATTCCACGTAGGATCCCGTTTGCATCCGTAGCCTCATACCGATAGACAGCCTTTCCAGACACATCCGACGCCTGCACAGCCAGGCTCTTGCCTGTCCCGGCAGACACACCGTCCTTCTTCCATCTGATTGTCATCTCATCGGTCACGTCCGTTCCGGCATCCATGACCGATGCTGTCAGCGTGGTCTGTCCCTCGCCATTTTTAAAAACAATCCCATGATCAGATAATATAGAACAGGAGTATGTACGATTCTGATCCACCAAAGCCTGAACCCTGTTTATAATTTCTGGGTCGATCTGGCTCTGCTGTTCCCGGAAGTTGCTGAATGTAGTCTTGTTTCGTGTCGGATCCGTAAAGCTGCGGATCTGTTCAGACACCCTGGCTTCCAGGTATAGTGTCGGATTATACTCATCATCCTCAATATCTACCGTATCTCCGATATTAGTATCAAAATACCCGTCAACATCATAGCTAACCTGCGGAACAGACAGTTTTTTAAGTTCTGCAAGCGCCTGACCATAGAGCGTATTGACATTGTCGGTGTCATAGTCATAGATCTTAGCGATATACCGGTCATTCTCCTTACCCATTAGGTTAGATGGGAAGCGGTCCCTTGCCTGAACGGCAAGAATGTTCCTGTTCCCGGACGGCGAACTGAACTCCACATTCCCGTCTGCATCATACTCGGTTTTGTTAAGCGAGGTCACCGTCAGGCCATCCTTGCCAAACGGCCGGATCGCAGTGTACAGTTCCGTAATATCTGATGTCTTCCGGATCCCTTCCACGTTCACGCCATACCGTAGCGTTACATCTGTCCGGCGGGTTCCCATCCCCTGGTTCTCGTCATCGTGTTCTTTATAGACGTTCATGGTGATCTGCTTCAATGAATAGTCTTCATTCAGCTCGGCCACAAACTCCACTTCCGCTCCGAAGGTGTTTGCCAGGGAATAGATCCGCGCAAGGATCGTATCCGTGCCGGTCCATTCCGTCTTAATCTTCTTATCTGACACTTCATTGATCCCGATCTTGACCGTCTGCTCATAGTCGATGACGGCCATGTACTGCACGAACGTCATAGCGGACGCAGCGCTGTACTTTTCTTTCTCCTCGTTCAGCAGCTCGAAAAGAAGACCGTAAGACTCAACAAGGATCTCCTCTTCGTCCTCTTCCGCCCGCATGATGTTCAGATAGTATTCTTTGTCACGATAAACGAACGCAATCTTATTCCCCACGGTCAGGTACTGCGCATCCTCATGGTCCGCGCTGACCGTGAAATTAAATGTATATGCGCTGCCCTGCAAATATTCATGCAACTCATCATCATAGTAATGCAGGCCATCCGGAGCCTCATTATCCAGATATGCCTGCACTTGATCCTGCGTATCCAGGACCGCGATCCTTACGTTTTCCATTTACAAATACGCCTCCCTTATCCTTGCCTCGATCGTCGGCGGTGGGTCTGAAAAGTCCGAATAATAAAACTGTACCTTTGTCTCTCCGGGCGGTGCCTTAAAATATACACTGCCCTTTACCTCATCCTGCTGGCTTGGCACCCCATCTACATAAACCCTTGTTGTCTTTCCGTCTACATAGACCACGCTGTCCTCCGGATACCGGTTCGGGATGTCCTTTAAATACTCCACGTTATCTTTCTGAAAATAGAGATACCCGAAATACATGTGAGTCACAAGGTTGGATTTGCCACGGTTGCTGTACTGTATTTCAGAAATGGACACAGAATATGCCTCTTTATCTTTGAGAGAGGAATCTGTGTAGGTATACTTCTTCCCGGCAAAATGGAACTCAAAAGTACCGCCGCTCTTCCGCATCTTGATCACGCCGCCTTTGGCTGTGTATGACCAGTATCCCGGCTCATACTGTGCCTTCCCTTTCTCCACGCTTCCCACCTGGAATTTCGCATTACAGATGTTTGTATTTGTGGAGCTTTTTACTATATGCATAGACATGATCTGCTTCCCGGAGCTGTCTCCGATCACCACCTCGATCGCACCGGTCTGTGGCACTTTGCCCGTTTCAAACCACATAGTAAACTGGCAGGTAAAGTTCTTGGCCCCTACAGATCCGCTGGAATCTTCTGGCAGAATCTTCTGTGCGATCGCTCCATGCCAACTGGATCCACTGCCGACGCTGTCCAGGGATAGCCATTGCCGGCCTTCCAGCGACACGCTTCCCCAGGTACCGTTTCGGCCGTAATCATAGTTTTTATCAAATATGCCTTCTCCAGCCGTAAAAGCAGATAGAAACTCTGATGCGCTATCACACCGGAACAGAATCTCTGATTTTTCAGCCGGGACAGCATCCACCTCGTCGATCTTGCCCAGCTGGATTGCACCATGCTCTGACACAATGCCGATAAAGCCGTTTTCATGGTTGTGCGTGATCTCATAGTTGACCGGTACAGCCGCGTTCCCGTCATTTTCGATCGTAGCCTCCAGGATCCCTTCGTCATTGACGGATGCCTGGAAGGTCTTTTCCACAGTTGAATACTTCCGGGGATCGCAACAGTAAATGGAAAACTCACCTGTCACATTCAGGCGGCCTTCCGGCACATCACCGGCATTGCTCTTCGTTCCGATAAAATATTTGTCCGGTTCATCCGCAAAAATGATCTCTGCCTCTTCCTGTCTGAGGATTGCATTCAGCTGATTGAACCGTGCCCGGAACTGTTCCGGGGTATCGGAAAGAAGCTGATATCCTACCGTAATTGTCCTGGACACCGTCCGACGCCCCCGGTATTCAGCCCCGTCTATCATCCCGATCTGAAGTTCGGTGATCTCTTCCTCTGTCAGTTCCCGGCCAAGGACATACAGCGTCCGGTATCCCTCTATTTCATTTTCAATATACTTGCCATTAATCTTCATGGCTTCAGACGGGAGGCTGCTTCCTGCAGCCCCCTCATCCACATCAACAAAGTTATACATTTCTACCCCTTTATGCCCTTGATCATATTCTTAACCTTCTGTTTCTTGTTCAGCTCCGCTTCCGTATACGGCGCTGTCACCCGGGCTACTTCCCGGCCTTCCATTTCAACCGGTACGATGATTGTGTACCTGGCAGATCTGGTATAGTTATAATTTTCATCCAGATCCCGGATGCCGCCGCCAATGGTCATGCCAATATCCGGCACCGGAACCAGCGAGGGTACAGTAAACAACTCCAATGTCGCTGCTTTTGCTTCCTGGACCTTATCCAGGATCCCGTTCACCCATCCAATACCGAAAAAGCCACCCAGCTTTGTAGATACCTTTGACGGGCTTCCGATCTTCGCCTTTGCAACGATTGCCGCCTCTGCCGCTGCAGCCAGAGAAGCTGCTGCACTTCGCACGGCGCCCACCTGGGATCGGATACCATTTGCCAGACCTACGCCAATATAAACACCGCTACTGTAAGCACCGCCCTGGGCGGACCGCATAGCAGCCACAATAGATGCTGACATCGCGACCGCTGTTGATACTGCACGGCTCATTCCAGCCGTAACGCCATTGTTAAAATTATTTCCAACCGCCTGTCCGGAACTCTGTGCCTTTCTTTCCGCATTAGAAAACTGGCTAATCAGCGATTTGATAGCTGACTTCGCCTTGTTTCCCAAGGCGTCCAGACCGTCATTTACCACGCTTACAGATGATCTCATACTCGACAGAGATTTCTGCGCGCTCTTCGCATTGCTGGCTATGGATTTCATACTTGAATTGACGGCCAATAAAGCTACTGCCATTGCAGCCGTACCGGCGGCACCAGCAACCATAGCAACGCCAAATGCCGCAACTCCGGCCGTACCAACAATAAAAGCCGCACCAAGAGTGGCCACGGAGGCCCCCATTAAAAGCAGTACCGCGCTCAATCCTGTCGCTGCAGCCAAAAGTGCTGCAAATCCGGCTGCACTAGTCAGCGCGCCGGTCGCTACAAGCGGAAGCGCCGCACCAGCCACGGTCAAAGAAGTGGCTACCAAAGTAAGCCCGGCTCCCAAAGCGACTGCACCGGCAGCCAATACCAGAACACCTGCTGCTGCAATTAATACCGCAGCGCCAACCAGGGTAAGTCCAACTGCAACTACCGTAAGCCCTGCCCCCAGGACTACACTTGCCAGTCCTGCGGCTGCCGCACCGGCCGCAAAAACAATCATTCCTGCCCCAAGCGCCGCAATCGCCACAGCTCCCTGCATTCCGCACTGTGATACAGCAGGCAAGACGGATGCAACTACAGCAAGAGCAGCACTTGCTATCAAAGCACCGGTAGCCACCAAGACGATCGCCGCGCCAAAAGCGATAAACCCGACCGCTCCAGCTGTAAGGGCTGGACCTAAGACAGCCGCACCGGCGGCCAGTAGGGCAATCACCGCAACCATTCCTACCATCACACCGATAGCCAACGGCCCGGCATTCGCCAGATTGATGGCTGACGTGGTCAGTACCATGATACCTGTCCCCGCCAATAACACCGCTGCTCCAAATGCTACAAATCCAGCAGCCCCAGCCGTCATTGCCGGCCCGACAGATTTGGCTACAACCATGAGAGCGCCAAGCGCCACTACCATCCCCAGAAGCACTCCTGCCGCCAGCGGTCCGGAATTCGCAATCTGAATCGCCGCCTGTGCCAGCACATACAATCCGGTTGCCGCCAGGGCAATACCAGCACCAAATGCCATAAACGATGCCGCCGACTGCAGAAGCATCTTTCCGCTTGTCGCAGATGCCGTTCCAACCGTTTTTGTTGCACTGCTTACTCCGAATAATTTCTGCGCCAGTCCACTGATTCCATTCCCGGCAATCGACATGATCCCTTTACCAAAGGCCATCACTGCCGGAGCCACAGCGCTCACAGCCTTGAACGCCATATAGGCCATTAATAACTTCGGCAGATTACTGATCAATACAGCGATAATGTCCGCATGATCTTCCAGAAACCCGGCAAATGTCTCCAATGCTCCTCCGGCTATACTTAAGGCATCACCGAAACCTTCTACGCTCTCCGTGGAGCCGAAACTGCCATTCAGCTTCGACATTTCCCCGGAGATGGCCGAAATTGCATCACCAAACGCGGCACCGACCTGGCTTACAACGCCAACTGCCGTATCCCAATAGGGCTTGATCTTATCTAATCCCGTTGTCAGTTTAGATGCGATCTTTTCTCCATCTAGTTCCCCGACCTTGTCAACAAGTTTGCTGATCGCACTGATGCCGACCGCCGAAAGAGTATCAAAAGCAGGCTGCAGTTTGTTCGCTGCAGTCTCGGTCAGACCATCCATTGCCTGTCCAACCGTCTTGTACTCTGTTGCCAGCTTCGTGAACGACTCGTTTGTCCCGACTTTTGCGATCGCGTCAAAGAAATCTTCCGTCGCAATCGTTCCCGCCTGAACGCCCTTGATCATCTCCTGGGTAGACATGCCCATTTCTTTCGCAACAGCAGCAATTCCGGCCGGAGTCTGTTCCAGCATGAGCTTAAAATCTTCCCATGCCACGGTCGGTTTTGCTGCCATCTGCGTAGCCTGCTGTGAGAGCGTCTTCATTGCCTGGGTTGGATTTTCTGCCGCAGCAGCCAGGCCGCCGAAACCTTTAACCAGCTTTGTCGTGTTTTTCGTCCCGACCGCTTCCAACTGAGCAAATGTAGACGCCATATCCGACGAACTGTAGATCGTTGCCTCAGCAAACGCCTGTAATTCATCCTTAATGGCCTTAATCTCCGATGCAGACTTCCCATTCATCTCCATATTGCCCTGGAATGTTTTCCATGCCGCGCTTGCATCATTCATTCCACCAACAAGGCCGGAAGCCCCATTGACCAAAGCGTTAAACGCCGTCTGGCCGGCTGCCATCATAACGCCAAATCCAATCCCGCTCGAGAGCGTGGACTTCATATGATCAACATAGTTCGATGCCGACTTCATCGCAGAGGTAAATCCCTTGTCTGCCGCCGACAAGATCGCTTTTACACTAAATGTTTCAGCCAAGTTCTCACTCTCCTTTCCTTAGAAGCTTCCCGATACCGGAAAACCGGCTCCTCTTTGCATCATGTTTCTTTTTATCCCGTATTTTTTTCAACTCTTTATCATAATCAAAAAATTGCCGGAACCTTTGATAGACTGGCTTTGTCTTCCCTTTTCCGGCCTTCTTTTCTGCCTGAACGGCAAAGTTAAGGAAAGCCTGCCGGTGTTCATGCAGACTTTCGTCCAGCATCCGAAGTCCCAGGGCTTCTGACAGGATTTCATACTGCTCCACTGTCAGCTGATCCACCTGTTCAAATGATGTGAACCCGAAATACCGGAAACAAGAAACAGCAACTTCCCGGTATTGTTCATCAGCCGTTAATCCTGATTCTGCTTCGCTTTCGCTTCCTCGACCTTCTCCTCCAGCCAGATCACTGTTTTCTTCGTAGCATTTGCAGACCTTAAGAAACCCAGCACATCCTCACAGAGCTGATCAATATCCGTATCCGGATTATCGATATAACTGTCGAGCATCGCCCGGGTTACTCGTGGATTCTGCCCTTTGTTAGCCAGATCCAGGACATTTACCAGGTCTTCCAGATTTCCATCGATGATGCCAGCAATCATATAGGTGGCGCCGACATCCTTTTTCTTGTCGGTCGCATTATTAATCCTCTCTGACACCGTCTTGTTGGCATCCCGCAGGAAGCTCATACCAAAATTAAACTGATATACCTGTCCATTAATCGTTAATTCAAACATTTTCTTTTACCTCCACATAAAAAATTGCAGGAGATTTATTTCTCCTGCCTACGCTCCTGTCTTTTCTGTATCTGCGAATACATAGGATGCAATTTCCTGCTGCTCGTCAGATACTGTAGCATATCCGTCTGCACCGGTTCCCTCGATTCCGAAAGTCAGCGACGCTTCCGCATGATCTTCCGCGCTGGATGTTGAACCGAATTCGGTTACATAGCCCTGGAAATACTTTGCCGCAAACTTTCCAACATTATCAGAAGTCCCCGGTTTGTCCAGGTTTACCTCCCAGATCTCTACTTTCTCAGAATCATCAACTGCCTTTTCAAGCTTCGTAATCATCTCGTCACTTTCACTTGAAAAGATTGCGGTTGTGGTGATTTCAGTCTCCAGTGCACCCGGTGTCCTGATCGGCCCGTCTTTCGTCTCTGTCGTATCCGCGTCACGGGACTTCGTCCGTTCGTTCTCCGTTGTAAACGCCAGTGCCGTCGCATCGACTGTCGCCGCATCTTTCAGGATCCGGTACAGATAAATAATTCTTTTTCCCTGAATTGCACTCATCTTCAACTACCTCCATTTTTATGAAAATTTAAACTCCACTTCCAGCAGCCCGTGCAGAAGTGGAGTCTTTGTTGTGTTGTCCGGCAGGATCCGCTGATTCACGTTTGCGATCATCCAGCCATATCCAGCCGTATGTTCCAGACCATAACAGATCTTTTTGATATCCAGCAGCATCTTTGACACCGTACCCCGCTGCCTGGGGTTGTTGTGCCAGACATGGATCGTCTGGTACACACTGCCGATCACAGCGCATTTTGTCTGCCGATCGGATTGCTGGCTATCCGCAAGGTAGATAAACGGATACGGCGTGTCCTCCGGCGGGAGGAAGGTGTCATACACGCCATATTCCGTCTTTTTCAGTTGCAGAAGCAACTCTGTAAATAATTCCTGCTGTGGATCCACGTCTGATCACCTCACTTTACCAGTTTTTGCATGTCCTTTCGGAACTCTTTGGATTGCTCCTCAAATGCCGGCTTCAGATAAGGCTGAGCCTCCATCTTTCGTGTACCCAGTTCCACATATGCTCCATAATCTGCCTTTGGCTCCACCTCTGCAGACATACCTCCGTCTGTAATTTCGAGCCCAATACTGCGCTTCAGCGTTCCTGTATCCACCGGAGCGTTCTGCTGTGCTTTTGCCTGCATCTCAGCCCCGTTGTGACGAACTACCTTCTTCACATCATCCATCCGAACATTCTGCTTCAGCTTCCTCTGCAGCTTTTCCATGCCAACAATCTTGATATCTCCCATCACTGTACCTCCGATACTACAAACACATGCTTCGTCCGAAGTTCACGGGAATAATCCACGCTGTAGACCTTCTCTCCCACCCGGATCCGGTCAAAAGGCTCTGTGTAGTGGTTCTGGATCTGGATCGTAAGGCTCCCCTGCTTTGGACCGTCATAAACCAGCTTCAACATGACCGCTCCGGTATCCATAATAGAGGCATACCGCTGGGTTTCCTCTACGATATTATCCGCATAATTGCCGGTTTTCGGATCATACTCGCCGGGGGTGATCCTCTGAAAATATACTGGTGTATCATATCTCATGCCCAGCGGATCCCTCCTTTTGCAGTGTCGATGTTCTTCGTCCTTTTATAGGTCTCAATATCATCCATATAGGAATCAAAATCAGAGTTCAGGAACCCGACACTTTCACCTTCCACCGTATGCGACTGAAATCCCTCCGAACCAATCCGGTTGTAGCGGATGATCGACACCTCTGTAACGATATAATCCAGGTCATTGCCCGGATCAATACCGCCCAGAAGCACCTTCAGCCGGGATGTTGTTGCGTCCAGGATCCATTCCAGCTTCTGATCCAGCTCTTCATCCTTCCGGCCGGACAGCCCCAGCATACGTTTCAGATCTTCCAGCATACTCGTCACCGCCTTCCTACTTCTTCGCAGGGGTCTCTTCCTTCACCTCTTTGATCAGGGGAACGCCACGCTTATTGTCCTTCCCGGCCAGTTCTTTCAGCCTGTTTTCATCTACCTTTTTGCCCTCGCGGGGGAAAACATCCCCCACTTTATACTCATGATAGATTGTTCCGCTCTTGGTACTAACGGAATCCTGCAGATCATGAAACCCTTTGATCACCTTATACATGTTCTACACCTCCTGACTATTCGTCCGCCTTTGCCGTCACAACCTTGCTTCCTGCTTTCAGCGCCAGATACTCCGCATCACACTCCACTACTGTGATTGTCTTGCCCGTTTCAGCTGTGATGTCAGACACTCCGTCCCAGGCAGTCCAGTTCCGGACACTCTGTTTATAGGTCACTTCTGCCGCGGCATCGCCAATCTTGTATTTGTAGGAATTTCCATCGCCTTTCGTCGGAGTCACTGTAACCCTCGTATCGCCAACTGCCGTTCCTGCAGCAGAGTTCACTGTCAGGGTGCCAAGCTGGGACGTTCCTGCCTCCAGTTTCACGAATGCCTCATCCTTCACAATCATGAATGCCACATCCATCGTCACACGAAGGGCCGCCAGTTCCTGCTCAAACAGGTTCACCGGAGTACCGTCTGCATTTTTCAGGGTAGACAGCTGTGCGGACTCATCGATTTTGTAGGACATGCCAAACGGAATACCATAATACATGTAATCAAAATCGCCGGCATACAGATTTCCTCTCTCCATTCCCTTCAGATCAGCGACCGGCATCCCGTCGATAGTATTAGATTTTCTGTCATACAAGGATTCTACAACAACGCCATTCTCGATTTTGTGGACGTTCCTAAGAGTGCTGCGGTTCTTCCTTGTAGAAATGAACGCATTCACATCGTAGTCTTCATCGTTCAGGGCATCCTCCATAGCCAGGATGTTGTTGTATGTGATGCCGCCACTGATCAGATTACCAGCAGCAAGAGCTGATTCCTCTACAGACTGAGGGAACGGATTGTTCATATTCATAATCGCCGCTTCATCGAATAACAGATAGAACGCCTCCGCAATCTTCGGCTTCATCTTTTCGAAGAAGTCGGACATTTTATAGTGCAGGTGCTCCCTGGAGCAGGGAACGATGACACCAATCTTCTTGGCAACCATCTTTGCCTTCAGCCACTGCGGTTTGGATGTCTGGATCTTCTCGCCCTCACCTACCCAGTAACCACCAGGACCTTTGGCAAAGTATTCGAATTCCTTCTCCTTTTCATCCATCTCCTCATACTTGGCCAGCTTCATTACCTGACTGCCGTTCATGACCTCTTTCAGGATCAGCTCATTGTACTTTTTCGGGATGGTTCCATCCTTGTGTTCGTACATGGTCACATTGTCCGGATCAAATGTCTGACCGAACATCTGCAGATTCATCTTTTTTAAGATTTTCTTATTTCCATTCATGTTTCTCATACCTCCATTTATTTAATGATTCTGGCTTCTTTGGCCATCTTACCGATATCCAGTGTCTCTTTTCCGCCTCCGGAGAAACCGCCGCCCTCTTTAGGGGTAGTCTGTCTGGCCTTGCCTTTAACAGCCTCGTTTACAGCCGCATTGAACAGTTCCGCAAAAGAATCTACTGCCTTTTTGGTCTTCTCGGCATCCTTAGACACCATAAACTCCAGAAGGTTATCAGAAATATTGATTCCCTTCTCAGAAAGCTGCTTCCTTGCTTCATCCCGCATGCCAGCAAGCGTCTTCTCATCTTCCAGCTCCTGGATCCGCTTCTCAAGCTGCTGCTGTTTATACTCCGCTTTTTCCTGGGCATTCATTTTGGCAAATTTCTTCGCCTCATCATCCTCTTTCTTCCGGGTCTTCTCCCATTCAGCTTTTTTCCGCTTGATCAGCTCGTCTACTTCTTTGACGGTATATCTTTTCTCCCCATCCGGGTCGTCGTCTTCGTCCGGATCATCGTCTTCCGGATCGCCGTCATCAGAACCACCGTCTCCGGTACCGGGATCTGTTCCGCCAGAACCGGGATCACCGCCGGATCCACCGCCCGGATCTTCCGCAAACAACTGCAGCATCATGAATTCTTTAAATTTCATTAGTTGTTACCTCCTGTGTCTATTTCCGTACTTTAAGGACATCACGCCTGTCCGCCGTAGCTTTGAACGGTTCCACGCCTGCCGTATCCGTAAGGTTTTACGACATTCACGCCTGGTCATGCAATCCGGACATGATCCGGAAACTCATCGGCGATCTGACAGACGCCAATGAAAAAGGAATCAACCAGAAGCGTTCCTGCTTCCGACAGATCCCCGTAATGTATATCAGCCCTTCCGGGCGATATCTCATATTCAATTTTGTCCTCGGTAAGATCACCAATAGACTTAATCAGTGTCTGTATCAGTGCCGTAACACCGGCACAGACGATATCTTTTCCAGCCTCTGCAAAACCTGCATGGCCAGAGACCGTAATCCTGCCCTTCCGGACACATACTGCAATCAATCACACCACTCCTTTACTGTCCCGGTCATTCCCCGCCGGAGGGAGATGTCTGGATCACCGCCTCTCTACTCTGCAAAAATCCAGTCTTCAGCCAACATGTCAGCTTGAGAAGCAAGCCACCCCATCTGTACACCTGATGTCCCGACAAAAGCAATAGCCATATTTCCGATGGCTTCATGTTCACAATTCTGTACACTTCCGTCCGATGTAACATAGCTAATGTTCCTAGCCAGTTCGATATGCTGGTTTTTCCCGTTCCAGCCCTGGCGCTTCACTTTAAGTCCGCGTTTCATGTACTTGATGGCATCACCAAAGCTGAAAGTCGGAGTTCCTCCCAATATGGTTGTATTTTCTTCTGTAGCTGGGATCCACTCGTCAGACAGTACATTTGTCAAGGTATACTCAACACGCTGCGTTTCTCTGATATCAAGCAGATCCTTTCCAGTATCCGAGTCAACCGCCCGGCATTTCATCATAATCGTTTCTTTTTCCGGATCCCAATACCAGTATCCTCCCCATGACGGAAGCTTCATCGGAATCCCCTTTTTCATGTTCTTCAATGCTTCTGTAAATCTCATATTCTTTACCTTTCCTTTCTTAAAAATGGACGTAAAAATACCACCGGCCATTTCTGACTGGTGGTATCTACTTAACTTTTTCCATGTGCTCTTTATATTTTTTAAAACTTAACACTGCTTCCTTGGGGGCTTTCGAAGTGAGAATTACTTTGCCCTTCTCGTCGTAATCCCACCACTCATCATTTTTACTCCATAAGAAGATGCTTTTATCAGCCGTCATCATGTGATCACTTCCTTTTATTATGCGATTTTATTCACATCAAAATCTAACCCCAACTCTTTCAAGTCTGCATCTCTTACATCTAACTCACTTTTCAAGATGTCTAACATCTCATAGTAAGCAAGGCGCCGACCCTGATTAAACAAATCACTTTTATCTTTTTCGCTCTCTTCTACAGCCTCGTTTGCATTATCAACCAATCTTGCTATGATGTATTTTAACGATTCTTCGCTAATCTTACTCATCATAATCACCTCTTTCCTTCAACTCATCTACTCGATCCTGAATAGATTGTTTGAAATTACGGATCTCTTTATTCCAATGTCGCTTCAATCCCTCCTGATAACGCGGATCATATGTATCCCATTCAGGATATATCTCTTTAGGATTTTTGATTTTAGCTTCATGCTCTTCGATTCTTGCCTGATATTTACGTATTGCACGCTTTAAAGATCCGGACTGCTGATTTTTTATATCTTTTTCTGCAAAAAATTGCAAATCCATCTTTAGTGTGCTTCCTTTCCCTTTTATTATACCAGAACCGGAAGCCTTTGCAATGGATTCCTTGAAATAATTTTCTATCATATCAGAGATTTCTTTCGGGACTTTTACCTTGTTCGTCCCCCCGTCCATATAAGCAGCAAAATTTTCAGCCCAGGCCTCTGAACGCTTCGACACCCTTACACCTTGAGTTGTCCCTGCGTAATTCGATATCTTTACAGATAACTCATCAAGCTCAGGAGTGCTGGAAAGCCGCTTTGAAAGGCTCTGATTTGATTCAATATCAATCGCATGCCCAAGCTCATGCCAAATAGTGCCCGTATATGTATCTGTTGCGTGATAGTCCTTATCTCTTTTCCATTTAGCTCTGTATCGGGCGTTTTCTTCCTTTTGTGCCTTTTCAAAAGCTTCCTTACTACCCGATTTTTTCAGCAGTATTGTTTTTGTGGCATCGTCATATTTTGCATAAGCACTCTTGCTAAGCCCGCCAAACCTAACCTTGAGACCTTTTATCGTATTGCCTCCCATTTTACGCTCGAATTCTGAAAGCACTCTTATGGCATCTCTCGCAAATTCAATATTTACTCCTTTCAAATCACCAATATCCGTTTTGAGATTCTTTTTCGCGTAATCCAGAAGCTCTTCTCGTCCCATAGATGAAAAATCAGAAATGTTTGAAGATACACTTCTGCTCTGTGTCCGATTCCTGTATGCCGCCCGCCGTTGCTTTATTCTTTTCTGGTAATCATCATCTTCTTTCAAAGAAGACTTTCTTTTCAGCTTATTCCACTCTTCCGTGGTGCCGCCCTTACTCAAAAAGTCCAGCCATTCTTCATAATCCTCACTGTCCTCATAGGCGGCCACGCTGCACCGACAATTCGGGTGCATAGGCGGAGCATTTGTTCCGGACATCATCTTCGAGACCTTAAAATGTTTCCCGTCCAATGCCCGGCAGATCGGACAGGCCGTCCCCAACGCAAGGAAGGTATACTCCTCAAAGCCGTTTCGCTCAAAGGACTGCTTCTGCGCTTCCGTTTGTACCCTGGCCATTTCTGTGATCAGCAGCCGCTCCGCATTACTCTGACTGACCCCAAAGCGTTTTCGAAGATGAGTAGCAAGCTTCCGCGGATGTTGCCCCTGAATCAGGCCGGTCTGCAGAAGGCTGGACAACTCATTTTTAAGCATATTCTGATACATCCAGATCCGGTCTGAATATGTAGCGTTGTGGAATGATGCATTCACGATAGCATTAGCGGCCTTGGCATTATCCTGGATCGTCTTTCCCAGAATGCCGGCCTGTCTCTCAAACTCGGCGATTGTCCGGTCAGTTAGCTTCTCATCATAGTATTTCTGAAGTTCATCGAACCCGGCTACCATCTCAAGGCCGATCTGTGCCTTCAGGAGCTCCAACCGGTTCACTTTCATGGTCAGGTTATACAGCCGCATCTCCTCGTTGGCCTGCTTGGAGAAGTTCTTCTCCTTCACATACTTGGCCGCCTTCCGGCCGTAAGCCTCAATATCCAGCTTAGCGGCCCGCTTTTTCGCCTCCGCCATCGTAATGCCCTCTTTCCTGGCATACTTCCCGTAAAAACCATTGATCTCCTTCTCAATCTCATCGATCATGTTCTGATAGATCTCTTCGATGTGCTTCCGGTACTCCTGCTCGTCCTTTATATCATGCTTCCTCTGCTCCGTCTCCCGGTTCCTCCAGTACGTCTGACTGTCCATCCTCTGCCGCACCTCCAAACATGTGCCTCATCACCGCATCTTCCTGATCCGCTTCCTTTTCTGCATTAATCCGATTCATTTCTGCCTGCACGTCCTCGATAAAGGATGCAAGGCTCATCAGCGTTTCCTGACTGATCTCCATACCTGCATCCACCAAAGCTTTCAGCTCCTCCAGAATTGCCTTCGGAAGGTTCGGGGTAAACGTGATCGTAAGATTTCCAAGATCCGCATTGTCCGCCTCATTGACAAAATGCTTAATGTTCATGAGGAGCCGGTACCGACGCATGAGCCCTTTCTTAAACCCTCGCTGTCCGGACTTTGCAATCTGCTGGAATCCGAATAACTTATACTTCATTGCTTCTCCTGACTGAGTGCCGGCGAAAGCTTCATCATTCAGATCCGGAACCATCGAAATCTTGTGGATGTCATGCTGCAGGCGATCCTTATAGGCTTCGGCACCGGTCACGTCATACTGCTTATAAACGTACTTGGCGTCTGTCTGTTCCCTGCTGCCGTCCGGGTTCACACCAGAAGCAAGAAGAAGAAGATTTGCCTTCTTCATTTCCACCATGTCCCTCACGGAATACTTCTGCAGATTCAGATCCCCGGAGATGACCAGCGTCGCCTCGTTCAAATCCGTCATATAATTTGCTGTGTCAGACTGCGCCGCATCGTAAGCATCAATCAGCGGGATCACATCTTCATAACCACCCATCCGGTAACGATCCGGGGAATATTCCGTCACAGGAACCTCGCCCCATTCATGAGGCTCCCGGTCCTCTTCTTCCAGCTTTAGTGCCGCCATTTCGCAGGTTTTATATGATATGACTTCTGTATCCGTATAAACAAAGACCCTGACTCTTTCCTGTGTACCAATCCGATACCTGGGATACCGGACTGCAAAAAGCGGTGTCCGCTCCACGTCCGTCCCATAACAGACAAACGTCTCGAACACATTGCTGATCACCGATCTGTCCTGATCCTTTTCATTCCGGTACTGAAGTTCGTAAGCCCGGCCATATTTCTTCATGTCCCGCCAGAGTTCGCTGTCCAGGGCTTCAATGTCGTTTACATCGTCATATTCTTTGATGATCTCATTCACCCGGTCGATGTCGCTGACCTTTTTAATCGGCGTGCCTGTGTTATATCCCACATCAAAAACATTAATCACCTTGGCAAAATTGTGGGCAACCCGATGATCCGCCCGCTCTTTTTCGATCCGGCGGCTGTCATCATCATAGATCCCATCATTCCGGGCCTTCATATAGTCGTCCAGAGCAGCCAGTCGCGGACACTGCACGGTATAATGATCCGTGATCATCGCCTGCAGCTTCTTCTTGTCCCCCAGGATTTCCTCGGCACTGTCCGCCCGATAGGAATAGTTTGTCTCCGGCCCGTAGAGCTGCTGGAAGCTCCGATGTGAATGATAGGGCCCGTCTATCCCGTGTTCAAATTCATTTACTTTCAGCATTTCTTCTGCCATAGTTACAACATTCCTTTCAATCTCCTGGCCTGCTCCATCCGGCTCTGGCCAGGCTGTTCTATCTTGTTTACTGTCATGTCCGAATAAATTCCATACCGGATCGCACAGAGAACGTCATCATTCTCTTTCAGCGGTTCCCCGGTATTCTTCTTCCAGATATATTTGTATATCTCATCCCGGAACCGTGGGCATTGCGAATACACAATAAAAAACTGCTGGTTCGTCATCAATGTGGCCACCGCTTCAATCCCGGACAGTACCCGGTTACTTGCCAGGTATGCATCAATGCGCGCCTCCTGGAAGGATGCCACATGCTCCGGTCTGGCCGGATCGCAATAAAAAGGGATATTACCATATCGTCTGATAATATCCTTTGCTACAGCTATCCAGCTGTTGATATGTTTATGCTGTGCTGCATGTTCCTCGATGACATAGTAGCTGCTGGCTTTTACGCCGATTACTACAATGGCACCCCAGTGTTCCCAGCCCCAGTCTACGCCGGCCAGTACACGTTCAAATATCAAGCCCCGTGCCTGCTCCAGCGTGATCACATGCACATTCTGGTCAAAGTCCGGATAGACAACGCCTTCTCCAGACACCCAGAGTCCTTTGATACCACGATCAGAAAACATTCCTTTCGGCGTGGTTTCAATAATATTTTTGACATACCGCGGATCCAGGAAGGTATTATCCTGCAAAGCAAAGTGGAAACTTAGGATTCCTTCTGCCGGGGACTTAATATAATCCTTCAGCAGCCAGTGTTCCGGATGATCCGGGTTCGTGTCGGCGATGATTCGCGCGCCCGGTCCGCTGCACCGCGCCTTAATCTCATCGAATACCTCTTGATTCGCTAGGGAAGCCTCGTTGATGTATGCCCCAAAGGCTGTCATGCCTCGAATTCGGCCAAGGCCGCTGATTGTACCATGAGAAGTCTGCACCACCTTCACCCCAAACAGGTTGAAGTTATTGAACCGGTCAAACTTGAACTCGAACCCATACTTGTTGGACAACTCTGTGAGGATATTGTCCTGGATATTTCCCATCGAATATCCGGCCAGGATGTATTGAGGGGTGTCAATACCCAGCTGGTTCGCAATCCCTCGAACCCGGATCAACTCTTGCAGAAAGATATCATTGTCCAGCTGAGTCTTCCCGGAACGCTTTGCTCCGTGGTTGATCAGCATGAACCAATCTGTATTCCGGCAGGCTTTCAGGATTTCGATCTGTTTCGGTGTGTAGATGCTATTCAGATTCATCTAACGCACCCCCGATCGCATCAAAGAGTTTCTTGACCTTATCTTCAATCGGATTCTGATCGGAGCCCTGGATCTGCTCCGTCTTCGCTTTCAGCTGCCTGATCCGGGCTTTCTGTTCCTTCGTGGCCAGATCCCAGTTCTTATGCAGCAGCTCTTCATACTGCTTAATCATGGTGGTCAGCTCTTTCTGAGCCTTGGCCTGAGCCTGGAGGAAGGATGCCTGCTTGTCCCAGGCCTGCTGCACTTCCCACCGCTCACCAATTACATTGCCATCCTTCTCCTCGATCTTTTCAACAGTCTTGTCTTTCTGATCTTTGACATGCATGATCTGCTGAGCCCTCATAATGGCTGTGTATGCTAGCTTGATCTGATCCCACAACAGATCCAACGGATCGGCCGTGTCCAGGGAATAAAAAATCTCCCTGGTATCCTCAGGAAGGTACCGGGAGAAAAGCCCATGCTTCACAGCATTCTGGTTCCCTTTCGGGGCGCCATGACCGACGGCGTTCTTATTGCCCTTCGGGGCACCAGGTTTTTTATGCGAGCGTTCGCTTTTTTTATCCGAACGCTCGGTATCCCATTTGTATGTATGTTTCCATCTTCTTACTGTGCCTTCCGGGAGATTTAGTTGACTTGCAATCTCAACTAATTTCATCCCCTGCTTATACATCTCTTCGGCTTTGTAAGAGTCCGGACTTCGCTGCTTTGGCAATCACCTCACCTCTGTTTCCAAATTTCATGACAAATCTCAAAAGAAAGGACGCCCTGGCATGCAGAGCGTCCTTCCATTTTTGAGGGAGTAAGTGAAAAAGATATAGACCACTTCCGAGCCGTCCGTTCTACCTTCTGGCTCAAGTATTATTATAAATGTGCGTTTTGTGCTTTGTGTGCGTTTTTCAAATATTCATCAATTTTTCTGCTTACCCGGCTGCGATCCAGATGTACGGCCTTTGCAACATCTTTCTGCCGGCGTCCTTCGATGAAAGTCATCCGGAATATCCTCCTGGTAAGGCTGTCCTCTATGCTCTCGATGAAATCCTCGATCTCTTCACATTCTTGCTCCAGCTTCTCCTTCCTGCGCCGGTCACGATCCTGCAGCCGGTTATACTTTGCCTGGTCAAACCCAACGACTCCCTGCGGTATGGGAGGATAACTTTTGCTGTAATCCAGGATCACATCATTCCCAATCAGTGAATCATCCCGGTACCTGTTTTCAATCATCACCGTCAGCTCCCGGATCTCTGCTTTCTTGCTCCGGTAGCTCATCAGTATTTCTTTTGTCATATCCACTTCTATCATCCTCCCCTATGCCATACTTTTCTGCCAGGTACTCAAACACTGACTTGTTGTCCTCTTCCAGGATATCCGCCGGGACCGGATCCGAACCCCGGAGCTCTCCGGACTGGATCCCGTCCATCAGCCTGTCGATCAGGTCACGCACTGTCATCGCCGTGCCTCCATCTGCCGACCCTGCTCCCGGATCATTCCCCGCGCCTGATATGCAGGGCGCCGGAAGCGCTCCTTTGCCTTTCGGCTGACTGGCAGTTCCTCCAGCCCTTCATAATGCCTCTGCTGATCAGCTTTCATTTCCTTCCTGTCTCTGCGTTCTTTCACTGCAGCACCTCCTCGTCAAGATATATGATGCCATAAGCTTTTCCGTCTGCACCCTTCCAAATATCCAAATCCCCTTCGTACTGAAACACCGTCTCGCCGTTGTCCCGGATCACGGTCAGCAGCATGTCGTCTCCACTCTGAACGGTGTTGATCACCAGGGGCTCTGGCTCCGGCGTTGTTTGTTCTGTCGATGGCTCTGCGACCGACCAACCGATCACCGCAGCGCACATAACCACAATCATGGCCAGAAGCCCGGCAAATACTCTATGCATATTATTCTTTTTCATCGCTACTCCTTTCCGTGCGGTATGGCTCGTGAATTCGCCATGCGACAACATTTTTGATGGCATCAAGATATTCGTCCATCCATTTGTATCCATCGTAATATCCGTGTATATATTCCACGGTATCCGTCATATAAGCAATTTCAAGACGTCTGTAATAACCATTCGGAAATTCTTTATTGCTACTCGTGTCGACAAAATACTCATTCTTCTCCGGCAGCCGCTCATCCACCGGAATCCAGCCGTCATTCATGTGCTTGCGAACAATACTCTTTGCTATACTGAGTCCCTTTACTACATCACCAGATCCTCGCACATAATCATGATCTACATATTCATCAATCCGACGATTTATCTCTTCCAGAATCATCTCTAACTCCTGCATCGTCATTCCTCCTATCTTCCAAAAAAACCTCTAATTGTTTCGAGCATTGAGGGCATAGATCAATTGAATTCATGCATATATCCTGTTTATCAATTGTTTTTATCCATGCTATGGCGTTGTCTCTATGATCTTTTGGATCATAAAAATTCCCGCAAACATCGCACTTATTAGCTTTTGCCATTTTCTCACCTCCACTAAATGTCAGTTTAGTTATTTTCGCATAGCGCCATCCTTCTCTTACGATCCATCTCTTTTCTTTCTTCGTATTCTTCACAATCTATCTCATCCCAGCCTCCGTAAACGCTGTCACCCTCCTTGAAATACCGATTAACCTCGACTCTTTCACCGTCAGGCTTTAAAATATAACCGACTGCAATAGTATCGTAATCACCATTCTTCGGATCGGTAAGGCACTCCTCGCAGTATACACGGTATGGTTTGTCAGCAGGCATATATGGCATAGTAAGTGGAAACAACTCTTCGACAATCCGGCTTGTCAAACCGTTATGCCAAGTCGTGTCAGAGGTCGTTTCAATCATGACCACACGATTATTATCGGAATACTTCACAGTTCCGTCAGGATATACATTCTTAAACAAAGAACTCATGCGCTTACACTGGTAATTCCTTCTCTGATCATCAGCACCGTATCCTCCGATATATTCCCAAACATCATCTGTATCCTCAATCGGAACCAGCGGTTTATGGTCGATAAGCCGATTCAGAATATGTTTCGTCATTGCGATACTGAAGCCAGAATGTCCATCTTCCATCAGGCTCTTAAAGGCTTTCAGTGCACTCTCGTAACAAGCGCATCCATAATCCCACTCTCCTTCTTTTCTATCTGGGTTCTCATACTTACATGCAATTTCAACTTCTCTTTCTGCCCAACTTTTCATACTCATATTCTCTACCTCCACTAAATCCTAATTTAATCTATAATCGCTCCGCAATGCGGGCATCTTCTCCTATTCTCTCTTAGCTCTTCCCCATGCGTTTTACCGCACTGCGCCCTCTTTATCAGGCACATCACACTTCCCGGCATTGCTCCGGCCGGGCAATCGTCTTTAGCCGAACATCTTTCGCATGTACTGTAAAAATCATCCATAGCTTTCACCTCATTATCTTAATTTTCTGTTCTATCTCGTGTGCAATGCTCCGTCCCATATAAAGCGCAGTCCTCGCACCCTCTATATAGCCAACAGTCATCACACTTCTCAGGCGCAAACACAGCACACTCCTCATGCTCCTCTTTCTGAGCCTGCGGACATGTCCCATCCACACAGGCCACTCCAACATAATCTTTGCATCTTCCCATCTCTTACTCCTCCACCAGCAGGGAAAACAGTTCCAACAGATTGCACTCATCACAGATCTGATCCATATCCTCGATCTTGGCCAATTTCTCCATCGCCTGGGGAAGCAACGTCTTGTCCTTGATTACCGCTACCCCGGCATGATATTCTGTGTATCTCATAATCATCAATCCTTTACTCTCGGGTAATACACCCGTTCACCATTCAGATATTCCTCTACTTTTCTCTGCCGACCAAGCAGCTGCTCCATCTTCTTCAGGGTATTTTTATGATTCAGCTCGTCGAAGAAGTTCATAATCGGCTCCAGTCTCTGTACCTCATCTTTCTGCCGGCGGCGTTCCCTGCGGCTTTGCTGAAGCTTAGTGGCAGCCCGGCGCTTTGCATTTTCGCCGTCTGCGAACTCCATCTCATGAAGCAGATCCTGCAGGCGCTTGTCCTCTACTCCAACGGCCTCTCTAGCTGCTTGGTAGTCATCCTCGCATCGTCGTACGAATTTCAAGAAATCTGAAAGCACCTCTGATGCTTCTTTTTCATTTTTTTCTCTTGACATTTACAATCCTTTCCACCTCGTTTACCAGTTCTACTAAGATCGGTATTGCAAACGCACAGTCTTGATATTTTTCGCTGACTGTCTGCACATCTTCCCGGAAACTTTCAAGCGCATTATCATCCAGATCCGTCACCGCATATCTGGCATACAGTTTCCAGACTTCTGACAGGAAACTATGCATCTGCTTATATGCCATCATTTGTTTCATAATTCCGTCACCCGTATGTAAATGCCTGGCGGATCCGCCCAGAACTTCTCTGTGATCTCTCTTGCCACCAGTGCATCATCTTTCCAAAAACCAACAGTTGTCATGCAGTCCTTAAGAAGCTTCTGTAGGTTATCTGTATCCGGTTTGCTAATCCGGTAAGAGCCTTGTGATTGTTTTCCTCTTGGAAAGCACCACTTCGTTACCAGTTCCAGCGGTCCTTCCATCATTTCTTCCGGCTTGTACTTTGCCAGATGCCCTACAAGCTTCTGCCTGGCCCGTTTCAGTTCTGCCGGTTCATAAAACACTGGTTTTCCATTCACCACATGCACCTGTTTTTCCTGGTGGGTAACAGTCGGCGGAACCATTACCATAAAAAACTCCATCCGCTTCACCTCTTTAACGTGTCAAATTTATTTTTTTGCCTCTTGTTACGGGGAGGGGGAAGGGAGACGGGGCCGGGCAGCCTTAGGCCCGTCCCTCTCCTACCCCCGTAACCCCGTGAGGGGGAACTTTTTATATATACGTAGTATATATAGTTTTCCCCTCCACAGGGGAAAGACTGAATTTCAGTGTTTCCCTCCACACTTCTTTTTGTCTTTTTCTTCACAATACCGTCTTCGATTACATATCCCCCATGTTCTTTGATACGATCTCGGGCCGATCTGACCGAGATTCCAAGATAATCGGCCACATCGTTCACGGTCGGCTTATCCCCAAAATTACTATTCTCCATAGCCGCTTCTACAGATCTTTTTCGTTCCGTTTTGCGGTTTACAGCGTTCTTTTTATTATTTGCTGCTCCACGCTTGTATGGTGGCTGCTCACTTTCCGGCTGTATGTCCTTGAGAGATCCTACATCATCCACTCTATGTACCGGATAATCAAACCACAGGTTCACTGGCTCAAATTTAGGAAACTCACGGAGAATCCCTTCTACTCTCCAAGCTGTTTTCCTACGTGATGATCTTGAAGCTTCTTCTACATTTACATTCAGTGCTTTAAAATCGAGCGATGGCAGCTTTTCCCTACAGTAGTCCAGCATGGCTTTGCTACTCAATGCATCATCCTGGGACACTTCATTTTCCAGCCCTCTGGCATATTTCTTCAGCCAGTTCATGCAGACTTCACAGATAGCTTTGTTCTCTTCCTGCTTCATCAATGCATCCGTGGTTTCCAGTTCGATCAGGTCCAGCATGGCATCCGGATCCCTGGCAAACACGCCGGAGCCAGACGCCCGGTCCATGGATTTCTTCCCGCCCTGGCTGCCCTTGCTGTGATGGTGGCAGTAGATCACCGCAGCTCCCAGCTCTGTACAGATTTTGTCAAACTGATTACAGAAGCGGGCCATCTGCTCGGCACTGTTTTCATCGCCAGTAATAACCTTATAGATCGGGTCGATGACGATCGCAATGTAATGGTTTTTTGCCGCCCTGCGGATTAGCTTCGGCGCCAAAGTATCCATAGGAGCCGACTTCCCACGCAGGTTCCAGATATCGATATTTTTCAGATTATCCGGGGACCATCCTAACGTTTCATATACATCCTTGAAACGGTGAAGGCAGCTGGCCCGGTCGAGTTCCAAGTTCACATACAGCACCTTTCCTTGTGTGCAGCTCCATTTCAACCATTTCTTCCCTTCCGCAATCGAAATACACAATTCAATCTGCAGGAAAGATTTACCTGCCTTAGAAGGACCAGATATCAGCATCTTATGGCCCTGCCGGAGTACTCCGTCAATTAAGCATGGAGATAATTCCGGCAGGCTGCCCCATACATCGCTAAGGCTTTCCGGATCCGGAAGGTCATCATTGATGCTTTCAATCCATTCCTTCCACTCTTCCCAAGACTCTTTTCCGATATTAGTGTCTATAATAAATTGTTTCTTGCCGTTGCGTATCACGCCCGGCATTCTGGACAGCCTGGAAGGATTCTTATTCTGGGTATCTACCTTCAGTCCGTTTTTCTGGCAGATCTGATACAGGTAATCTACCCGTTTTCGATACTCTCCGTAATCGGGAGCATCCACCTTCACAATCGCATGCAGGCTCTTTTTCCCGGAAAAAACCAGGCATGCAACCGGGAGTTCCAGTTCCCTTATGATGGCGTTCTGCTTATCAAGATCCATGGCGTCCGACTCCACAAGGGCGTATCGGAACTCCGTCACATTTTCATTTTTACAGCCTTTTCCGTCAAATGGATTGAAACGAATCCAGGCTCCCGCCTCCGGGTTATAATCCCCCATCACCGCACCGATATCACCATGGCAGTTATTCAGCTCCTCGATGATCTGTCCGGCTGTCCTGTCCCAGTTGCCTTTCTGGGGAAGCCAATGTTTCCCCTTATCATCTTCCTTCTCCCAGCTTCCTGTCACATAACCAACATTCTCCCCTGCTTCAAACAATGTTTCCAGATAACGGGTGATCTCTGAAACAGGGTTCCATTTTTTAGGTTCATGGACTTCCTGTCCTTCTATCCAGCTGGCATCTAGGACGGATCCCTGCAAATCAATCTCATCATCCCAGGACATCTCATGGCCTCCATAAGCCGGCTTCCAGCCCCGTTCCATGGCCATCTGCACAAGGGTACCCCCGGTAACAGGGCTGGAGGCTCCATGGAAACCTCTCCATTTTGCTTCGCACTCATGGGAGTGATAACGTCCCGGATCCCTGCGGCTCCAGGTATCCCACACATCCACGGAATACCCTTCATGCTTCAGCGCCATCCCGACATTGACCCATTCCTGGTAGGTAAGGTCAGCCGGATGGATATATTCTATGATTTCCTGTAAATCTGTTCTTGTTTCTGTCATTTATCATGATTCCTTTCCCGGAACATAATTGTATGGGTCTATACTATGTGGCACCCGCCAGCCGTTCCCCGCGATCCGGTCGATCAGTTTCCTTGCACTGTCAAAGCTCCAGGTTCCCACATGCTGGAAACCTTTCCCTTCCAGAAAACGGATCTGTTTAGGCGTGGTAAGGTTTTCCTGTCTCCGCTTACTCAGACGGTCAAGAAGCTTAGACGCTTTCCCGGCATTATCAATTTCATCCGGCATAATCCCCTGTTTTTCAAGGGCTTTCTTCTGACTTTCTGACGGAGGCGCCATTTCCCAGCCAAATGCCGGGACATAACCGGCCAAGTCTTCTGCCTGGATGCTCATCTCAAACTGCAGCGGATCAACAAGTTTCCGTTTCCTCCGTT